>Ga0180009_10007001_pt1 | contig 11668 bp, 8 predicted proteins | sample OS_PC_MetaG_FD_123537 | JGI IMG/M metagenome (GOLD analysis project Ga0180009, IMG submission 123537) | Groundwater microbial communities from the Aspo Hard Rock Laboratory (HRL) deep subsurface site, Sweden - OS_PC_MetaG | ecosystem: Environmental > Aquatic > Deep subsurface > Groundwater...
GGACAATCTCTTCCAGCTTATCAAGGATTTTATCAAAATCCTTACCGGGCCCGTGTGTTTCAAAGGCGTCTTCCATAGCCTTCATAGATCTATCGATAAAATCATCCGTCATTCCGGGCTCTTTCTCATAGGGTCTTATTCTCCAGAGCAACCTGTCCAGGATATCGGCCACCACAACAGAAAAATAGGCTGTTTTCCTTAGATCCCTGACCCGTCCTTCCTCGATTATGCCGTCCAGGGAGTAGCCATCTTTTGTTGTAAGGGCCCCTATTTTTACTCTGTCTAATTGGGGAAAAGAATCCAGGACAATTCGCTGGTATTTGTTGTACATGCCGAAACGGCACGGGCCATCTGCTTCAGGCATGAAATAAACGTAATTTTCCGGGTTGAAGCCCTCACCCAGCCTCTCCTTTTCTTTTTCCATAAAATACAGGATATCACCGGTAGTAATCTGGCAGGGGTAACATTCCTTGCCTGAGGTGTATTCCATACCAAGATCGAGCCCTTTATAAGTATCCATGACCTTTGTATGTATGCCGAACCCCTTGAATGTCGCCGCTAAAAGATGTACACCTATCCTGTTCATCTGGGGAATTAGACAGGTCTTATTCGTGAGATTAAAACGACCCACGCTATCAGTAAGAGATTTAAAACTTACCACTTTGTTTGATTCAGTTTCCATTTAGTTAGCCAGTTTCAGGTCAATTCCCTGGTTTGACCTCAATTTCTGCATCATATTCTCTATGACATTTTTGTAGGCCTCATGCCTTGTCATTGCGCCAGCCACAGCACTGTGTTCGTCTAACTCCAGGATGAGATAGGGTTTTTTCCCCATTATATGTTTGTAAAAATGCTCTAAAAAAGAGTCGGGCCCACAGCTAAAATTGGTCAGGTGGAGCCCAAAATAGTTATGATGTCTTTCTATAAATTTTGCAGTCCTCAATATCTGGGCCCCAAGGCCCCAGTACATGGACGGAAAATCCGACAGGTCCACAGAAGATACGTCAATAAAATCCATGGGTAATGCACTAACCCCGATCTTGGATAAGTTCTGCCCCAGTCTCAAATTCAACCTTTCATCATAGAGATTATATGGGCGACCTGTCACCACCACAATCGGTTCATCAGGGCTTTGATCCTCAAGTATCTCCCGGCCTTTACGCCAAAGCTCCATGGTAAACTGATTATTCATGTCAAGGGCATAATAAATGGCCCTTTTTATCTCAGACTTGCTTACATGCAACTTTTTTTGGATCTGTTCTGAAATCTCCAGGGCAAGGGTATCCGGGTCGTACTTCATGTGGATAATCGGGCTCAAAATAGACGTTTGGTCTATGCCAAGAGCCACACGCACCATATAAGAATTGCTCTGAATCAAGGGGCAGTAAAACCCGGTTTCCGATGGCTCAGGCGTGGGCATACTGATCATGGTGGGCATGAAAAGGTACCTTGTCTTGCCTATCAATTCCTTGATGTGACCATGAGAAACCTTCACAGGATAGCAAGTTTCAGCCACCATTTTTTCAATGCCCACTTTGGATATTTTCGAGTTGGTTGGCGGGGTCAGGACAAGCCGGAACCCGAGTTGATCAAAAAAATGGGCCCACAAAATACCTGTCTGAAAACCGTAGAGTGCCCTCTGCATCCCAATCGTCGGTCGGTTGTCCACCTCCATCAGGGGTTCTCCTCGTAATTCTTCATAAACCCCGTCCATGTATGGCTGCCAGATTTTTTGCCTTAATTCGAAGAAATTTTCTTTTTTTGTACCCCTAACTTTTATCAAGTCATAACGTCCGCACTCTCCACCCCAGATACTGCGGCGGCCATCAAAATCATAAATTTTTAGCTTGCATTGGTTATGGCATTGAGGATCTGCTTGACATATCTTTTCCTTGTAGTTCATACGGTCATTAATGGCATTATCCAGGCCCCTGAAGGTGCTTTCGTTTCTATTCTCCATCTGCATTTTTTCCTGAACACTTATGGCCGCCCCAAAAGCCCCTAAGACCTCTCTATGCCGGGGGACCAACAGACCCCGTCCAAGGACATCCTCAAAGGCAGCAACCACACCTTTGTTCAAAGATGGCCCCCCTAAAAACATAACTCTTTCACCTATTTTTCTTTTTTCAACCACACGATTAAGATAGTTATGTACGATCGCATAGCACAATCCCGCGATGAGGTCCACCTGGGAGACCCCCTTCTGATGGTAAGAGACAAGGTCTGATTCCATAAACACGGTACATCTTTCAGCAAGCTTAACAGGTGTTTCCGATGAAAGAGCAATTTCCTGGAATTCATCCACAATATTGATCCCGTATTTGTTGGCCAGTTCGTGCAGAAAACTTCCTGTACCTGCGGCACATACCTTATTCATATCAAAATCGAGAGGATAGGTATTGGCGATGTAAATGTATTTTGAGTCCTGACCGCCTATCTCGAAGATAGTGTCCACCTCAGGGTCTATCTCCACTGCCCCTCTTGCGTGAGCTGTTATTTCGTCAATGACCAGGTCCACATTTAAAAAATCCCCCACCACGTTCCTGCCCGAACCTGTGGTGGCCGTGCCTGCAATTTGAATCTTTTTCCCCAGCTCATCACGAATGGTCTTCAAAAGCTTTTGAGTAACCTCTATGGGCTTGCCCTGGGTGGGCACATAGCTCTTATGGATAATCTCACGGTTCTTGTTGATCACGGCGTACTTGGTGGTGGTTGACCCTATATCAATACCCAGATAAACCTGGCCCTCCCTATGAAAGCCCTTCAGGTGAATTTTGTTGTCCTCGGGAAATGCCGTTTGCTTTAATAACAGCCTGGATGCAACTGGCACTGAAATATTATGCTCAGTTTCCGTGATTTTTCGTATCTTGGGATTCACCGGATCTTCTCTAACTGAATCAAGGGCCTGCAATGCAACCCCAATAGCGCCTACCGAGGTGTTATGGGGAGGGACGACCAATTCAGGAAAATAGCCTCTAAATGCCCTTACCTGTAGTTCGTTCAGTGACAGCCCACCTATGAAAATAATCGGTTCAGTAAGTATCCGGTTGGAGACTATAGTGCTCATGTAGTTTCTTGCGTTTCCCACATGGAGCCCGTGAATAATATCCTCGAGCCTCTCTCCCTTGTTCTGAAGGTGAATCATGTCAGATTTGGTGAATACGGTGCAGCGGCATGCTACATTAGCGGGCTTCTCGCTCTTCAGGCCAAGTTCGATAAAATCGGCCAATATCTTATCGATGTGATCCTGGGATGTATCCGTCTTTCCGCCATATATGGAAGTGGCTAATCTCTGTGCCTGCTGATCAATGAAGGACCCGGTACCTGAGGCACATGGGCCGTTCGTATTGAAGTACTCCAGTTCCCAGTCGCCCTGAGAATGATTGATCTGCAGCAGGGCAGTATCCTGGCCGCCCATACTGATAATTGTCTTTACTTCCGGCATTATGAAAATAGAGCCAAGGACCTGGCTGATTGTCTCAAATTCATGTAATACCCCAAAATCCTCACTGAGCTTTTTTCCATGATTTCCGGTAAAGGAAACAGACCGGATTTTTTCTTCACCGAATTCTTTATTCATGCTCTCAATAAGTATCGACACCCGCTCTTCAACTTTGCCAAGATGGCGGTCATATGGGGATTCGTAGACGATCTCCCTCTTATCGTTGATCACAATACAATTAACGCTGATAGAACCGGCATCAATGCCTACGTATAACTCACCTGAATTTTCAGGCCATTTGTTTCTTTTAATTGCTATATTTTTCATTGTTCAAATAATAGGTTTCTCCCGAACTTATTGAGAAATTACCTTTAGTTCACTTTAGTCACTTCAATGCGCTTCATCCCAATTCCTGCCTTTATTGATATCCACCTTCAGCGGCACTCTCAGAGTATAAACCCCTTCCATCTCTTCCCTGACCATAGGTATTACGGTCATCAGTTCTTCCTCCGGCACCTCAAAAACAAGTTCATCATGAACCTGAAGGAGCATCTTGGCCCTGAGATTTTCCTGGTTTAGCCGTCGGTGGATATTAATCATGGCTTTTTTAATCAGATCCGCTGCCGTACCCTGAATGGGAGTATTTATGGCCATACGTTCTGCCTCAGAACGAATTCTGTTGTTACTGTGCTCAATGTCGGGTAAGTATCGTCTCCGGTTGAAAAGCGTCGTAACATACCCTTTTTTTAGCGCATTATCAATCATTTTCTCCTTGTATCTAACGACGCCCTGGTACCTCTCATAATAAGCGCTGATATAATCCCTGGCTGTCTTGAGCTCAATGCCCAATTCTTCACTGAGCTTCAGGGGTCCCATACCATAGATGATACCAAAATTTATGGCCTTTGCAATCCGCCTCATTTCAGAAGTGACAGTCCCATTTTCCGTGGTCAAAATTTCAGACGCAGTACGGGTATGAATATCCTCATCCCGCTTGAAGGCATCCATAAATGCCTGGTCCTTAGAATAGTGGGCAAACACCCTGAGTTCTACCTGGCTGTAGTCTGCCGATACAAGATAGTGCCCATTTTCGGCCACAAATCCCTTTCGAATCTCCCTGCCCTCTTCCCCTCGAATGGGGATATTTTGAAGATTGGGATCGCTGCTGCTCAATCGTCCGGTTGCCGCAACAGTCTGGTTATAGGACGTATGGATCCTTCCAGTGGATGGATCGACCATTTTTACCAATGCATCGAGATAAGTGGATTTAAGCTTTGAAATGGTCCTGTATCTCAGTATCAGCCTGGGCATCTTATGTGGAAAGGCGCAAAGTTTCTTAAGTACCTTGACATCGGTTGAATACCTCTTGGTCTTGGCAGTCTTTTTTTGAACCGGGAGCTGGAGTTTTTCAAAAAGTACCTCGCCCAACTGCTGGGGAGAATTGATGTTGAATTCCATGCCAGCCTCATCAAAGATCTCCCTTTCCATCTCCTTTATCTGCCCGGCAAAACGGGTGGACATCTGTTGAAAAAAGCCGGCATCAATTTTAATACCGGTCATCTCCATGTCCATGAGAACAGGCAAGAGCTTCATCTCCAAATCATAAAAAAGGGGCTCATTTTTATCCGACTTGAGTTTGTCACCAAGGATTTTCCACAATCTTAAAGTGATATCAGCATCTTCACAGGAATAAGCCATGGCCCTTTCAACATCTACCTCAGAAAAATTGCACGCATTCTTTCCTTTTCCCACCACCTCGTGATAACTGATCATCTTATGATTCAGATAATGCTGTGCAAGATAATCCAGGTTGTGCTGGCGCAGACCCGGATTGATGACATAGGATGCAATCATGGTGTCAAAATGAATTCCATTGAGCGCAACCCCGTGTCGCTTTAAAATCTCGGCATCATATTTGATATTCTGGCCCACCTTTAGAATCTGTTTGTCTTCCAGAACATCCCTTAACATGTCAAGGGCTTCCTGCCAATCCAACTGGGATGGAGCACCGAGATAAAGGTGAGCAAGGGGCAGATATGTTGCCTTTCCTTCCTCACAGGAAAAAGAGACACCCACAAGGTTGGCCTTAAGGGGGTTCGTACTGGTGGTCTCCGTATCAATGGAAACCATGCCCGTCTCTCTTATTAGCCTGATCAAGGTCCTTAACGACTCCTTTGAAAGACACAAACTGTAATTCTTTGGCCCTTCACTTCTCGATGCAAATTGATCCCACAGGCCCCTGAATTCCTGTTCCCTGAAGATTTCCGCTAATTCCTCACCGTATGGTTTCCCAACCTTGAGCTGCTCAACATTCTCATCAATAGGCACAAACCGATCAATGGTTACCAGTTTTTTGCTCAAAACAGCATTTTCTTGAAATTCCAGAAGATTTTCTTTCAGCTTCTTTTTCTTTATCTCCTCTACATGTTCAAAGACACTCCCAAATGACCCAAACTGCCTGATAAGATCAACCGCAGTCTTTTCTCCCACTCCAGGCACTCCGGGAATATTATCTGTGGCATCACCGGAAAGCCCCATGACATCTATAAACTTTTCCGGTTCAAACCCGTAAGCCTCCTTTAGAGATGCATAATCCGTGACCGCGTCCTTCATGGTATCCAACATGACTGTATTGGGCGTTATGAGTTGCCTGAAATCCTTGTCCCCTGTCACCATGACAACACGTAAACCCTTTTCTTCATACACCCTGGCCATGGTGCCAATGATATCATCCGCTTCATATCCTTGTTTTTCTACCATCTTGATATTCAGATTTTTAACGATGGATTTGATCACGGGGATCTGAGCAGCCATGTCATCAGGCATCGGCGGCCGGTTGGCCTTATAATCGGCATACATCTTATGTCTGAAGGTGGGCCCCCTGGCATCAAAGACAATGGCAAGATATTCCGGCGTCTTGTCGGCAAGAAGCTTCAGGACCATTTTGGTGAAGCCTAAGGAGGCGTTGGTAGGTAAACCCTTTGAGTTGGCAAGGTTCCTTATGGCATGGTAGGCTCGGTGAATATACGAAGTGCCATCAACTAAATAGACCGTTTCCTTTTCTTGAGACATAATTCTATCATACTTCAAACCGCAAGAAATTGAAGGGAAAAATTTAACTACGCCCGTATTCCCACGGCCTGTCCCTGGTTCAGGAAATCGCTCAAATCCTGTTCAGCAATATTAAAAGTCAAATGGGGGAATGCCGGGGCCTTCCAGCGCGGTCTAATTTCAGCCCTGGGGTGTTTTTTGGTCTTGCCCGGTTCTTTTGCAATGTTTACAGGGCAGGTACTGGAAGTAAAACCGACCCTTTCCCCATAATTATTGAACACGATTTCCTGAACAAACCAACCCAGATGATCGCCGTTTATCCCGTATACGTGTTCGTTCTCAAAGATATAGGCGACAGCATGCCCGTCCCAGAGATAAATGTCCTGGTTATAACCATCAGTGATATAGGCAGTAGGCAGCCCATTCTTGTTGAACAGGGTCTTTTCCACAAACCGGATCCTCTTCGATTATGGGCTATTTTGCATACTCCACAGCCCTTGTTTCACGGATCACTGTCACCTTGATCTGGCCTGGATAACTCAATTCTTTTTCTATTTTTTTTGCGATGTCCTTGCAAACTATAAAGGCCTGGTCGTCATTAATGGTTTTCCCTTCAACCATAATACGGATCTCTCGCCCTGCCTGAATGGCGTAAGACTTATTGACACCATTAAAGGACATGGCGATCTTCTCCAGCCCTTCCAGCCTCTTCACATAGGACTCCAGCATTTCCTGGCGCGCTCCAGGCCTGGCCCCGGACAATGTATCCGCCGCCTGCACCAAAACGGCCAGGACTGACTCGGGTTGGATATCTTCATGATGAGCGGCAATGGCATGAACTACCAGTTCAGATTCACCATATTTCCTGGTTAGATCCGCCCCTATGATTGCATGAGGGCCCTCCACCTCATGGTCCACCGCCTTACCGATGTCGTGGAGCAGTCCAGCTCTTTTTGCCTGTTTTACATTCAGGCCCAGCTCAGCAGCCATAATACCGCAAAGAAAACTGACCTCCCTCGAGTGCTGAAGCACATTTTGTGCATAACTTGAACGGTATTTTAAGCGACCTATGAGCTTAACAAGTTCCTGATTGATCCCGTGTACTCCCACATCAAACGTGGCCTGTTCTCCCGCCTCTTTTATGGTGGCGTCTACTTCCTTGCTGACCTTTGAAACAATCTCCTCGATCCTGGCCGGGTGAATTCTGCCGTCATCTATTAATCTTTCCAGGGAAATCTTGGCCACTTCTCGCCTAACCGGATTAAAACCGGATAGTATTACGGCCTCCGGTGTATCATCGATTATAAGATCTATTCCGGTGGCCGCTTCAATAGCACGAATGTTCCTGCCCTCTCTTCCAATTATTCGTCCTTTCATTTCTTCATTAGGCAGATTAACAACAGAAACAGTCTTTTCAGCCACATAATCTCCGGCATATCTTTTTACTGCCAATGAAAGGATCTCCTGGGCTTTACGGTCCGCATCGTCCCTCGCCTCGTTTTCTATCCTTCGCATCATTGTTGCGGCATCGTGCTTTGCCTCCAATTCCATAGAGGCGATAAGGAGATGTTTGGCCTGGTCGCTTGATATGCCTGCCAACCTCTCAAGTTGCTTTCTTTGATCCGAAATGAGGCGTTCAGACTCTTGATCTTTCCGCTTTAATGCCTTTTCAATCTTATCGATGTCTTCTTCTTTCTTGGAGATTCTTAGTTCCCTCTTTTCAAGCTGCTCGGTTTTTCGATCTATATTCTCCTCTTTATGGAGTAGACGGTTTTCCTGGGAGAGCACCTGCTGCCTGTTTGCCTTTGTCTCTTTCTCAAACTCAACCTTCATTTGATAGAGACTATCCTTAGCCTGAAGTGCGGCCTCTTTCCTTATTGTTTTCGCTTCTTTTTGGGCATCGGCAAGAATCTTCCTGGAGTATTTTTCAATGGAGTCTACTCTGCTTTCGACGATTTTCTTGCGAAAAAAAACCCCGGCAAGTATGCCCACAATAAGGCTTAAGAGGGCGCTCCCTATTACATGAATTAAAGTCATAATTAGGTGACGCTCCTATTCTCACTTAATATGAGATGGCCCCAGCGATAAATCGCTGCAATCAGGGCCTGGTGATCATTTGATTTCTGAAGAATACAGAAGAAGAATTAGGGAAAAGGATTAAAGGAGGGTCAATCCTGGCTAAGAGAGGAGACAAATGGTTGATCGGGTCCTAAAAAGGGACAACTCCAGCCCATCTTGGTCTTTTTTGTTCTAAAAACTTGATCTCACCATACACAGTTTATGTCTCTTTCCTAACTTAATGAAATTTATATGTCATTCACACTGAGTGATATTTAAACCCTCTTGACCAATAATTCTTATTCTGTATGTGCTATCCTTTGTTAGACACATCCGCAACTCATAAGTGTGCGCTGCAGATTTGGGGATTTTCCCTTCAAATTAAAATCATGGGTTCCATAGTTGAACCCGTTTTCCGAAATTCGATCCCTGCCAAAAAAAACAAGACCAGATGTTTCACAAGGTAATGGAATCAATGTGGGAATTCAGGGCCTGTGCCCGTCTTTCTATATTTTCAACCAGATCGTCCCGCGCTTTCAGCAGCTGGAAATACTCACTGGCAATATCAAAGGCAGCCAATATAGCGGTCTTTGTTTCTGAAAGCCCTTCCGTGTTTTCCCTTATCTCTCCAAATTTATCATGGATATATTGAGCAATGTTTTTTACCCGATCTTCATTCTCATCGCTCCTTATGAGATATTCATGTTCAAGGAGTTTAATTCTGATGGGCTTTTCCAAGGATTATCCCTCCCGGATCTAAATATCGATTTGCCCCATTTTCTCCAAAAGGGCAGCAATCCTCTGCTTGACCCCATCTGTGGCTGTCCTTGAGTTTTCCAGTTGGTCAGTTAAGTCTGCTAATCTCTCTTCTTGAGTCTGGTTTTTTTCAGCAAGGGCTTCTTTTTCTTTTTTCAATGCCGTTATATAATCAATAAGTTTATCTATCTTGTTCTCAAGAATTTTAAATTGATCGACCTCTTCGCTTATACCCATAATACTCCCATCCCAGTTTATTTAAATTTATGTAACATATTATCCACAATTTCTGTAAAGGTCAATAAAAAAGGCAAGCGATTTTAAGCCGCTTGCCCTATGAAGTATATTTCCTGTTAATCTGTATGATTATGTTGCCTTTTCAACAACCCTGGTGCGCACGATAGCCCTTCTCAGGGCTGCTTCAGCCCTTAAGTTATCAATATCCTCGGTTCTTCTATCCTTTCCCAGCCTTTCCCTGGCCCTTTCCATTGCCTGGCGGGCCCGTTCCACGTCAATCTCACTGATCTTCTCAGCTGCATCCACGAGGATAGAGACCTTATCGTTGGACACCTCTGCAAAGCCTGTTGTCACTGCCATGGATTCCTTTCCGGCACCGGTATTATACCGGAGTTCCCCTGGAACAATGCCCGTGAGAAAATGGATATGCCCCGGCAATACACCAAACTCCCCGTCAGTGCCAGGCGCAACGACCGAATCCACTTCCTGGCTCACCACAATCTTTTCAGGCGTAACAATTTCCAGAAACAGTCTTCCCATCAAATTACCTCTTATTTACTGGCAGCAGCTATTCTTTCGGCCTTCTCCTGGACCTCTTCTAAACCGCCGACCATATAAAAGGCGGCCTCAGGCAAGTCGTCATGTTTCCCCTCAATAATCTCCTTGAACCCTTTGACGGTCTCTTCAACAGTCACATACTTTCCTTTTGTCCCTGTAAAGGTCTCGGCAACGTGGAAAGGCTGAGACAGGAATCTCTGGATTCTTCTTGCCCTTGCTACGGTTAGTTTGTCCTCATCTGAGAGCTCATCCATTCCCAGAATAGCGATGATATCCTGAAGATCCTTGTATTTCTGAAGAATCTGCTGGACCTGTCTTGAAGTTTGATAGTGATCCTCACCCACATAGTTGGGGTCCAAAATACGGGAGGTGGAATCCAAAGGATCTACCGCAGGATAGATCCCCAGCTCGGTAAGTGCCCGTGAAAGAACAACAGTCCCATCCAAATGGGCAAAGGTGGTAGCAGGAGCCGGGTCTGTAAGGTCATCGGCAGGCACGTAAACACACTGAACAGACGTAATGGATCCCTTTGTGGTGGAGGTGATCCGTTCCTGGAGTTCTCCCAGGTCAGTTCCCAGTGTAGGCTGATAACCCACCGCAGAAGGGATACGCCCAAGGAGGGCAGAAACCTCTGAGCCAGCCTGGGTAAACCGAAAGATATTATCAATAAAAAGAAGCACATCCTGGCCTTTTTCATCCCGGTAATACTCAGCCGCAGTCAGCGCAGAAAGAGCCACCCTCGCCCTTGCCCCGGGAGGCTCGGTCATCTGACCGTAAATCAATACTGCTTTTGGAAGGACACCCGATTCCTTCATTTCCAGGTAAAGGTCATTTCCTTCTCTTGTTCTTTCACCGACGCCTGCAAAAACGCTAATTCCGCCATGTTCCATGGCAATGTTATGGATCATCTCCATCATGACCACGGTCTTGCCCACACCCGCGCCGCCAAACATGCCCATTTTTCCGCCACGGGGAAATGGCACCAGGAGGTCAATCACCTTAACCCCGGTCTCAAGGACCTTCACAGAGGTGTCCTGCTCCACAAATGAAGGAGCATGACGATGGATGGGCAAAAACACCTTGGCATCCACAGGGCCAAGCCCGTCAACCGGTCTGCCCACCACGTTAAGCACGCGGCCCAATGTGGGGTCTCCTGCAGGCATGAGGATTTGTTTACCGGTATTCTTGACCGGCATTCCCCTCACAAGGCCGTCTGTGATGTCCATGGCAATGCAACGCACAACATTGTCGCCCAAGTGTTGGGCCACTTCCACGACAAGGTTATCTTCTGTATCATCAATGGCAGGGTTGGTGATATACAGTGCGCTCAAAATCTCCGGAAGCGCCCCTTTCTGAAATTCAACGTCCACAACAGGACCCGTAACCATAATTAATCTGCCCTCATCCATAATTTAAACAAGACCTCCTTAAAATATTTATGCTTTTTTAATCGCCTCGGCGCCACCGACAATATCCATCAATTCCGCGGTAATTGCCGCCTGCCGTGCCTTGTTATAGACCAGGGTGAGGTTCTCCACTATTTCCCTGCAATTCCTGGTCGCATTA
>Ga0180009_10007002_pt1 | contig 11668 bp, 7 predicted proteins | sample OS_PC_MetaG_FD_123537 | JGI IMG/M metagenome (GOLD analysis project Ga0180009, IMG submission 123537) | Groundwater microbial communities from the Aspo Hard Rock Laboratory (HRL) deep subsurface site, Sweden - OS_PC_MetaG | ecosystem: Environmental > Aquatic > Deep subsurface > Groundwater...
GGTTTACTACGCGCCTATCACCCGGACTGAAATAGCGGTCGATGATTATGCATTGATCGCCATTCCGGCTGCCGAATCGGGGAAGCTGACGCATTTGATAGGCTGGGTCGGACTGGAGGTTTCACGCAGTGCGACCATCCAGAGTCAGCGCGATGCCATCCTGCGCAGTTTGCAGATCTTGCTGGCAGGGTTGAGCGTCAGTCTTTACCTGGCCTGGCGCATAGGCCGTCAGATCACGCGCCCGATCCTGGCGCTGACCCACACCGTCAGCCGTATCGGTGAAGGGCACCTGGACGCGCGCGTGGAGCAGACCGGAGAAGCCGAGCTGGGCGTGCTGCAACGCGGCATCAATCACATGGCGGCACATTTGCAGGCGATGCAGGACCAGATGCAGGAGAAAATCGATCAGGCCACTGCGCGACTGGTTTATCAGGCCAGCCACGATGCCTTGACCGGTTTGATCAATCGCCACGAATTCGAACAACGCCTGGAGCGCACCTTGTTGTCCGCGCTGCAGCAAGGCCGTGAACATGCTCTGTGTTACATGGATCTTGATCAGTTCAAGGTCATCAACGATACCTGCGGCCATGCTGCGGGCGATGAACTGCTGTTGCAACTGGCCCTGATGCTCAAAGCCAACTTGCGTGAACGCGACACGCTGGCTCGCCTGGGCGGCGACGAGTTTGCGTTGTTGCTGGAAAACTGCAGCATCAAGGACGCGCTGGAAGTGGCGGATACCTTCCGCTCCGAAGTCCAGCGCTTCCGCTTCAAATGGGAAGACCGCATCTTTGCCGTTGGCATGAGCGTGGGCATGGTGGCGATCAATCGCGACAGCGGGACGGCAGCGAATCTGCTGTCAGCCGCCGATGCAGCGTGTTATGTGGCCAAGGACCGCGGCCGCAACCAGATCCACCTATACGAAATCCGGGATATCGATCTGGCGCGTCATCGTGGGGAAATGCAGTGGGTTACGCGTATTCATCGGGCTTTGGAAGAGGGTCATCTGCGCCTGTCCTGGCAGGAAATTCGCAGAACGGATGGAGAAGCAGGCGATACGCGCCACGTGGAGTTGTTGCTGCGGATGATAGACGACGATGGCAGTGATATTTTGCCGATGGCATTTATCCCCGCAGCCGAGCGTTATTCCATCATGCCTTCGCTCGATAGCTGGGTGATCGAAGAAACACTACGGCTATGCAAGCGCTATCTGGCTGTCAGGCAGGCGCAGCATTGTTTGTTTGCCATTAATTTATCGGGTGCTTCGTTGAAAGCGCCAATCTTCCGCCAAAAACTGTTGGCGCAGTTGCAGGAAAACCCTGAGATGGGGCCGCATTTATGCTTCGAAATCACCGAGACCGCCGCCATCGGCAATCTTGGTGTCGTCAACGAATTTATCGAGGCCATGCGCGAATTCGGTTGCAGCTTTGCGCTTGACGACTTTGGTAGCGGCCTGTCGTCATTCATCTATCTGAAGAATCTGAAAGTGGATTTCCTCAAGATTGACGGCGCCTTTGTGCGCGATATCGCCAACAATCCCGTTGATCGGTCCATGGTCGAGGCCGTCCATCGCATCGGCCATCAGATGGGTCTTAAAACCGTGGCTGAATATGTCGAGTCGGACGAGATTCTCGAGATCCTGCGTCAGATCGGGGTGGATTTCGTACAGGGCAATGCGGTGCATAGTCCTGAGCCGCTGGAGTCATTATGCGGGTCTACGTGTCTGTAGGCGTTTAGAGGGGCTATCAGTTATTGATCCCGAAGCCAGCATCGATTACCGCCTGTTCCAGCGCAGTACGCGCTATGGCTGAGGAGTCGAACGTTACGCGGGCCTGGCCGGGATTCAGGGTGACTTCGGCGCTTTGAACGCCAGGCAATGCCGTAAGCACTTTTTGCACACTGCTGACACAGCCACCGCAGGTCATGCCGGTTACGGACAAGGTGATTTCGGTCATGCTGAACCTCAAAAGATAATTGAGGCTTGATTGTATTCCATCGTTGAACCAAAAATGGCTACGCAGAACACCTTGCGTGACACGGCGTATTGCCGGTGGCGTGCCCTGGCTTGATTGCCTGGGGGCAGGTTTACTTTTTGCGCGGGCGGTTGCGCAGGGCTTCCTTGGTATGGTCGATCAGACGGTCGGCCACGACTTCAGCGTCGACGGTAAAGGAGCCATCAGCCAGCGCTGCCTTGACGGATTCGATCTTGCCGACATCGGTAATATCAACTGAAGCCAGGTCGGATTCCAGCGTACGGATGCGGGTGCTGGAATCAGTCAGGGTCAGGGAATCGCTTGCACCAGCGGTAGGCGCGGGGGATTTTCCTGCACCCTTGCCCTTGGCGGAAGAAACTTTGGAAGCGGCGGGAGGGGTGATGCGTTTGTCGATTTTCACGGGGGTTCCTGGACGCGTTTATACGATCTTTGGCTAATTGAGTACTCAATCGTTTATCGGCATCCTGAAGGATTTCTTTAGCGCCCCAGAAGGGGAAGTATCCCGTCCAGCCCAACCTGGCTTAGCGCATGGCTGGCCTGCTCGCGCACCACTGGCTTGGCCCGGTAGGCGATGCTGACACCCGCTTCGGCCATCATTTTCAGGTCATTGGCACCGTCGCCCATGGCGATCACCTGCGCAGGGGCGAGATTCAGCTCGGATCGCACCCGGTTGAGCCAGTCGGCCTTGCCCTGGGCGTCCACGATGTCACCCAGCACCCGTCCGGTCAGTTTGCCGTCAACAATTTCGAGCGTGTTGGCGGCTGTGTAGTCGAGACTTAATCGGGGCTTCAGCCGTTCAGTGAAGAAGGTGAAGCCGCCGGATACCAGCAAGGTCTTGATTCCGGCAGCCTGGACGGTGGCCAGGAGTGTCTCGGCGCCCGGCGAGAGTTTGAGCCGCTCGTCGTACACCCGTTGCAAGGCGGATTCGTCCAGCCCCGCTAGCAAAGAGACGCGCCGGCGCAGGCTTTCGGCAAAGTCGATCTCGCCGCGCATGGCGGCCTCGGTAATCGCCGACACCTGCGGTTTCAGCCCCTGCATGTCGGCAATCTCGTCGATGCACTCGATGGTGATCAGCGTGGAATCCATGTCCATCACCAGCAGGCCAAAGTCGCTGATTCGACGTTCGGCCGGTACCCAGCCGCAGTCGAGTGCCTGGGCGTCGCAGAATGCAGCCACTTCGGCACGCAGGCTTTCGTCGGCAGACAGCAGCTTGAATGCCGTGGATGAAATGGCTTCGATCGCCGTGGCCGAAGTGAGTTTGGCCAGGTGCTTGAGACTGGGCGTAGGGATGTCGTTTCCCTGAACAATTAGGTTCATGTATTTGTATAAATCAGGTTGTTATTGAAATAACTTAAACAATGTTATGACATTGGCTGCCCGCGCTTCAGGCGGCGAACTGACAGTCAAACGCAGGCGGTCTGCTCCTGCCAGTTTAATGTCGCGCCGGGTCTGGATCAGTTTGATGATTCTGCCCGGATCGATCGGTGGCTGCGGGATGAACTGCAGCAGGATGCTGTCTTCATTGGCGTCGACCTTCATGATCCCCAGCGGTTTGGCGACCAGACGCAGCCGATGGGTGTCGACCAACGCACGCGCGGGGTCGGGTAACAGCCCAAACCGGTCGATCAATTCTTCCTGCAGCTCGGTCAGGTCGTCCATGCTGTGCACACTGGCCAGGCGCTTGTACAGTACCAGGCGTTCGTGTACATCGGGGCAATACTCCACCGGCAGCAGCGCGGGTAGATGCAGGTTGATTTCGGACACCACGCCCAATGGCTGGCTCATGTCCGGTTCATGGCCGGCTTTGAGGCTGGCCACCGCGCCTGCCAGCATGTCGTTATAGAGCGAAAAGCCGACTTCGAGGATTTCACCGCTTTGTTTGTCGCCCAGCACTTCGCCGGCACCGCGGATTTCCAGGTCGTGCATGGCGAGATGGAAGCCCGAACCCAATTCTTCCATTAATTGAATGGCTTCCAGGCGCTTCTTGGCCTGCGGCGTCAGGGTGCGGTCTTCTTCCACCAGCAGATAAGCGAAAGCCTGGTGGTGCGAGCGTCCGACCCGGCCGCGCAGCTGGTGCAGCTGTGCCAGGCCGAATTTGTCGGCGCGGTTGATCAGGATGGTGTTGGCGGTGGGGATGTCGATGCCGGTTTCGATAATGGTGGTGCACAGCAGCACGTCGAAGCGCTGCTGGTAAAAGTCTCGCATCACCTGTTCCAGCTCGCGTTCGCTCTGCTGGCCGTGGCCGACGCGGATGCGCGCTTCGGGCAGCAGTTTGACCAGCGTCTCGAACATGTTCTGGATGGTGCTGACTTCGTTGTGCAGGAAATACACCTGGCCGCCGCGCTTCAGTTCGCGCAGCACCGCCTCGCGGATGAGCCCGCTGGAAAAAGACTGGACGAAGGTTTTCACCGACAAGCGCTTTTGCGGCGCGGTGGCAATCACCGAAAAATCGCGGATGCCTTCGAGCGACATCGCCAAGGTGCGCGGAATCGGCGTGGCGGTCAGGGTCAGCACGTCGACCTCGGCGCGCATCGCTTTCAGTTGCTCCTTCTGGCGCACGCCAAAACGGTGCTCCTCGTCCAGAATCACCAGGCCCAGACGGGCGAACTTCACGTCCTTCTGGATCAGCCGGTGGGTGCCGATGATGATGTCGAGCTTGCCGTCCTTCAAGGCTGCCAGGGCTTCAGCCTGCTCCTTGGCGGTGCGGAAGCGCGACAGCTCAGCGAGCTTGATCGGCCAGGCCGAGAAGCGGTCGGAGAAATTCTGGAAATGCTGCTCGGCCAGCAGCGTGGTGGGCACCAGCACCGCCACCTGGTAGCCGCCCATCACCGCCATGAAGGCGGCGCGCAGCGCGACTTCGGTCTTGCCGAAGCCGACGTCGCCGCACACCAGCCGGTCCATCGGCTTGCCGGACTGCATGTCGGCCATCACCGCCAGAATCGCGGCGGCCTGATCGGGGGTTTCCTCGTAGCCAAAGCCTTCGGCAAAGGCTTCGTAATCGTGCGGCGAAAAGTTGAAGGCGTGACCTTCGCGTGCCGCTCGCAGCGCATACAGGTTGAGCAGTTCGGCCGCGGTGTCGCGGGCTGCCTTCATGGCACGGTTACGTGCTTTTTCCCACTGGTCGGTGCCGAGCTTGTGCAGCGGTGCGGCGCCTTCGCCCGCCCCGCTGTAGCGCGAAATCAGGTGCAGGTTGGCCACCGGCACATAGAGCTTGTCGCTCTTGGCATATTCCAGGTGCAAGAACTCGGTATCGCCGTCGCCCAGATCCATGTTGATCAGGCCGAGATATTTTCCGACACCGTATTGCGCGTGCACCACCGGGTCGCCGGGCTTGAGTTCGGACAGGTCACGCAGCAGGTTGTCGATCTGCGTCGCGCGGACTTCGCGCGCGCGCCGGGTTTTCGGCGGGATCGCGTAGAGCTCGGTTTCGGTGATGACGGCCAATTGATCGTCGCTGCCGACAAAGCCTTCGGCCAGCGGGCCATGCGTCAACAGGATGCGGTCGCCGTGTTGCTGGCAATCGGTCCAGCTGTTGCACAGGGTGGCCTGGATACCGTGTTCAGCCAGGTATTCGTGCAGGGTTTCGCGCCGGCCGGCCGAGGGCGCGATGATCAGCGTCGTGCCCTTGAAGCCATTGATGAAACCAGCGAGGCGCGCAACCGGGTGCGTTTCACGGCGGTCAACCGAAATGGGCGGTACAGGATGCGTCGGCCCGGCGCCTGCCTGTTGAATGTCCAGCCGCGTGTAAGCCTTGGCCAGCGTGAAGAAGGCTTCGGTCTGCATGAACAGGTCTGCGGGCGGCAACAGCGGGCGGTCCTTGTCGCCCGACAGCAAACGGTGGCGGCTTTGCGCATCGGTCCAGAACGCCTGGCCTGCCGGGTCGAGTGCGCCGTGGCTGACCAGCTTGGTCTGCGCCGGCAGGTAGTCGAACAGCGTCGCGGTCTCGTCGAAAAACAGCGGCAGGTAATACTCGATGCCGGCCGGTGCGAGACCATTGCTGACGTCTTTATACAGCTTGGATTTCGACGGATCGCCCTCAAAGCGCTCGCGGAAATTCTGCCGGAAGCGGGTGATGCCGGTTTCGTCGAGTGGAAACTCCCGCGCGGGCAAGAGCCGAACCTCGCCCACCGGATAGATGCTGCGCTGGGTATCGACGTCGAATGCCCGCAGCGATTCGATCTCGTTGTCGAACAGGTCGATGCGGTAGGGCAGGGTGCTGCCCATGGGAAACAGGTCGATCAAGCCGCCGCGGATCGAAAACTCGCCCGGCGCGAACACCTGGTTCACATGCGAATAGCCCCCCAGCGTCATCTGTGCGCGAAAAGCGGCTTCGTCGAGGGTGTCTTTTTGTTTGAGAAAGAAGGTGTGGGCGGCGAGAAACGCAGGCGGCGCCAGTCGGTACAAGGCGGTGGAGAAAGCCACCACGGCGACATCGAATTCGCCCCGTGAAATCTGGTACAACGTCGCCAGCCGTTCCGAAATCAGGTCCGGGTGCGGCGAGAACGTGTCGTAGGGCAGGGTTTCCCAATCGGGAAAGTTGCACACCCGCAGTTCGGAATCGAACCAGCGCAGCTCCTCGGCCAGTCGATTGGCGTCCCACGCGCTGGCGCACACCACCACCAGTGGATGGGTCTGTTTGGCCAGTTCAGCCAGATACAGTGCGTCGGCTGCGCCGGCCAGCCCGGACTGGTTACGCGGAGGGCCGGAAGGAGGGAGGGCAGGAAAGAAGAAGGTCATGCAAATAGCTTGATTATATCGGGCGTGGCAAGGACCGTGGGGTGGGCAGGTATAATGCCCGGCTTTCCCTGTTTTTGTGATGTCGCCATGAGCCTTAACCTCGTCAGTTCCGGTCGCAACCTGCCGGATGACTTCAATGTCATTATCGAAATTCCCGCCCACGGCGAGCCGATCAAGTACGAAGTGGACAAGGAGTCCGGCGCGATGTTCGTCGATCGCTTCATGTCCACCGCCATGCACTACCCCTGCAACTACGGCTACATCCCGCATACCCTGTCGGAAGACGGTGACCCGGTCGACGTGCTGGTGATTACGCCGATTCCGCTGATTACTGGCGTGGTGGTGCGCTGCCGTCCCGTTGGCATGCTGAAAATGACCGACGAAGCGGGCATCGATGCCAAACTGCTGGCGGTGCCGGTCGACAAGTTGTGCGGCTTGTACAAAGGGGTGAACAAACCCGAAGACATCCAGCCGCTGCTATTGGCTCAGATCTCTCATTTCTTCGAACACTACAAAGATCTCGAAGCCGGCAAATGGGTCAAGGTTGAAGGCTGGGTGGGGATAGATGATGCGCGCGCTGAAATTCTGGCCGGCGTCGAGCGTTATCGTAATGCGGCAGACAAGCCGGCGTTCTAATCATGAAAGTCTGCATCCTTTCTGATTCCCACGACAACCGTCGCCTGTTGGGCGCAGCGGTTGAGCACGCCAAGGCCCACGGGGCGGAAGCAGTGCTGCACTGCGGCGATGTGGTTGCCCCGACCACATTGCGCGTGCTGCAGAAATACGAATTGCCGGTGCATGTCATCCACGGCAACAATACCGGCGATCTCTACAACATGAGCCGCCTGGCCGCCGAACCCAACAGCGTGATTCGCTATCATGGCCAGGACGCAGCCTTTACCCTGGCCGACCGCAATTTGTTTCTGGTGCACTACCCGCATTATGCGCAGGCACTCGCCTGCACCGGCGATTACGATCTGGTCTGCTGCGGCCACGACCACAAGTCCAGCATCGCCCAAGTGGCAACCGTCAAGGGCGGCCAAACCTGGCTGATCAACCCCGGCACCGTCGGCGGTGTTGGCGCCCCGCCCACCTATATCATGGCTGATCTGGCCACCATGCAGTTCGAAGTTGTCACGATCGAGGCAGCGGCGGCTTCGGTGCTGCCCCCCGTTACGCCACACGTTTGATAGACGGGGTGACGCAGCGTTTAATCTGGCGCTGCGTTAATAATGACGGCCATTTCACGCGGCAAAACCGTCCGTACGACATGGCTAAAAATACTTCCTCTTATTCCCGCATAGAAAACTTCGATTGAGATAGCGCACTTGCCCGTGGCGGCAAGGTGGGCCTTGGGAGTACCATTCAAACGATTAATCCGATCTTATGATCTGTTATCCGGGAGGACCCAAAGCCTTGAATCCCGGGTAATCCAAAAAACGGCTTTGCATCCATCGGATGGAGGAAACAATGACGGAGCATGTTGCGACCAACGAGACCATACTCGTGGTGGGCGGCGGGATTTCCGGCATGACCGCTGCACTTGAAGCGGCAGAAACCGGCAAGAACGTTGTTCTGGTAGAGAAAAATCCCGCACTGGGCGGACGGACTTCCCAGCTGTATCGCTACTTTCCCAAACTGTGCCACCCCACCTGCGGACTGGAAATCAACCTGCGCCGTCTGAAGGGCAACCCCCGGGTGCGCGTGCTGACACTGGCTGAAGTCAGCGGCATCGAAGGCAGCACTGGCAATTACACCGTTACAGTCAAGGTCAAGCCCCGCTACGTCAACGAAAACTGCACCGCGTGCGGCGATTGCGAACGCGCGGTTGAGACGATGGTGGACGACCCGTTCAACTACAACCTCGGCCAGCACAAGGCGGCGTTCCTGCCGAATGCGATGGCCTACCCGCAGCGGTTTGTGCTCGATCCGTCGATCATTGGCACGCCCGACGCAGAGCGTGCCAAGGCCGCCTGCAAATACGGCGCGATCGACCTCGACATGAAAGAAGAGACGATCGAGGTCAAGGCCGGTGCAGTGATCTGGGCAACCGGTTGGCAGCCCTACGACGCGGCGAAGATTCAGCCTTACGGCTATGGCCGCTACAAGAACGTCATCACCAGCGTCGAGTTCGAGCGCCTGGCGGATATCCATGGCCCTACGGGCGGCAAGATCCTGCGTCCAAGCGATGGCCGCGAAGCGAAGAACGTTGCGTTCATCCAGTGCGCCGGTTCGCGAGACGAAAACCATCTGCGCCACTGTTCACGCATCTGCTGCATGGCGTCGCTCAAGCAAACGCATTACGTGCGTGAAAAATTTCCCGATGGCGGCAAGTCGACCATTTATTACATCGACATTCGCGCGATCGACCGCTTTGAAGATTTCTATCAAAAAGTGCAGGCCGATCCGACCGTGACTTTCATCAAGTCCAAGGTGGCGAAAATCACCGAAGACGAGAGCGGCAACCCGGTGTGCTGGGGCGTCGATACTGAAGGCTACAAGCGCTACACCACGGCGCATGACCTAGTGGTGCTGGCGGTGGGCATGGAGCCCTCGGTCAAAGGCATCAATATTCCAGGCCACATTGCTTCGGATTCCAGCGGCTTCATCGAAGCCGATCCGGCCAACGGCGCCGTGTTTGGCGCCGGCTGTGCAACCAATGCGCTGGATGTGAACCGTGCCGTGCAATCGGCGACTGCGGCAGCATTGAGAGCCATCCAGGTTGTGAACAAAGTAGCAAAGGCGGAGGCTTAACATGGCAGACATCAAAGTTGCAGCGTATATCTGCAAAGGCTGCGGTCTGGGCGAGCGCCTGGATGCAGACGCACTAGTCAAGATTGCCCAGAAAGACGGCAAGGTGCCGATGGCAAAGTCGCACGATTTTCTGTGCAACGCCGACGGCGTGGCGATGATCAAGAACGACATCGCCAACGAAGGCGTGACGCACGTCATGATCGGCGCCTGTTCGCGCCGCGCCAAAACCGAAGCGTTCCATTTCCCTGAAAACGCCGTGGCGCGTGCCAACCTGCGCGAAGGCGTGATCTGGATTCGTCCCGACACCGATGAAGCACGCGAAACCACCCAGGAAATGGCGGAAGACTACATCCGCATGGGATGTGCCGAAGTGAAGGCGATGACCGCACCTGAAGGTAATCCCAACACCGGCGGCAGCAAAACCCTGCTGGTGGTGGGTGGGGGTATCACCGGCATGACGACGGCCATTGAAGCCTCGAAAACCGGATACTCGGTGGTGCTGGTCGAAAAATCCGGCGAGCTGGGTGGCTGGGCAGGCAAGCTGTACAAGCGGGTGCCGGTGCACGAACCGTACAAGTCGCCGGCTGATACCGGCGTGGCCGATCTGGCTTCGCAAATTCTGGCCGACGGCAATATCAAGCTGTATCTCAACGCCACCATCGCCAAAACAGACGGCTCGCCCGGCAAGTTTGTGGTGAGCATCGCCACCGAATCGGGTGCGACGCATACCGAAGACATTGGCGCCATTGTTCAGGCCACCGGTTTTACGCCGTATGACATGAACAAGCTGCCTGAACTTGGTGGCGGTAAGTCGGCCAACGTGGTCGATCAGGCGGGGCTGGAAGCGCTGGCGATTGACGCGGCCAGCAAGGACGGCGTGATTCGTCGTCCCAGCGATGGTCAACCGGTCAAGTCGGTGGTGTTCGTGCAGTGTGCAGGTCAGCGCGATCCCACCGGCAAGCATCTGTCGTTCTGCTCGGGTCACTGCTGCAACACCAGCATCAAGCAGGCGATGTACTTCAAGGATGCGAATCCGGATGTGGATACCACCATCATTTATTCGGATCTGCGTACCCCCGGCAACGGCGAAGACTTCTACCGCAGTGCGCAGGAAAAGGGCGTCATCTTCACCAAGGGCAAAGTCGCCGAAGTGGTGCCCACCGGTAACACCAGCACGGTGAAATTCAACGACCTGATTCTGGGTGATGCTGATGCCTCGATCGTGGATGCCGATCTGGTCGTGCTGGCAACCGGTCAGGTGCCAAACTCGGGTGTCAATATTGATGCGCCGGCCGCTGCGTCCGCAGAAGCCGGGGCCGAGCCCAAGGTGGAAATCAAGCCGATCTCCATCCTCAACCTGAACTACCGTCAGGGCCCGGACGTCCCGCATTTGAAGCAGGGATTCACCGATTCACACTTCATCTGCTTCCCGTATGAAACGCGTCGTACCGGTATCTACACAGCCGGCCCGGTGCGCCGCCCGATGGATATCCCGCAGGCACGTGAAGACGCGACCGGTGCGGCACTGAAAGCCATTCAGGCGCTTGAAAATGCCGAACTCGGCCGCGCTGCACATCCGCGCTCAGGCGATTTGTCGTTTCCCAAAGTGCGTCTGGAAGGCTGTACCCAGTGCAAGCGCTGCACGGTGGAGTGTCCGTTTGGCGCCATCGACGAAGATGTGAAGGGCTTCCCTCAGTTCAACGAATCGCGCTGTCGCCGCTGCGGCACCTGTATGGGCGCCTGTCCGGTTCGCGTGATCTCGTTCGAGAACTACTCGGTCAACACGGTTGGCGCGCAGATCAAGGCAGTCGACATTCCGGACGAATTCTCGGAAAAACCGCGCATCCTGATTCTGGCCTGCGAAAACGACGCCTATCCGGCGCTCGACATGGCCGGCATGAGCCGCATCGAGTATTCAGCCTATGTGCGGATCATTCCGGTGCGCTGTCTGGGTTCGGTCAACACCATCTGGATTACCGATGCCTTGAATGCGGGCTACGACGGCGTGATGATGATGGGCTGCAAATCAGGCGACGAATACCAGTGCCACTTCGTCAAAGGCTCCGAACTGGGCCGTGTACGTTTGTCGAAGATTGATGACACCCTGAAAACGCTCAACCTCGAATCCGAGCGCGTGCGTGATCTCGAAGTCGCCATCACCGACATCCAGCGCCTGCCGGAAATGA
>Ga0180009_10007003_pt1 | contig 11665 bp, 8 predicted proteins | sample OS_PC_MetaG_FD_123537 | JGI IMG/M metagenome (GOLD analysis project Ga0180009, IMG submission 123537) | Groundwater microbial communities from the Aspo Hard Rock Laboratory (HRL) deep subsurface site, Sweden - OS_PC_MetaG | ecosystem: Environmental > Aquatic > Deep subsurface > Groundwater...
GAAATCGCCGCGCGCGCATGAGACCCCCACTCGGGCTACGCCCTCGCGGCAGCCTCATGCGCGCACAAAGAGTGGCCGATTTTTGCGCCGCCGCCTGGCCGGGTTTTACTCCGCCGTTGACAGCAATACTGGCCATGCCGGTCGCGGCGATGATCCCGAGCTCGGACATGTGAGCCCGCATCGCGTTCGCCATCTGGGTCCGCTGGCGCACGAACAGCTCGCGGGTCTTCAAGACCATCCCGGCAGCCTGATCCTCCGGCGATTTGATCGGCACGAACCGCATGGTCGGGCGCGTCACCGCTTCGCAGATCGCCTCGGCGTCCGCCGCGTCGGTCTTGTTGCGCTTGACGTAGGCTTTCACATAGGCTGGCGGCATCATCCTCACCGTGTGCCCGAACTGGCCGATGACGTTCGCCCAATTATGCGCACTTGCACATGCCTCAAGTCCAACGAGGCACGGCTCAACGCCGCGGAAGAACTCCAACAGCTGCGACCGCCGCAAGGCTCGGCGGATGACGGCGCGGCCGTCTTCGGCGACACCGTGAACCTGAAAGACCGACTTGGCCAAGTCCAGGCCGATCGTAGTAATCTTCTCCATGGAACGGTTCCTTCTGTTTCGTGGTGATGGACATCACCACAATAGGCACCTTCGATGCCGCTTCGAAGGGCCGTTCCACACCTCACTTTGTGTGGAGCGGTGGTAGCATTCGTGCCCTCAGCAGTTCAGGACCTGCCCGACCATACATTGCCCGCTTGAGGGTCTTGAGGCGGTTGATTTGTCAGCATTGCGCCTGATTACCTAACGCACTGAGAAATCGACATCTCTTGCTTAGGTCGAGCGGATCCCATAATTCTCGGAAGAGGAAATGAAGGATTGCTGAGCCAGTGCCGTCAATCCTCGGGAAGTGCATCCGGCCATTGCTGCGCCCCGTGTAGGACACGCAATATCCTTACTGCCGTCTCCGTCACTGCGTAGGCGGCGACATATGGGGTGCCGGAAACGACCAGTTCGCGTGTCCCCGCAATCCGGCCAGGACGGCCGCTTTCGGGGAAGTCCTGAAGTCGACGGACCCCAGCCACGATCCGTTCATCGACTGTGATGGCGGCGATCGGATTATCGGCCTCAATATGCACGAATATATCGTCGCGATCAGCGAGTGCGAAGGCTGACCAAAAGAGCTTCACGTTTTTAGATTACCTACCCTGCGCCGCGCCGCTGCTCGGCGCTTCGCGAAATGCACCTCCGCCTCATCGTCGGGTACGTCGGGGCGGGTATCGTTCAATGCCTCCAACACCTTCGAACGGAACCAGGCATCATGTCCTTCGCTGCTGGTCAAGAGTTCAAGCGGGAGAGAGCCTTCGTTTGCCGTTCGGGTCAACAGGATCCGTACGGCATCTGACACAGTCAGTCCCATGCTTTCGAGCACGGCAGACGCACGATCCCGAACTTCAGCATCAATGCGGGTTTGAACAAGAGCATTTGCGACCATGGCGATTCCTCCAATAGGCACAATGTAATGCAAACGAATGACAAATGCCAGCCCATAGACAACAGGAGATCTCTTCGATTACGAAGCCCTTTATTACCGTCCAACCGAGGGATGAGCCGGGTTGAGCAAACCGTTCGACTTGAAAGGAAACGAACCAGCGACTGGCAGGCTATATTATTTAAGTGTCTGAAAATAAGAACTTTTGTAGCGCGCGCGAAACCCTATGGAAGGTTTGATTATGTCTACAATTCTTAGTGGAAAAGCTAGTCGTTTTCGGCCCGGCTCCAACGTAGCTGATCGCCGCAGATGGCCTCAATCAAATCGGCCCTTGGAGTGCGGGTCATATTGCCCGTTCCGGCGGTCGGGACAAAGGCCACGCTTTCCAACAAACTTATCACGTAAATTAGGGGGCATTAGGCTGCACACTGTAAGTCACCCAGAAATCTAGAAATTACTGGTGGGAAACATATGTTGGATAGCAGCACTATTTTGTTTCGGCAGAGAATGTCGGATGCCACGGACCGACTGAATAAGATGGTCGGTGCCGCCATCGTTCCTCTCGTAAGGGCCGACGAAGATCATCTCCACGTAGTCGGCACGGGGACATTCATATACGATGCCGAAAAAACATACATATTGACCTGCAAGCACGTGGCCACCGAGAAAGCGAACGTCTTTGGCGTTCAAGATATGCCAGATCTCTTCAAGATCGAGGGATCGTTCGCGCAGGCAGAAGGAAGTCTCGACTGTGCGATGGTGCGAACACCAGCACTCGGATGGCAGGGTCCTTCCGATGAGATAGGACCGCTTGAGCTCAATAACTGGTTTCTTGAGAACCATAATCCGACGCGGGGTGAGGTTTTCTTTTTCCAAGGCTATACCCAGGAGAACTCAGTCTCGGGCTTTAACGTTCTTGACTGCCACCCAACGGGTTACGGCGCCCAGATTTACGACAAGTTCGCTTCAAATGATCGGTTTTTCTATCTTAACTTCGATATGAGCGACACGCAATTCACCCCAGGTACACCGGAGGAAACGCGCCAAAGAACTCGAAAAGGAATGGCAAACGGTTTGAGCGGCGCTCTCGTCTGGGATACAGGCCTGGTTCGCGCCCTGAACGCAGACCGCGATTGGCAGCCGACCGACGCACGCGTAACCGGACAGGTGGTTAATTGGGATCAGTCAAATCATCAATTGGTTGCAAGGCGGATCGAAGACGTCGCGAAGTGGATACGATCTGTTTCAGGGAGCGAAATTGCCGACTTATAGTGACTCCGGGCCGCCAAATGAGTTTGGGTTTCGATGCCTCTGACTTCATCTCCGGTCTGGTTTCTCCTGGCGCATTAAACGTTGCTCAATATTTTCGCACGAATAGCGTGCTCACTCGGATATGTCCGCTTGAAACCCTAGCCATGGAGAACCTACTATTTCTGCGATGATTCTGTGATGTACACCAGCAGAGATGGCAAGAATGGCCCGCAAGAAAGATGCTAACCGATTGCCTCTTGATAGCCGGTTTCAGTTCTCGGAGGATTCCTTTCGCGGTCGATCAGACAGATGGAATTCGCACCTCCGTTCTGCGATAGGGGTGGAGGACGGCGAACGCTATCTCTTGCGCCTGTTCTCGAAGACGAAAACGCCACTCGATCAAGACTTGATAGGCATCATTGCCCGTGCCCAAAGACGGGTCCGTCGCGTCATGACGTCAAAGGTCGCACGTGAGGTCTTGGTCCATGTAATCGAGGTCACCGAAGATGCCGACGAGATCGCCATCGTCATGCTCGACCCTGGCAGTCCGGTCGCGGGCTCATCGCATCGGGCGCGGACGCGCAAGAGCCGCTTTCTGGCAAGCGCCGGAAGAGCCATATTCTGGCGAAACCTCCGGAGGGTCGTCGAAGGTTTGCGACTCATCCACGAGGCCGGCATCGTCCATGGGTCCGTTTCAGAGCATACCATTTTTGCTGCAAGTGATGACGTCGAGGGTTATCGGCTTGGTGGCTTCGAAGCATGCATTCATATTTCTGATGGCACGCTCGGTGCCAATGACCACCTTTTCGACCCTTTGACGGCCATCTCTTTCAGGCAAGATTGGATAGACCTCGCTCGAACAGCCAAATCGCTCCTCGGCGTTGACGATGCCGAAGGTCCGGCTCTTTTGGCAATCGAACGCAAGCTGCTGGACCGGATGGGGGATCCTCCTCGATTCCAGCTCTTCGACGGAAGCGTGGTGATTGGAGAACTGGACGAGGTTGTAACCGAGATAGGGCGCGCGGGTACAAGCGCGGAAGGAGAGCTTGTCCTTTACCCTGCCCATGGCGTCGCCCAAAGAGACTTTCCCGCACTCACATCCGGCGCCATCCAGGCAAGCGAGATGGATGAGGTGTTCGGCTTTGTCGAGGACGATCTACTCAACCCATCTATTCGGGCAAAGTCAGCCGGACAGGACAAGCTTAGGCTGATAACCGATGTAGCGATCTACGATCTAAAATTGCAGAGCGACTATACCGCGACCATCGAAAGCGCCCACAAGAGGCAGGCAAGCGATTGGCTAGATAGCGCGGTCGAGATCCCGCATCGGTTGCAATTGTCACGACACCGCGGCGGCGCAAACGAGCGGGTACGCAAGCTTGGCCATGGTGCAAAGCGCTGGAAAGACCTGTTTAGCGATCCCGAAGCTTCACGCCGGCCGGAGGACGCGCCAACCTGGTATGCCCTCGTCTTGCTGGAAGCCTTCACATTGCTGCGGGAGCAATTTCGCATCTATCCTGTTCGGGTTATCGCTTCGAGTGACAGTGAAGAAAAGGATCTCGTCAGCGTTCTTCTCCAGCCGGACCCCGAGCGCGACGAGCGCCGGGGGCGGCTTGGCCTGAAGAAGGCGCTCACCGCCCTGCAGAAGGAAATGCGCTACGATGACGGCAAGCCGAACTGGACGCTCTCGGCCAGCGAGGAACTTGTCTTCAGTCGCGAACGAAGCCCTGAACTGAGTTTTGAGGAAAGCTCGCTGATCGAGGGAGAGCTGACGCTCACATTCACAACCAGCCACCTACCGATGCAGGGCGAGCGGCTTTTTCTGCGCCCAAGGCGAGACACGGGTACGGAACGGGCAATTCGCCGCCGCCTACTCAATATCGTCGCGGCGCGTCAGAACCTCGAGCTACTCAGAGCTCTGGACGATCCGGCCCAAGTTGCTCTGGATGATATCTTGCGGGAAGTCGCCGCACCCGGTTCGGCGGTGGCAGACATGGACCCATCCAAGCTTTCGGCTTGGAACAGTATCGTAGCCGGACGATCGATCAACGTCATCGTCGGCCCACCGGGTGTTGGTAAAACCTACCTGATCTCCAACCTCGTGAAGAGCATTATGGAGCAGACGCCGGATGCAAGGATTCTGGTTTCTGCGCAAAACCACGAGACGCTCGTTCATATGGAGAAAGAACTGCGCGACATCCTCGCGGGCCATGCATCGATCATTGTGCGGGTGGAGAAGTCGCAAGTCAGCGTCGAAGAGAGCACTTTGCGACAGAGTTCGATCAACCTGCTCCAAACGGCCTCGCAAAAAGGCGGCAATGGTTCCGCACTCATACAAAATCAAAGTCGCCAGATCGCCCAGACACTGCGGCCGGTCGACAATGCCGAGCGGTCGCTGGCTGAGAGGGTATTGCGCGATACCGATAATCTGATGTTGCGGTCAGCCGATGTTACCCTGGCGACAACCTCGTCAAACACGATCGAGGAGATGATCGCTGACGGCGAACAGTTCGACTGGGTCTTCATTGAAGAGGCCGCCCGCGCCAATGGCGCCGAGCTGATCGGCGCGCTGCTCTTAGGCAACCGGCGTCTGATGATTGGCGACCATAAGCAATTGTCACCATTCGACTCCGGCGAGCGGCAACGATATTACGATCCTGCGGCCGCGGCGGAGCTGCTGGTCGACGCCCAGGAAAAGCTCTCGGCAATATTGGACTTGCCACCAGAGTTAGACGAGGCTCTTGGGATGCTGACGTCTCACGAGTTCCTGCTTAGAGACGTCCTGGCAATCGCAGCCCGTCTCGAAGAACCGTTCCGCGCGATTGCTGAACGTGAAGATGAGCGCGAGTTAGCGACAGGGCGGGCAAGCTCGATCTCGACCACCCTCCTTGAGCAGAGCCGGATGCATCCGGCGATATGCGAACTGGTGTCGAATACATTTTACCAGAAGAAACTGGTCTCTTCACCGCGCGTCGCCGAGCGCGAGCAGAAGGTGGGCGTTGCCAATAAAATGCCGACCTCACCAATCGTTCTTCTCGACCTTCCTTCGTTGAGCGTTGCCCGGCGAAAGGCTTTTGAGCAGAAGGTGAAAAAGTCTTACAAGAATGAGGTCGAGGCAAGCGCTCTCATCGCAGCCCTGAAGGATCTCAAACCGATATCCGGCAAAGATGGCCGACGTCCAACGCTGGTTGTTTTGTCGCCCTATCTGGCCCAAGTCGACCACCTGGAGCGAAAGCTCAGCCCCTTTATCGACATTGAGACTGACACGCTGCTCGGCTTTGCCAGCCCCCGAGGGAACGGCAAGTTCGTCTATACCAGCGATAGCTTCCAGGGTGGCGAAGCAGACGTCGTCCTGGCAAGCCTTGTTCGTAACAGCATCCACGTGGGCACCCGCGCGCTCGGGTTTATCAAGAACCCCCAGCGCATGAATGTTCTGCTCAGCCGCGCGAGACAAAAGCTTATCTTGGCGACAAGCAGGAAGTTCATCAGGAATGCCGTCAGCGGGATCGATCCGGATGGTGTGAACGAGGAGCTGCGGTTTCTAACACGGATGCTCAACGAGATTTCGCTCTTGGAAAAGAAGGATTTTCCACAAGTCGGGATGGGTGTCACGATCGTCCCTGTCGATGAAAACGGGAGGCTGGCACCGTGAGCAAGATCTATATTCCTGCTTGGCACTACAAGGCCCCAGGGCTTGTCCAACGCGTCTGGGGCTGGAGCCCGATCGAGGAAATGGTGTTGCTGACATTGGATGCAACGCCCGGCACGATCGACGACTTGGCGTCGTCACTTCACATTCCTCGCCAGGTCGCGGCATCGACCGTGGGACGCTTGATGCAGTTCGGATTGATTGAAGTTCGGATGTCGCCGCGGCCGATGCTGTCCACCAACCTTGTCGGACGTGACTTTATCCGCGGAAGCCGCGCATTACCCGAACGGTCTGCAGACCGGGAGATTGGGATCAGTGTCGTCTATGAAAAGGTTGGGGAATCCGTCTTTCGCAATCGTGATGTTGATACGATACCGATCACCAAGCTCCCAAGATCGGGCAAAATCGTAGCCTTCCCGGTCGGCGAGCCGTTGGAAACCGACTATTCTATGATGCAGCGCGTCACTCAATTCATGTCCGGGACGCTGCGACCAGGTGAATGGCTTCGCGGGATACAGGCGAACAGCTCATATCTCGAGCGCAAATTTCTGGTGCTTGATCTCGATGACGTGAGAGACGGCGCGATGCCACCCGGCGCGAGCGAAAAACTTATCGAGGCACTCAGAGCGACGATCAAGACGGGCCAGCTGCCGGTTACCGCCCCGCCGGTCGCCGATGAGCCGCCAGCTATCGCGACGGAGATCAACGCCAACCAGATTGTGGTTGGGGCACGTCAACAGCTGGAGCGCTTCGAGCAGATTGTCAAAGCGGCAAGATCTCATATTTTCATTCTTTCGACGTTTGTCGCATCGCAAGATGACGACCGATGCAAAGAGAATCGTGAGCGCATGTGGAAAGCGCTGGAAGATGCGTGCAACCGCGGCGTGAAATGCCACTTATTTTTCGGGACGTCGATCGAGGTGCCTAAAAACTCGATTGCCATGCATCATCTTGGCGAGAGATTATCCGCGATACGACGCACGCGCGGCTATGTGCTTGCCCATCGCGACACAGTCGAAAGCCATGCAAAATTCCTGGTCGCAGACGATGGACAAGGTGGAGCCGTCGTTTCCATGGGATCTTGTAATTGGTTGTCGTCGCCCTTCAGTGCAGTCGAAATTTCGGTCGAGCTGACAGAAGCCAATGCCGCAGGCGCGGCGATGGACGTCCTGCAATCCATCGTTTCCAAAATATCAAGTGCAGGCCAGTCGATTGAGGCGCTTCAGTTCATGGCATCTGAGCTGCGGCGCGACCGCGGCCGCGTGTCTGCGCCCGCTACAGTGGTGAGCTCGTTAAGGGCAACAATGCGGTTCCTCCATGCGGCCGATCACAACCGTCTTCTGAGGCTCGCTGCCCACGATGCAAAAACCCGGTTTATTTGCTGCACCAATCGCGTCGGCGCGAACATGGTTCCGGCACTCTTCGATCCGGCCGAAGTCGCGAGCCAGCGCCTTAGCGAAGTGTCGATCTTCTATTCCAGGCGCGGCGGTCCGGTAAAGCGTGGTCATGTCAATGAACACCGCGAGCGGCTGAAGGGGGACGTAGACATCATTGGCGTCGCGGAACCTCAACTTCATGCAAAGTTCCTTGCATGGGATGACGATCATATCGTTGTCAGCAGCCTGAATTGGGGTTCGCAGTCCGCGTCACTTGAGAACCCATTGGACGAGATCGGCCTTTACCTTGAAGGCCCCGGTCTCGCCACGCAACTTTTGCAGGAATTTGACGCCGAGCGAACCAGGACAGCGAAAGATTCTCTCACCGGATGACGGATAGATCGAACGGTCGACTGGCTTTCGCGAATGCACTGCCACAGTCAAAAGTGCTTTAGTGGCGAAGCTCGCTATCATGTAGATTTAACATAGTGTTTGAATGCCAAGATACTGATTCCCAACGCGGAAATTGCTATGAAACGCCTTCACCATTTCTACGTCGCGACCGCGAAATTCGTATTTGTGCACCCGCAACACGGTATCGTATCCGTTCGCGACCCGATCCGAATTAGCGACGCGAGCCAGCATGGTCTGAGCCCGCTCCTGATATACGGCATGACCGTACCCGGCACGCCCATCCGCTGGACAACATTCTCATCTAGCGATAACCCGCAGCCGTTTCGTAGGGTGCTCTTTTCAGCCTGGTCGCAAGCTGAAGGTCTCCGCGGCCAGCCGGATGCCCTGATGGTCAGCCGGCACCTGGCACAATCTGACCCAACCCTTGAAACGGATCTCGCAAAGATTGGGGTCGGCCTCGATATTGCCGGTCCGCGTGAGAAGTCTTTGCCCGCTTCTCTTCGTTCCGCTCAAGATAAAGCCAGATGGATCTCTAGCAGCAGCAGATCAGAGGCCTCCCCGGTTGATCAGGTGATTACCTCATTTTCGGGCGATGCACTGACCGACCATAATTGGAGGTCGAGGGACCGGCGACGCGATCTCGGCGATCGCGAGTTGGAAGAACGCATCGAGGCTTGGCTTGCATTACCTGCCCGCGAGCCGGATCCATCCTTCGCCACTGAGCAGGTATGGAAGCCGGGGCCATGGCTGACTTCGTGGGAAAGCTCGATCCCGCCGGATCGTGAGCGCTACTTTAGCTATAGCGGAATTGAACGCAGAACCTGGCTGCTGACTGGGCAGGAACCTCGCGACGAAATGGAGGACGAAGAGGAGAATTTCGGGGGCGGTTATGATAACGCGCCGGAAATCGCAAGCAATGTCGTTGCCTGCTGGCCAAATCCTCCAAAGGAGATCGCGCAGTCGCTCGGGACGACAGTCAAGGCGCTGCAATGGTTTCTCGACGACAAGGCCAGCCTTGACCGCTCCAGGCGCTTCGCTCTTCTCGATATGCTTGGTATCGATTTCGACGAGCGTCTCGGCTGTTATGCCGCAAGCGGCCCGTGTGTCCTTGTGGCAAACAAGCCCGGTCCACTTGAGGACATCTACACAGACATGACCGGCGGCGGCGATGCCTGGCCGTGTGAGCTCGTCCCGGCCAAAGGGCAGGCCGATCCGAGCTGGAGATATGTGCTGATCAATCCCCATAGCCGGCCGCCATCCATCCTCATGGTGGCACGCGGCGACAAGATCGCCGACCGGCTGGGAGACCTCTTGTTGAACTTCGACGGAATCCGCAGGGTCGATCCTGTGCTTTACCGTGACGTCGCCTCCACATGCGCCAAGGCATGCCAGTCTCCCAGGGCAAATGGGCCCGCGATCAGGCATTTTTCCGATCGTTACAAGGACCTATGGGCCAACTGCATGTGGCTGCCGGGTGAAAATCAGGACGACGGCGAAGCATAGCAGAGGACGAGCGGCGCAACCGACGAAGAGTCGCCCTGAGCTCAATCAATCCCATCGAGTTCTGGATCAGAGTCCGCCACGGAACCATCTTCAACCCGCCGACTGAGCAATCCCGCATCCTCAAGCGCCTCCATGTCGGGCAGGTCGCGCAGAGTCTCCAACCCAAAGGCGGACAAAAAGTGCTTCGTCGTCACATAGGTATACGGCGCCCCCGGCGTCGGACTTCGCGGTCCGGAGGAAAGAAACCCGGCGCCACGCAAAGCGCTGATCGTGTCGCGAGAAACCTCCTTGCCAAAAATCTTTGACAGCTCGCTTCTCGTCACCGGCTGGAAATACGCAATCGCCATCAACACCATCGACTCGAGCTCGGACAGCACTACAGCCACTGAGCGCGTCGGCGCTGAAGAGGCCCGGATCGTCTCCGCGTAAACTGGACGGGTTCGATGGTGCCAGCCACCGGCGACCGAAACCAGCTCATAGGGCCTATTGCGTAACTCCTCCGCGAGGTCATCAATCACCAGATCGACGCTGCAATCCCTGCCGACCACCCGCGCCAAAATCTCGCGGGTCACCGGCTCGGCAGAGGCAAAAATCACCGCCTCAACCCGCAGCATCCATTCGCGCCAGCGCAGCTCCTGCGGCAGACCCTCCAGTTCCCGATCAAACAGGCATTCGCTTGCGCCGTTCGTCCGGGGCGTTTGTCGTTCCCTGAGGGATGCTTTTGTTGCGGTTGATCTGGCCACGCTCACAATCCATAAATCCGGAAGGAAGATCGGCCCGAAAGTTCGCGCACGGCGCCAAAACTTTCCAGCCGCTCGAACAGCCGGGTTGCGGCCCAGCGAGACAGATCACTGTCGGGTGCGGAGGCCGCAATCGCATCCTCGTCGAGCAATGTCTGGATCACCGGCTCGGCTCGCTTGGTACGCAGCTTCGGCACAACTGCAACAAGCTGATCGGCTCGCCGTGCGATCTCGCCGGCCGACCGCAGCGCTGAACCGGCACCTTCGATCAGGGCCAGACAGATTGCACCGGCGAAAGCCGGGTCGCCCGGGCGCACGCGCCCTCTCCCTCCGAGCGTACGAAAGGCCGGCCCAAACCGTTCCGCCATCAGCAACGGCAGCGGAAACGGCCATATGAGTTTTGTGGCGATCAAAACATCGGCAAGCGCCCAGGCGAGAGGCTCCGCGTCCGGGCGGGTGGCGCAGATCGCCGCGACCAGCTCGGCCGCAGCAAAAGGCACCGGCCGACCCGACTGAAGCGCTTCATCTGCCGCAGTCGCGGCAGAGGCCGCAAACGGCTCATCCCAGCCAAGGCCCAAAAGAACCGCCAGCTCGCCAACGTGCTTTGAGGAAAAGCCGGGTTTTCGTGCCGAAACCCTTTTGAAGGCCAAAAACACCTTTCCGGCGGGCCCAGAATCATCACCTGCGGCAGTGAGCAAAAGCGCATCACGCAATGCGTGTTCGTCCTCGGTACGGCCCATCAACCGGACGGCCGCCGCGGCGCATTTCAGCGCCTGACGAGAGCGCCAGCAGCCGCCCCAGGCGGGTTCGGAGCGAACGAGATCATCAAGCGTTTTCAAAGCGATGCCGGCTGCAAAGGCCGCTTCAACGTCGCCCGTCTCGCGACCACGCGCCAGAGCCCACCCGGGAATCTGCGGTAAGGACGAGGGATATTCCAAAGAGGAAATGATGCGCGAATCCATGCAGAAGAAGCTACATCATGTGTGCAGTTTGTGATAGGTAAAATGCATTAAACCGCACGCCCTGTCATGCAATATTTATGACTGATAAGATTGCATTATCACTCATTTTGCTCTTTATAGAGGGAATGGCCCATATCAGCGAGCAAATCACCGAAAACGATGTCAGCTGACCGGAATTGATGAGATTCCGCAGCGTCTTCTTAAGACGCCATTTTCTGCAGACACCCCGCCTATATGCTACGCTACTGATCTTATTCACTTCTCTATGGCCCTGGGGCCGAGA
>Ga0180009_10007004_pt1 | contig 11665 bp, 7 predicted proteins | sample OS_PC_MetaG_FD_123537 | JGI IMG/M metagenome (GOLD analysis project Ga0180009, IMG submission 123537) | Groundwater microbial communities from the Aspo Hard Rock Laboratory (HRL) deep subsurface site, Sweden - OS_PC_MetaG | ecosystem: Environmental > Aquatic > Deep subsurface > Groundwater...
CGGCACCATCGACTTCGATCTGCCCTTCGAAGATTGGCACGGGCAACACCGCCTCAACTTCCGACACCAGAACTTCACCCCGGACCAAGCCACGCACCTGCTGCAGGACGCCTTCCAGCAAGAGTTCGATCGACTCTCTTCGTCGGTCTATCGCATGACCGAAACGTTCCTTCGCGGCTACGAGACGCTGGAACGTCTGGGACGCGTCGACCCCTGGATGCGCGTTCGCGCGAACCAATTCCTCGAGCGCGCGCAGGAGCTCCGCGCAGTCGTGCCTACGATGCACCGCTTCGCCCACGACACCGCGGAGCGTGATCGCGTCGAGGCCCTCGAACGACGGTTCGTGCGAAGCGTAGGACCCATCGACGCCAAACTGCGCGCCCTGCAGATCGGCGCACGCACCATCGCCGAAGCCCACGCGATTCGCCGTCGATTCGTCGAAGACCTCGATCAGCCACAAACCCGCGTCATCCGCTACCGCTGGCCGACCAAGGTCAGTCGAACGCAGGAGACGATCGACGTCATCGCCGCGGGGCTACGAAGAATCGGCGTCGCGCCAGCGAGCTGACCGACGCGGGGAACCAATTCGGCATTCCGGCGCATGGCCGCGGCACGCTTCACCACTTGGCGATACGCCAACCACGCTGTCGCGCCAGGCGCGTGAGCCTGGGGTCCGGATTGACGGCCACGGGTTCCCCCACCGCCTCGAGCAAGGGCAAGTCCGTGATGCTGTCCGTGTAGAACGTGGTGTCCTCGAACGCGATCCCGTGAGCGTCGAGCAAGACCTTGGCGCGTGCGAGCTTGCCCTTCCCGTAACTCAGCGGTTGCTCGACCCTGCCCGTGAGCTTGCCGTCGCGGACCTCGAGCTCGGTCGCCACGATGTGTTCGATCCCGAGCGTCTGGGCAAGTGGGCGCGCGGAGTAGATCGTGGCTCCCGTCGCGATGGCAATCAAGTCTCCCTGCTCCCTGTGAGACTCCACCGCCAACCTTCCCTCATCGCACAGGTGGCGAAGCACATCCCTTCGCATCCATTCGTCACACCGCGCAGCGAGAACGGTCTCCGAGCTCCCGTCGAGCTTGGCCAACGCTTTGGTGGCAACCCGAGGCGCATCGATGAGGTTGAAGGTGTAGAGCAGCACCCACCAGAGTACCCGCGCCAGGTCCACGGTCGTCGCTTCGCCGATTTCCCGCTGGTAGCGCACGTACAGACTCGCCGTCTCCACACGGACGAGGGTCCGATCCATGTCGAAGAGGGCAGCGCGCAGGGGGATTTTGGGACGATTCATGGCGTGGCGGGTTGATTGATGGCGCGGTCCGACGCAGGGCGTTTGGTCAAAAAGTCAGTGAAACAGACCATATCCTCTGCCAAGCGTAGCGGAGAACAGGTTGGCCATGGCGTGCAACGCGATGGCAGCGCCGATCCCTCCCGTTCGATTGCGAAGCCATCCGAACATGAGTGATGGGAAGAAGACCGCCAACCGTTGCGGGTTGGGCTCGGTCAGGAAGTGTCCGAACGCGAACATCGCGCTGGTGGCCGGAATGGCCCAGCCGACTCGAGCTCCGAGCAAGCGGAACGTGCCGCGTGGCCGCATGACGGGCGAGCTCGGGTTGTGGCCTCGATAGGGCTCCGCGCCGGAGGAGGGTGACACGGCCTCCGGCTTGGGCGCCGACCAAGCGCGTTCCAGCGAAGGTTGCAGGTAGCCTCGGTAGAACGCCTCTTCCGGAAGGGCGATGACCATGACCTGACCAAGAACGTCGTCGAAGTACGAGGTCGGACCGACGAACGTGAAGGCCTTGTCGGGATGCCACCACAAGACGAACCCGATCCAGAAGGGCGGGAAGAGGATCGCAGCCAGGCCGACGCCCCAGAGCATGGCACTTGCCCCGTCGCGTAGGAGCTTTCGGGGATCGATGGCACCCGGCTCCAGCAATCCACCCAGGGACAAGCCGTGCGCGCGAATGAACGCGGCGTCCTTACGCAGGACGAGCAAGTAGGTCGCGGCCAGGAACGCGAGCCCCACACCGGTGGCCGCGTGTCGCTCGGGCAGCGCGTAGGAGGCTACGGTGACCACTGCGGTGGTCAGGGCAGTCGCGAGGAGGACGCGGGCGGTGGGTCCCATGATCGAGTTCGTGCCAAGCTACGCCCAATTTCCCGATTGGAAATCCGCCGGTAAAGGGCCCGACGTTGGGCAGCCAGACCTAGCACCATTGTCCCAACGGCGCGACCCGACTAAGCGGGAGGAGCCACCTCCACGCTCGTGTGGTGTGGCGGAAATTTTGAACCAACTCGCGAGCCTACGGCAACCGCACGACGCGGAGCCGGTGATTGAACCTTGACTTCGGTGGGCCCGAGCGGCTCTGGTATGTTGCGAGCGCGCTGCGTCATTGCGCGGCGGTCTAGCTCGTTGGAGGGACCATGGCGGACGAAGAAGTAAGCTTCAAAAAGGGATCCCTGGGCGTCAAGTTCGTGCTGATCGCGATCGGCATCGCCGTGCTTGCCGTCGGCCTTTTGTACGTCGGTATCAAGCGAGAGGGCGAGAAGCTGACCATTGAGCAAGTGGTCAACGAACAGAAGCGCATCTTCAAGATGCCCAAGGCCGAACAGGTGCCCGAGTGGCGGAAGTGGGCGTCGAGCAACAATGAATTCGAGATGCAGCAGCAAGCGTTGCTGCAGCTCGGCTGGTTGGAGGACAAGGAGAGCATCCCGATTGCCATCAAGGCATTGGAGCAGAACGACCACCGAATTCGAGGCGTGGCCGCGCAGGTGATTTCGCGCTTCGGTACGCCGGCCGCCGACGCAGCCAAGCCGCTGCTGCAAAAAGCGTTGGCGGAAGCTGACGCATCCGATGAGCCCCAGATCGCGTGGGCCCTGGTGGAGCTCAACGACCAATCGTCCCTCGACCGCGTTCTGAACGTGTATCGAGTCGGACACCTCGCCAAGGTGCAACGCATCGGCGGCGGAACCGCGTTCGACCCGGAGAAGCTCGCCAAGATGGCGCCGCCCGAAAAGTGGATGAGCTACGTCAAGGATGAGAGCCCCAGCGTGCGGCAGCTCGTTGCCACGATTCTCTCCGCGAACGCGGAGCCCAAGTACACGGACGCACTCATCACCCTCGTGCAGGACGCCGACGTCGACGTCGCGCGCGAAGCGGCGCCGGGCCTTGGCCGCATCGGCGACGAGAAGTCCCGCAAGCCGTTGCTCGACGCGTTGGGCAAGGCGGACAAGGAGAGCCGCAAGAAGTTCCTCCAGGCGCTGCGCGACGGCATCGGCGGCATTGGGTTGGTCACGGCGCTTGCCGCGGTTGACAAGTCCAAGCCTGAGACCACGTGGCATCAGACCCGTGTGATCTTCAACATGCTCAAGGAGCTTGCGGATCCCCGAGCTGGCGACGCGTTGGTCCAGTACATCGAGGGCGGACCTGCGCGGCACTGGAAGACGGAAGCCGCCATGCGATTGGCCGAAGTGGGCGATGCTCGCGCGGTTCCGTACCTGGCCGAGCGGATGCGACTCAATACCGTCGAGCTGTACGGCGACTCCGAGTTGATCGAGGAGAAGGCGCTGGCGCGGGGCGACGACGAACGCATCATTGGAGCGAGGATGTTGGCGGACTTGGCGAAGCTGCATCCGGACAAGATCGACACTTTCCGCGAGCAGGGCGAAGAGGCCGTGCTCTTCTGGATCTCGGACATGCCGCAGCCGCACGCGAACGCGTTGCGCTTCTTGGCGAACGTCAATTCGGAGAAGGCGCGGGACAAGCTTCGCGAGTGGTCCTTCCCCAAGGATGCGCTGCCTCGCGAAGGCCAGCAGCCGCCCATGCCCCAGGAATGGGTCGTGGCCCAGAGCGCCCTTCGTTACCTGGGCTCGATGAAGGACAAGCCCTCCTGGGGCAAGTTCGAAACCGATCTCAAACGACGAACGACCGATGGCAACGACATCGACGCGACCATGCCTTCGTTGATGGGCGGCGGCCTCGCCATCCTCGGTATGTCTTTGCGCGCCATCGGCGTGGGCGTGGCCGACGGCTTCGCCGAGTGGGGCGATGAGCGTGCCTACAAGCCGCTCGTCGAGTACATCGAAGACCCGAAGGAGAACGAGCAGTCCCGGGTGCAGGGTTGCTTCGCGCTCGGCTGGGTAACGCCGAAGGACAAGGTCGAAGAGCTGCCCAAGAAGATCGTCAAGTTCGCGACGACGGGCGATGAGAAGGACCAGTTCATCGCGGCGTGTTACTCGGAGACGCTGGCGCGCCGGTCGATCCCGGAGGCCAACGGGGAGCTGATCAAGCTGCTCAAGGCCGAGATGGCCCCCATGCTCCGGCTCAACATCGCGCAGGCCATCGGCTTCACGGGTGTGCGCCCCGAAGACGAGCAACCCCTGTTCGAGCTGCTTGCCAACCCCGAGGTCCGCAACAACGCGGCCCTCGCCCTCATCGTCGGCGGCACGGAAGACGTGGCAGCACGGGCTGTGGCGGCTTACGCGGACTTCCCCGAAGAGGCCCTCGACCAGCTTCGCTCGGACTACTACCGCGTGTTCGGTTACTGGTCCGACAGGGACTTCGACGACGGGCGGCTCTACCGCTTCGTTCGCAACGCCGAAGCCCTCCGTCGCGTTCGCGTTCGCAAGGCGCCCCAGGAGTGGGCCATGTTCTTGCTCAGCCGTCAGTTCGACAACCTGCAGTTCGACAACGGACCGCATTCGATGACCCGTGTGGTGCTTCGCTACAAGCTTCGCAACGCTGCCATGACGGGCGACCCCACGGTTCGCGCCGGCGCCTTGATGACCCTGCGGTTCATGAAGGAGCAGGGCGTGCTCATGGAGCTCAAGCAAAAGGGTGGCGATGTCGGCAAGGAAGCCGGCGAAACGCTCTTCCTGCTCATGAACCCCAAGGTCATCATCGATGTCGAAGCACCGGACGTGAAGACCGGCGGCGCGAAGATCATCAACACGCAGTGACCGACACGACCGCGGTCGCGGTACCATGCCGGTCGTGCCTCCCCATCCCCCTTCGAATTCTGTAGGGGCGGGTTACCAAACCCGCCCGCGCTCTTCCCTGCGCGTGCTCGGTCTCGCCGCGTTGTTCGCCGTGGCCTGCGGTCCCCCGCCCAAGCAGCCTGCACCGCCGGACCCGGAGCTTCGCGGGTTCTCAGCGCCTCCGGACATCGTCCTCGATGTCGCCTGTACGCCCACGGGGCTCGAGACCTGTTTCGATGCCGTGGACAACAACTGCAACGGCGCAATCGACGAAGGGTGCGGCGTTCGAACCGGGGTGGTTCAGTTCTCCATCGCTTGGTCGGATCCCACCGCGGACGTGGACTTGGCGGTGACCGACCCAGCGGGCGAGCTCGCCCGTGTGCGCGACACCACGGAGCTGGGGTTGGTCAAAGATCGCGACTGTCCGGGCGAGAACGATGCGTGTCATGGGCAGAACACGGAGAACGTGTACTTGGTCCATCGGCGTGTTCCCCGCGGTAGCTACCGGGTCGTGGTTCGGTTGAACCGATTGGGGCAGACGAGTCCGCCGTTACGCGTCCAGCTCGGGGCGCGGGTCGGGCAGCGCAGCTACGCAACGGAGATCGAGCTCGAGGCGGTGGACGACGAGCGGCAGCTGACGTTCGAGATGTGAGTCGGTCATCGGAACGTGCGCGGCGCCTGGTCAATTCGTGACATTTCAAATCACCTTCACAGGTGCGCCGGATTCGTTTGACGCATCGCGTTCTTTTCCCTAAAGCTTTTGCGTCCGCTTAGGTGCGCCGATCCCCCATCCCCCGTGCGCGCTGCGGCTGGAGAGGTTGCGATGAGTCCCATTGCGATGACCGTGATTCTAGTCGCGACCCTGTCGGCTCTTGCCTACAGCCTTAACCGGCGATGGCAGCTGATGAAGGTTGCAACCGCCCCGGTGAATCGTGCCGATCGGATCCCGGAACGGGTGTGGGTCACCCTCAAATACGCGTTCGGACAGTACAAGATGCCGTACTACCCGCTCGCTGGTGTCGCGCACATTCTGATTTTCTTCGGCTTCATGATTCTGCTTCTGCGCTCCATGATTCTGTGGGGACGCGCCTTCAGTCCCGATTTCAACTTCTGGATTCTTGGGCCCGAAGAAGTGATCGGTCTGCCCCTCGGCCATATCTACGACATGCTCAAGGACGTGGCCGCGGTCATCGTGCTCGCGGGTGCCTCGGCGTTCGTCTACTTGCGCGTGGTGGTGAAGGACAAGCGGATGTCCTTGCACTGGGAGGGCCTGGCGATCCTCGGAATCATCATCGTGATGATGCTGACGGACATCCTGTACGACGGCGCCATGCTGGCGCTCCGAGCGCAGCTGCCTTCGCTGAACTGCGGGGGTGGCGCGGACGCGGTTCGGGCCACGTGCGCATCGGTGTCGACGGTGGTGGCGCCGATTCAGGGCGGCCATGCGCCGGCGTTGGGATTCCACTGGTTTGCGCCGGCGGGTTCATTGGCGGCGTTGGGCATCAAGAGCATGTCGGCCGACACGCTGGTGATTCTGGCTCATGTCGGCTTCTGGACGCACAGCTCGTTGGTACTGATCTTCGCCAACATCCTTCCCTACACCAAGCACTTCCACATCTTCACCGTGATGCCGAACGTGTTCACGGCGGATCTGGAGCCGCGTGGACGCCTCAAGCCGATGGCGAAGGACTCCGAAGAGCTGATGGAGCTCGTGGGCAACGCTTCGGAGCTCGAGGATCCCAACGAGGCACGCATTGGTGTCGCCCGGGCCGAGCACTTCAGCTGGAAGGCCGTCTTGGACTTCTACACGTGCACCGAGTGCGGCCGCTGCAGCGACAACTGCCCGGCCTTCACGACGGGCAAGGTGTTGAGCCCGAAGCAGCTCACGATCGATCTTCGCAATCACTTCTGGAAGAACGACGCGATGCTCATCGACGGCGTCCGACCTGAGAAGGGGCATGAGGGCGAAGAGCACGAGGAGCACGAGGAACACGCGTCGGACGAGCATGACGAGCACGGCGGACATCACGAGAAGCCGATGCCCGAGAATCCGATTCCGAACCCTCCGCCGAAGTACGAGCCGATCGACTTGGTGGAGAACGTGGTGCAGCCGGACGTGTTCTGGGGCTGCACGACGTGCCGGGCGTGCGAGGAATTCTGTCCAGTGCTGATCAGCTACGTGGACAAGATCGTGGATCTTCGCCGCAACCAAGTGCTCATCCAGGGGGAGTTCCCGCCGGAGCTGGCCAAGCCCTTTGAGGCGATGGAGACCAACGGCAATCCGTGGAACTTGTCGCGCATGGACCGGGCAGCCTGGGCAGAAGGCCTCGACATTCCGACCATGGCCGAGAAGCCCGAGACAGAGATCCTGTACTGGGTCGGATGTGCGGCCAGCTACGACGACCGTGCCAAGAAGGTCGCGCGCGCGTTCGTGCGACTGCTCAGGGCGGCGGGCGTGGAGTTCGCCATCCTTGGCGAGGAGGAGTCCTGCACGGGTGATTCAGCGCGACGGGCCGGCAACGAGTTCTTGTTCGCCATGCTCGCCGAGCAGAACATCGAAGTGCTCAACGGCTACAAGGAGCAGGGCGGGATCAAAAAGATCATCACCGCATGCCCGCACTGCTTCAATACCCTCGCCAACGAGTACGGAGACTTCGGTGGCAAGTACGAAGTCATCCACCACGCCGACTTCCTGCTCGGCCTCGTTCGCGACGGGAAGCTCAAGCCCAAGCACGCGGTCAAGGGTCGCGTGGTGTTCCACGACTCGTGTTACCTGGGCCGATACAATGACATCTACGATTCGCCGCGTGACGTACTGCGTGACATCCCGGGGCTCGAGCTCGTCGAACCCGAACGATTCACACGCAACATGGGCATGTGCTGCGGCGCGGGCGGCGCACAGATGTGGATGGAAGAGCAGAACAAGGACCGCGTGAACGTGAAACGCACCTTGCAGCTACTCGATACCAAGCCCGAGACCATCGCCACCGCGTGCCCGTTCTGCATGACCATGCTGACCGACGGGCTCAAGGATCAGGAGAAAGAGGAGGATATCCGCCAACTCGACATCGCCGAAATCCTGGCGGACAGCTGTCTCGGCAAGGAAAAGAAGGCCAGCGAAACAGCTGCTGAAGAAGCCGCTGCCGAAGCCTAGCCCGCAATCCGCCTCTCCCTCCCCTTCCAATCACCCAGACCACACCCTGCCTCCCTGTGGGAGATTCTATGCACGGTTTCGCCGCCCCCGTCGTCGCTTGCTTGACGGCGCAGAATCATCTCGTCTAGCGTTCTCCGCGAAGATTCGGCCCGGCCGCCGTCCAACCGACAGTGGTGTGTTCCGCAATTTCGTGCAAGGTATCAAGAAACGGCCCGAAGCGTAGCGTGAGTGACTTCGACGAAAAAACACGGGTAACCGTCGTCGTTCCCAACCCCCCTGACGAGGGGGCGAACCGTCGCAACGACTGTCTGGTGGTTATTTACACCAAGGAAGCGACGCTGCTGGGGAAGCGGTTCGTGTTGGAGCAAAATCCGACCCGGGCGGGGCGCGGCGCGGACAACCAGATCGTTCTGGACGGAGACTCCGTGTCTCGGCGCCATTGCCACTTCGAGCGGCGGGGCGAAGCGTGGTTTGCGGTCGACGATGGTTCCACGAACGGGACGTACGTCAACGACGACCACATTTCGAGTGAGCACCGGCTTGCGAACGGCGATCGAATCAAGGTGGGGCCGACGATCTTCAAGTTCCTGTCGGGCACGGACGTCGAAAGCCAGTACCACGAAGAAATTTACCGACTCACGATCATCGACGGTCTGACCCAGGCCTACAACAAGCGTTACTTGTTCGAGGCGTTGGAGCGGGAGATCATCCGGGCGCGCAGGCATGCTCGCGACTTGAGCATCTTGATGTTCGACATCGACCACTTCAAGCGCATCAACGACGAGCATGGGCACTTGGCAGGCGACGTGGTGCTCAAGGAGTTGGCGCGGCTCATTCAGGCGCGCATTCGTCGTGACGAAGTTCTTGCTCGGTATGGTGGCGAGGAGTTCGTGGTGATGTTGCCGGAGACGGAGTTGGAGGGGGCGTTCGCGCTCGCGGAGACGTTGCGGGCGCGGGTGGAGGAGAACCTGTTCGTGTTTCAGTCCGACGAGATCCGCGTGACGATCAGTCTGGGCTGCGCGACGTTGGCCGATACGGATCGTTCGGCGACGGAGTTGCTCAAGCGAGCGGACGAGCGCTTGTACGAGGCCAAGCGGGGCGGTCGCAATCGCGTTTGCCGCTAGCTCGCGGCCGTCATGGCCGAGAGAGGGGCGAAGAAGTGAGGGACGAAGGCGAACGGCGGATGCGCGGCCGGAGGCGAGCCTTCAAAGCAGCGGCCACGCTCGTATTGTCGTTGACGGCCCTGCCCGCCCGCGCAGCGTTGACGGACTCCGAGAAGGGGCAGGTTCGAAGCTACATCGAAAGTGGCGAGCTCGGAACGGTGGCCCGTCTTCGCGCGTTGATTGCCAGACCTGACCTGTCCGAACGTGAAGCGACGGACGTACTGTCCGCTGCGCTTCGACCCCGTGTGTTTGACGATGAGGTGGAGGCGTACCTCGAGGCGCTCCTGTTTGGGCCTGCGTCTCACGCGTCGCGTTCCACGCTGATGAGCTCGGTCGTGCGGGCGCTGTTGTCGCGTGCGGACGCGGTAGTCGTGCAGCAGCCTGGGGATCCAATGCGCGGAGACGCGGGCGACGAGCTGATGCGCATCCATCGATTCGTTGGGCAGCTTCTGGCGCGCGCTCGGGCGTCGGAGGCCAAGGGGGTGGCGGGGCTCCAGCCCGACGCTCGACGTCGCATCGCGCAATCCTACGCCGAGCATGTCGAGCGACATCGCACTTGGCTGGGGTTCGGGGGTCGCGTTCAGGGTGAGACGTTGTTCTTGCGAGCGCAGGTCGCGTTGGTGTTGAACAGCGCTTCAGACGGGGTGATCGATCGCAACGAGACCGCGGAGGTTCTCGGGCTAGGAGCCACAGCGCGCGGACTATTCCAACGCAAGGGCACACTCTTCGACGACGGTGGCCTGGGACCGGAGGTACGCCGTCAGGAGGTGGTGTCGATGCTCGAGAACGTACCGGGCAGTCTGCGCGACATCGACCTGGTGGTGGTGAGCAAGGTGCCTCGCCGGGCGTGGGCGCCCAGCAGTCGGGTAATGTTCCTCCGCACCCCGCTGGGTCCCGTGGCGCCTCGACGCGAAGATCTGTGGCCTTCCGCGGTGCGTGTTGCGGATCCCGAGCTCGCCTGGTTCGAGACGGCATGGGTCGCTTCGTCTTCTGCGATCCGGCGCAGATTGGCGGAGGACGAAGGGTATGCCTCGCGCGTGCAGGAGGCCCTTGCGAACGCGGACGGCAAGGGTGAGTTCGGAAACATCGCTCCTTGGCTCCTGGCTCGTTCGCTCGATCGGGACGCCAGGAAGTTGAGCGAGGTTGTCTCGCCCGTCGACTTTGCCGCAGCCGCCGCGACGTTGTTGTTGCTCGACGTGAAGCGAACGGTGGACTTGGCGTCGATGCGGTCGCTCTCGGGTCGGCCGGAGTCGTTCGAGCAGTTGCTGCTGGGGCTGGAGGCGTTAGCGCCGGGCGCGGCCTCGACCGAGCGCAAAGAGATCCGCTTGGGCAAGGTGACCGTCGACGGGATCCGGCCGGTCACGGTGGAGGTCGTGGTCGAGGACGGCCGCGTGGCGGGCCTCGCATTCGACGGGCACCGATACGATGCGACGTTTGGGTCGGATGGCAAGGTGGCGGAAGTTCGTTTGGACGGGGAGACGTACGAGGTCGGCGACTTGTCGGCGATCGAAGTACCGACAACGACCGGGGATCGCTGGCACGTGGGGGAAACGGAATTCGTCCGGTTGTTCGGACGCCCGGAATTGGGTGCGCTGGGGCGAAGGCGGTTCGTACTAACGAGCACGGCGGGGATGGCTGCGGTGTACACGCAGGCGCCGACGGCGGATCACGAGGTTCGTTGTCGGATCGGGGTGAATGGAAAGCAGCAGGTGGCAGTGATCGGCCGCGCGTCGACCGGCGCGTCCGGGTTTCACGGGGCCGGGGTGCTCGTGGGGTGTGACGACGTCTGCAGGGCGCAGTTGGTGTGGTGGGACGGGCGGGGCGGCGAGCAGACCCTCGGAAGCTCGGTGGTGGTCGCGCGTCAGCAGCCAACGGCGGGATTTCATGTGTCGCTGACGATCGAGGGCAAGCAGGTGCGTGCGAAGGTCGCGGACAAGGAGTTGCGTGGTAGGCTCCAATCCGCGCTGCCGCCGGGTCATGTCGGCTGGGTCGTCCGCTCGGGGGCTCGCATCTCGGTCCGCGATTGGACCATCGAAGAAGCTTCATCCACGGCCAAGCCGTGAAGAGCGGGAGTACGGAAGCATGACAGACAAGAAGCTACGCATCCTCGTCGCCAAGCCGGGACTGGACGGACACGATCGGGGAGCAAAGGTCGTGGCGCGCGCGCTTCGCGACGCGGGCTTCGAAGTGGTTTACACGGGACTGCACCAGACGCCGGAGATGATCGCTGCCGCAGCGGTCCAGGAAGACGTGGACGCGGTCGGCCTGTCGATCATGTCGGGGGCGCACAATACGTTGTTCCCGGCTGTCATGGACGCACTCGCGGCGCATGGCGCCGACGACATCGCCGTGTTCGGCGGCGGTATCATCCCCGACGAG
>Ga0180009_10007005_pt1 | contig 11664 bp, 6 predicted proteins | sample OS_PC_MetaG_FD_123537 | JGI IMG/M metagenome (GOLD analysis project Ga0180009, IMG submission 123537) | Groundwater microbial communities from the Aspo Hard Rock Laboratory (HRL) deep subsurface site, Sweden - OS_PC_MetaG | ecosystem: Environmental > Aquatic > Deep subsurface > Groundwater...
AGCCAAACCATGCAGCCCAAACCCACGACCGATCACGCCCACCCATTCGCGCCGGCCGCCACCGACCTCTGTCAGGCCTGCGTGCACGGCGATAACTGCCACCTGCGCCAGACACCCACCGCTCCCGTGCACGACTGCAACGAGTACGACGATGGCGCGCCTGCCATGGATCACGACGCGAGCCTGCTGCTCTCGATACCCAGGGAGTCGCCGCCCAACCCAACGCCCTCGAAGAGCGCCTGGGCAGGACTCTGTGTCAACTGCGACTACCGGGAGACGTGCTCCCTGCCGCACCCGGCCGGCGGTGTCTGGCACTGTGAGGAATACCAATGAAACACGACCCGACCTCCAAGAATCACGTCCCCGCACCTGCGGCGGCCTCCCGGACCAACCCGGCCCGACACGTGGGCCCGGAAATGGCCCAGGGCACAGCGGACGAGCGCTCCGCCGATGCGGACGATTTGCACCCTTACGCCGCGCGGGTACTGGCCGACCTCAGTGCCCGTTACTGGTGGGAGCGGGAGTTCCTCGCCGCCGTGGAGGAGGTGTTCCTTTCCCTCACTCCGGTCCTGGAGGGAAACCCCATCTACGAGTCCGAACGGATCCTCGAACGCATGGTCGAGCCCGAGCGCACCATCAGCTTTCGCGTCGCCTGGCTGGACGACCGGAATCAAATCCAGGTGAACCGGGCCTGGCGCGTGCAGTGGAGCAGCGCCCTGGGGCCGCACAAGGGCGGCACGCGCTTTCACGCCTCGGTCACCCTCGACGGCTTGAAGTTCCTCGCCTTTGAGCAGACCTTCAAAAACAGTCTCACCGGCCTGCCCCTGGGCAGCGGCAAAGGTGGCTCCGACTTCAACCCCCGGGGACGATCCCACCACGAGGTGATGCGGTTCTGCCAGGGCTACATGACCGAGCTGCACCGGCACATCGACCCCGAAGTGGACGTACCCGCGGGCGACATCGGCGTCGGCGCGCGTGAGATCGGCTACCTGTTCGGCCACTACAAGCGTCTTACCCACCGGTTCAACGGTGTCTTCACCGGCAAGGCCCACGAGTGGGGCGGCTCGCTGTTGCGGCCCGAGGCCACCGGCTATGGCGTGGCCTATTTCGCCGAGGATATGCTCGCCCTGCGGTCCACCTCCCTCGACGGCAAAAAGGTCGCCGTTTCCGGCTTCGGAAACGTGGCCTGGGGCCTCGTCAAGAAGGTCACCGAGCTCGGCGGGAAGGTCATCACCCTCTCCGGACCAGACGGCTACATTCACGACCCCGACGGTGTCCGAGACGAGAAGATCGACTTCCTCCTGAACATGCGAGCCAGCGGCAACGACCGGGTGCAGGAGTACGCCGAGCGGTTTGGCGTGACCTTTGTGAAGGACCACCGGCCCTGGGAGGTGCCCTGCGACATCGCCTTCCCGTGCGCCATTCAGAACGAGCTCGGGTTCGAGGATGCCCGCCACCTCGTGTCCGGAGGTTGCCGCTACGTCGTCGAAGGCGCCAACATGCCCACGTCGGCCGATGCCATCGCCTACCTGCAGGATCAAGGGGTCGTGTTTGTGCCCGGCAAGGCCGCCAACGCCGGTGGCGTCGCCGTGTCCGGCCTCGAGATGTCCCAGAACGGTGCTCGGGAGTACTGGCCCAGTGAAGAGGTGGACCGCCGCCTCAAGCACATCATGTCCAGCATCCACCGCGACGTCGCACGCACCGCCGAACAGTACGCCGAGCCCGGAAACTACCTCGCCGGTGCCAACATCTGTGGCTTCCAAAAAGTCGCCCGCGCCATCATCGACCAGGGCGTCGGATAACCCCCGATTCGCGAAAACATCCGGTCGATCCAGAGCCGACCCCGACAATCAGCGGCCGAACCGTCGATCCCTCACTCCGAGGATCCCGTTGCGGAAACACCTGCAATCCCTGTAGAATGCAGGCTACTGTCCGAGCATTGATGCCCTGACGAAGACTCTGCCGAAGCCGCTTGTACGACCTATGGATCTATCGATCGTAAGAATCGCCATTCAGTTCGAGCAGGACATCCCGCTGGCGCGCCAGCGCGTACAGCAGGTCGCCAAGCTGGCGGGATTTTCCGTGGCCGACACCACCCGGCTGGTCACCTCCCTGTCCGAGATTGCGCGCAACGCCCTCAAGCACGGCGGGAGCGCCTTTGTGGACGTAGCCGTGGTCAGCATTACCCAGCGACAGTATTTGCAGGCGGTGGTCACCGACACCGGCCCGGGCATCTCTAACCTCGAACAGGTGCTCGACGCGGTGGACGAGGGTGTCTCCCGCTCAGCCATGGGCATGCGAGGCGCACGCCGACTGGTGGACCGCTTCCACATCGACTCCACCGTGGGCAAGGGCACCATTGTGACCCTGGCCAAGCGGCTGCCGCGGGACAGCCCCTACGTCACACCGGATCACGTCCGGGGTTGGGTGGAACAACTCCAGAAGGAGACCCCCAAATCCGTTTACGAAATGCTCCAGGCCCAGAACCAGGAGCTGGGAGTGGTGCTCGGAGAGCTCAAGCTGGCCAAGGAGGCGGCCGAGCAGGCCGCACGCACCAAGAGTGAGTTCCTGGCCAACATGAGCCATGAAATCCGGACACCACTCAATGCCGTCATCGGCATGACCGGGCTGTTGTTGGACACCGAGCTGCCCCCCGACCAGCGCGACTACGTGGAGACCATCCGGTCCAGCGGCGATGCCCTGTTGGGGGTGATCAACGACATCCTCGACTTCTCGAAGATTGATGCGGACAAGCTCGACCTCGAGGAGGTACCCGTGGACCTGCGGGACTGCATCGAGGAGTCCCTGGACCTCGTGGCGCAAAAGGCCGCCGAAAAGGAGCTCGACCTGGGCTACCTCATCGACGAGGGCTGCCCGGCGGCTCTCATCGGCGACCACACCCGGCTGCGTCAGATCCTCGTGAACCTGGTGGGCAACGCCGTGAAGTTCACCCACCAGGGCCAGATCTCGGTGCACCTGGGCTATCAGAAGCTCACCGACGAGCTGTACGAGGTGGAGTTCCGGGTGCAGGACACCGGCATCGGCGTCCCGGCCGACCGGCTGGAAGTGCTGTTTCATGCCTTTAGCCAGGTGGACACCTCCACCACGCGCAACTACGGTGGCACGGGCCTGGGGTTGGCCATCTCCAAGCGGCTCTCCGAGATGATGGGCGGCCGCATCTGGGTCGAGTCCAGCGGGGTCGCGGGCGAGGGCTCGACGTTTGCCTTCACCATCCGCGGCGAAAAGACCACCCCCCGGGACCGCACCCACCTGAGCACCGAGCAGGAAGATCTGCGCGGTAAGCGGGTGCTCATCGTCGATGATGTCTCCATCAACCGGCAGATCCTCGAGAAGCAGACCCGCATCTGGGGCATGGCCTCCAGTGTGGTCGAGTCCGGCCCGGCGGCCCTGGCGCTCATCGAGGCCGGCGAGCACTACGACGTGGCCATCGTGGACATGCAGATGCCCGGCATGGACGGCGTGCAGCTGGCCGAGGCCATTCGCCACCACCGCACCGCCGTCGAGATGCCCTTGATGCTGCTCACCTCCATGGGGGCGCCCAACCGGGATCAAGCCCAGCTCTTCGCGGTGAGCCTCGTCAAGCCCATCAAGGCCGACGTGCTGCACCGGAACCTCCAGCAGGCCCTCGGCGGCATTCGGGATCAGGCCTCCAACCAGAGGGCCTCCCAAGGGGAGCTGTTCGACTCCGAGATGGGCAAGCGGCATCCGCTCCGGCTGCTGCTCACCGAAGACCACGTGGTGAACCAGAAGGTGGCGCTGCTGCTCCTCGGCCGGCTGGGCTATCGCGCCGACCTGGCCGCCAACGGGCTGGAGGCCGTGGACGCCGTTCAGCGGCAAATCTACGACGTGGTGCTCATGGATGTGCAGATGCCCGAGATGGACGGCCTCACCGCCACGGGCCGTATCCGGGAGATCTTCGGCGACGAGTGGCGCCCGCGCATCATCGCCATGACCGCAGGAGCGCTCCAGGAGGATCAAGAGCGTTGCCGAAAGGCGGGCATGGACGACTACGTATCCAAGCCCATCCAGGTGGCGGAGCTGGTGGCGGCCCTGGAGCGGAGCCACCGCCTGCCAGACGCCGAGGCGCCGAGCGGAGTGTGGGCGGTGGTCCCCAAGAAGCTGCGCCCGGCCACGTACAAGTCCCGGCCGAAGCCGGAGCTTACGTCGCCAACCACCGCCGAAGATCCCGCGGACAAGGCACCGGCCGGCGCCGCCCTGAGCGCCAACGAAAAAGCCGAGCTGGACGCTGAGGTCACCCAGGGCCTGGAGATGCTGCGCAGCATGGGGGGCCAGGGGCTGCTCACCGAGCTCCTGGGGATCTATCTCGAGGACGCCCCGGGCATGTTGGCCTCCATCCTTGAGGCGGTGGGCAGGGCTGATGCCTCGGCGCTCGAAAGAGCCGCCCACGGCCTCAAGGGCTGCAGCGCCAATCTCGGACTAGGCCTGCTGGCCAAGGTCTGCTTCGAGCTCGAAGAGGCCGGCCGGGCCGGAAACACCGCGGGCTCCTCCGAGTCGTTCGCGCGGCTGCAGGTCCGATATGAGCACATCGTCAAACGGCTCGAGCTGGAGCTGAAAATGAGCTGACCTGCCGGCCGCGCCCTGGCCTCAATGCCGTTCAGTCGGCGCTCAGGCGCGCGTGCGCGGGTCGTCCCGTCGGAACGCCCTGCCCGTAGCAGTGCCCCGCCGCAGGGAGTCAAAGCCGTACTTGTCCCGAATGGTGTCCACGACGCCGCGGAGGCGCGTGTCTTCGCCGAAGAGCCGACCCTGCTCGGCGTAGAGCCCGAGATTGGACAGGGCCACCCCCAACAGCCGCAAGCGCAAGGGTCGCGTGCGGGCGCGCCGGTACAGGTCCATGACCACCGGGAACACCTCCTGCTCGGTGCACGTGGGGGTGATGGTCCGGCCCCGGGAGAGGGTCTCGAAGTCGGCGTATCGCAGCTTGAGCGTGACCGTGCGCGCCTGCACACCCCGGCGTCTGGCCCGCCAGCAGACCCGCTCACTGAGGGCACAGAGCATGGACGTGATGCAGTCCGCGTCGCCCACGTCCTCCCGAAACGTGCGCTCGTTGGAGATGGAGCCCACGATGCCGCCCTCGGGGTCGTGCTCCCGGAAGGCCGGGCGATCGTCGCCCAGGTCCGCCGGCGCCTCCCCCCGGGCCCCCGCCCGGATCGGGTCGGCCCAGGCCCCCAGCACCCCCCGCAGCATTCGTCGCCCCGCCGACGCGAGCTGGCCCAGGGTCCCGATGCCCACCCGCGCCAGCTTTTGCTCCGCCACCGGGCCAATCCCCGGGTACCTGCGCACCGGCAAGGGCGCCAGGAACTCCGCCTCCTGACCGTGGGGCACCAACAGCACGCCCTGGGGCTTGGCCAGAGTGCTGGCGATCTTGGCCACGGACCGACTGGTGCCGATGCCCACGCTCGCCGGAAGTCCCAGCTCCGCGTCGAGGGAGTGCACGATGGACCAGACCGTGCGCTCGATGGTCGCGTCCGCGTCGCCATCCCCGGGCCGGGCGAGCATTCGCTCACAGCCCCGGAAGTCCAGGAACATCTCGTCAATGGAGGCGATGCTGATCACCGGACAGAACCGGGCCACCACATCGCGCACCCGCTGGGCATAGTCGCCGTAGGTGCCGTGCCGGCCAGGCAGATAGACGGCGTGAGGTGCCAGCCTCCCGGCCTCGGTGAGTGACAGCCCCGACCGCACGCCCAGCGCCCGCACCTCGTAGCTCGCCGCGGTGACCACACCGCGCTCGCCGGGCCGGCCGCCCACGATGACCGGCTTGCCCACCAGGGTCGGATCCAGGACCCGCTCCACGGACACAAAGAACGTGTCGAGGTCCAAACAGCAGATGCGCGATGCGTAAGCTTTCATGAAACACCGACAACTGAACACTTTTACAGTATCCGGCCTCAGCCGCTCTGTCAAGGCGGGGCGAGCGGCTCGATTCTTGTGAGAAAAGGGGCGCGGGTGTACGTTTATGGCTCTGATTACGCCCAGGAGAATGGCACCCAATGCTCGCGCTTAGCGCTGATCCCGACGTAGCCCAGGAGCAGATGAGCGGCATCATCTTTTACCTGGTGACCTTCGGGTATATCGACGGCCATTTCGACCCCTCGGAGATGGCCTTCATCAAGGACGTGATTCGGCAGATCGTGGAATTCCGGGTGGACAATCCCCCCGAGGGAACCGAGCCGGGGGATCGCGACGAGCAGATCGCCCTCTACGCGGGCTACTTCGAAGACATGCTCAAGCTGGTGGAGGAGGAGGTCGTCGAGCTCATGCACGAGTCGGTGACCGAGGAGGAGTCCCACCAGGAGTTCGTGACCAGCAAGCTGCGGCAGCGCTGCTTCGAGACCTTCGGGTCCTTTGATACCGACCAGCAGAAGCTGCTTCTTGGAGCCTTGAACGGTCTGCTGTGGGCCGACGGCGAAGCCCACCCGGCCGAGCTCAAGCTGCGGCGGGAGCTCATCGAGCTGCTCGGCCACCAGGACGAGGAGCAGCCCGAGCCCGACCGCGTGCTGGTGCCCCGGCACATGAAGGTCCAGGAGCTCAACGCCCTGCCCCATGAGCCCTCCACGCACGATTTTTTCAAGAAGCTGGAGCGGCACATCCCCGGCGAAGGCATCCCCGGCGACCTCGGCGACGAGCTGGCCCGGGACCAGGCGGCCGTGCTCACCGTCCAGACCCTGCTCCGCCAGCAGCGGCGGCTGGGTCGCGGCAAGCTGGACGGTAAGAAACGGGTGGACGACCTCACCGGAGACTCTCCGTACCTACAGGAGCACATCTGGGTGCTGCCCCCGCATCCCGAGCAGCGCTACGAGCTCACGGTCATCGGCGACCTGCACGGCTGCTATAGCTGCTTCAAAGCGGCGCTGCAGCAGTCCGCGTTTTTCGAACGGCTCGAGAGCTACCGCAAGGATCCCTTACACGCTCCCAACCCCAAGCTGGTGCTGCTGGGCGACTATCTGGACCGCGGAAAGTTCGGCTTCGAAGGCGTGCTCCGCCTGGCGCTGCGCATGATGGCGGCGGCGCCGGATCACGTCTACATGCTCCGCGGCAACCACGAGGACTTCTTCGTGGACGAGCAAAACGACCACGTCGACAGCGCCGTGCGCCCGGCAGAATCCATCGCGGCCTTCCGCGAGGTGGCGCCCTCGGTCCTGCTGCGCAGCTACCGGGACCTGTTCAACGCCCTGCCCCACGTGCTGCTCTTCGGCCGGATCCTCTTTACCCACGGCGGCATCCCCGCCGACGGCGTCGTAGAGAACGCGGACCGGGACCTGCCCAGCCTCAACGAGCCCATGACCGCCTTCCAGATGCGCTGGAGCGACCCCAGCATCGTGGACGTAATCCCACGCAAGCTGCAGAGCGAGACCTATCGCTTCGGCTTCGGTCGGCTGCAGGCCCAGGCCTTTTTGCAACAGCTCGGTTGCCACACGATCATCCGGGGCCATGAGAAAATCGAGCAGGGCTTCGAGCAGAAGTTCGAGGACTCCCACGTACAGCTCATCACGCTGTTCTCCGCCGGGGGCGAAGACAACGACGACCTCCCCGAAAACAGCAACTACCGCCGGGTCCGCCCCATGGCGATGACCATCCGCCACGAAGGCGGCCTCGACGGCACCACCGAGATCGACGCCTGGCCCATCGACTACGAGCCCTACAACGAAGCCCAATTCAACGCCTTCTACGCCGACCCCGAGGCCAAACAGGACGCCAAAGCCGTCGCCGAGACCGTCGCGGAAATGGTCGCCGAAGCCGCTGCCGAGGCCGAGCCCGAACCCAAGCCCGAACCCAAAGACGCGTAGGTCAGCCCTTCACGCCGCCAGCCGTGAGTCCTGAGACAAGAGCTTTTTGCAGCATGTAAAAGAGCGCCATCACGGGGATGGAGACCAGGATGGCGCCGGCAGCGAAGGCACCCCAGTCGGCGGACTTGTCGCCCACATAGTGCTTGAGCATCACCGGAAGGGTGTAGGAGGCCTCGTTGTTCAGGAAGGTCTCGGCGAGGATGTACTCGTTCCACGCCGTCATGAAGGAGAAGAGGGCGGTGACCGCCAGGGCGGGCTTGGACAGGGGGAGGACCACCCGCCAGAACATGCCGAAACGGGAGGCGCCGTCGAGCCAGGCGGCCTCCTCGAGCTCGCGCGGGATCGTGTCGAAGTACCCCTTGAGCATGAAGACGCAGAAGGGAATGGCCGTGGTGGAGTATACGAGCACCAATCCCAGGACCGAATCGAGCATGCCGAGCTTGTCCAGGATCACGTAGAGCGGAATCATGATCAGGGTGGCCGGGAACATCTGAACCACCAGGAAGATCATCATGCCGAAGCGGCGCCCGGGGAAGCGGAACCGGCTGAAGGCGTAGGCCGCCGTGGAGGCGAGGAACACGCCCACGATGGTGGTGAGCAGCGCCACAAAAAAGGAATTCCAGAGCTGGCGGCCGAAGAGCCACCGGCCGGAGAAATCCTTGGCCGAGAGCACGCGCTGGTAGTGCCCGGTGGTGGCCTTGGCCGGGATGGGATTCAGGCTCAGCGTAAACTCATTGCCCGGCGACAGGGACTTGCGCACCACCAGGGCCACGGGAAAGAGGGTCACCACGGTCACCGTGATCAGCACGGCGTGGATCAGCACGGACCTGACGGGGCTGCGACGGCCGATCATTCGAAGGTCCCCTCAGCGCCCTTGGCGACCCGGTTGGTGATCAGTGAGTACGCCAGAAGGATCAGGAAGATCAACGTGGCGTAGGCCGCCGCCAGGCCGTACCGCTCGTGGCGAATAAAGGCCCAGCGGTAGGCCTCGGTGATCAAGATGTCCGTGGACCCGCCGGGCTCCCCGGCAGACACCAGGTAGATCACGTTGAACATGTTGAAGGTCCAGATGGCGCCCAGAATCACCGCCGGCAGCAGCGCGGGTTTGAGCAGCGGGAAGGTGATCCGACTGAACTGATACCACTTGGAAGCGCCGTCCACCTCCGCGGCCTCGTACAGATCCTGCGGGATGGACTGCAGGGCTCCCAGAGTCACCACCATCATGAAGGGAAAGCCCAGCCAGGTATTGGTCACCACGTTGGCCGTGAAGGACGTCCAGAAGTGGGAGAACCAGCTCACCTTTTCGATGCCAAAGACGCCCAGCAGTTGATTCACCGCGCCGAACTGCTGGTGGAACATGCCCTTCCACATCAGCGCCGTGATGTAGTTGGGCACCGCCCAGGGCAGGATGAGCAGCACCCGGTAGACCCCCTTGCCGCGGAGCAGGGGATCCTTGAGCAGCATCGCCAACCCCAGCCCGATGGAGACGTGCAGCAGCACGTTCAGGCTCGTCCAAAGCAGGGTCACCCCCAAGGTGAACCAGAAGTTCAGAGGATCGGTGACCGACGTACCGCCCCCCGAGAGAATGTCGGTGAAGTTGGCCAGCCCCACGTACTCGAAGCGCCCTTCACAGTGGTTAAAAAAGCCCAGCACGATGCCCACGGCAAAGGGCACCAGCACCAGCACCGTCATGCCCAGGGCGGCGGGCACGACGTATGCCATGGCGACCCGGTGCTCCCGAAACGCGCGGGACACCCGCTGCCCTGTGCCCCGCCACGCCAGCACCGGTAGCCCGAGGGTGAGCAGCGCCAACAGCCCCCACACGTAGCCCAGCCCGCCGCCCGGCACGCCCAGGGAGAGCCCCGTGCTGAGCAGCCCGCCCACGCCCGTGGTCTCCGGCGCCCGCGCCACCCAGTGGTCGTAGCCCGCCAGGAGCACGCCGCAGGCCCCCGCCATGAGCGACACCCCGGCACCGCTGGCAAGCCACTGCCACCGCCCCGTTGTCGCCCGGTTCGCCAGGGGCACCGCCAGACCGAGCAGCAGCAACCCCAGCAGCAGCAACCCCGGCACGGCAACCGGCCGGATCAGCGGCTTGACGCGCACGCCGAGGATATACTCCCCCCTGGGCACGGAGATCCGCTGCCCCACCTCGATGCGCTCCGCCACGCCGGGAGGGCTGAGCCAGCGCAAATCGGTCTTCTCGCGCTCCAGCACCCGCCCCGTCCAATCGTAGAGCTGTTTGGCGTATGCGGGTGACAAGGACGCCGAACGCTGCTCCCCTCGAATGGGCCCGGGCTCCACCGTGGGATCCCCGTGGGCAACGAGCTGCACCTCCCGCAAGTACGGCACCTTCGCGGACAGGGTCTTGGACCGGAGCAGCACGACCTCGGACACATCACGCCCCTGCGCCGCACTCTTGAGCAGGGACTGCACCCGGGCGCCATCACCTTTCGCCAGAGCCTCCCGCACGGGGCCACTCAGGGCGGCGAGACGTTGCCGGGCGACGCGCTCGTTGGCGACCCGCGTGGCCAGGTTACGTTGTCGCAGCATGGCTCCGAGCGTGAACACTCCCAGCAGCGCGGCACCCAGGAGCCAGGTCAGAGCAACACCACGGAGGGTGGCGGGACGACGCTTGGCCACTACTGTCTCCTCCCCAGGCAGGAGCCCAGCACGCGCCGAATCTCCAGGGCGGCCTTCCCGAGGGCGACGTCCGGATCCACGCCCCGTTGGATCACCGCGGCGAGGGCTTTTTTGTAGGGCTCCCAGATCACGCGCATGAAGGGCGTCTTGGGCGTGGGGCGGGCATATTCGAGCTGCTGCCGGAAGGCCGACAAGAGCGGAGAATAGAGCTTCGAGCCGCGGTCACTGACCTTGTTGTCCACCACCACGTTGGCCGGGAGCTGACGCGCCGCACGCAGGCGGAACTCCGAAGCCGAGTCACTGGTGAGCGCCCGCATGACCCGGAAGGCCAGGCGCTTATTGCGGCTGAACCGCGACAGGAAAATGCCCTCCACCGTGAGCAGGGGTGCGGCCGGGCGGTTGCCCGCTTCGGACACCCGCGGCAGGGGCGCCACACGGACCCGCAGGACACGCTGCTTCTGAGCGGCCTGGAGGTCGGAGACAAACCACGGCCCCGAGATGGCCATGGCCGCCTTTTTTTGCGTGAACAACGACGTGACGAGCTGCCCTGTCACCTCCGGGGGCACGATGCCGCCCTTCCCCGCCAGTCGCCGGGCGAAGGTCAGAGCCCGCACGGCCTCGGGGGTATGGATGGGCAGCTCTCGCTTTTTGCAGCTCCCCGGCGCGTCCTCTCCGGCGGCGCAGCGGGTCAAAAACCGCCCACCAAAGCCGAAGAGCCACGGTGCATGAAAGTACGTGTCCGCCGCCTCGTAGACCAGGCCGTAGTAGCCCTTGCCCCGGTTCCGCATGAACCGCCGCCCCTGGGTGAGCAGCTCCCCGGTGGTGCCCGGCGGCGTGCGGATGAGATCCGAGTGGTAAAACAGCGCCACACTTTTGTAGGTGAGCGGCAGGCCGTAGAGCCGTTGGCCCATGGAAAAGGCCCCCAGGGTCTTGGGCAAAAAACGCCCCGCGAGCTTCGGATCCACCCAATAGCCAATGGGCTCCACGAGGTCCTTGGACACCCAGTCACCCACGCGGTCGTGGGCAAAGACAAACAGGTCCGGGCCGTGGCCCCGGGGTACAGCGTTGGTGATCTTGTTGGGCAGGTTGTCAAAGGAGATCTGTAGCAGCCGCACCCGGGCGGGCGTGTATCCGGGGAAGGCCTTGACCCGGGTGAGCTCCTTATTGTTGAAGGCGCGCACCAACCGCTGCAACG
>Ga0180009_10007006_pt1 | contig 11661 bp, 6 predicted proteins | sample OS_PC_MetaG_FD_123537 | JGI IMG/M metagenome (GOLD analysis project Ga0180009, IMG submission 123537) | Groundwater microbial communities from the Aspo Hard Rock Laboratory (HRL) deep subsurface site, Sweden - OS_PC_MetaG | ecosystem: Environmental > Aquatic > Deep subsurface > Groundwater...
ATGTTGAAGATGTCGGGGGAACCGTCCCAACCGCGAATGATGCGTTTCATCAATCCGGACAGCACCTTCCCGCTTCCGAGCTCGATACAGGTGCCGATCCCTTCATAACGAAGGCTTTCCATGGAGCCAAACCAGAGGACCGGGCGGGTGACCTGCCGCCGCAGAGCATCCCGGGCCAGGCCACCTGTCGTCACCGGGACGGCGTCGACATTGCAGATGACGGGATATTCCGGATCAAAAAAATCAACCTTCTCCAGATCGGCGGCCAGTTTGTCCTCCGCTCCCTGCATCAACCTGCAGTGAAAAGGGGCGCTGACGGGAAGGAGAACGGAACGGGCCGGTTTAAGCTGTTCCATCGCCTCTTCCACCGCATTTTTTTCTCCGGCGATCACAATCTGTTCCGCGCTGTTCCAGTTGGCGACCTGGACCAGTCCGCTCCCCACCTTCTTCAGAACCTCGGAGACCAACTCAAAAGAAAGGCCGAGGACCGCCGCCATGGCGCCGATTCCCACCGGCACCGCTTCCTGCATGTAGCGGCCTCTTTTATGGACAAGGAGGACGGCATCTTCAAAGCCCAGGGTTCCGGCCGCCACATGGGCCGAATATTCCCCCAGGCTGTGCCCTGCCGCGAGGGAAGGGGTGATTTCCAGAAGCCTGTAGATGATGACGCTGACCGTCAGGAGAGCCGGCTGCGTGTTTTTTGTCAGCCTGAGCTCCTCTTCCGGTCCCTCAAAACAGAGCCGGCTGAGGCCGTAGCCCAGCACCTCATCCGCTTTTTGAAACAGATCTCTGGCCAGGCCGAAGGATTCATAGAGGTCCTTTCCCATTCCAACGGCCTGCGATCCCTGTCCGGGAAACAAAAACAGCTTTTTATCCATGGCAACACCTTTTCTCTATTTCAAGATTTCAAGAAAGAAACACCCGTGCGTCGCTCTTCCTTTTCCGCCGCCGTTTACCCATTCACCGGCCGGTGAGAGTTGATTCGAGAAAAATCTGAACGTCGGCCTCCGCCCTCAACGTTTTCAGCCACTCCTCCACGAGCCGCTTGATCTTGGTCTCTTTGATGGCGGCCTCGATTTCATTCAAAATCTCCAGCAGCGGAAGAGGATTGAGCCCGATCGCCTCACGTTCGGGGAGGTAGACCTCCTCATAATAGGCATCCATCTCCTTCAATCCGACAGAAGCGCTGTCTTTGAAACGCTCGAAGGTGATTTTCTGAAAGAGCAGCTTTTCTTCAATATAGGGATAAAGATCCTCGCGAGTGAGGCCGAAAAATGCCAGCAATTCCGCCGACCGGTCGGCCCCCAGCCTCCGCAGCGTTGATATCAGAGTCTTTTCCGGCTCGCCAACCGGAAGCAGAATCTCTGCGCCCATTTTCCGAAGGATGAGCTTCTGGTCGACCATTCGATCGAGGATATAACGGTCCTGTTCGGACGGGAGCACTTCCTGAAGATCGTAGAGCTGAAAATCACGGGCGATCCGGATGTCCGACCATGTGATGACCGTCTCTTCGACAACGGCGGCGATCCGGTCGATCATCTGCCCGGCGGCCTGAAAGGACAGCCAGCAGAGGGCGCCGGCGATAAACAGGAAGGGATTCCGGCGGCCGTTCAATTTAAATATCCGCATTTAAAACACATTTCCTAAGGTGATGAAGATTCGGGCCTTTCGTTCCCCCACCGGCCCATTCAGGTTCCAGCCGATTTCAAACCGGACGGGACCGAGGGGCGTTTTGTAGCGCAAACCTAATCCGGCGGCATTTCTCAATCCGTCAAAATTGAGATCGCTCCGCTTCCCGAACACATTGCCCACATCATAAAACACGACACCGGCAAGATTCGGCATGTCCTTGAGGAGCGGATAAGTCAATTCAAAATTGAAAATGAGGAGCCCTTTTCCCCCCACCGGTTTCGTGGAAACAGGATCTCTGGGGCCAAGTCCGTCGAATTCCACTCCGCGAAAAGAGTTACTCCCCCCTCCGAAAAAGCGTTCATGGATGGGCATCCGTCCCCGACCCAATCCCATCCGGATGGTCGAGCTGAACATGACACCCGGAAGAAGGGACTGATAACCCTGGTATTTGGTGAACAGTTTCTGGTAATCCGACTCGGTGTCGAACAGCGGATAGGCCCACTCGATGACGGAGCTTAGAAAGAATCCCTTCTGGGGATTGAAGGGATCATCCCGCCTGTCCCAGATAAAACTTCCCGATATCGAAGTTGTCGAATAGGGGAAATGCTGCCTGTCGACCTCGGATTCCGGAATCTCGAGTTCAAACAGTGTGGTCCGCGTCAGACGCATTGTTCCCAGAAAGATCAGGTTTCCCCGATCGGCGATGGTTTTGATGGATGACAAACTGATCCCCCGCCTGTCGAAGCTGTAGCTTGTCCTTCTCTCCCGCTCGATCCAGCCGTTGAGGTAGGATTCGAGGGGCAGCCCGAAAAGCGTGGGCTGTTCCCAGGATACGACCAGGCGCTGGTCCTGAATACTGAGCTGCCCGACGACGCTGAACTGATTCGCTGTTCCGAAAATATTGCTTCGGATAAATTCAAGTGTTCCGCGCAGCCGATAGGGATTGTCCCAGATGGCGAAAGTCCTCGGTTCGGTTTCCGTTTCCAGTCCCAGCCCCAAACTGATATAGTTCCGGTCGCCCTCTAGAACTCGAATGTGGAGATTTTCCGTTCCGTCGTCGAGTTGGATTTCCTCAATTTTCACATCGGAGAAGATGCCGAGTTTTTCCAGCCTTCGTTTGGATTCTCTGATCAGCGCATAGGACGCTTTGTCACCTGGCTTGAGCAGGACTTCACGAAGGATTGTCCGCTTTCGGGTCACATCGTTCCCCGACAGCATGATGCTGTTGATGCGGACGGGAATTCCTTCCGTAATCCTGAAGCGGACGGAGAAGCGGTCTCCTTCCAGCCGCTCCACCTGAACGTTTATTTCCGATCCCCGAACCCCCTCATTCAGATAATACTCCTCGATCTTCCAGATGTCTTTCTGAACACCGATCTGCACAAAAGGCCCGTTCTCAACGCTGCTGATCTGCTGAAGCAGCGTCCGGCCGTCGAACAGCGATTCCCCCTCAAAGGCGATGGATTCAATGACCTCCCGGCGCCCTTCCTCGATCTGAAAAATCGGGACTGCCGTCTCTTCCTCAAGTTTGAACTGCAGATGAATAAGCGGATCGGGAAAACCTTTCGACATGTAAAAATATTCCATCTCCGTGGGAAGTTCGAACAGCCGGGCGCCGTCGATGCCGCCGATCAGCGGAATGTTGTCGTGAATGTCCAGCTCTTCCTTTAACCGTTCATCGTCAAAGGAATCATTTCCGCTGAATTCCACTTTTTTAAGCTTGTAGCGGCGGCCTTTATCGACGGTGTGAATCACCTGAAAAGCGTTATTCTCCCGTTGAATGGATGATGTGATCTTTGCGAAAAGAAAACCCTTTTTTCGCAGATACTGCTGGATTTTGGCCTCCCCTTCAGAAAGCCCCCACTCCTCGAATATTCGCGCCTCCCAGATCGGTTTCAACAGTTCGAGGGGAACTTCGGCGCCGTTGATAATGATTTCAATTTTATCGCGGGGAAACACTTCCAGGGTGAGATCGACCGTTCCGGTCTTCTCATTCACCTTTTCGGCGGAAACGGAGATCTCAATCTGCCTGTAATCCTGATCGTGATACATCTGCTTGAGAATTTCGACATCCTTTTCCAGAAGAGCCGGAATATACGGCTCTCCGACCCGGGTTTTTATGGTTCTATGCAGCCGGGACCGGTTCAGAATCACGTCGCCCACAAACACAATGGAAGAAACGGTCAGCTGCCGGCCCTTATCGATGTCGAACAGGATGTCGAGCTGGGACGTGGACGGGACTTTTTCCTGCTCGGATTGAACGCCGGCCTGAAGATATCCCTCCCGGTGCAGAATGTTCCGGATCTCACCCTCAGCCCTGGACAGGCGGGATTCGGAGAAGGGATCCCCTTCCCGCAGTGAATACAATCCTTCATTGAGGCTTCGTCGAGGCAGATTATCACTGCCGAAAAATATAATTCGCCGCACGCTGTATCGTCTGGCCAGCACATATGTGAGCCGAATCCCCTCCCGTCCATCATTGTCAATGCGGACATCCGAGAAGAGGCCGGTGGCATACAGCCGGCGGAGGCTGTCGGCGGCTGCCTTTCTGGAGAAGGGATCCCCGGCCTTGATGGGGATGAGATCCATCACCTCCTCCTCCGCCGCGATTCCGTCGACCACGGCCGCTACGGAGAGGACGGGCGCGCCCTCCTCCTGAGCGGCGGTTACGGGAGCAAGGACTAAAAGCAGGGCGAGGAGCAGCAGAGCGCGTGAGAGGCTGCTGTCCGGCTGCTTATTTGAAGCGTTTGTGTATCTTGACATCGATACTCACCCGTCCCTCCTCATTCCGTGTCGCGACAACGGACAGATCTCTGGACAGCTCCCATTCGATTCTTGTTATCTCATGCCGCTGGGCCGCCAGATTGGTGGAGTACAAAATGAAAAAATTACGGGAGATTTTTTTCCCGAGTGTCAGCCGGGCCGTCATCTCCGCCGAGGTTCCCATGACAAACGGATCGATACGAAACCGATCCAGCCTGAATAAATTCTCCGCCCGTTTTTTGGCCTCTTCGCTGAGCTGAAAGGAGATCAACGAAGCTGTTCCCTGTGAAGAGCTCAGGTCGTACTGATAGGTTCGCTGAAAGGCATACCCCAACGCCAGAAGGGCCAGCACGTCTTCCGGCGGAAGCGGAGGAGAGGAATTGAATTCGGGATTCAGACGATTGGGATTGGTCTCATCGTACAGCCCGTCCAGAGAGAATGTGACCCGGTAATCCTTGATATAGGTCTCGCCGAGGAAGCTGATATAGGGTTCCAACACCAGAGGATTCAGAAAACTGATCCGGCCGCGCAGAATCTTGAACTGCCTGTCCTGAAAGACGATGGTGCCGTCCAACGCTTCGATCTCGCCGAGAAGGACGGGAGATAACAGATTGCCGCTGACGGTCAGATCGAAGCGGCCGCGAAGATTTCCCAGAGAATTATCCATGAGAATATTGTCATCCGCCCGCATGCGGATGTTGAGGTTCAGATCATCAAAAAACCCGGGTTCACGGGCAGTCAGATAATAGGGTTGGGAGGACAGGACCAGCTTTTCATCCAACTCCCGCCTCCAGAGTCCCTGCCGGATCACGAATTCTCCTTCCAGGTTGAACTGCGAGCTGTCCTTGAAAAGGTGGAGATCGGCATCGGTCAGGGCTTTCGTGCGCTCCAGGATGGTGAGTTCCAGATTCCTGCCCTCGGCCCGGATGTCGATGGTCTCGACATCATCGGCCCCGATTATCAGCCTCCCCGATCCGGTGAGATCCCCCCCTCCCATCTTCCCTCTAAAATTCCGGAGGGTGACGGTCCCATCCTCAAAAGAAACCAGTCCGGCGAAATCTCTCAACGCATGGGGAAACCGCGGAAAGGGAAGGATGGATCCCTCAACGTCGGCAATTCCCCTGATGAACGGAGTTCCGGGAAGGGAAAGCGCCGCCCGATAGTTCACTTTCCCCTTGGCACCCTCCAAGGGAAGAAGCAGATCAAGATTGGAAAAAAAACCGTTGATGTTTCCCGTGACCGAAGCCCTCGAATCAAACGGAATGGTCATTTCCGCATGGAACTCGTTGCTTCCGGGTGACAAATCACCGTCAGCCTTGAGTTCGATGCCTTCTTCCAGAAAGAGGAGTTCCGTATCAACCCCCAACTCCGTTTTCTTGAGAGGCCCCAGGGTCAGATCCGTCGCCTTCAGGGTGCCGGTTATAGGGTTCAGGTCCAGATTCCCCTTTCCCGACAAATTAAATTCCAGGCGGCCGCCCACCTTCTCCTCGAACCGGGAGAGATCGATGCCCCGTCCTTGAAATTCGATCTCATAGTTTCGGTCGATGGTTCCGACACGAAAATCTCCTCTGAGCTGTCCGTCCAGGAAATCGCATTCTGTTTCCAGAAGTGAAAAGGTGGTTTTCGTTCCCTCCAGCCGTCCGCTGACGTTTGTCAGCGGTTGATCGAGAAACATAAGCCGATCCGCGGAAAAGGTCCCATTGAAAGAGGGCTGCAGATCGATTTCCCGGTAGTCGAACGTACCGCGGCCTTCACCGGTCAGAGGAAGGTCCACATTCAGATGGGGCAGGATGGTTTCGATCCGTCCGCGGTCCAGCCGGATATCAGCCCGGGCTTCCTTTTCGTTGGAGATCACTCCGACCCTTCCCGAATAACGGGGGTCGGTCACCCTGAACCGTCCGAAAAAATCGTCTTTGATGACTTCCGCCTCCCCTTCCACGTTTGCGGCGTCAAAGGTCAGAAATCCGGCAGGCGAAAGGGAAAAGCTGGACATGACCTGAGGAAACCAGTAATCGCCGAACAGATGAATACGTCCCTGTCCCCGGCCCCGGATTTCAGGAAAGTTGAATTTTTTCTGAAGAATGATTTCGGTGAAGCGGCGGGCCTCCCTGACATCCGAAATATCTCCCTCGATGGTGAGGTCCAGTTCCTTTTCTTCCACCATGCGGAGATCGACCTTCACCGAGGCAAAACTCGTGACCACTTCTTCCGACCTGAGATCCAGCCTCCTTGTCTCTTCATTCCAGACAACATGGACCTTCCCTCTGACGGGATAGAGCCCACCGATCTTTTTTTCCGTCTGATCACGGAATTCACCATCAACGGTGAGAACACCTCCTTCAATTCGAAAATTGCCCCACACCGGGGACGCGACAGGCCAGGGTATATGGATGAACCGGATGATGGGATCGATATCCAAACCACTCGCCGTCCCCCAGACATCCTGTCCCTCAAACAGGATGCGGGTGTAGGCCGACGCCCGGCTTCCCCTGAAGATGTTCAGGTCCAATCTGCTTTCGCCGGAGGAATCGAAATCAAGTTTGCCGGTGATCTTGTCGAGGGGTGCCCCGTTGAGCACAATATCCCGGCTGTTGAGATCCCCTTTGAAACGAAACACTCCGTCCTGCCTTGAAAAAACCCCTTTTCCGTCCGCTTTCCCATCCCATTCGAACGGAAGATTCAGAAGGGAAGCAACGAGAGGAAGTTCGGCTTTGAAGGATGTTTCCAGCTGAAAGTTCGGGTTCAGCGGATCGGACAGCGTTCCCGCCGCGCTGACATAGTTGCCTCCTCCCAGACGGAGACGGCGGATACGGATCTGATCATGACGGCCATCGGCGACCACGCTCAGTTTTCCTGAAACGGAAAGGCCCTCCGCTCCAAACGAGAGCAGATTTTCCCGGCTTTCCGCTTTGAGTGAAAATCGGTCCTGACCCTGAAGGAGCAGCAGGTTGATGCCTTTTGCCTGATAATGAACGTCCTTGCCCCAAAAATAGAATTCGCCGTCTTTGATCAGTCCGCTTTCAAGGGAGAGAGGAAGGACCAGGTCCGGCTTTCCTTTCTCCCTTCCCTCGGCAGGATTCTGGTTGTAGACACGAAGAACTGGTTTTTCGATCACCGCATTCAGTGATTTATTGCGTGTCAGCCAGGACCGGACGGACAGGCGGACGGCAACCTTCTGGGCGGAGAAAAAGGGTGTGAGCGAACGTGAACGGAGTTCCTTGATCAATAAAACAGGCGGGAATACGGACACCCGGAGGCTCTGGTAGTCAAAATCCTTTTCGATCGTGTTTTTAATCTGCCTTAAAAAAATGGACTTGAGTGTAAAAACAAGTCCGAGCAGAAAAAGGGCGACAAGGGAGAGGGTGAGAATGGTGGCCGCTCTTTTCTTAAAAGGCATCAATCAGTCCGTTGCAAACTCATAATATACCACTTTTCCCCTGTTTCAGACAATGGAAACGGGGTGCGGGATCAGGGGGAGATGAAACGAAAGCGTCAGTCCACGGTGAACAGAACAGCTCCCGCTTCCACCGAGTCCCCGGCGACGGGATGGATTCTTGTGAGAATTCCGGCTTTCGGAGCTTTGATTTCATTCTGCATTTTCATAGCTTCGAGGATCATAACGGCCTGGCCCTCCTCCACCTCGGCGCCCTCTTCAGCCAGCACCCGGACGATCTTTCCGGGCATGGACGTTTTTACATCCCTCTTCGTTTGTCGGGCAGAGGAAACGCCCAGGATCTGTGCGGCGGATTTTTTATCCAGCCGGTAGCTCTTCCCGTTCAGATAGACCGAATAGGAATGGGTATTAGCGGTGATGATGGCATCATAGATCCGCCCGCCGATATTCAGCAGGAACTCATGATCGCTGAGTTGTTCCATCTGAAGATCGTAGGACCGATCATTCATGTCCACCTGCAGCGCTCCGCGGGACATGTCCCTGATATTCATCTTGAATTCTTTTCCGTCCAGCCAGAAGGAATAAAACATGTCACATCCTGTTGGAAAAATGCTGAATTTTACCGAAAAGTTTCCAGCGGCTTATCGACTTTCGGCCCCTGGGCCCGGAGGTACGGCCTTCAACGAAGCTTTTGACTCCTGCGGCCAGGAGGGCCACATCGCTGTTTTCCGTTTCTTTCATTCCGTCCTCTTTTTCAAGGTCGGCGATAAAATGGGTGTTGTAATCACCCCTGTAAAAATCCGGATGGAGAAGGATCTTTTTAAAAAACGGGATGGAGGTCCGGATGCCGTATATCTTGTATTCGGAAAGGGCGCGCAGCATCCGCTGAATGGCCTCCTCCCGATCCGATCCCCAGGTAACCAGTTTGGACACCAGAGGGTCGTATTCAAGGGGAACGGTGAACCCTTCATAAACGCCCGAATCGTCCCGCACGCCCAACCCTCCGGCCGGGGTTCTCAGGTAGGCGATTTTGCCCGGGGAAGGCATAAAATCATTGTCAGGATCCTCGGCATAAATCCGGCACTGCAGGGAGTGGCCCCGGCTGACGATGTCTTCCTGCTTAAAACGGAGGGGAAATCCGGAGGCAATTTCGATCTGGCATTTGACGAGATCGATCCCGGTCACCATTTCCGTCACGGGATGCTCGACCTGCAGCCGGGTGTTCATCTCCAGAAAATAGAAATTTTTCCTTCCGTCCAAAACAAACTCCACCGTCCCGGCATTGCGGTAGCCCACCGCTTCGGCCGCCCGGACGGCAATCTCTCCCATTTCTTTTCGGGTGCCGTCATCCAGAAAGGGGGACGGCGTCTCCTCCAGGACCTTCTGGTAGCGGCGCTGAATGGAACATTCCCTCTCACCCAGATAGACCGTTCGTCCATGGCTGTCGGCCAAAATCTGGATTTCAATATGGTGCGGTTCCTCCACATATTTTTCGACATAGACGGACGCATCATCAAAGCTCGAGAGGGCTTCGCTCTGAGCCAGGCGGAAGGCCGAAACAAGGTCAGAGGCACGATCCACGCGGCGAAGCCCCTTGCCTCCGCCGCCGCTGGCAGCCTTGAGTAGAATGGGATACCCTATCTTTTCCGCCGTTCGGACCAAGTCATTTTCATCGGTGAGCGGCTCCAGAGTTCCGGGAACGATGGGAACTCCCGCTTTCTGCATGACCGCCCGGGCTGTCGTTTTTTTCCCCATGATCTCCATGGCTTCGGAACCGGGCCCGATAAAAGCGAATCCTTCCTCCTCGCAGCGCTTGACGAACCGAGCATTCTCCGCCAAAAAACCGTACCCGGGGTGCAGGGCCTCAGCTCCGCTTTTTTTGGCGATGGCCAGCAGTTTTTCGATGTTCAGGTAGCTTTCAGCCGGCGGGCTTCCCCCCAGATAATGGGCTTCGTCCGCCAGCCGGACATGGAGCGCCTTGCGGTCGGCATCAGAAAAAACAGCCACGGAAACGATGCCCATCTCCCGACAAGCACGGATGATTCGAACCGCGATTTCCCCCCTGTTCGCGATCAGGATCTTCTTAAACAGCTGCGTCATGGATTTCACTTTAGAGCGGGATGTTTCCATGTTTTTTGGGCGGATTGCTGTCCCGTTTGTTTTCCAGCATTCGCAGGGCGGCGACCAGCTTCATTCGGGTCTGCCTCGGCTCGATGATCTCATCCACAAATCCCTTCTCACAGGCGATGAAGGGATTGGCGAATTTTTCCCTGAACTCCGCCACCTTTTCCTTCCGCACCGCTTCCGGGTCTTCGGCGTTCTGCAGTTCCCGGCGGTAAACGATGTTCACGGCCCCTTCCGGCCCCATGACCGCGATCTCCGCCGTCGGAAAGGCGTAGTTGATATCGGCCCGGATGTGCTTGGAAGCCATCACACAGTAGGCCCCCCCGTAGGATTTCCGGGTGATGATGGTGATTTTGGGAACGGTCGCCTCGGCAAAGGCATAGAGAAGTTTGGCGCCGTGCCGAATGATGCCCCCGTGCTCCTGGGCCACTCCGGGAAGGAAACCGGGGACATCCTCGAATGTGATCAGCGGGATATTGAAGGCGTCACAGAAACGGACGAACCGGGCGGCCTTATCCGAAGAATCGATGTCCAGCACACCGGCCAGATGGTCGGGCTGATTGGCCACGACACCCACCGATTTTCCGTCCAGCCGGGCAAATCCGACTACGATGTTCCGCGCGAAATGCTCATGCACTTCAAAAAAGTATCTGTCGTCCATCACCTCGCGGATGATTCTTCTTGTGTCGTATGGCAGATTGGGATCATCGGGAACGATGTCATTCAGTTCTTCGCTGGACCTTTCGGGCGGATCGGACGTCTCTTTTTCCGGTGGATCCTCCATGTTGTTATCCGGAATAAAGGATAGAAGTTCACGGACAATCGCGAAGGACTGCTCCTCGTTCTCCGCTGCGAAGTGGGCGACTCCGCTGATGGAGGCATGTGTGTCAGCCCCGCCTAACTCCTCCATGGAGACATCTTCGTGGGTCACGGCCTTGATGACATCAGGGCCGGTGATAAACATGTTGCTGATTCCCCGGGTCATGATGACAAAATCGGTGATGGCCGGAGAATAGACCGCTCCTCCAGCACAGGGACCCATGATGGCGGAAATTTGGGGAATAACGCCGGAGGCCAGCGTGTTGCGAAGAAATATATCGGCATACCCGCCAAGGCTTTCCACTCCTTCCTGTATGCGTGCCCCGCCCGAGTCGTTCAGGCCGATGAGCGGAGCGCCGACCTTCATGGCCAGATCCATGATCTTGCAGATCTTGGCGGCGTTGGCCGCGCTCAGAGACCCTCCGAAAACAGTAAAATCCTGGGCAAAGATAAAAACCGTGCGTCCTTCGATAGTACCGTACCCGGTCACGACTCCGTCGCCGTAAATCCGCTGTTTATCCATTCCGAAGGAGTGACTGTTATGGACGACAAGCTGGTCCATTTCCTGAAAGGAACCGCTGTCGAGAAGCAGCCTGATCCGCTCCCGGGCTGTCAGCCGGCCGTCCTCATGCCGTTTTTGAATCCGCTCCTTCCCTCCGCCCTGCTCCGCTAGATCGACACGCTGTTTGAGTTCCTTCAGTTTCTTTTCGATGGTCATGGCGAATACCGGTCAGCGGCCCTGAACCTTTTTCCAGTCGTTGAGAAATTTTTCCATTCCGATGTCCGTCAGGGGGTGCCTGATCAGCTGCTTCAGAACACCGAAGGGAATGGTGGCAATATCGGCGCCCATCATGGCGGCATCCAGCACATGGCGCGGATGGCGGATGCTGGCTGCGATGACCTCGGTGTCGAATCCATAATTGTTCAAG
>Ga0180009_10007007_pt1 | contig 11660 bp, 9 predicted proteins | sample OS_PC_MetaG_FD_123537 | JGI IMG/M metagenome (GOLD analysis project Ga0180009, IMG submission 123537) | Groundwater microbial communities from the Aspo Hard Rock Laboratory (HRL) deep subsurface site, Sweden - OS_PC_MetaG | ecosystem: Environmental > Aquatic > Deep subsurface > Groundwater...
CACCGATCTCAACATGCCGGTGATGAACGGCATCGAGTTCATCAAGAGGTTTCGCACCCATCCCGCCTCCAAGGGGGTGCCGATCATCCTTTTGACCACCGAATCCGACGACACGCTCAAAGCCGAAGCCAAGGAAGCCGGCGCGACGGGCTGGATCGTTAAGCCCTTCAAGCAGGAACAGCTCGTGGCCGTCGTCAAGAAGGTCACCGGACTATGAACGCCGATCCCGCCGACACTTTCCGCCAGGAAGCGCGCGAGCTGCTCGAAACGCTCGAACAGGGACTTCTCGACCTCGAAAAGCATCCCGACGACAACGAACTGGTCAACACCGTGTTTCGGGCCCTGCACACGCTCAAGGGATCGGGCGCGATGTTCGGCTTTCTCGACGTCGCCGGTTTCGTGCACGAGTTCGAGACGGCTTTCGACGGCATCCGCAAGGGCCGTACGGCGGCCACGCCGGAACTGATCGGGATTGCCCTCGATGCCAAGGATCACGTCGCCTGCCTGATCGAGGGTGCCGTTGACAAGCCCGAAGCCGGCGAACTCATCCTTTCCGCCCTGCGCAATCTGACCGATGACACCTTTCCCGTGGCGCCGGTGGCAGCCGCACCCATCCCGTCGCCGCCTCCCGGCATGGACGACGCGAAGCGCCGCACATGGCGCATCGTTTTCCGCCTGCCGGCCGACTGCATGCTCAACGGCACCAATCCCCTCCTCCTGCTCGACGAGATTCGCCAGATCGGTCCGTGCACGGTCACGGCCCTGACCGATCGGGTGCCGGTGATCGGCGAGATCGACCCCGAACAGCTTCACCTCGGCTGGCAGGTCGATATCGAGGCCGAGGACCCGCGCGGCGCGCTCAACGACGTTTTTCTGTTCCTGATCGACGACATGGAACTGCATGTCGAACCTCTCAATGGCGCCGAGACCACTGCTCGGCCTGCCGAAACCGGCCCGGCGCCACCCGCGACACAGCCTGATGAGGCGCGTTCGGACCGGTTTCCCACCGCGCCGACCGAGCAACCGGACACAACCGCCCAAATCGGAGGGCACGTCATGAAGGCAGCCGAAAAACCCAATCCGACCAGCGAGGCGCCGCCGGCAATTCCCAAGGAGAGCGGGGCGGCGGGCATGTCGCTGCGCGTGCCGGCGGAACGCCTCGACGAGTTGATGGACCGCGTCGGCGAACTGGTCATCGCCCAGTCGCGCCTGCAGCTCATGGCCAGCGAAAGCAACGATCTCGGCCTCAGGACCATCGCCGAAGAACTCGAACGCCTGTCGGCGGGCCTCAGGGACACCACCATGGGCATTCGCATGGTGCCGATCGGCTCGCTGTTCTCGCGCTTCCGCCGCCTCATCCATGACCTGTCGCACGATCTCGGCAAGGAAATCGAATTTGTCACCAATGGCGAGGAGACCGAACTCGACAAGACCATGATCGAGCGCCTGGCCGATCCTTTGGTGCATCTCATCCGCAATGCCGTCGACCACGGCATCGAAGACGCCGACACGCGGGTCCGGGCGGGCAAGAAGGCCAAGGGCGTTGTCCGGCTCGAAGCCGTCTATGCCGGAGCCGAGGTCGCAATCCTGGTGAGCGACGACGGCGCCGGGCTCGACATCGAACGGATCCGGGCCAAGGCCGAGGAAGCGGGTTTCCTGATGCCCGAGACCAGAATCTCGGACCACGACTTAAGTCAGATGATCTTTGCCCCGGGCTTCTCGACGGTCAAGGAAGTCACCGCGCTGTCGGGACGGGGCGTCGGCATGGACGTGGTCAAAAGAACCATCGACGGGCTGAGAGGCAGCGTCGAACTGTCGAGCGAAAAAGGCAAGGGCACAAGGGTCTCACTGAGGCTGCCGCTGACCCTTGCCATCATCGACGGCATGCTCGTGCGCGTCGGCACCGGCCGCTACACCATTCCGCTCTCGGCGGTGGTCGAATGCGTCGAAACGCCGAAGACGGTCGAAACCAGCGCCCGCGGACGCAGCTTCCTCGACATCCGGGGAGAGCTCGTACCCTTCCTCAGCTTGAGGGAAATGTTCGCCGCCTCGGGCGAGCCGGAAACCCACCAGAAGGTGGTCATCGTCCAGTGCGGCGAGGAAAAGGTCGGGCTCGTCGTTGACCAGATCATCGGCAACAACCAGACCGTCATCAAGCAGCTCTCAAAGCTCCATTCCGGCCTCAAGGCCTTTTCCGGCGCCACAATCCTCGGCGACGGCACGGTGGCGCTGATCCTCGACACGGTCAATCTCGTCAACATGGGCCAGGCCCAGACCGACCGCTACATTTCCGAAAACCGGGGGAGGGCAGCATGAGCGCGGCCATAGGCGGCGCCATGACGGCGCTGACACTGCGACTGCAGGACGAGGTCTTCGCCATCGAGGCGGAGCGCGTCCGCGAAATCCTCGACATGGTGCCGATCACCGGGGTGCCGGGGGCGCCGCCCTTCGTCAATGGTCTGATCAACGTGCGCGGCCGCGTCGTGCCGCTCGCCGACCTGCGCGTCATGTTCGGCATGGACCGCCCGGAGCCGGACGCGGACACGCGGATCGTCGTCATCGAACTCGAATCCGAGGGAGACTCGACCATAGCCGGCATCATTGCCGACAAGGTCGAAAGCGTCACCGACATCGAGGCGACATCCATCCAGGACGCGCCGCGCGTCGGCATGCGCTGGCGCAAGGACTTCGTTCGCGGCATCGGCAAGCGCAACGGCGATTTCATCATCATCCCCAATCTCGAAAAGATCTTCGAACTCCAGGACGCCAAGAGCGTGTCCGCTGAAGACGAAAGGGCTTCACTATGAGACTGACTATCAAGACCAAGCTTACCGCGACTTTCGTCGTCGTCGTCGCGCTGTCGGCGGCCAGCATGTTCATGGCGATCGACAACCTCGGAAAGCTCGACCAGTCGTTCACCGCGGCGGTGGAGGGAAACGTCAAGCGCATCACGCTGGCAGCCGATATCAATGCCCGAACGCTGCGCGTCGCCCGAGACGAAAAGAACGTCATGCTGGAGCCGACGGCCGAGGGAATGCAAAGCTATGCCGCATCCATCCAGAGCGAATCCGAAGCCATCGTCGCCGAGCTCACGGAGCTTCGCGACCTGTCATCCGACGCGGGCAAACAACGCATCGACGCCTTCGCCAAGGAATGGGACGAATTCCTCGTCGTCAACGCCGCGGTACAAAAGCATGCGTTGGAAAACTCCATCGTCGAGGCACGCAGGATCGCGCAGACCGATGGTGCCTCCCAGTTTGAGCTCTTCGACAAGAAAGTGCAGCAGATCGAAGACAGCCTCAGCAGTCCATCGACAACAGCGGCCAATCCGATCGCGGCGCTCAACGCGCTGGATGATATCGAAAACACGGTGCTCGACATCCGCGTCACGGTTCTCAACATCATCGCGGCCAACGACAACGCCGAACAGCAGCTCAAATACGCCGAAATGAACCAGAGCAATGTCGCCAAACTGCCGGCTCTGCGCGATGACCTCAAGCGCTTACTGACCGGCGCGGATCGGCAACTGTTCGAAGAGGCCGAGGCGGACATCGACACATGGCTGGCCACGGTCGCCCACTACCAGGCCCTGGCGCTCGAGAACGGCAAGCACAAGGCCTTCGAGCTCGCCATTGGCGATGGCGCCGCGGCGCGCGGCGAAGCGGTGACCGCGATCAACGCCATTCTGGAGCTCAATGAAACGCAGCTCCAGGAGGCCTCCAATGCCAACACTCAGCTCTTCGAGTCGAGCCGCATGCTGCTGATCGCCATGCTCGTCGGTTCCGCCATCATCGCCGCCGCTGCCGCGTTCTGGATCATCCTGTCGATTTCCAGGGCTCTTGGCAGCGCCGTGAAACTGGCCAACACCGTCGCTGGCGGCAATCTCAACGCCACCGCCGAAGTGCGCGGCAATGACGAGGTCGCCGACCTCATCAAGGCGCTCAACGAGATGGTGGCGCGCCTGCGCGATGTCGTCATCAAGGTGACGGCCGCGACCCGCAATGTCGCCTCGGGCAGCCAGGAACTGTCGGCCACCGCCGAACAGCTTTCCCAGGGCGCGACCGAACAGGCGTCTTCGACCGAAGAGGCCTCGGCCTCGATGGAAGAGATGGCCTCGACCATCAAGCAGAGCGCCGACAACGCCTCCCAGACCGAAAAGATCGCCCGCCAGTCGGCGCTCGACGCCAAGGCGAGCGGCGAAGCGGTCGACAAGGCGGTCAAGGCCATGCAGACCATCGCCGAAAAGATCATGGTGGTGCAGGAAATCGCCCGCCAGACCGACCTTCTCGCCCTCAACGCCGCGGTCGAAGCGGCGCGGGCCGGCGAACACGGCCGCGGCTTCGCGGTCGTTGCCTCCGAGGTCAGGAAGCTCGCCGAACGCAGCCAGACGGCGGCGGCCGAAATCTCGACCCTTTCCGCCGACACAGTCGGAGCGGCCCAGTCCTCGGGCGAGATGCTCAGCAAGCTCGTGCCCGATATCCAGCGCACGGCCGAACTGGTGGAGGAAATTTCCGCCGGCAGCCGCGAGCAGAATGCCGGGGCGGTCCAGATCAACACCGCCATCCAGCAACTCGACAAGGTCACCCAGCAGAACACCAGCGCCTCCGAAGAAATGTCGGCGACCGCCGAGGAACTGGCGAGCCAGGCCGAGGAACTGCAGTCGGCGATTTCCTACTTCAAGGTCGACGAGGCGGACACGACGGCGAGACGAAAGGCACCGTCGGCAGCACCGCATGCCGCCCAGCATCACGCCATTGCTCACCTGCGTTCCGAGGTGATGGCCAAGGCGCCGCACATGCAGCCCAAGAAACAGGCGGCGGTATCCAGGGGTGGCTTCGACCTCGACCTTGGCGACGCCGACGATGAACTCGACAGCGAGTTCACCCGGTCGGGTGCCGCCTAGAAAGGGGCGTTTGAGATGGCGGACGTCATGCAATACGTCACCATAGGCGTCGCGAACGAGCTTTTCGCGGCGCCGGTGGACCGGGTGCAGGAAATCCTCGACATGTGCCCGATTTCGCGGCTGCCACGGGCGCCCGCAAATCTGCTCGGCATGATCGATGTCAGGGGCGAGGGCACGCCGGTCTACGACCTGCGCTCAACCCTTGACATGCCCGGCAAGGAAGACACGGAAAACACCCGGATCGTGGTGCTGTTCGTGTCCTCCGGCAAGGGCGATATCCGTGTCGGCCTCAGGGCCGACCGGGTGATCGAAGTGACCGCTCTCGACAATGAGGCGCTCGATCCGCCGCCGCGGATGCGCGCTGCGGAAGTGGCGCGGGCGGTCGTCGGCATCGGCCGGCGCAACGGCGCCTTCGTTACCGTGCTCGATCTCGACCACCTCCTCGGCGAGGAGGCTGCTTCGATCCTGGCGGCTTGAACTTGGTTTCGCGGCGGGGCGAGATTTCGTCCCCGTCGCGCGGAGTAACTCAGTTGCTTGATGTTGCGTACAAAACAGCTCCTCACGATTTCGAGGACCATCTTCGCACCAGGGATTTCGAGCGTATTTCGGAGCTCATGGGCGAAAGTGTCGGAATCAACCTGACACCGGCCAAACACATGATGATTGAAGGGCGGCTCAAGAAGCGCATGCGGTCGGCCGAATTTGCCACCCTCGACGCCTATTGCGACTGGCTGTTCAACGGCGACGGGTTGCGTCAGGAGCTGCCGCATCTCATCAACGCGGTGACCACCAACAAGACCGATTTCTTTCGCGAAGTCGAGCACTACCACTTCCTCGAACAGGTAGTCGTTCCGGAGCTCTTGAACAGGAGCACTGTCCGCACGAGCCGCCTGAAACTGTGGAGTGCGGCCAGCGCCAACGGCGCCGAGGCCTATTCGGCCGCAATGATCCTTGAAAAATTCGCGCAGGAAAGCCGGCGCCTCTCCTATGCCGTGCTCGGCACCGATGTGTCGACCGAGGTGCTGGCACAGGCGCGCCGCGCCGTCTATTCGGCCGAGATGATGGCGCCGGTGCCGGCGCACTACCTCTCCCGCTTCGTTCTGACCGGGAAAAAACCGGGCGCGCGGCCCCAGGTGCGCATGGCGCCCGAACTGCGCCGGCACATGGTGTTCCGCTATCTCAACCTGATGGACAAATCCTACCCGATCGACGACGACGTGGACGTGATTTTCTTGAGAAATGTCCTCATCTATTTCGAAAAGCCGGTGCAGGACGAGGTGATCGCGCGCGTCACGGCGCATCTGCGGCAAGGTGGCTATCTGATGCTCGGCCATTCCGAGTCGATGATCGGTACCCGTTTTCCCGTCACGCAGGTGGCACCCGCAATATTCCGCAAGAACTGAGACGGGCGATGCATCACTCAGGCGAAATGGCGGCCCGGCAAAAGATCAGCGTCCTGATCGTCGACGATTCCGCCTCGGTCCGCACCGTGCTCTCCGACATTCTCGGCAGTGACCCCGCCTTCGAGGTCATGCCGCCGGCCGCCGATCCCTACATCGCCGCCGAGCGCATCCGCAAGCAGGTGCCCGATGTCATTTTTCTCGACATCGAGATGCCGCGCATGGACGGGCTGACCTTTCTCAGGAAACTGCTGGTGCAGAAACCGATTCCGGTGGTGATCTGTTCGAGCCTGGCCGAAGCGGGTTCGGACACGCTGATGCAGGCGCTCGAGGCCGGCGCGGTCGACGTGGTCACCAAGCCGCGCATCGACACCGCGCAGTTCCTGCAGGATTCGCGCATGCGCATCTGCGACGCCGCCAAGGCCGCCGCCCAGGTGCGGCTTGGCGGCAATCGCCGGCCGCCACCAATGCTGCAGGTCGAGACAAAGCTCAATGCCGATGTCGTGATCGCACCGCTCAGCCCGGGCCGGACCGCCTCGCTTGCCGAGCGCACGCCGCGTACCGAGCCGGTGATCTGCATCGGCGCCTCGACCGGCGGTACCGAAGCGCTGCGCCAGGTGCTCGTGGATCTGCCGGCGGACACGCCCGGCGTGGTGATCGTCCAGCACATGCCGGAAAAATTCACCGACGCTTTCGCCCGGCGGCTCGACGGCTTGTGCGCCATGAATGTCAGCGAGGCCCGGGATGGCGATGTCGTCGAAGCCGGTCGGGTACTGATCGCACCGGGCAATCTGCACATGCTTTTGAAGCGAAACGGCCATCTCTACACCGTCGGCGTGGTCGACGGACCGCATGTCGCGCGCCATCGTCCCTCGGTTGACGTGCTGTTCCGCTCGGCGGCCCAGAACGCCGGCGCCAATGCCATCGGCTTTCTGCTCACCGGCATGGGCGACGACGGTGCTCAGGGTCTGCTTGAAATGCGCCGGGCCGGCGCCATGACCTATGCGCAGGACGAAGCCTCGTGCGTGGTGTTCGGCATGCCCAAGGCGGCCATCGAGCGCGGTGGCGCCGGCAAGGTGATCTCGCTCGACAAGGTCGCGACCGAGATCGTCGCGGCATCACGCCTTGGCGCCGAGCGGCGGAGCGGCTCATGACCTCAATCGCCGCCCTTGCCCGCGCCGATACGTCCGGTCGTATGCCGCCGCTTCACCGTCACGGCGCTCCCCTCGACGCGATCCTTGCCGGTCTCGAGGCGCCGCTGGCGCAGATCGATGACTCCTTCGTTGCGGTCGGCAACGAGCTTGTCGGATGTGCCGCAAGGCTTGCTGAGGTCTCCCGTCATTTCGAGGACTTGCCGCGGGACCTCGAAAGCGCCGAAATCCACGACGCGACCGGTCGGCTCGGCGACGTGATCCGGCATGCCCGCGAAATCGTCGCCGGCTTCGAGACGGAACAATGCGATCTGGATGGCCTCGTCGATCGGGTGGATACGGCCAAGGCGCCGATGCTGGCACTGAGGAAGACCATCCGCATGATCGGTATCGTCGCCCTCAATGCCCGCGTCGTCGCGGCGGGCGTCTCAAGCGCGACGGACGAGCTGGGCGTCTTCACCAACGACGTTGCCGAACTCAGCCGGAAGGCGACCGGCACCATCGAGCGCTTCTTCCAGGCCTATGAAAAGCTGGCGAGCGACCTCCACAAGGCGGCGGCCGAGCGCGACCGCTTCCAGACCGCGCAGCAGGCCGCGATCGAGGAGGCCGCCAGCCGTCTGTCCGCGAGCCTCGACGATCTGACCGAATGCCGCCGCCGCGCCGCCGGAAGCAGCGTCGCGACCAGCCGGCTGACGCGCGACATCGGCGCCCGGCTCGGCCGCACCGTCATGGACATGCAGGTCGGCGATTCGACACGCCAGCGCATCGAGCACGTCGCCGCGGCCCTTGGCGATGTTCGTTCGCTCGCTCTCGGCAACGCACCGCCAGGCCTCGCACTCGACGCGCCGCCGGAGCCCGGGGACATTGCCGCGCTGCTCGACCTTCTCGGCTGGCAGATCGATGCCGCGCTCGATGATTTCGCGGCGGGGATCGTGGATGCCGGCAAATCCATGTCGGCGCTCACCGCCGACGTCCATGCCCTGATGAGCCAGAGCCGCGACCTCTACGAACGCCGGGATCGCCGGGGCGAATCGGCGATCGGCAGGCTGAGCGCCGAATTGCACGTTGTCGCCGGCATGCTCGAGGCCTGCGAGAGCGATCGGCGCAAGCTCGACGCCGTGGCCCTCGCGGTCGGGGACATGGTGGCGCAGCTTCTGGGGCATGTGGAGGCCGTTCAGCAGATCGAGGGCAGCATGCGCCTCGTGACCCTCAACGCCGCCGTGACATGCGCCAAGCTCGGGCCGCGCGGCAAGGCGCTCGACGTCATCGCCAAGCAGTTGCGCGAGCTGACCGGCGCCATGGTCACCTCGGCCGAAATCGCGCTGGCGGCGCTCAGCCAGGCGGCGGAGCGGGCGCGGACCGTGGTGGCCAGCGCCGACGGCATCGCCTCTGGCAACATCTCCCGGCTCATCGCCGATGCCGGCGCCGCCATCGTCCTGTTCGAATCGGTCGACCAGAGGCTGTCGGCGGCGCTCCAGCTGCTCCACGAGCAGGAATGCGACTGCCACCGCAGCGTCGCGCATGCGGTGGCGCGGTTCGACGGCCATGCCGCCGTCAACGCGTCACTGACAGAGTTGTCCGGGCAGATCGCAAGCCTCGCCCGGGACCTCGCGGCAGCGCCGCAACCGCACCTTGCGCCCGGCGCGACCAGAGCATCCCTTTATGCGCATCTATACGGCTATTACTCGATGGAAAGCGAACGCCGCGTCCACGCGCAAGCCGTCGGCGCCCCGCCCGCCGCCGCCCCCAAAGACGAAGCGTCCACCGCCGGCGAAGACGATCTCGGCCTGTTCTAGCGGCGCGGCGTGTTTTGGGCCGGAGGGGATTGGCGGCTTCTGGCGCTAATTTCGCGCTTGCCGACAGTTTGAAGCGCAGACTCAGTCAGTTTGTACGAAGCCGATAAGATCGTCGTCGTCTGGCGACCGGCGTCTTGACTCCCCATCCTTCCATGAGGCACGGATCACGCCTTCTTTCGCGAGGTCAGTGCAAATCGTTCGCACGTTAGTCCTCCGAATAGTGAAGTTGTCAAGCATCCGGGGCCACAGATCGCCAAAGCGGATTGGCCCATGCTGCCTTTGCAATTCCTGAAGCAACCACTCACGAGCTTGCCGACAAAACTCGGGTAACTGGTCTTCAATCACTGCTTTGTCTAGCTCTATGCCCGCCGCCGCGAACAAGTCATGTATTCCGGAGCGCTCTTCCTGAATTGTCCGCTTGGCCTGAATCCGGCGCATACCGTGATCCTTGAGTGCCAAGTATTCAACGTCTCGGTACGCTGCGAGACCTTTGTCGCTTCGCGTTCCATAGACAATGCAAAAAGCTGTTCTGTCTTCGAGTTTTTCTATCGGAGTTGAAAGGACGTAACGAAAGCTCCCGGCATCGCGAAAGCCCTTGGCAAACAGGGCTTCAACCGCCTCGTCCCGAGGAAGAGACGGGGCCAACTGCGCTGGCCAATGAGGGCCGAGAATCCCTTCGAAGTTGACGTTCTTGTGCTCGTCTTGGGCCGTGAACCGGTCAATGAACGACTTCATGTAGTTGAGGAGCACTTCACCCGGCTTGTGCTGAAGGATGCGGGCGATTTTTGTGAACTCATAACCGGTCCATCCGGTCGGATCGATGAAGGTCAAAGCAAAAGATGACCCGACCACCTGCATTATCGCGTCTATGGCGTCTTCAAAGCGACCGTTGGAGGTATAGACATGGAAACCATTTTTCGGATCGTGGTGTTTGGAAACCGCCGCCTTAAGCTGCGTGTAGCTTGTTGGGTTCTCCTCGACGAAAAAGCATCGGATTTGCTTTGGCTTGCCTTGCGCTCGCAGTTTCTCTTGGGCGTCTTTTAGCGCTGCAATGGCAATCATAAAGGACGTATCGCCGAAATCAGCTAGCCTACTTTTCCAAGGGCCGGAGAAGCCATCTATATACACCAGGTCAGGATACCCACCCTGCAAAAGCTTGAATGCGAGAGTCTGCAAATACCTCCGGAGGATGAAATGTTTCGCTTCTGTCTGTACTCGATCTTGGTATGCAGCGCCGTTCAAAACTTCGCCCCTATTCTGCCGCGACTCGCGGTAGCTCAAAAGGTACTTCGTTCCACTCCTCGCCGTCTAGCGATCGGCCGCCGCTCTTCGGGCGAATTCCACCCCATTGTTTGAAGAAAAACGCGACACCTGCCTCGTTACATTGGTCGCGTACCTCACGCACCCAATCCGGATGCATGGGCCGCGCTCGAGGACCGCTTTCTCCGCCAACGATCACCCATGCGATATCAGTAAGGTCGACTTTGCCGAGGGGGCCAATAAGCGGCTCCACGGACAAAAACCGGATGGATGCATTCATTTGTTGCATGTGCCGGATGCGCGACTTTCGGCTCCCGTCTTCAATAGACGTGCCGAGCCAAATATGCTCGGGAGCGGCCAATCCCTCATAGCGCCGGTTCACGTAATCTCGCATGCGCGAGCTACGCTTCGTGAGAGTTTGAAAAATATGCCAATCCGCCTGCTCCATCGTGTCGAAAACGCGGTCAACGAATGGGAATGGCACTTCCTTGTGGAAGAGGTCGCTCATGGAGTTCACGAAGACCATTTTCGGAGCTTTCCAGCCGAGCGGCTGCAAGACCCTTTCGGGTCGAAGCATCAGATCGAAACCATGCTCAAATGGATGTCCGGGCACGCCGCGGAATCGCTCAGCAAGGCGCTCCGCATAGCAATGGTCGCAGCCGGGACTAATCTTCGTGCAACCCGTGACCGGATTCCACGTTGCATCAGTCCACTCGATTGAGGTCTTTCCGGCCATGCGGTCACTGTAGAACATAACGGGAACACTATGATAACGTTGCTATGCTTGACAAGGGGTTAATTAGCCGCAAATAGCTCCCTCACCCGGCTGTCATGCGGAGTTCCTTGATGAGCCTGTTGGCCCCTTCGAAAAGTCATAGGAATTGCCACATCGTGGCGTGACCGTGATCTCACTTTCTACCGGGAAAAATTAAGCGTGAGATTGCGCTAACCAGGGTTCGGGACTTTCTGCAATCACCGAAGTCCACGGCCGCTTTCGGGAACGAGACGCTCCCATTTTGGCGACCGGCATTGTGCAGGGTTTCGGGTGCCGCTTGGCGTACGAAAGCCTCTAATGCAGGAACCCGCGGGCCGCAGGCGGTGAGCTATGGGGATTTCGATTTTCGGCTGGTCTTTGGGATGACGCAACCGC
>Ga0180009_10007008_pt1 | contig 11658 bp, 12 predicted proteins | sample OS_PC_MetaG_FD_123537 | JGI IMG/M metagenome (GOLD analysis project Ga0180009, IMG submission 123537) | Groundwater microbial communities from the Aspo Hard Rock Laboratory (HRL) deep subsurface site, Sweden - OS_PC_MetaG | ecosystem: Environmental > Aquatic > Deep subsurface > Groundwater...
CCCTCTTTCTTCAGCTCTGCGAGGTAGATCATCTGGTACAGGTTTCGGGCGTACTTGACCATGACGCTCTTCTCGAAGCTGTCTTTCTGGTCCAGGCCTGTGAGCCTCTCCATGACGCCCAGCACATCAGGGAAGTAGTCCTTCTTGCCTGCGAGCTTGCTGATGGAATCATCTTTCAGGAGCACGCCCATGAACCCGAACCATGCCTTATGGGCATTGGCAGAAGCTTCGCTGCTTATGATGGTGCCGTCCATGTCGAATGCGATGATGGGTTTCATGGTGCATGAATTAATCTGGCAGTATTTATAACCATTCCTATAATAATCACCCCCATGAAAAGATAATCACTCAAAAGTGGTGCTAAAACAAAAATCTTTTAAACACCAAAAACCTACTAATCAGGATGGCAGGCACGCTTGAGCTTCTTTGTGGTCCTAGCGGAGTGGGTAAGACTTCTCATGAAGCTAAGAAGAATAGAGCATATACATATACGACCAGGCCTATGAGAGAAGATGAACATGACGGGACTGATAGGCGGTTTGTCACAGAGGATGAGTTTGAAAGGCTGGTGCAACAAAGATTGATTCTTGCGCCGTATGATTGTTTAGGCCACAGGTATGGTTTCGCAGCAGACTTAAGAGAAAAGCTGTCAAGAGGTGAAACAGTATCTGAACAGATTGTCCCTTACGAGGCAATAGATGGTGTTGTGGATGCCTTTCAAGGCAGCGGTTTGGTGAAAAAGCACTTGTTCCTTGCTTTTCCGCAGGAGATTGAAAGAAGGATTATAGTCAGGAGCGATGGCCATCCTGATGAGCGGAGGATACTCGCAATAAGGGATTCTCTGAAGAAAGGCATGGAACGCTTGTTTGATTTCGATGAGGTTACCTTCAACTGCATAATACTCGACTTCTACGCCAGCGAGTTTGTCCTGCTGGACAATTTTTTTTCTGCAATGTTGAGGGAGAGCTATGAATCGTTGCTTTCAGGAACCAAGATAAGGATAGGTAATTACAAGGACGAGCTTGATTATGCAGTTGAGTGCCCGCACAACTTTCATGACCGCGGAATCCCCAACCCGTACTTGCCGATCCTTGCTAGACCTTCATTTAAGAGGCTTTACCGCTCAGTTGTCTGTGCTGCAAACAGGAGAAATGCTCTCGATGCGCTCAATCTAGTCATGGAACGAACCGCGGATTACGCTCAGTTCAGGGATGGCATGCCTAAATCAAGCCAAGACCTGATGGATATAGTTGAACCATATCCTAAATACCAGCATCTGCAGTTTATATTGAACCAAGTGATGTACTTCTCCCATTCGAGAGGTATAGATCCACAGGAATGCACTCCATATTTCCTGCCTTTATTTCTGCGCACGTTAGCATGTGAGATAGGCATGCCGCTTGATTATGTTTTGTCTATCAACGAGAAGGTGGTCGGCCAGCTAAGCCTTAAGAGTGGGTTCTACTACAAAGCGATGAGACGTTGCAGGAATGTTCTGCCTGAGGAAGTTCTCCATCACTTTAAGGAGGATATTAAAGAGGCAGAGAAGAGGCAGACGGTGATGGGATTCGAGAACAGACTGGTGTCAGGACTTGAGGATATGCCTGCCCATGGAAAGTCGGTCTATGTCATTCCGGGCGTGAACAGAAGCACCGTTGATATCTTCCCAAAGAACAAGATTGCGCTGCTTATGGACTTTGAACAGACATTGACTCCAGATGATGCTATGCTTGCTCTTAAACAGCGGGCTAGGGATATCCGTAGCAAGGAACAACGTGAAATGACTCTGAAAGAGATATCCGCAGTCGGTAAAGACCTGAAGATTTTTGATGGTATTGATGAGCTTGTTCAGAGGCTGAGAAGAAAGCTGTCAGATGACGAGGAATGCCAAAGATATGGGATAGGTCTATATTTTGCAGTTCAGAGTAATTGTCCATCTCACCTCGTAGAAGGAACATCTCTGGGGCAGCACCTTCAAGGGGTCTTGGCTCCGGAATGGTTCGACCTCGGGGAGTTTTTTGGCTTCGGCGGTCCGTCTTTGGTTCTGAGATCTCCTGTGCGTGTGGAAATAAGAAGAGGTATATACATCCTGAACGTGAATCCGGAAGATAATTTCACTGAACGGCTTGCCAGAGAAATAAAAGAAAGCAGAAGGTCGAAGAAGATTTTCATCGGGGAGGGTCAGGTTCCAGACTTCTCTCGCTGTTCTTCGCTGGCGAGTGAAATTGAAGAGACAGTCGATGAGATGGCCGCATGGGTGATGCAGAGGAACTGGCAGTAATCATCTAAACCTTCTCAGTCAGCAACGCGCTCTTCATCTCAAATGTCGCGTCGAATATCTGGACGAGCATGAAGAAGACCTTCAGCTCTTTCCTGTCGACCTTTTTCAACATCTGGTCTGCAGATTCACTCAGTTTTCTTCTTTCGAGGCCCAGCTCATTCACCTTGGCAAAATCGAAGCTTATGAATATGTCGAAGAAGAACCCTAGGTGTGCATTGACCTTCTTGAAGAAATCAAGCGATTCCTTGCTCAGCTGCAGCCTCTTGTCGGCGACCTCCCGGCACATCTTCTTGTAGATGTCGCCCACTATCTCTATCTCCTCTACGATGTAGTATATGCAGTGAGGCCTGGCGTACCCCACGTCTATGTTCTTGTTCAGGTATCTCCTGCAGAAGTCGGTGTATTTGTCTATGCTTTTGTCTCTCAGTGCTATGCTCCTTAGCTCATCATACTTCTTATGTGAGATGGCTGTCAGAGTATCCTGTGCTGTGCTTTTGAGGCTGAATATTGCTCTCTTGAGCACTGTGTCAAATTGTTCTGGCGCCAGCTTGGATATCGCCCGCAGCTTGACCGCGTGAGGCAGGTAATCAACGATGTCAAACTCTGTGAGGTGCCTCTCAACAGCGGTCTGGATATAGTCAAGCTGCTCTGAATCGGCATATCTTACAGTGACCTCGTCATAGCCTGCCTTGTATGCTGCGGTTATTATCCTGCGGATCATCCAGTCTTGCCCTGAGATATCTATGGTCGTCGATTTAGGGGACGGCTTGTAGTCCGCTCCCAGCACAAGGTTCTTTCCTGCTATGTTCAGCTCTATCTCGTCGCCTTTGTTTATGTTGTTCTCCTGGACCCAGCAGGAAGGAAGGCTGACTGTGAGGGTGTTCTGCCCCACTCTATTGACTTTCCTTTTCATGATATAGTTTACGCACTCCAGATATAAATACTTTACGGAAGTAATTATAAAATCACCAAAAAATAATTACTAAACAAGAAGTATATACAAAATCAGGAAATAATCAGGCCATCACAGGAATATCTCTATATAGATATAGCTGAGGTCATACACGCCGATGGTTATGTAGATGAGATGGTGGGCCAGGATTGCATCATCCTTGTTCTTTCCGATCAGGAAGCGGTTCAGCTGCTCGACAATGCCCTGACCTTCCTTAAGTATGGTTTCCAGCTTTTCCTTGTTATACTTGTAGAAGAGCTCATAGAATGTCCGCAAGTATAGGTTGAGCTGGTGGTACAGGTCCAGGATCTCTTTGCTTGCAGGCCGGCGCTCTCTTGAGAAATGGTCGCAGATCCTCTTGTACTCATCGCCTATGCGTTCAAGGTCGTGCACCAAGGTATACACCACATTGGTCTTCCTGCTGTCAGCGTAGCCTTTCTTGTTCAGGATCCTCCTGCAGTAGTCGGTGAACTTGTTGTTCATGGACTCGAGGAGCCTTATCTCCTTCAGCCTCTCGAACTCCTTCTTCCTGATTGCCTCTTCGCACTTCTCTGACATCTCGATGAGCAGAATGAAGGTCCGTCTGAGGACATTGTCAAACTCAAGCTCAGATGTCTGGCTTATGTCCTTGATCACGCAGTAGTTCTCTCCCTGGTCGACGATCTCGAACCCTATATATTGCGGAAGCCTAGCCTGTATATGGTTGAACTCCTTGTCCTCCTTGAAATGCACCTCTACCTCATCAAAACCTAGGTGGTACACGTTTGACAGGAAGTTCTGATGGAAGAACCCGAATTTGTGGATGTCTATCTTGGTCTTGCCCCATGTCACGCCAGTGGCGTGCCTTATCACCAGGTCACTCCCCTGCTCAAATAGGGAAAGGTTGTCGCCAGGCCTTATACCAAGCTTCTTGACCCATTTCGCCGGCAGGCTTACTGTAAGCGTGTTGTGCCCCACCCTGTTGACTTTCCTGTTCATGCCACCAATAAGGAAGAGCAGATATAAATACCTTCCTATAAGTAATTATGTAATTACCAGTAATAATTATAATTGGAAAAAATATATATTTATTGGTTGTCTACTTGTTCAGGGGCAAAGAAAGAGGTTCTTAGAGAAAAGTCAGATTCGCAAAAGACAGGGTAATTGACGCGTATCAGCAGCAACGACACACCCTGTCACAAATTATCCGCCGCGTCTGATGACCGCTCAATGTCTAGTGGAACGAAGGTAGGCTAATCAAAGCGAATACCAACCAGCTCGCTGAAGGACCAAGATGAAAATTGCAATAACCGGGACGCACTCTACAGGAAAGACAACATTGGCAAGAGCTATCGCTGAACGATTTGACATGCCTTATATCAGAGGGGATAAGGCAGTAGATATATGCAAGATCTTGTTTCCAGGAAAGGATGTAAACCTCCTCACTGTGGAAGAGCAGTGGAAATTTCAACATGAGATGTTCCGTGCGTTTGATGAAGCAATTGAACATGCCGGAAGCTGTGTGACCGACGGTTTTCACCTCACCTGCATACCTTACGGTGAGACATTCACCAATGGGGGGATAAGGGCTATGAATGGATACAGAGAGTTCTGTCAGAAAGTCCACGAAGCTTCGCGGAAGATGGACCTCATAATTTACCTTCCTCCAGAGATATGCCTGGAAGATGATGATTTTAGGCCAAAATCAGAGGGTCTCAGGCTAGATATAGACAAGAGTATTCTTCAACTGCTTGAAGAGTATAATTTCAACATAGTACATGGAAGTGTTGACGAGCGCGTCAGGCAGTTCGGTTCGATAAGTGGTCTTGAAAAGACATTCATGGACAATTACATAGCGTTGGAGGGTCTTCCGCGAAGCGGTAAGAGCACCCAGTTGAAAATGCTGCAGGAGAAATCCGCAAAAAAAGGTCTTGAGTTATATGTTTGCAGAAGGAACAACAGCAGTTTTATGAAGGAATTCAAAAAGATACGCGCAGAGGACTCATATGCCAACACCAGACATCTCATAGAGATGAACGTGAAGTCTTTGCTGTATGATTTTGAGAGCAATGATGTCCTTGAAAGACTTGACAAAGGGCAGGTCGTTGTTTGTGACAGACAAAAATTCACTGTCATCACCATGTTTTGCGCCCTCGGCAATGAGCTGCATGAGCTATATGCTACGACATACGACTTACCTATGCCGGGCAAGGTAATCTATCTTGATATATCCCCTGAAACGTCAGTTTCTCGGTCAATACTCACGCGTCAGGGCTCAGCACTGAAACTAGACAGGGATTTCCAGACAGAAGTCAAGAGGTTGTATGAATGGCTTGCACCAAAGCACGGCTTCCACAAGATAGATGCCCTGCGCATGAGAGAAGAGATCACAGAGGACATCTTTAGAGAAATAATTCAAGAGGAGCCGCATGATTGGGGCAGGGGCACATACCGTATTGAAAAAGAGAACAGCACTATAAGAACATGGTGAGATAATGGAAGAGCGCAGCAAATGGTTTGTAAGGTTCGCTATAACTCCCAGATGTAATTTCAGATGCACTTACTGCAACCCGAAAGGGAATAAAGAGATAAGTGACACTGTGAGTGAAGATGACATAATAAGGATAATAAGCGGCGTGCATAAAGCTGGAGTCAACAGGGTACATTGGACAGGGGGCGAACCGACATTGATGGACCTTGAGCGGCTTGTAAAGACAGCAAAAGATATCGGCTTCGTCGAGCAGGTCATGACCACGAACGGTTCGAAAGGCGGCAGATACCTAAGAAGTCTTGCGGACAAGGGACTGAATAGGCTCATAGTGAGCCTTGACACTCTTAATCCGGAGCGTTTCAGGAATCTGACCCGTTCAAGCTCGTTTTATGAAGTGCTCGGGACTATCGAACAAGGTGTGGCGATTTTCAGCGATCCTACAAAAATGAATATTGTCTACATGGAAGAGACTAAGAAAGAGGTTCCTGCATTTGTCGAGTTCAGCAGAAGAGTGAACACAGACCGTAACGGGAAAGGCAAGCTGATAATTAAGTTCATAGAGATGTCACAAAACAACCCCGCATTCTTTGATGATGACGGGCAGAACCTGTACCGTGAGTCTCATTCAAGCAGGGAAGAGCTTATTTCATTGCTTTCTGATTACGGCAGCATGGAGAGGGTGAGAGTCAGGGGCAACAACCCAAACACAGAATATTACCGTTTCCCAGAATTAGGAATTGACATCGGACTCATAACAATACCCTCGCTAGGATACAAATGCGGCGGAGAAGGATGCACAAAGATACGTTTGAATCCTTATGGCGCAGCAGGGGTGTGCATATCACAGGAGCCCGTGTCACTCATGCATAAGAGCGAAGATAAAGCTGCAGAGATTTTCAGGGGCCTCATTGAATATAAGGCAGTCTTTGCAAGAGAATGTCCAGACAGGAAACATTACAAAGGTGAGTTCGGTTTCTGGAGATTCGGTGACTGTAAAGGAAACAAATAAATTATGGATAATACATAATCTTAATAAGATGGCTGTTTTGAAGGAGGAATTAAATGAATTCAGCAAGAAGCAGCGCATACGAGAAATCCCGTTCATTCTTCCTCAAGGAATGGGGTGACGAAGCGATGCTGGTGCATTCAGAATGTGTAGTGGACATCTGCGTGAATGCTATAAAGAACACCGATTTGAATCCGGACGTTCTGATAATCGCGGGTTTTATCCATGACCTTGGCAGAAAGATAGATAAGGACCGGCATCATGAGATAGGCGTAGGTTTTCTTGATAAGTTCATTGAGGAATTTCCTGAGTACGTTAAGTTGCGTGAAGATATCGCTGACTGCATACTCAACCACCGCACCAACGGAAATCCAAATACGGTCTATGGCAGGATTATACAGGCAGCAGATAAGGTCGCTAAGCATCATCAAAGGTGGCTGGACTATAAGGCTAAAAAAGAAAAGTAAACTACCTCACCCACCTTCTCACCCAAGTGACAGCTAATTCCAGCAGCTGGCTCCTCGCCTCTTCCCCCCTGAACCAGTGATCTGCGCCTTCCAGCTCCTCAAGCGCTTTGGGCTCGTTCGCTGCCAGGAAGAGCTGTCTTGTCTCTTCTATCCTGACGCGGAGGTCTGCTGTGCCGTGGATGAATAGGACTGGCGCGTGCATCTTGCCGAGCTCGTCTATCACGTCGTGCATGCGTGCGCTGTCGACGTATTCCTTGCGTATCTTGAATGCGTGGTGCTGGTAAACTCCTTTTGCCATCAGCTCGCTCAGGTCGTGCGGCTGGAACCAGCTGTTTATGTGCTTGTCGAAGTGGCTTCTCGCTCCCTGCACCACCAGCGCCCTGATGCGTGCGTCCTTCGCTGCTGCGAGCATGGCTATGTTCCCTCCGATGTCAGTCCCAACCACTGCTATCCTGTCCTTGTCTGCGTATGGCAGCTCAGACACAAAGTCAAGCGCTGCGAACACGTCATCGACCTGCTGGTGTATGGTGTGCTCCTCGAACTCGCCCTCGCTGTCGCCATGGCCGTGGAAGTCGAACCTGAGCGTGAGAAAGCCATAGTGGACCAGGCTGTTGGCGAGGTCTGCTGTAAGGTCATGGTGCTTGTGCTCTGCGAAACCGTGCAGCACGATGATGACCGGGTACTTGACAGGCTCGACAGGCTCTGAATACCTGACAATGCCAGACAGTATCTGCCCTCGAGAATTTGTGAAAGTGATTTCTTGAGTGGTCATTTTAGATGCTTAGAGAACCAGTTGACAGTAAGTGATGCGATTTCTTTAAGGTGCTCTGGTTCTTTGAAAGTGTGTGGCGCGCCTTTTATTATATGCAGTTCTTTCTCACACCTGAGCGTCTCGAACAGTTTATGTGCTGTCTCAACCGGGACCGCCTCGTCATTCTCGCTGTGTATCACCATAGTGGGAACTTTGATTGCCGCTGCCAGGCGCTTCATCTTTTTGCCAGGGTAATTCATTCGGTCCTCATAGAAGTGATAAGATAACTTGAACTCTTTTCCGGTTGTTTTGCTCTGGAATATCTTATATCCTTTCTTCTTCCACCCATCAGAATCCTCATTAAGGCTGTGGGAGAACTCAGGGAGGAAGACTGCGCACTGCGGTACAGCGGTCTTGACTCTCGCGTCATTTGCAGCCATTATGATTGTGACTTGTCCACCGAAGGAGTGCCCGGTCATGCCGATTCTCTGCTTGTCGACATAACGGAGTGTCTGGAGAAAATCAAGTGCACATTTTGCATCATCGACGAAACCTGTGAGGTCACAGTCGAATATATCTCCATCCGATTCTCCCAATCCATTGGAGGAATCAAAACGTAGCGCCACAAAACCTGCCTTGCACAGCTCTTTTGCGCATACATCGATATGCGGCTGCTCTTTGAGTCCTTTGAAGCCATGCAGCACAAGGACTGCAGGGCAAGGTTGCATTCTGTCTATATTGTCAGGGATGTCAAGAAGGCCTACGATTTTCTGGGCTTTGCTGTTCCTGAAGAGCACCTTTTGCTCCATCACTCACACGCCCCTAAGACATATCCCTTTGCATTCCCTTCTGACTTCAGGCATGCCTTGCATGCGTTGTTGAATGTCTGCCAGTCGTCAGGGTCGTCTCCTGTCTTTGCGCACACAGGATTATAGTCCTGCGGGCAGGTGGTCTTGGCCCAGTACTCGCCTTCGCAGCTGGTCATGTTCATGCCTGGCTGGCACTCGCCTCGATAGTATGCCCACTCCTCGCACCAGCTACTGTCAGAGAATGTACACACGCCGTACTGCCCTCCTGTGCCCTCTTTTGTCGTCCATGCTGCTCCGGTCGTGTTCATGCAGTGCAGTGTTGCAGGGTTCGCGACCCCGCTCCTCTCTATCACTCTCTCCTTCTGCGCATCTTCCTTGGCGAGCATGTATTTCTGCGGCGGAGAGCCGCATCCTGATATAAAAAGGATGAGAAGTAGGGTTAATGCTGCTATCATCACTACCTGTTTGTCTGCCATGCTGTCCAGGACAGCTTCACAATATTTAAATATTTCTGGTTTCCCCAACACATCATGATACTCATACTCGGCAGGTTCCAGCCGCTGCACAACGGCCACATGAAGGTCATCCGGGATGTATTGGCAGAAGACAATGATCTGGTCATAGCGATCGGCAGCCCTGGAAAGAGGAACCAGAAGAACAACCCTTTCAGCGGTGAGGAGCGCAAGGACATGCTGGAGAGGACTTTGAAAGCGCTAAAGATACCTGCCAGGATATTGTTTGTGCCTGACCGGCCTTCTGATGAAGGCTATGTCGAGCATGTCATTGAGCAGATCGGCAGCAGGCCTGACAAGATAATCACAGAGAACCCGTGGACGATAGACATTTTCGGCAAGGCAGGCTACAAGGTGGTCGTGACCGAGAGGCATTTCGAGCTTTCTTCCACTTACATCAGGAACAGGATATCAGAAGGAAAAGAATGGGAGCATCTTGTCCCGAAGCAGGTCGCTGAGTTCGTAAAGAAGATAGGGGGGATTGAAAGGATCAAGAAGGCGTATTCTGGCTAGCTGTGCTTCTCCAGGTATTCTCTGAGCTTCTCGAGCGCTAGCCTGCGGTGGCTTATCCTGTTCTTCTCTTCCTCAACCATCTGAGCGTATGTCTTGTCGTGGCCGTCGGGCAGGAATATGGGGTCGAAGCCGAACTTGCTCTCTCCCGCAGGCTCGACCATCCTTCCTTTGACAGAGCCTTCAAAGACGATTATCTTCTCTTTCTTCCTGTCACGCGCAGGGATGCCGTACCCGATGTAGCACTTTGCGTATGCTGTCTTGTCGTCGTAGGCAGAGAGCAGGTCGAGCAGCCCTCTCCTTCCTGTGCGCTCCAGGAACCACTTGACAAATGGTCCAGGGAGGCCGCCGAGCGCATCATAATACAGTCCTGTGTCCTCGACGAATACCGCGTCATCGACAAGCTTCAATGCCCGACGGATCTTGTCCTCCACGATCAACGCGCCGCTGGTCTCCTGCAGTTCCGGCAGGTCTATGTCCCTGTCCCGCACCTCGAACCCTTTTAGTATGCCTCTGGCTTCGCGGAGCTTGTTCTTGTTCCCTGTTATGAAGATGAGAGTTCTTTTCTGTGCCATCTTGGATGCGTATTATTGTTCGTACTCGTCCAGGTTAAGGTCCTTGCGCGCGAACTCCAGGAAGCTCTTCGTGGCTTTGCCGACCAGGACCATACGGCTCTCGATATCCTCCTGGAACGCTTCTGCTGCAGGGTCTGCTCGGTGTATGTCCTCGAAGAATTCATCTTTGGTCATCGCAGCTCCTCCAGGGCCGAGGTATCTCTCGCCGAAGAAGTCTATTGAGCCCTTCATCGTAACTGAGCTCTTCCAGTAGCTCCTTCTCGCTATGTATTTCGCGAGGTCTGAAGGGCTGTCTGTCTCGACAGGCAGCGAGTATCTCAGTGCGCTGACCAGCCTTTTCGGCATCGCGTCCTGCTGCTCGAGCCTGAATAGGTTCGCCGTGTATGATTCGTATGTGAAGTGGTAGTTCTTTATGGTCTGTATTGTTCCGTAGTATGGGTCCTTGAGGCTTATGAACCTCCAGTATAGCTGACGTGTGTGGTATGGCTGTGCCATGTCCTGCAGGTAGTGCAGCGTGCGGGCCAGATACCTAAATCCCCAGTAGGTGTCTCCTCTTTCGAATGCCATCTTTGCCATGCTGTAGAAGTGGTCCGCCCTCTCAGGGGTCTGTCCTTGCGCGATGAATCCCATCGGGACATGGAAGCTCCACGTCGGGTAGTACATGTGCCTGTATCCTTGGCTCTCTCCGCTGAAGCCTTGCATCCAGCTGAGGTCGAGGTTCTGGTCCATCTCCCAGTCAGGCTCGTCTGAGAAGTCAGTGAGTATCTGCCTTGCGTCTGTCTTCTCTGCCAGCTTTGCCCCTTTGAAGAACAGCACTGGCTCGTACAGCGCGTGGTAGTAGAAATCATCAGGCCCCAGCTCTCCTGGTCTCTCGTTATAGTATCTCATCCGCACCTGGTTTATTGTAGGATCATCATATCCGTATTCTGTCACGGTCACGCTGTCGAACCTGTCAAGCCAGCCCAGATCCCTGACGACTTCTGCAGTCATCTGGTCGTGGCGCGCCCATGCAAGAGCATTAGAAGAGAATATCGGAATCAGGATGAGCAGTATGCAGACAGTAGTGATATATTTTAATCCCATGTTCCCTCTTTTTGAAAAAAAATGGACTCTGCGGGACTTTCGTGAGCTCCTGCGAACGAAAGAATCGAACGCAGTAAGTTCTTTCGAACCCGCGGCCTCCCGATCTTTGGGCTTTGCACAAAGTCCGCGGACTTTGTCCGCCGCATGCCAACCGGACGCTCTACCAGGCTGAGCTAAGAGCCCATAGTTTAATAATTTTCTTCAAAAGAATAAAGACCATTTATAAATTATTTGCTCACTCG
>Ga0180009_10007009_pt1 | contig 11658 bp, 10 predicted proteins | sample OS_PC_MetaG_FD_123537 | JGI IMG/M metagenome (GOLD analysis project Ga0180009, IMG submission 123537) | Groundwater microbial communities from the Aspo Hard Rock Laboratory (HRL) deep subsurface site, Sweden - OS_PC_MetaG | ecosystem: Environmental > Aquatic > Deep subsurface > Groundwater...
CCATCGGTGGTAATCCTTTGAAGTGGTCGACAGGTGGAGCGGAGCGCCGCTTACGGCGCTCCGGCAAAACGGCGGACTAACCGCCGGCGACTTCATCGCCCTTGAGGCCGATGCTCAGGCTGTTGAGGTAGTCGTTGGGCTTCCTGCCGTCATAGGCGATGCCGTCGATGATGTCGGCGGCCGGCGTCGGTGCGCGGTATCCGTCCGTGTCCCAGGGGAAGTCCGCTTCGTCCGCATTGCCTTCCTCGACCAGCATTTTCGCGGCCTTGAGGTAGATATCCGGCAGGTAGACCGACCTGGCGGTTTCATCGAACCATTCGTCCGGCTTGGCCTCGGGGATCTGGCCCCAGCGGCGCATCTGCGAGAGATACCAGACGGCGTCCGAGTAATAGGGATAGGTCGCATAATAGCGGTAGAAGACGTTGAAGTCGGGCACATCGCGCTTGTCGCCCTTCTCGTACTCGAAGGTGCCGGTCATCGAGTTGGCGATGACCTCGGCATCGGCTCCGACATATTCGGACCGGGCCAGGATCTCGACCGCCTCCATGCGGTTGGCATTGTCGTTCTCGTCGAGCCATTTCGCCGCGCGGATCAGCGCCTTGGTCAGGGCCAGTGTGGTGTTGGGGTATTGCTCGGTGAACTCCTTGGTCAGGCCGAAGACCTTTTCCGGATTGTTCTTCCAGATCTCGTAATCGGTGATCACCGGCACGCCGATGCCCTTGAACACGGCGGCCTGATTCCAGGGTTCGCCGACGCAGTAGCCGTCGATAGTGCCGGCTTCCAGCGTCGCCGGCATCTGCGGCGGCGGCGTGACCGAGAGAAGCGCGTCCGCGCCGATCTGGCCGGAGACATCGGAGGGTGAATAGAAGCCCGGGTGGATGCCGCCGGAAGCGAGCCAATAGCGCAGTTCGTAGTTGTGGGTGGAGACCGGGAACACCATGCCCATGTTGAACGGCCGGCCTTCCGCCTTGAACTTGTCGACAACCTTTTTCAGCACATCGGCCTTGATCGGATGGACCGGCTTTCCGTCCGGCCCGTACTCCAGATGCGGCTTCATCAGGTCCCAGACCTCGTTGGAAACGGTGATGCCGTTGCCGTTCAGATCCATCGAGAAGGGGGTGACGATGTGCGCCTTGGTGCCGAAACCGATGGTCGCGGCCAGCGGCTGGCCGGCCAGCATGTGGGCGCCGTCAAGTTCGCCGGTGATCACCCGGTCGAGCAGCACCTTCCAGTTGGCCTGCGGCTCGAGCGTGACAAACAGGCCCTCGTCCTCGAAATAGCCCTTCTCGTAGGCGATCGCCAGCGGCGCCATGTCGGTGAGCTTGATGAAGCCGAATTTCAACTCGTCCTTCTCGACATCGAGCATGCCGGCAGAGGCGGGCGTCAACATGGTGGCGGAAGCCAGCATCATGGCGCTGAGTGCAAGAGCGGTACGCCGTGTGAACTTCATGGTCATTCCCTGTCTCCTTTGGCGGTCCGTTGACCGCATAAAAAAAGCCGCCAAACCGGAGACCCCGCGGGAGGATGCGGGATACTTCGGTTTGGCGGCGTTGCCTGGTTCGGGCCCGTCATTGGACCTGGTCAGCCTTGGAAAGCTGATCCAAGCCTTGCAAACAGCGTGCCAAATTCTAAAAAGGAAGCCTTGTCATTGTTTTTTCAAGATAATCAGGATTTGCCGAAATTTCCGCTCTTGCCAAAGTCTGCGCAGCAATTGTGCAAAGCAGCATGAAGTGCAGACCAAAAAACAATCACAAGCGTCGATGCGCGGGAAAAATTCAGGGCTTCTGGCTGTCGATATAGGCGTCCAGCCGGTCCGGATCGAACACGGCGCCGTCGAAGAATCCGTCCGGCCCGAGATAGAGGAACTGCGACGAAGCGCCGACAGCGGTCGTCCGCGTGAGGGCGCCTTCAACCTTGGAGTTGGCCGAGGGCACCGGAACCCCTGTTCCGGCGAGAGCCGAGCGGTAGATGTCCGGCCGGAAGCTGCGCCGCGCCATCTCGGCATGGCCCGCCGTATGATCGACATAGCCCCAGCGAACCATCTGCGAATAGAACCAAAGCGCATGGCTTTGCCAGGGGAACGTCGCCGCCCGGGCATGCGGCTGGAAGAAATCCGACGATGCCGCGGAACCTGCATCGCCCAGGATGGAGCCATCGAGCGCGGGAAGGATGACGCTCGATGGTTGGCCGAGATAATTGGGCAGGCTGAGAAGTGCGGCCAGTTCGGAGTGGTTTGAGGGTTGTCCGCACCATTCGGCGGAACGGTAGAGCGCACGCAGCAGGGCATGCAGCGTCCCCATGTTTTCCTCCGCCCAGTCCTCGCGGACCGCCAGGACCTTTTCCGGGCTCGAGGCCCAGATCGATGACTTGGTGGCAATGATCCGACCGGCACCGCTGGCAACGCCGACGGAGTTCCAGGGTTCGCCGACGCAATAGCCGTCGATCTGCCCTGAGGCCAGCGCATCAGCCATCAGCGATGGCGGCAGGATGACGATCTCTATATCGCTGTCCGGCGCGATGCCGGAAGCGCCGAGCCAATAGCGCAGTTCGAAATTGTGCCCGGAGAATGGGTGCACGACACCGAACTGCAGCCGCTTGCGGCCCTCGGCCTGGCCGGTCCTGACCACGCGGGCCAGCGCTTCGCCCGCACCCCTGGCGTCGGTCATCTCGAAGGCGTGCTGATGGCGCATCTCGGCCACCAGCCGATTGCTCACGGTGATGGCGTTGCCCCCCAGACCAAGCGCCATCGGCGCAATCAGCCGCGTTTCGAACGGCGTCAGTCCGAGGTTGGCCGCAATCGGCATCGGCGCCAGCGCATGAGAGATCTCGAATTGCCCGACGGCGAGCTTGTCGCGGACATTGGCCCACGATGTTTCGCGCACCAGATCGAGCGCGATGCCTTCGGCTTCAGCGAAGCCGCGCTCCCTGGCGGCGATCAGGATCGCGCTGTCGGTCAAGGGAAGAAAGCCGGCGCTCAGTTCTATGGTCATCTATTCGTCCCCATCGCCAAGCAGCCGCGCCGACATGACCAGGCTTTCGGCTACATCGGCGATTTTCCTGTTGCCGTTCATGGCGGCCTTGCGCAGGAGCTTGTAGGCCGTGGCTTCATCGACCCCGCGCGACTTCATGATCAGGCCCTTGGCCTGATCGATCACCTTGCGCTCTTCCAGCGCGCCGCGCGCTTCCTCAAGCTCCCGCTCGAGCCTGGAGAAGGCATTGAACCGGCTGATCGCCATGTCGAGGATGCTCTTGACCCGTTCCTGGCGCAGTCCGTCGACGACATAGGCGGACACGCCGGCATCGATCGCCGATTGCATCGCCTCCTTGTCGGAGCGGTCGACGAACATGGCGATCGGCCGTTTCACGGCCCGCGACAGCTGGAAGATGCTTTCGAGCATGTCGCGGTTCGGGTTCTCCAGATCGATGACGATCACGTCGGGCGCGTGCAGCGCAATCTTGGCGGCAATGCCGTGCATCTCGTTGATGACCGTGACCCTTGTATGCCCGGCCGCCGACAACCCCGCTTCGATGATCGAAGCGCGGGTGGCGTTTTCATCAATGATCAGCACCGACGGCAGAGGCTCATTCATGACTGCATTTTGCGCAAATGAAGAAATTGTGCAATGCACAATCTCGCTATCGACGCGCTCCGGGGCTTGATCTCGGTTGCCTCAAGACCGGGTCGCAATGGCCTGGAGTGTCCTGAGCCATTCAACTGCGGCGTATCGCTCCCGGGTTCGACCGGATATTCCCGATCAAACATCCGGTCCGCCAAAGGCTTTACAGAATGCTGGCAAAATTTCCGCCCGTAAACTAGGCTGCCGGCCATTGCTGCAGTCGAGGGAATCGCGGTCTTCGAGTGTTCCTATGCGCACTTGAACATGAAAAGGGCGAGCTGACGGATGAGCGACTCAAAAATCAGGAACATGGACGACTTCGCATCCGTGAGCGGTATCTCACGTCCGACAATATCGAAGTATTTCAATGATGCGGACAGCGTCAGGAAATCGACAAGGGAGCGTATCGAAAAGGCGCTTGCGCGCTACGACTACCAGCCGAACTTCTACGCGATGAACCAGAACCGGCGGCTGACCAAGAATGTGGGCATCGTCATCCCCTACATGTCGGACCCGTTCTTTGCCGAGATCGCTCGCAATGTGGAAAACCACATCATCGCGGCCGGATTTCGTCCGATCGTGCTCGGATCCCAGGGGAACCCGGAACAGGAAATAGAGAACCTCAACAATCTGCGGCTGCTCAAGCCGGCTGGCGTGCTGCTTGCGCCGCTCGGGCGGATGTCGGATTCCGAACGCATTGCGGCCTTCTGCACCGAAGTTCCGACGGTTCTGTTTGACGCGAACATCGAGAATGTCGGAGAAGCCTTCATCGGCTCGGACAATAACCAGAGCATTGGCTTGATCGTCGAGTATCTTTGCCGGACCGGCGAGCCGCCTGCCTTCTTCGAAATGCGCAAGCCGACCAACCCGAACGCCCTGAAACGCCGGAATGCCTATGTAAACTCAATGGAGCGATCGGGCCACAAACCGCACCTGATACAGGTCGAGGGTGAAGGCTGGGACTTCGAGGAAATCGGTTTCCGAGAAGGGTCGCGGGTGCTGGCCGACCGGACGTTGCCGACGGACACCATTCTGTGCAGCAACGACCGCCTAGCGATCGGGCTGCTTTCAGCCGCCTATCAGCTGGGGTTGCAGGTTGGGCTGGGCGAGAACTGCGCCTTGCGCATAGCCGGGCACGATGACCATCCGTTCTCGCGGTACACCTGTCCGACACTGACAACCGTTTCACAGGACTACACCTCGATCGCCAAGAAGAGCGCGGAAACACTGTTCTCGCTGATCGAGACGGAACAACGCGCGCAATCGCGCGAAACGACATTGTTTGATGGAAGGCTGGTGATGCGAGGCTCTGCTTAACATATTGTATGTATTGACAAATAAAGTCCATATTTACGCGCGTAAATTATTAATTGACGCGCTCCCATTTTTGGATGTACCATTTGACGGCAACATCCAATCAAAGGGAGGATACGGATGTACCTCAAGTACGCACTGTGTGCGGCGACCGCCTTGTCGGTCCTCGGCACCACCGGCGCTATTGCCGAGACAATCACCATCGCAACCGTGAACAACGGCGATATGATCCGCATGCAGGGTCTGACGGATGATTTTACCGCCAAGACTGGCCACAAGGTCGAGTGGGTTACACTGGAGGAGAATGTTCTTCGCCAGCGTGTCACCACCGACATCACCACCAAGGGCGGCCAGTTCGACATCCTGACCATCGGCATGTACGAAACCCCCATCTGGGGCGCCAACGGCTGGCTGATACCGCTTGATGATCTTTCCGAAGGCTATGACGTCGCCGACATCCTGCCGGCAATGGCAGGCGGCCTGAGCTACGACGGCACACTTTATGCCGCGCCGTTCTATGGCGAAAGCTCGATGATCATGTACCGTACCGACCTGATGGAGAAGGCCGGCATGGAAATGCCGGAAGCGCCCACCTGGGAGTTCATCCGCAAGGCAGCGGCGGCAATGACCGATCGCGACAACGACATCAACGGCATCTGCCTTCGCGGCAAGGCCGGCTGGGGTGAAGGCGGCGCCTTCATTACCGCAATGTCAAATTCCTTCGGCGCCCGCTGGTTTGACATGGACTGGAATGCCCAGTTCGACACGAAACCATGGGCCGATACGCTGAACTTCTTCGTCGGCATGATGACGGAATCCGGCCCGTCCGGCTACGCAACCAATGGCTTCAACGAAAACCTGTCGCTGTTCCAGCAGGGCAAGTGCGGCATGTGGATTGACGCTACAGTGGCTGCATCCTTCGTGACCAACCCGAAAGATTCGACTGTGGCAGACAGCGTTGGCTTCGCGCTCGCGCCTGACAATGGTCTGGGCAAGCGCTCCAACTGGCTGTGGGCCTGGGCACTCGCCATTCCGGCAGGCACAGCCAAGGAAGCTGCCGCCAAGCAGTTCATCGAATGGGCTACCTCGAAGGACTACATCGAGCTGGTTGCCGAAAAGGAAGGCTGGGCCAACGTGCCGCCCGGTGCACGGACCTCGCTCTACGAGAACCCGAACTACCAGGCTGTTCCGTTCGCCAAGATGACGCTCGAGTCGATTTTGACGGCTGATCCGAACAAGCCCACGGTCGAACCGGTACCCTATGTCGGGGTCCAGTTCGCAGCGATCCCGGAGTTTGCCGGCATCGCGACCGAGGTCAGCCAGGAGTTCTCGGCAGTCTATGCAGGTCAGCAGACCGTCGAGGAGGCGCTCGCAAAAGCGCAGGCGATCACCAACGACGCCATGGAAGCGGCGGGTTACCGCTAAGTCTTCCTCCCGGGACCGGAGGGTGGCGCGTGCCGCCGCCTTCCGGTTCACTTGCAATCGCACGGTTCCTGAAAATTCGGCGATAAACGGGCCAGTGTGCCCGGCCACAGAGGATTTGCGTCATGGCGACCCAACATTCCAGATCTGCAGCCCGGCTGATGATGGCGCCGGCGGTCATTCTGCTTCTTGGCTGGATGCTTGTCCCGCTGGTGATGACACTCTGGTTTTCCTTCCGCCGCTTTCTGCCGAACCGGCCCGACATCGTGCCTGGCTGGGTTGGCTTTGACAATTATGTGCGGTTTGTGACGTCGAGCGCTTTCTGGCCGAGTGTTCAGACCACGTTGATCATCGTTGGCGGCGCGCTGTTGATCACCATCATTCTCGGTGGGCTGCTTGCGCTGCTTCTTGACCAGCCGATGTGGGGCCAGGGCGTCGTGCGCATCCTGGTGATCGCACCTTTCTTCGTCATGCCCACCGTTTCCGCCCTGGTCTGGAAGAACATCTTCATGGACCCGGTCAATGGCCTGTTTGCCCACCTCTGGCGCGCTTTCGGCGCCGAACCCATTGTCTGGCTAAGCGACGCCCCGATTTTTTCCATTGTCCTGATTGTGTCCTGGCAATGGCTGCCCTTTGCGACGCTGATCCTGCTGACGGCGATCCAGTCACTCGACAGCGAGCAGCTGGAAGCATCCGAGATGGACGGTGCGCCGCCGCTCTCGCGTTTCTTCTACATCATTCTGCCGCATCTAAGCCGCGCGATCACAATCGTAATCCTGATCCAGACCATCTTCCTTCTGTCGGTCTTTGCCGAGATCTTCGTGACCACCGGGGGAGCCTTCGGCACGCGGACGTTGACCTATCTGATCTTCCAGCGGGTGCTGGAAAGCCAGAATGTCGGGCTCGGCAGTGCAGGTGGCGTCTACGCAATCATTCTCGCCAACATCATTGCCATCTTCCTGATGCGCATCGTCGGCAAGAACCTGGACGCGTGAGGAGATAGCGCCATGTCCCGAGCCGTTACCACCCGCCGCAAGACGATCAACACAGTGCTCGCCTGGAGCGTTGGCATCCTGATCTTCTTCCCGATCCTCTGGACCATCCTGACCAGCTTCAAGACAGAGGCACAGGCGATCAACGATCCACCGTTGTTCCTGTTCTTCGACTGGACGCTCGAAAACTACGCCGTGGTCCAGGAACGATCGGATTACATGCGCTTCCTGTGGAACTCGGTCATCATCGCAGGCGGATCGACACTGATCGGTGTGATGATCGCCATACCTGCGGCATGGTCGATGGCCTTCGTGCCTTCGAAGCGGACCAAGGATATCCTGCTCTGGATGCTCTCGACCAAGATGCTCCCGGCGGTCGGCGTGCTCTACCCGATCTACCTGATTTTCATCGAGCTCGGACTGCTCGACACCCGCACCGGCCTGGTGGTGGTGATCATGCTGATCAACCTGCCGATCATCGTGTGGATGCTCTACACCTACTTCAAGGAAATCCCGGGAGAAATCCTCGAAGCTGCGCGCATGGATGGTGCGTCACTGCGCGAGGAAATCATCTATGTGCTCACACCGATGGCTGTGCCGGGCATCGCTTCCACCATTCTTCTGAACTTCATCCTGGCCTGGAACGAGGCGTTCTGGACGCTCAACCTGACGGCAGCTCAGGCGGCGCCGCTGACCGCCTTCATTGCCAGCTATTCGAGCCCGGAAGGCCTGTTCTACGCCAAGCTCAGCGCGGCATCGACGATGGCCATTGCACCTATCCTCATTATGGGCTGGTTCAGCCAGAAACAACTTGTCCGGGGCCTGACCTTCGGCGCCGTGAAATAGGGAACGAACTCCATGGGACGCATTGTACTCGACAAGGTGACCAAGCGCTTCGGCTCGGTCGAGGTGATACCGCCGCTGGACCTGACCATCGAAGACGGCGAGTTCACGGTTTTTGTTGGCCCGTCCGGCTGTGGAAAATCGACGCTGCTGCGCCTGATCGCAGGGCTTGAGGATCTCAGTTCGGGCCACATCGAAATCGATGGCGCCGATGTCTCCACGGTTCCGCCGGCAAAGCGGGGACTGGCGATGGTGTTCCAGTCCTATGCACTTTATCCGCATATGTCGGTGCGCAAGAACATCGCCTTTCCCCTGCGCATGGCCAAGCTTGATCAGGCGGAGATTGACCGCCGTGTATCGAATGCGGCACAGGTGCTCAATCTCAACGACTATCTTGACCGGCGGCCTGGGCAATTGTCGGGCGGCCAGCGCCAGCGGGTCGCGATCGGCCGCGCCATCGTGCGCGAACCTTCCGCCTTCCTGTTTGATGAACCGCTGTCCAACCTGGATGCAGCGCTTCGCGTGGGAATGCGGCTCGAGATCTCCGAACTGCACAAGCGGCTTCAGACCACAATGATCTATGTGACCCATGACCAGGTCGAAGCGATGACGATGGCTGACAAGATCGTCGTGCTGCGGGCAGGCAATATCGAACAGGTGGGCAGCCCGCTCGAACTCTACAACCGGCCCCGCAACCGCTTCGTCGCCGGTTTCATCGGCTCGCCCAGGATGAATTTTCTCGAGGGGGCCGTGGCGGCGAAACACGGCGCCCATGCCATCGGCTTCCGTCCCGAACACCTCGGGATCTCTCTCACCGAAGGCGAGTGGAGGGGCAAGGTGGGCGTGGCCGAACATCTTGGTTCCGACACTTTCCTGCATGTGCATCCGGAGAATGGCGGGGAGACAATCACGGTTCGCGTCGACGGCGAATTCTCCGCCCGTCACGGCGACATTGTCTACCTGACACCGGTAGCCGAGAAAATCCACCGCTTCGCCGCAGACGGGTTGCGGATCCAATGATGCGGCTGGCTGGTAAATCCGCGCTGATCACGGGTGCAGCCCGCGGCATCGGACGTGCCTTTGCGGAAACCTATATCCGCGAGGGCGCCCGCGTGGCGATCGCCGACATAGACCTCGCCAAGGCACGGGCAACGGCCACGGAACTGGGTGACGCCGCCATTGCGGTTCATATGGACGTGTCGCAACAGGAAAGCATCGACCGCGCCGTGAGCGAAACGCGCGCGGCCTTCGGCGGCATCGACATCCTCGTCAACAACGCGGCGATCTTTACCGCCGCTCCCATTGTCGAGATTGACCGGGCGGATTTCGATCGCGTCTTCAACATCAACGTCGCCGGCACGCTGTTCACGCTCCAGGCGGTGGCGCGCCAGATGATCGCCTCCGGCAAGGGCGGCAAGATCATCAACATGGCCAGCCAGGCCGGCCGCCGGGGAGAGCCGCTTGTCGCCGTCTATTGCGCCAGCAAGGCCGCGATCATCAGCCTGACCCAGTCGGCGGGCCTGAACCTCATCGCCCATGGCATCAATGTGAACGCGATATCCCCCGGCGTCGTCGATGGCGAGCATTGGGACGGCGTCGACGCCTTTTTCGCGAAATACGAGAACAAGGCTCCGGGCCAGAAAAAGAGGGAAGTCGGCGAGGCGGTTCCGTTCGGACGGATGGGCACGGCGGAGGACCTTTGCGGCATGGCGGTTTTCCTGGCGAGCACTGATGCCGACTATGTCGTCGGCCAGACCTACAATGTTGATGGCGGACAATGGCTGAGCTGATGGACACCCACATGACGGGCCCCTCGCCCGTAAGGCTCGCCGACGCGACACTGGTCAAGCTTCCCGACAATGTTCAGCGCCCGCGTTATGACCGTTCGGCCCTGACACCGGGTATTGTGCATGTGGGCCTGGGCAATTTTCACCGTGCTCACCAGGCCTGGTACCTGCACCGGCTGATGCAGGACGGGTTGGCTCTCGACTGGGCCATCATTGGCGCGGGGGTGCGATCCTATGATGCGGCGATGCGTGACCGGCTTCTGGCGCAGGACTGCCTGACCACCCTGATCGAGCTCGACCCCGCCGGCACCTCGGCCGAAGTGATCGGCTCGATGATCGACTATCTGCCGATCGAGGACGGAAACGGCCCGCTGATCGGCGCCATGGCCGATCCGCGAATTCGAATCGTTGCGCTGACGATCACCGAAGGCGGTTACTTCACCGAGCCGGGCAGCGGGGCTTTCAATCCCTCGCATCCGGACATTCAACACGACGTCGACAACCCCGGGACGCCGCGAACCGTCTTCGGCGCAATTACTGCGGCCCTGAAACTGCGGCGCGACGGCGGGCACGGCCCGTTCGCGGTGCAGAGTTGCGACAACCTTCAGGGCAACGGCTCGATCACCAGGCAAACGGTGCTGGGCCTTGCCGGGCTTTCCGATCCAGGTCTTGCCGAATGGATTGGCCGGCACTGCTCGTTTCCGAATTCCATGGTCGACTGCATCGTGCCCGCCACGGGTCCGAAGGAGATCGGCCTTGCCCGTGAGCTGGGTATAGCGGACGCCGCGCCGGTCACCCATGAGAATTACCGGCAATGGGTGATCGAGGACGATTTCTGCGCGGGACGGCCGGACTGGGACCGGGTCGGCGCGATCATCACCGATGACGTGCATGGCTTCGAAACGATGAAGATCCGGATCCTCAATGCCGGCCATCAGGTTCTCGCCAATGCCGGGGAGCTTCTCTCCGTCGAAACGATCGCGGGGTGCATGGCACATCCGGCGCTCAAGGCCTTGTTCCGAAAGGTCCAAATCGAGGAAATCGCGCCCTATGTCGGATCTGTTCCAGGCATGATACCGAGCGATTATGTCGCGCTGATCGAAAGGCGGTTTTCCAATCCGGAAATCCACGACACGACGCGGCGGGTCGCCTTTGACGGCTCCTCGCGCCACAGCGGCTTCGTGCTTCCGATCCTGCGCGATGCGCTGGAGGCCGGCGGACCGATTGAGGGGCTGAGCCTCGTGGAGGCGCTTTGGGCCCGCATGTGCGCCGGCACGCGGGAAGACGGATCGGGCATCGAGCCGAACGATCCGCAGTGGGACGTGCTCGCCAGGACGGCCCTGGCGGCGCGTGACGACCCGTACGCCTGGCTGGGCCAGCGCCAGATCTATGGCGACATGGCCGAAGACCAGCGGTTCTCGCAGTGTTTCAGCGCCTGGCTGGAGCGCATCTGGCAGGACGGGACCGGCGCCGCCATCAAGGCCTACACGGGAATGTCATGCAAGGCTGCCGATTGAGGTAAGCCAGGAGAGGCAGGACCGCCCGGGTGAGACGCCAATTGCGTCGCTACCCGGCGGTCCCGATCTATTGTTACCGCAAGGCGGCCTCGATGTTGCCGCCATCTACGGTGATCACATGGGCCGTCGTCCGCTCGGACTTCGCAAGCGCCACGAACGCATCGGC
>Ga0180009_10007010_pt1 | contig 11656 bp, 21 predicted proteins | sample OS_PC_MetaG_FD_123537 | JGI IMG/M metagenome (GOLD analysis project Ga0180009, IMG submission 123537) | Groundwater microbial communities from the Aspo Hard Rock Laboratory (HRL) deep subsurface site, Sweden - OS_PC_MetaG | ecosystem: Environmental > Aquatic > Deep subsurface > Groundwater...
CCTTTTCTACCCATCTAATCCCCACGAGGCTGGGTTTTCTCCCCTACCCTATATCCTTATATGGGCTCCTATAATTTCAAGGGGGGTTTTGAATTGAAAATTAATGTCTTATATAAGGTTTAGGGGGTGAAATTTTTTATTTTGAGAGATAAAAACAAGCTAACCTATTGATTTGACTATGAAATGAGTCTAAAAAAATAAAATGGATTTTATCCTAGTGTTCTGCGAACCTATTGATTTAACTATATAATAACTGTTTATTGATTATTCCCTTCTTACCCCCTATTTTTGTTTCCTTTGAAGGGGAGCCTAAATTTTCCCTAAAAATACCATTTGTAACCTATTGATTTGATTACGGAAAGCATTTTTCTTAATTTTTTCTCATTTTTTTTAAAAAAAAGCTTGATTTCTTAAAAAAAAACCATTATAATATAGGTATGAAAATAAAAAATAATATATTAAATAACAAAAAGGAGGTGATAAAGAAAAATTCTCGGGGAAGCGGTCGCCAAGCCTAAATCCCCTAAATATCCTCCCTGCCGAAAGGATTCAACCGGCCACCGGAATCAGGGAAAAGGGGATGGAAAACCCGACGGGGTGGGCGCCCAAAAATAAAGCCCTCCGGTTTTAGGATTTAGACCAAATTTGAAATCCAGGGAGTTTTAAACCTTCCTCCTTCTTAGAAATAGGGGAAACAAAATGTGAGAAATTTAATCCAAGGCTTTTTCGGTTGGCCGAAAACGAATCTGAACGATAATTTTCCTTAATGAAGTTATTTTTGATCATTTACTTTAGCGGTGTGCGAGAGCACGAGAACGCAATTTTGGGCTGCACGGCCTGATGATCATTAGGCGGAGACAGGAAATGAAATCGGAAAAGTAAAAGGTTGAAACAAAAATCTAATTTGTTTTTTCATCATGGCAGTTGCTGGAATAAAACATAAGCGATTCCAGGAGCCGCCATTTTTGAAGGAATAAACTTAAATTTTAAAAAGGAGAAGGAAAATGGGAAAATATACATTGAGGTTAGTGGGAAGCAGGTCAAAAGGCACCCATCGATCTGATAGCGACTGGGATGTTGCTATAGATGGAATTATAGAAGTTTCGTATGAGTTGAATCGGGGGTGGCATTATAAGCTGGGAAACGTCGAGATGCCTACCCCAGTATGGCATGCCGTAGGCGAAAAAACGGGTGATCATGATGCTATTAGATCTGAGGCTATCGCGACATATCACATCCCAGTGGGCGCCAAGATCGATTTGTTTTTTACGGCACAGTGCCTGCTCCCCGATCAACATGTTTATGCGCTCGTTAATCACACAGGGCACTGTGTGAGGACCGGGCGGACAATAGCAGAGTTAGTGGGACCGATGAGGTCCGAGGAGGAAGGGTATTTTTAAACAAATCTAAAAGGAGAATGATTATGATGACATTAAAAAAGGCAATGATGGAAGTCCGGTCAGCCTACCCGACCGGACCAGCGGACCTGCTTGCACTTCGCAAGCATATCTGTGCGGTTAACATTTTCGATCAGCGAGCGCTTGACATCATTGATCGTTTCCGGTCGGCATCTATAGCCGGTCAGTGGCACGATACGGCTTCTACGATGGAGGTCAAGATCGCCTTTACCGAGAAGTATAAGGCAGAGGCCGAGTTTTAACCCCTTCCCTATGATGCACCCTATATCATTCTAATGAATACAATCAACTAACAAGACCGAAACCCTTCTCTGGAAGGGTCTACTGGTATTGCCAGTACCGATGAGGTCAAAACAATTAATTAAAAAGGAGATAGGTTATGAGTATCAGAAAATTAGAGAATGGCAGTGGTGTTGGATTTTCCGTGATGATCGACGGAAACGTGGTGAATTTTAAATTGGCCGTCTTCGCAAAAAAATGGTTTAGGGACACCGAAGAAATGGAGTATGGTTTTATTTCGGATGATCAAAGCAGATATTTCAAAGGCATCTATTCAGGTGGAAATACCGGCATGGGAATTAGTGATCATGAATTAAGAACAAAATCACCGATTCCTGAAGGGTATCGTCTTGTAACAACCGACCTGAATGAAATTGCCAGATTAGCAGAGAAATCTGAAGAGGCGGCCAGGCTGGAGAAAGAAGAATCTGAGAATGAAATGAAGGCAAAGGTTGAAAAAATCAATGCTCTTTCAGAAAAATTTGAAGTTGGAATTCCTGCCCTTGAATCAGTAATTTATTTTGAAAGGTCAGAGGCTTATTACGCGCCAAGACAAAGTAGCAGAATTCAGGGTGGTGGGTTTGATATAGAGTTTAAAGATGGAAAAAAGAGATTTAATTTTTGGCTTTCGAATTACAAGACCGAGACGGGGAGATTGAGAGTTAAAGATTTTGCAAAAGACATGAAACATCTTTTTGGTGATGTCGCTTTTCAGCTTGATGCAAAAGCGACATTACAGGGTTTGATTGATCGCCAAAACGAATTAACGAACATGGTTAGAAAAATTTAACTTCTGAAAGATAGGCATCTGCTGATTTGGAGGTGCCTTGACTTGAGGACTTAAATTAAACCTAAAAAGGAGAACGGTCATGAAATTATTCAGGGAAGGAATAGAAAAAACAGTAACAATTTTAAGGAAAGCAACCCGGGAGGAAGGATATGGCCGGGGGTTTGGTGTTGGACAACAACAAACCCCTTTTGGGACAAGGACAGAGATCGTTCATAAGTCATTATTAAGGAAGTAAACAATTTTAAGAAAGGAGATAGGGAAATGACAAAAAGAGAAGAAGTAACAGAAATTAGGGATATGGCAGTAAGGGCGGGTGAGGGAAATGAAGATGCTCACCAGGAACTTTATCTTATGTTTGGTTCGCTCTCTAATGATATGGCCAAGGGATTAGCCATTGGATTGGGGATGATGCTTAGGGAAATGTTACCTTAAATTTGATTCTTATTTTTGTCCATGACTATGGTCGTGGACAATATAGAAGAATTGAACCTAAAACCTTAAAAGGAGAGGAGAAAGAAAATGACAACATACAATGTTTATTTAAGCGGGCCAAACAAAGGGAGGCCAAAAACCTTAACTGACAGAGTTATTCGATTCTTGACTGAAGGACTTCACAAGAAGGAATTGCCATCCAAAAACAAGTATCGCAAGTTCACAGGCTCATCGGAACAATCTTTTTATTGGGTTGGAAAGGCCGGGGCCGTGAGAGCCGGAAAATCTCCTTCAAATAGCACAAGCCTAACTGATAGGATTCGTGCTAACATGACCCTTTGGGAGAGAAAAGAGAATTTGCCAGTTTAATCTTTTTGGGAAGCATGAGAACAGGAAGGCAAAAGTAAGACGTATGGGATGTAGATGTCGGACTTGCTTTAGTCCCTCACGGGAACAGCAAGGACCAGGGCATCAGGCTCCATGTGCGACTCGCCTGTTCTCATGTTTCATTGAAGGATTGAATTAAATAGATAAAGGAGAGCGGGAATGAAGAAAATCGAATGGAAAAGAATTAATGGGCGATGCGTCAAATGTGGTCGGATACTTAAAAACGTATCCATTTTATGTAATTCCTGTGAACTTGAGGACAGGGCCAATGCGGGGGCGAAACCCCCCACAATTAAGAGGGTTGATTTGGCAAGGCTGGCATATTGTAACAGTCCGAAATTGTCACAGGTCATTAATGATGGTGGACGAAGAAAGCAATGGGTTGGAATTGGTTGGGTTGATGAAGGACCAGCGCATGGTGATGAAGTAATTGTATTATAATTAAAAAAAAACAAATTTTAAAAAAGGAGAAAGTTATGTCACACGATCTGAGAGGAAGGGAGCACTGGGTAGGTGCCAATGGTAAGATTATTACTATTGAAGGAAAGAAGTATAAAATCAAGGTTTCCTCTTATAAGACAATTTACCCTTATGAGAGAATGGTTATTTCAGTGTACGCAGAAATGATGGATAAAGCCGATCCGGAATATTTGGATACTAAGTTGATTCTTGGTGATGATTGGTCAACAGATGTTCTGGACTCCGGTGATGATTTTTATGCCGCTGTTTATTTGCAACTTTTTCCAGAGAAATTTAGAAAGTTTGAAGTGAAATTTGAAGATGATCATATTGTGGCAGAATTTTAATCACTTTCAATTCCTGAAATCAAGGGCATGGGATTTATTCTCGTGTCCTTATTTGAGTAATTGTATTAAACCTATAAAGGAAGGAGATGGAAAATGAAAACAGAGGAGAGGAAGATAAAGAATTTTCGTAAAAGGCAAGTTTTGGCACAAACATTATGGATAAAGGCAATGAAAAAAATCGATTACATCAAGTTGGAAAGGAGATAAAACAATGATTGTGAGCAACAAAGAAAAGGAACATTGGATAGGGCAGCTTGTCACGCTTGACGGAAAGCCTGCGAGAATTGTAGGACGCAAATTGACATATCCCCACATTGTTGAAATAAGGGGGCAAGGTAACGTTGAATTTTCATGGCAAGCGGTAAAGAGGATTATGGAAAAGGGAGGACATTTCAAAACGAGTAATCCCTTTACGCCTGCCCCTGGGGACGGGGGCAGTATCAAGCGAATTGCGTTTGATATTAAATAACAAAAAAGGAGAATGAAAAATGAGTTTTGTAACTTTAACAAAGGAACAATTTGAAGCCATACTTCCCAAAGATTTTGAGGTGGTGGATGATGGCAGGGCAAAGGAAATTATTTACCAGTTTAAATCGCAAAATCCCAATGTAGTGGTAAGATTGTACTCCACTGTGGACATTAGGACAGGCCAGACAAGGGACATTGGCCAGGACGCGATTAGGATCGTTTTTTGGGATCTGAAAAATGATCATCCCGTAGGTAAAGGTAAAAAAATTCTCCGGGTGGAAGCAGCCACTACGATTCAAGAAAGGATTTTGAAACGAATTATTGAATTTCTGAATACTGCTCGGAATCAGAATGTAATTGACTCCGAGTATATAAGGGCAATTTTAAATTCCAATGCCGTGAATTGGATGGATTTTGCTCAGTCTCTTTCTGATAGTTTGGAGCAATATGGCAAGCTCACAGATAATCAGCTTGCCTATGTTCTTGGTGAAAAGAATCCCAAGGGCAAGCCCACTTTTGAAGCAAGGGCCAGGGCAAAAGATCCGGATTTTTTGGAAAAATATTTTCAAGACTTAGAAGAGGAGAATGGAAATGGCAAACAAGAAAACGTATCCGACAAGAATATTGCGCCGGAAGATGAATCGGCAGCGTCAGGAAAGGAAAATTTCAAGGGCAATGAAAGGAAGCTGGCTCCCGTCGATAATGGACTGGGACCCAATGATGTCGATCGAACCCAGTTGGTGCAATTATCATCAGGAAATCCCCAAAACACCGAAATGTGTATTTTGCGAAATGGGGATTCCAAGAAAGAAAGCCAAACGGTAGAAGATTTGAAAGACAATATCCCTTTAATTCCTACCAAAAATTATTCTTTCTGGAAATATCCTTTTGAAAATTTTAATCCTGTTCAGAGCCAGGTTCTGCCCCATGCTGGTGATGATAAAAATATGGTGATTTCTGCTTCAACGAGTAGTGGCAAAACCATTTGTGGCGAGTTTTTGATGGATTGGGTTATGGAGCAAGTCAATGGGAGTGAATTAAGGAAAATAATCTATACCAGTCCTTTGAAAAGCTTGAGCACAGAAAAATTTATGGACTGGCAAAAAAGATTTCCAAACAGAAAAATTATAATGTTAACTGGAGATACTTTATACTCCACAACAAAAAGAAAAGAACAAATGGAAGAATGTAATGAGGCAGATATTATTATTTGCACGACGGAACTTTTAGACAGTTGCACAAGAAGAGGAATTACAGAGAAATATGACTGGATCAGAAGGACAGGACTTCTAATTGTTGATGAATCCCATATTCTGGCCACTTCACGTGGTCATGCGGTTGAAACTGGGATAATGAGATTTACAAGAATCAATCCTAATGCGAGAGTTCTTTTCCTTTCAGCGACTATGCCCAATGTTGGTGAACTTGGGAATTGGCTGACGTTATTGAATGGAAAAGAAACAACAGTCATTTACAATACTTGGAGACCTGTGGTGCTCCAAATGCATTATGAAGAATATCCAATTAAGTATAACTGTCAAGGATGGGAAGATTATTGGGCCAGTCAAGAGGAAAAAAGATCGTTGGCTGTTCAAATAGTCATGAGCAAACCTGATGAAAAGTTTTTGGTTTTTTGTCATGATAAGAGAACAGGCAGGGATATTGTTAGGAGATTGGCAGAAGTGAAGCAGGAAGCATTTTTTCATAATGCTGATCTGAACCTTTCGGAACGGTTGGATGTTGAAAGTAAGTTTCAAGATCGAAGTAATGGAATAAGAGTTTTGGTTTCAACTTCAACACTGGCATGGGGACGAAATCTTCCAGCTCGTAATGTTGTAATAGTAGGCATTCATCGTGGTATAAATAAAGTGGATGAGCTGGATATTATCCAAATGGCAGGACGAAGCGGGAGATATTTCATCCCAAAATATGTGGTCGTTTCCAGAAATAAAAAGGACGTAAAAGGGATATCTGTAACAGGCCAAGTTGAAGGAGACCCTAAAAAAGTTATTGATCTTAGAAAATAATTCTTTATTTCCTTCCTGATCTATTCTATAATAGCCTATTCAACTAGATCAGGGAGGAGATTTAATGAAATGCCAATTATGTAAACACTTTGTTAAAATAAATGAATTGGGGCTCCATATTTTTAATTTCCATAAGATTAAGCCTTTTGACTATGCGGTTAAATACTTAGGTCATTCTTCAAGCCCTCCATTTTGCCTGTGTGGATGTAGGGAAAGAGTTATTAAATGGTCTGGGATAGAGCATGGATGGGCGAGATATTTAAAAGGACACAATCCATTTGATATTTCTAAAAGAGATCGCGTTAAGCATTCTAAAGCTGTTTCAAAAGGATTAAAAAAACTGTATGCTAGTGGTTATATTGCTCCAAGAAAAGGAAAAACTAAAGAAAATGATCTTGCAATGAAAAGATTAAGCGAAATGTTTAAAGGAAGAAAATGCCCAGAAAAAATAAAACAACAAATTTCTAAAACGTTAAAAGAAAAATACAAATCAGGAGAGATAATAAATCCTTTTAAAGGGAAAACAAAAGAAACCTATCCTCCTCTTGCCAAAATATCTAAAACTCTTACAGGAAGAGCCTGCCCTGATAAAACTCGGAATAAGATATCTAAAACAGTTAAGTCTTTACATGAAAAGGGAATATCTTATGGAAGTGCTTTTAAAGAGAAACAAAGGCACAAGGCCATTAAACAAGGGGAAGCTGGAAAATTATGGGCGCAAAGCCAGCAAGGGAGAAAAGCCCTTTCAAAATCTTGTACCAATAAGAATCTTCAAGGGAAAATGCAGATTACAAATTCAAAATTACCAACTAGGCCAGAGAGAATGATTATAGATTGGTTCTCAGATTTGTCTTATGTAGGGAATGGTCAAAGATGGATTACATTTAAAGGCAAACATCATAACCCAGATTTTATTTCTAATCAATGTCAAAATAAAATTGTAGAGGTTTTTGGCAATTATTGGCATAAAAAGGAGGAAGAGAAAATATTTATAGACGGATATGCCTCTGTTGGTTTTAAATGTTTAGTAGTATGGGAGTCTGAAATTCTGAACGATCCTGATAAAGTGAAATTCAAAATTACAAGATTTCTAAGAAAGGAGAGATAAGATATGCTGTATTGCAAAGAATGTGATACTCATTGGGATGAAACAGATCCTGATGAAACCAGACTTCATGTGGAAAGGGATGGGGATACCTATGATCCATCTATTAATTTTTGGTATACTTGCCCTTTTTGTGGAGAAACATTGGAGGAGGTAGGGGAGGAAGAATCATGAAAGTTACTGGAGAGCAAATTGTAATCTATTCTGATTCGATAGAAGAAGCTGAGAGGTGGATACAAGAAAATGACCCATCTTATTTTAATGATTATAAAGGGGACTGTTATCTCATTATCCCAGAAATGAGTACTATGGCTTGGATGAATACTTTTGTAAATCCCAGACCAGTACTTAGTGTTTTAAACCATCATGAGATTTTGGCCTTTCATGTTCTGGCCGAAATTGAAGGAAAGGAAATCAGCAGCAATGCTGAGTTGATGAGATGGTACAAAAGGAGTCTTGCCTATTTGCAAGGGGTCACTCCTTTTTCAGAAGCAGACGGTGAAGGACTAATGGGTGATCTTCAGAAAATGGAGATGATTGGTTACAGCGGGATTAAACCTTTTGTGACCGGTCTTGGGAAAGTTAGTGCCTGGTTGTATTACAGTCCTTATGATGTGAGTACTTGGTATAAAAACTTTTCCAATATTTTTAATGTTAAGGACCCGGATGATCTTTGCTTTGCTTGGGCTCTTGGTAATATTCCCAGTAATGACTTGGGATATGTGCCTAAGGAACTTCAAAGTGAGGCTGGAGAAATTGGATGGTTAATAAGAAATCGAATTCCTGGCGCTCAGGTTTCAGGGGCAGTGGGAACCGTTATCGCAATTCATGAAGCCTTGAAAGGTACTGATACAACGGATTTAAAAGCAGTAATCAAGGCAATGCGTCGGTCAGTGATCTTTGACATTGACCGGATTACTCAGGCCCTTTCACTCGCCGATGGAATGTATGCCAAATGGGGAAAAGAAAGTCTATGGGCATCCCTTTCCGTTAGAATCAAATATGGTATAGGTGAGGAATTGCTTGACTTGGTAAAGATCCCTGGCATTGGTGGGAAAAGGGCTAAGAAACTTTATGAGGCAGGTTTCAAAACCCCACAAAGTGTTTTAGACGCCAGTAAGAAGGAATTGGGAAAAGTATTTCCAGTCAATTTTGCTTCCAAAATTCAACAGACTATTAAGGAGATGTTTGTTCAATAACTATTTCCAAGCCCGGTAACCAAGCCTGGCAATTTTAAAATAAAGGAGAGTAAAAATGATTATCACAATCGGTAACAGGACAAAAGAAGAAATGAAAGTTTTAGGGCTCAAAGAATATCCCTTTACCGTGAAGGAGCTTTCTGATTCTTTTAGAAATTTGATTAAAGAACACCACCCAGATAAAAATAATGGAAACCCTGAAAGCGAAGAGATTTCTAAAAAGATAATTAATGCATATTCATGGTTGAAAAACTTGGCCATGAAACCTGTTACAGATGAACAAAGGGAAGAAGCAATAAAGATTTTTGAAGAAGATGAAGATCTGTTTTCTCTTTGGGAAAATTGTCCCGATTGTGGAGGGAAAGGTTATAATATAAGAAAATGGGATGATAATTGTCCTGACTGTAATCCTAATCTATTTTCTATGGAGAGACTTTTTCATCCAAGAAAAAATACATATCTTGGAAAGAAACGAGTTAAATGTAGGGAATGTCATCATGGTATTTTTCTTCTTAGAAATGGAAGGGAAGTTACATGCCGAAGATGCAACGGCCTTACTTTTTTCTTTATAACTTGTTTTAAGTGTAAGGGCACTGGTTTTTTATCACAAACTGAAGAACAGATTCGTTGTTTTACTTGTCATGGAAAAGGCAAAATCAAATTAAATCCTTTCAATCCAGTAATTAGAAAGGGATCGGTATTAATCTAATTAAACCAAAAGGAGAGTAAAAATGGCAAAAGAAGATCATGAAACTCTTGATAGAATATCAGCAGAATTTCTAATAAATAATTCTGATAAACTTCTATCAACTTCTACAATTATGGAGCTCCTTGAATGGCATTATAACAAATATTTACAACCAAAAGAATAATCCCAAATTATTAATGAAAGGAGAATGTAATGATTCAATGTAGTTGTGGTTCGTCTTTTCTAAATGCTTGTGGTCATACTTTTCATAAAATTGAGATTATAGATATGAATCTTGATCCGAATGACCACAAGCCAGTTTGTACTTACTGTAAAGGGAAAGTGGATTTGAAAAATCCTGGGAAAGTTGTTTCTGATTCAAGAGGAATTCCTTGCCACATTTTTTGTGATCTTTGCAAGAACACTGAAGTTGAGAAAGAATTTAATTAAAGGAGAAAAAATGGGAATAAGAATTGTTGTTTTTAAACAAGGAAAACATAATGAAGAACCAATAGGAACGAAGCCAAAACTTGTTCAAGATATAATTGAATTTGAGCCTCAAGATCATATTCTTAAAAATGGAAACTTTAGGTCATTTATTAGAAGTTTTCTTATTGAAAATTTTAAAAAGGTTTCTTCCGGGAAGATAGACGAAAGTGAAATATATACAATGGCAATTGAACATGTAGACGATTAATCAAAGGAGAAAGAAAAATGATGACATCATTATTGAGAGCAGATGAATCTCAGGTTCTTTATGTTCCTGAACCTGAATGGACCGACACTTGGCATCCTATTAGTCATGCAAAGGTTGTTGGGGCAGTAGGATTAGCAGTTCAGGATGCCGGTTTTGAGGTTGTCGATAAAACCTATACTTTGACCGGCAAAGATTATTCCAACATGTTTGCTTCTTGGAGATTGAATATTGAGGAAGAGGGAATTTCGTATGCAGTGGGGATGCGTAATTCTATGAGTAAACAATTCGCCGTGGGGATGTGTTCCGGCACCCATATTGTAGTTTGTTCCAATATGAATTTTTCCGGCAAATATGTTGAGTTTCGAAAACACACTGGGGGTCTTGATTATGAGCAATTGGCAGAAATGGCCAAGAGAGCTTTTGGTAAGGTACTGAAACAGATTGATCAGATGAAGGATTGGCTGAAAGGTTTAAGGGAAAGATCGATAAATAATATTGATATTAAACTTTTGACCTATGATGCTATGAAATCAAAACTTCTTCTACCCACTAAGTTTAATGACTTTGTTGGATGCCTTGAAAGTGAAGAAAGCATTGAAACATCTGGGACTTTATTTCATTTCTACAATGCTTTTACTCGGCTCATAAGGGACGAAAGTCTTTTTGCCATATCTCATAGGTCAGCAAAGTTCACGGAATTCGTTGATAAGTGGGTCGTTGATCATCCTGTTTTGAGACGAAGACAATGTGGTCATTTGGTTTAAATAAACTAACAAAGGAGAAAAGTTATGAATGAGAAAAGAATAACCAACAAAACATTTTCCAAAGGAATTCTCTTTTTGGATTTATGTAAAAAGGCCAACGTTAAACCCTCGATACGTCAGGCCAGTAAATTTGGATCGGAAAAGGGAATTGCCTTTAAGGTTGCTACCAAAAAAGGAAAACCTTTAACATCAAGCCAGCCTGGTTATTGGTCAGGCGTTTAATCTTTACTTATGCCTATTCCCTTGTTTATGGAATAGGCATTATGAAAGGATTAATTTTAATAATAATAAAAGGGAGGCTTAAAATGAAATTTAGAGGATTTTTATATTGGTTGGCCAGGTTTCTTGGTGATATAAATGCTGTGAAAAAAGGAAAGGTTGGGCGTAGGGTTGGAAGAAGAATAGTAGGGAAAGCCACAGGCAGAATGTTAGGTAAAATTTTTAGATAAGGAGAAATGTTATGTATTGTGTAGTGTGTCAGGAACCAGAAATGCAATCTACACCAGCAGGTAATTTTCATGAAGTCAGAACGGATTCAAGAAAAACGGCAAAAACTAATCTTGAGGTAACTGGCCGACTTTGTAGCGGTTGTTGCC
>Ga0180009_10007011_pt1 | contig 11655 bp, 12 predicted proteins | sample OS_PC_MetaG_FD_123537 | JGI IMG/M metagenome (GOLD analysis project Ga0180009, IMG submission 123537) | Groundwater microbial communities from the Aspo Hard Rock Laboratory (HRL) deep subsurface site, Sweden - OS_PC_MetaG | ecosystem: Environmental > Aquatic > Deep subsurface > Groundwater...
CGAGTCCCCGGGCCGTCTTGACCCCCTCGAAAATCCGGGCCAGCAGTCCGGCCGCCTCGGACTCCCTTCGGGCGTCGGCATAGTGGCCGGTGTGAATCTCGATGAAATCTGCGCCCACGTCCCGGGATGCGCCGATCTGTTCCGGCTCGGCATCCACGAACAGGCTGACCAGCAGGCCCGCCTCGTGCAGACGGGCCACGGCCTCGGTCAGGTGGGACTTCTGCCCGGCCACGTCCAGGCCGCCCTCGGTGGTCAATTCCCGGCGCTTTTCAGGCACCAGGCAACACATGTGCGGCCGGGTCCGGCAGGCGATGCCGATCATTTCCTCCGTGGCCGCCATTTCCAGGTTCAACCGGGTCTGGACGGTCTCCATCAGCAGGCGCAGGTCCCGGTCCTGGATGTGGCGCCGGTCCTCCCGCAGGTGGACGATAATACCCTCGGCGCCGGCCAGTTCGGCCAGCGCGGCCGCGGTCACCGGGTCGGGTTCGGTTCCGCCCCGGGCCTGCCTGAGGGTGGCGACATGATCGACGTTGACGCTCAGCCTGGGCACACGATCTCTCCCCGATATACTTCTTAATACCGTTGTGCCTCGTGAGGCACAACGAACCATCAAAAAGGCGAGGTCGGCAAAATAAAACCCTCACCCCTGGTCAGACCAGGGGCAGGCTCCCGACCCTCTCCCAGAGGGAGTGGGGGCCATGAATGGCTCGCCGTGATTGTCAAAACCGCCCGACTCACTCCTCTCCCCGCCAGAGGCGGGCAGGCCTGAGAAAGAGGGCTGGGGTGAGGGGGGAAGCAGTTTTGCAGGTTGGGTTACGCTTTGCTAACCCAACCTGCAAAGAACTTCACACCGAAGCGTACAAGCCTCTGTGCCGGATGCGCCTTCTCCAACTCGCGCGGCGACCTATCGTTACTATCGGGCCGCATTTCGATTATGGCCCGATCGAGACGGCCTCGTCGCTTCACGCCTTCCAGGAACAACTCCCCGTCATTGCGAGGAGCGAAGCGACGAAGCAGTCTCGTTCGTCCTGGAGCTTGTGGATCACTGCTAAACATATTTCCGAAACACCGGACTAATAGCCCAGCATTCCCCAGAGTTCCCCGGTCTTGGCCTCCATGAGGGACGCCTCTTCGGCCGGCCCCTCGTGGTCGTATCCGACCAGATGCAGGATACCATGAATCAAATAATAATCCAACATCTCATCCAGGTTGTACCCCTGCTCGTCGGCCTCCCGCAGGGCCGTGTCCACACACATGACCACGTCGCCGAGGACCCCCGGGTTGACCTGGCCGAAATCCCCCTCGAGCATGGGAAAGGCGATGACGTTGGTCGAACGGTCCCGGCCCAGATGCTCCCGGTTGAGCCGGGTCATTTCTTCGTCGCCGACCAGAACCAGGGACAGTTCGGCCTCAGGATATCCCAAGGCGTTTAAGATCTTCCTTGCCCGGGCCTTTATCCGGCGAGGGTTTATCGGGCGGGTCTTTTGGCGATTGCTTAGACTGATGTCCATTGGCGGCCTTGCCTTTGGAAGCGGATTCCTTGGCGGCCGGTTCGGGGTAATCGATCCGGCGGTGGAAAATCCCGGTGAGTATCTGGTTGAAGCTGCGGGCGATGAGGTGGAGGTCCTTGAGGGTCAACTCGCACTCGTCGAGCTGGCCGTCGGAAAACTTGTTGTTGACGATCTTCTGGACCATGCCCTGGATGCGCGCCGGCGTGGGTTCGGCCAGGGTCCGGCTGGCCGCTTCGACCGAGTCGGCCAGCATGACCAGTCCGGCCTCCCGCGTCTGAGGCTTGGGGCCCGGATAACGATAGTCCTCGATGTTGATCTCCGGCTGGGTCTCGGTGCGGCAGTCCTGGGCTTTTTGGAAAAAGTAGGCGATCAGGGAGGTGCCGTGGTGCTGCTGGATGATGTCGATGATCTGGGGGCTGATCTTGTGCTGGCGGGCCAGTTCGATGCCCTCCTTGACGTGGGAGATCAGGATCAGACTGGACATGGACGGGGCCAGTTTTTCGTGCCGGTTCAGCCCCCCGCCCTGGTTTTCCACGAAATAGAGCGGCTTGGTCATCTTGCCCAGGTCGTGGTAGTAGGCGCTGACCTTGGCCAGAAGCGGGTTGGCGCCGATGGCCTCGGCCGCCGCCTCGACCATGGCCCCCACGATAACGGAGTGGTGGTAGGTGCCCGGGGCCTGGACCATGAGTTCGCGCAGGACGGGCCGGTCCAGGTTGGCCAGTTCCAGGAGGCGCAGATTGGTCGTATATCCGAAAATGATTTCAAATAGCGGGACCAGTCCGGAAACCATGACCCCGGCCAGGATGCCGCCCAGAAATCCGGCGCCGAAGCTCACCAGGGCGGCCTGGGTCAGCAGCGTCTGGTCGAGCATTTTCAGGGAGGTGATGACGGCCAGGTTGACCAGACTGACCAGAAGGCCCGATTTGATCAGCGCGCCGTGTTCCCGGACCCGGACCAGGCCGGCCAGGCCGACGAGCGCGCCCAGGAAATAATAGCAGAAGACCTCGAGGCTGCGGTCAACGATCAGTCCGGCCAGAGCGGCCGTGACGACGGAAAAGAAGACCGCTGGATTCGGCCCTAGAAATATGGCGGCCAGCATGCCTCCGGCGGCTACGGGCGCCAGGAAAAGCACAGTGGCCGGGTCCAGGTTGGGCCAGGCCCGAACTAGCGCGTCGCCCACTCGGGCGGCCAGAAAAACCAGGACCAGGTTGATGATCATCAGGCTGGCCAGAAAGGTCAGGTCCCGGGTCTTCAGACCGGCCTGGCTTTCGATGCGCCGCCGGACCACATAACAGAGGCCCAGGAGAAGCAGGACCAGGATGAAGGCCCCGCCCGCCTTGGACAGCCAGTTTCGGCTCCCGCCCACCCGGGCCTGGACTTCGAGTTTGAGGCGGGCCAGTTCGTCCACCCGCTCACCCTCGCGAACGATCATCTCCCCCTGTTTGACCCGGAAAAAGACCGGCGTCACCGCGGCCCGGGCCGCCTGGCGCCGGTCTTCGGTCTCCATACGGTTGATGGTCAGGTTGGGATGAAGCAGGCCGCGGGCCATGTTGACGACGGCTCTGAGCTGAGGCGGCTCGAAGTCGCTGCTGTAAAGGACGGCCCGATCCCCGACCACCCGCCTGGCTTCCTCCAGGCTGGTAAAGGTGTAAGGGTAGGAGGCCGCGCTTTCGTGTTGGGAGTAGACCCGGCGGATCAGAATGTCCGTGCCGGGACGGCCGGCCATGATGGCCGGGTCCACGACGATGCCCCGGTTGAACAGTTCGACCACGAGTTGAAGCAGGGTCCGTTCCACCGCGATGGAAAACCCGTTGGCGGCCATGGCCGTGAAGGACTCTGCCTTGGGGTTCAGGCTGAAAACCGAATCGAACTCCTTTTTCAACTGGTCCAGTTCGATCCGCGAGGGACGGTCCACTTCGTCCGGGGACTTGAAGACGGGCCGGTTCACCAGGGGCGCTTGCAGAATGGCCCGCCCCCGGGTGAACAGCCGGTGGACCTGTTCGCTGACCCGTTGGGCGGCCTGGTCGTCCAGATCGAAGACCGTGGGCGAGTCGCGCACCGCGGCCTCCCGCTTGTCCCGGGTCGCGTTCCGATCCAGGACCATCAGGTCCCGAGTGGCCTTGACGTCCCGGGGTGTAATGTCGCCGATGGTCAATAGCACCTCTTCCGGGTTGGAAAAGGGCAGGATGAGCAGGACCACGGTCAGGGCTACGATGACCAGCAGGCCGATCTGGAGGGGCAGGGACTCGGACGGCAAGCCCCCGGCCGGGCCGGTCCGGCCGGACCCGCTCTTTTTTCGTCCGGCTCCCGAAAGGAAAAGGCGGCTGACCTGCTTGTTTTTCTCGCCGGTCACGGGTCCACCCCTCCCGCCGTCTCCCGGGTTGCCCGGTTTTGTTCCAGGCGGTCGTAGGCCTTGATGATCTCACGAACCAACCGGTGGCGGACCACGTCCCGTTCGCTGAAATGGATGAAGGCAATACCGCCGATGCCCGAAAGTACGCCTCGCGCTTCGACCAGCCCGGAGACCTTGCCCTCGGGAAGGTCCGTCTGGGTGATGTCCCCGGTGATGACCGCCTTGGAGGAAAAACCCAGGCGGGTCAGGAACATCTTCATCTGCTCCGAAGTCGTATTCTGAGCTTCATCCAGGATGACGAAGGAGTCGTTCAGGGTCCGACCGCGCATGAAGGCCAGGGGGGCCACCTCGATCACCCCCCGGGAAATCAGACGGGAGGACTTCTCGAAGTCCATCATCTCGTGCAAGGCATCGTAAAGGGGCCGAAGGTAGGGATTGACCTTTTCGGCCAGGTCGCCGGGAAGAAAGCCCAGCTTTTCCCCGGCCTCGACCGCGGGCCGGGTCAGGATGATCCGGTTGACCTGACCGGCGTTCAGGGCCGCCACGGCCATGGCCATGGCCAGGTAGGTCTTGCCCGTACCCGCCGGACCGATGCCGAATACGATGTCCTGCCTGCGAATGGACTCGATGTAGCTCTTCTGCATCGCGCTTTTCGGCGTGATGACCCGCTTGCTGGAAGTCATGAAAACCGTGTCCAGGAAGATGTCCTTGACCGGTATCTGTTCGCCGGAGGCGAGAATGCGCAGGGCGTAGTCCACGTCCTGCTCATAGACCGGATACCCGCTCTTGAGCAGGTCGTACAGTTCGTTGAGGGCCCGGCGGGCCAGGGCCACGTCCAGCGGGTCGCCTTCCAGCTTGACGGTGTTGCCCCGCGAATGGATGCGGATGCCCAGTTCCTTTTCGATGAGCTTGAGATGCAGGCCGTGCTCGCCGAACAACGAGCGGGCCAGGCCGGCTTCGGGAAAGGTCAGGCGATTGTCCGCCTCGGACTCTTTGTTTACCGCCGAATTCAAGACATCAAAGCTCCTGCCCCATGATCTGAACGATCACTCGCCGACGGCGAGGGCGGTTGTCGAAATCCAGCAGCACGATCTGTTGCCAGGTCCCCAAGGTCAGGCGGCCGTCGATGACGGGCACGGAGAGTGAAGGTTTGAGCAGCGCAGCCCGAACGTGGGAGTAACCGTTCCCGTCGCCCCAGCGCCGGTCGTGTTGGTAGGTCGCGCCTTCCGGCGCAAGGGCCTCGATGGCCCGGGCCAGGTCCTCGAGCACGCCGCTTTCGTACTCGATCGTCGTCACGGCGCCCGTGGAACCGGGGACGAAAACCACGGCCATACCACGGATCACGCCGCTTTGGTTCAAAACGTCCCGAACCGGATCGGTCACATCGATCATATCGGTCCGACCGGTCGTTTCGAAGAAAAGCTCGAACGACTTGACCGTCATACCCCTCCCCTGAGGCGACCTGTTAGCACAACCCCGGACCATTATGCAAGCCAAATCGAAGAGCGCCCGGAAGGCGCCCCACCGGCGGATCGGTCTAATATTTTAATAAATACGTATAAATAGCTTGACTCAGACTCGCGTTTCTGTTATCGTCCCCCTTATTCCCCACTGCCCGGGTGGTGACCTGATGAATGGGTTGGACATCGCCTTTATCGCTATTTTATTCTTCTTTTTCGTCCGGGGTATATTTCGCGGATTCATCAAGGAGCTGACTAGCACGTTCGGGCTGGTAGCGGGATACGTGATATCCCGGCAGTACTACCCCGAAACCGCCGAACTGCTCAAGCCATTCGTCCAGGACCAGAACTATCGTCTGGCCATCGGATTTCTGATGCTGTGTCTGGGACTTTTCCTGGCCATCAGTCTGTTGGGCCTGGTTCTGGACCGGGTGCTCAAGGTGACCCTGGGCAACGTGACCAACGGCCTGCTGGGCGCCGCGGTGGGCCTGCTCAAGGCCGTGGCCTTGTCCGCCATCGTGCTCATGGTCGCCACGGCCTTCATTCGTCCGGAAACGCCCTTTTTTCAGGACTCCCTGGCCTGGCCCTACATCCGGTACATCTCCAATTCCCTGCGTGAAATGCTGCCCCAGAACCTGAAGGACGTCCTGGACAAGAAGCCCTCGCTCCTGCCCGAGCAGATCAAGGACAAGCTGCCCGATCTGCCCGCCCTGCCCAAGCCGGACTCGAACGCGCCGGCGGACTGGAAACCGATCCAGCCGGACCAGTCCGGCGGAAAGACCGCCCCGGCCTGGCCCGGCTCCGACTCCAATCGTAAATGACCCATTCCGCCCCGACCGCCCTGGCCCGGGTTCTCGAGGTCATCGACCGCCTGCTCGACCCGGAAACCGGCTGTCCCTGGGACCGGCGCCAGACGCCGGACACGGCCAAGAACTACGTCCTGGAAGAGACGTACGAACTGGTCGAGGCCGTGGACGGCGGCCGGACGGCCGAGGTCGTCGAGGAGATGGGCGACTGTTTTTTCATGCTCTGTTTCCTGGGCCGGCTTTTCGAGCGAACGGGGGCTTTCGGACTGGAGAGCTGTTTGGCGGCGGCGGCGGATAAAATGATCGGCCGGCACCCTCACGTGTTCGGGGCGGGTCGGGCCCTGGAGGATGCCGAGGCGGTCAAGGCCCAATGGCACGAGATCAAGCAGAAAGAGAAAGCCGGTTCCTCCCTGCAGGGGGTCCCCCGGAACCTGCCGGCCCTGAACCGGACCCACCGCCTGACCGAACGGGCCGGCCGGGTCGGTTTCGATTGGAACGGGCCGGAGGCCGTTTTGAACACCGTGGCCGACGAAATCCGGGAACTCGAGGCGGCCATGGCCCAGGGGGACCCGGAGCGGGTCAAGGCGGAAATGGGCGACGTGCTTTTCACCCTGGGCAACCTGGCCCGTCACCTCAAGATCAACGCCGAAGAGGCTTTGCGGGCGGCCAACACCCGGTTCCAGCGTCGCTTCGAATACATCGAGGCCCGGCTGGCCGAACGCGGCCTCAAGCCGGAACAGGCCGGCCTGGCCGAAATGGACCGCTTGTGGGCCCAGGCCAAGGCCGAGGGACTGTAATAGGAGATGCCTGGCTCGGGGGCGGGGGTCCGGCTTCACCGGCGCCGAATTTCGGAGTCACCCTTCGGTGGTTGGTCCCATCCCAGGACCGCCCTGTCGCGGCCTTTGGCCTTAATCCGGATTTCTCACCCGCTTCCTGCCGAGGCCGGGAAATCCTTGCCGCAAATCTCGTTTCGAAGGTTTGGGGCCTCAACATATCGCCCAGATATGCCCGCGGCCAAAATCTCCTCCAACTTCGCGTTTCGCTGATGATTTCCCGACCTCGCCACGCAACCCGGTGAGAAATCCGGGATAGGACTCCGCTTGCCGCCCTTTGCATATATACTGAGGGACTCGGCGGCAGAGTCGCCCTTCGGCCAAAGGCCGCGCGGGCCACTAAAATATGATCTGCCCCGATTCACTGAATCGGTTGCATTTCGGACAGAACAGTCCTTGACACGCAAAATCAGGATGATTTAGAATACAATGATCTGGTATGCTTTTTCAAATTCCACGAACCAAGACGAGGAGGTATGACAGGGGTATGAGAAAAAAAGGGTTGGTACTGATATGTCTGGCCGCCTTGATCGGGGTAATCTGCATGGCCGGTCTGCTGGTGGCGGCCGAAGTGCCGGACACGGTGACCATCCAGGAAAAGGCCTTTGAAAAGTTCAAGAAAGGCCCGGTCACGCTCGACCACAAAAAGCACTCGGCCGAATACGGGGTCAAATGCGACGAATGCCACCACCTGTACAAGGACGGCAAGAACACCTGGAAGGAAGGGGACGCCGTTCAGAAGTGCAGCGAGTGCCATGACCCCAAGAAGAAGAACGGAGAAGCGCCGAAACTCCAAAACGCCTTTCACAGCAACTGCAAGGACTGCCACAAAGCCAAAGGCAAGGGGCCTGAAAAGAAGTGCGGCGAATGCCACGCTGAAAAATAACCCTTGGGTCCAAGAGATTGAAAAGCCCGCCGCAAGGCGGGCTTTTTTTGCGACCACCGCGGGGAGCGAAGCCCCCACGGTTCCGGCCTGTGTAAAAAGCACCGGTCCTTGCGGGCCGGCGCTTTTACAAATACACGGACAAACGGGAAGGTTTAGACCTCGGTTACGGTAATGGCGCCTTCCTCACAGACCTCGACGCAGCTTTCGCAGCCCAGGCATTCATCCGCGTTGACCGGGTCCGCCTTGCCGTCAACCATTTCATAGACGTCCACGGGGCAGACTTCCACACACTGCTCGTCGCCAACGCACTTTTCCTTGTCGACTTCCACTTGCCAAGCCATGCTCAATATCCTCCTTGAAGGGAATAATAATATAGCGCTTTACAGCACCAGCCCTCCGGCCTGGCGTCCTGGCGTCAGGCCGGTCTATTCAGCCTCGTTTCAGGGGCCCGCTCCCGGCGACGGTCCGTCGCGCGATGGAAACGGCCCGCCCTCTCTCATGCCGGCGCTCCGACCGAAACGGTCGCCCATCGGCCCAGGCCTGACCGGATGGTTCCGGTCCACACCGACTCGGCGGGACTTCGGCCCACCGAACCCGGCGAAGGCGGCCCCAAACGATTCCGGGCCGCGATTGGATGACGGATCGTTCTCGCGCCCCTTGGCATGCATCTAACCAATACCTTATAAATTGAGAATGTCAATACCCAAAATCCCTTGGCCCATAAAAACCGTTTCTTCGGAAAATGCAATCGTTATTTTCGGCCGGACGTCGGGCGAAGTGGTCCCCGTTTTAAAAAAAACCGGCCGGGAAAAGCCGGTAAGCAAGCCCCCCGGGGCACCTGAAATACGAGAGCCCCCTCGGAGGATTAGCCGATTATCATATCGATATTACGGATCAAATGGCACTGTCCGCCCGCCGGCATCCCGAGCGGAGCGGCGGCGGACTTCTCGTCGGTCCGGTGGATATTGGGCCGGATTCCGCTTCGATTAACCGGGGTGAACACCTGATCCGGCCACCGCGGCAATGAAGCCGGCCCGTTGGATCAATTTAGGTTTTCTCCCACGTTTTCATGGCCGCGCCGGCCATCTCGCCCACGGTTTTCACGACCATCCGGTCGTTTTCGTACACGGTCAATTCGCCCGGGTCGGTCAGAAGACGCCTGACCAGACCGGCGGCCTCGGCCCAACCGATCCCGGCCAGGGCCCGGCAGGCCAGCCCTCGGACCAGGGGGGCGGGGTCGCCCAGATGTTCGGCCACGGTCGGCCCGATTTCCTCGACCAGGTCCGGACGGACCGAGGCCACCCGCCCGATGGCCCAAAGCGCGCCGGCCCGGAAGACTTCGTTTTCCAGGGAGCTGACGATAATACCGAAAAAATCCTCGACCAGGTCCGGGGCGCTGGCGCAGATTTCCCCCAGGGCCTGGGGCGCCATCCAGCCGATGCTGCCGGAGTCGTCGTTCATGGTATAAAAGAGGCGGGAGATGATTTTTTCCAACAGGTAAGGGTCTTCGGCCGCGACCCAGCCCAGGGCGGCCACTGCCCGCCAGCGCATGAGCGGGTCATCGTCGAAAAGGAGCCGGTTGAGGGCCGTCACGGCCCGCCGGTCCCGGAGCGTCAGTTCGATCAAGGCCGGACGGTCGGATCGTTCGAGAAGCCGGCGGACCTGGTTTTTCATGGACAAGGGTTCTGTTCCTCCCGGGGGCCGCGAGACAGCCGGCGGCGTTCGGCCTGGCCGACCAGGGCGCGGGCCCAGTCCGTGGTGCCCAGGGCGTGGAGATGGGTATAGGTGCCGAGGGTGTTTCTATAGACCAGGCCGTCTCGGCCCCGGTCGAAGCCGAACCCCCGGCGGACTTCAAAGACCAGTTCGACCTGATCCGGGTCGTATTCCAAGGGTCTGGAATAATGAAACTCGTGCCCGGTCAGCTCCAGACCGACCGGATAGAACGGATTGGGACGGTCGGCCTTGACGATGGTGTAACCGTGTCCCTGGGGCCGCTTTTCCAGCCCGAAGGTCACGGGAAAAACGCCGGCCATGGGAAAGACCCGGTCCTGGAGGACCAGGTCGCGGCCCAGATACATCAGGCCCCCGCATTCGGCATAGATGGGCAGGCCGTCTTCGGCGGCCCGGCGGATGCTCTCCCGCAAGCCCTGGTTCCGGGCCAGCAGTTCGGCGTGGGTCTCGGGGAAGCCGCCGCCCAGGTACAGGGCGTCCAGGTCCGGCAGGGTCGCGGTATCGAGGGCGGAGAAAACCACCGGCCGTGCGTTCAGGCGTTCGAGGGCTTCCAGGTTTTCCGGGTAATAGAACTGGAAGGCCGAGTCGCGGATGACTCCGATCCGGAGCGGGGGCCCGGAGGGTGCCGGGGCCGGTTCGGCCCAGGGGTGCTCGGGCGGATCGTCCAGGTCCGGAGCGCTCCCGGCCAGGGCCCATATCCGGTCCAGGTCGAGATGTCGTTCGGCCAGTTCGGCCAGCAGGTCCAGGGCGCGCTGGGCCCGGGGATGTTCCTGAAAGGGGAGCAGGCCCAAATGCCTTTCCGGCAGGTCCTGGCTGGGTATTCTGGGCACGGCGCCCAGGACCGGAAGCCCGGCCTCGGCTTCGATGGTCCGGCGGACCAAAGCCTCCTGGCGGGCGGTGGCGATCCGGTTGAGGACGACGCCGGCCAGGCGAACCCCGGGATCGAAGTGCCGGCAGCCCATGACCACGGCGGCCAGGGTCCGGGTGACCTTGGTGCAGTCCAGGTTGAGGACCACGGGGGCCTCGAGCATCTTGGCCAGTTCGGCCGTGGAATAGGTGCCTTTTTCGTCCGTGCCGTCGTACAGGCCCCGGTTGCCTTCGATCAGGGCGCCTTGGGCCGAAGGCCGGGAGGCCCGGCAGGCGAAGGAGCGGATGATCCGGTCCCGGCTCATCAGGAACGGGTCCAGGTTGTAGCAGGCCCCGCCGGCGGCCTGGGCCAGCCACCCGGCATCGATGTAATCGGGTCCTTTTTTAAAGGGAACAATGGACAGGCCTCGTCTGCGCCATGCGGCCAGGAGGCCTAAAGAGATGGTCGTCTTGCCGCCGCCGCCTCGGAGCGCGGCCACGACCAGACGCGGGCAGGGGCGACTCACTCCGGTTCCGCCGGGACCTCCAACCAGCTATGCCCGGCGTAGGTATAGATGAGTCGGCCTTCTTCGGTCAGTTCGGCGATGGCCGCCTTGACCTCTTTTTTATCGACTCCCAGCGACCTGGCCAAGGTCTTGGCCAAGTCGCCGGGCTTCAGCTTCTTGTGGCTGAGGGCCACCATGTCGAAGACTTTTTGTTTCAAGTCTTCGCGGTTCATGGCCCTTAGTCGGTGAACCTGAACTGCGTGCTGCTCCGCCAGGTGGTCATGGCGAAACGGTAGTCGTCGATGTGGTGGGTGGTGAACTCGAAGCCGGTCAGCTTGAACCACTGCTCCCAACCGATCCGCTCGATAAATTCGCCCATCCGCTCGTAGGGGCGGGCGCCGTCGGCGTAGACGTCGACCATGGTCTTGACGCCTTCCACGACCTCGGGCCAGCGCGGCGGGGTGTTGGGGATGAAGGGCACGGCCAGCTTCGAAAACTTGGGCATGGACCTCGCGTTCGAGACCTTGCCGCCGACCCACAGGGCCACGCCGTCGCCTTGGGGGTCGGCCAGGGGCATGGCCGGACACATGGTGTAGCAGTTGCCGCAGAACATGCAGCGGTCGTTGTTGACCTGGACCGACTTGATCTTCTTGCCGCCCTCTTCGAAGTTGTACGGCTTGATGGCCGCGGTCGGACAGGCCGCGATCGTGGTCGGAATTTCAC
>Ga0180009_10007012_pt1 | contig 11655 bp, 13 predicted proteins | sample OS_PC_MetaG_FD_123537 | JGI IMG/M metagenome (GOLD analysis project Ga0180009, IMG submission 123537) | Groundwater microbial communities from the Aspo Hard Rock Laboratory (HRL) deep subsurface site, Sweden - OS_PC_MetaG | ecosystem: Environmental > Aquatic > Deep subsurface > Groundwater...
AAATAATTGTAAATAATTGTAAATAATTGAATATCGGAAAAAGTAATCGGATAAATAGTAGTGAAAAAGTATCATCTTCCTTTAAACTTCACAAAAAGATAAGAGTACATAATAGGAATGAAAACTCATGGCTAACAATAAGGATTTTTTTGGAATGATTCAATTATTATATAAAGTGAAAAAGAATTCAGAAGTGAGCATCACAAACATGCGGGCATATTATACTGTTTAGTTTGATATTGCCTTCAAGAAAAATTAGCTTTGTCCTTTCAAAAAATCATTATACAGGAACTCAGATGAAATCAAAAATTATAACGCTAATCATAATTGTCTTTATTGCCGGGTATTCGGAAAATATGTCTCAGCAAGACAGCTCAGCAGTAAATCAAAATCCATTACTTGATTCAAAAATTAAAAAAGTTAGTTACGCAATCGGGCTAGACATTGGAAATAATTTTCGTCAGCAATTAATTGAATATGACGTGGAAGCATTTCTAAAAGGACTCGAAGACGGATATTCAAATACAGAGGGATTACTTAGCGGGGAAGAACTGCAAATCATTATGCAGCAGTTCCAAAAAGAACAAAAAGTAAAACTGATGATGAAAGACGAACAGTTGAAATCGAAAAATACCGAAGAAGGTAAAGCATTCCTCGAGAGTAATAAAAGTAATCCTGGAGTTACAACCACATCGAGTGGCGTTCAATATAAAGTTCTAAAATCGGGTGACGGCGCAACGCCAAAATCCACAGATAAAGTTTCTGTTCACTACTCCGGAAGACTAATTGACGGCACTGAATTCGACAGTTCTGTAAAAAGAGGACAACCAATTAGTATTCCTGTAGTTAATGCTATAAAAGGCTGGGGCGAAGTTCTGCAGTTGATGAAAGTAGGAGACAAATGGGAAATTTACATCCCTTCGCATCTCGCCTACGGAGACCAAGCGAAAGGACCAATCGGACCAGCATCGGTATTGATTTTTGAAATGGAATTATTGGGGATAGAATAAAATCAGAGTTGCCGCTCTTTCTCAGATTAAAAATCTGAGATACATTGTAGAGCAGATTACCAATCTGCGCCCAAACGATTTTGGTCAAAGTTGGACACATGTCAGACGGCAGACTAATTATCGGGGTAGTACGTGTTGCTAGTCCCAGTTTTATTAGTTCAATGGAAAGTCGATTTATTTTCTAACCATTTTAAAAGTTTGTTCAAACAGTTTTGTTGTATCTAATTTTGCTGGAATAACTAAATCATCAAAACCATTTTTATGTAAGACAAACTTTATTGAATCGGCAAGAAATAAAAAATCGTTGATCCCTTCTATCTGATACGTTGAGCCAATGCCGAGTGTCGAATAATTTATTTTAAATTCCCCATTGTTGTCCGATAAGGTTAATGGAGCAGCATCAATGAGCGCAGCTATATCATCTGTCAGCAAGGGGAATGATCCTTTGCGAGTGAAAGTCTGTCCAACAATTTTGTAGTAATAAATTCCATTTGTATAATTTGAGCCATCCCAATAGTAAATGTGATTGCCGGCTAACTGCTCTACTTGATCTAATGGTTTTGCAATTTCTATATTGTGCATATCTAATATTTGTAAGGTAACAGTTTGATTTATTGGCAATGAATAAAAGATAGCGGCATTTCTTAAAACAATATTTTGACTAAGGGAAAAAATATAGTGAACATCAATATCTTGAATCGGACTGCCTTCTTCATTAACGACTTTTCCATAAATGGCTGCTTCTCTATCATCAGGAGGATCAACAACAGAATCATTGCAACAATAAAACATTATTGCGAATAATAGAAAAAATAAAATTTTAGAATATCGCTTCATCATTATTTACCTCTATTTTTTTTCAATAATTTAACACCGGTTATACAGCGCTGGCGAAGTGACTCAGATGGAATTGCATTTTTCGTCACAACACTCAAACAGAAGTTAATTTTCTGCAGCAGCTAAAATTTTCTGCAAATCGCTTTCAGATACATTCAACAAATTTACTTTTGGCAATCTGGTTGTTAAGATTTTCCAATTGCTATTTTTTACGAAAACTTCTTTGAAGAGCGGCAGCGATTCCTGAACCGAGCCATTGTTTGCGAGCGTTACGGCATGCCAGTATTTCATTTCTTCATTGTCCGGGAACATATTTTCTGCCGCAGAATATTCATCCATCGCCAATTTCATATTTCCTTTTTCCACTGCTAAATCACCGGCATTCATATGCTCATAAGCCCGGTGAACTTTTAACAGTCTTTCTAATTCAATGAGCGGTTCGCTGCTGTCGTCAACCCGCAAATCCACTAATTTATCTTCCCAAGGTTTTCCGGTTGATTCACCTTTTACTACTATTAATGATGCAGACTGTCTTCCGCGGATATCGCCGCCTTCACTCTCAGCGGCTTTCAAGGCAGTTAGTAATCTCTCTGCAAGAGGACCCTTTGAGATTTTGAAAGCAGAATACATTGCATCCCACACAGTATTATTAAGCATCATATTTGCATGAACTGAAAAACCCGCGCCGGTTTTATGACCAGCTTCAGCGATGCACAACTTGCCGGTCCACGCTGCAACATTTCCACTCTTATCAACTATTGCCAATTGTCTTACATCGCGGGCTTCATCGTCGTTAATTAATTTATCAAGCGTCTCTTGAGCAGACGACCCGTTTCTTAACATTTCAAGACCTCTCGGACCGAAGGAAACATTTACAAAACTTTGCGTTGCAATTGCGCCTGCGCCCGCTTCAGCCCATGAAACAATTGTTCCCACTGAATACCAATGAGATTGAACGGCTACTCCCATTTCGCCTGTATGCGTATCTCTTGCTACGATTGAATATGTGTGGCAGAATGGATCGCTCGAAAAGATTTTTTGCGAAAACGCTTGGGATGAAAATATAATTGATAGAACTACTATGAATAATTTTGTTTTCATGTCTTATTCTTCCCTAAATTGTTTTTTACTTCCTTCGTAGATAGAGTATTTGTGATATTTACATTCAAGAGGACCGTTGAATAAAGTAAGTCTTTTTGAAGTGCGCAAACCAAAATGTTTTAGCGCGTTTTTGTTGTAGCTGAAAATCCAAACATCGAAATTTTTAAAATTCTGTTTGAAAGAATCACCAAGTTTTTTGTAAAACTCCTCAATATTTTCTTTCTTTAATCTTTCGCCGTAAGGCGGATTTGTAACAACAATTCCAGGTCCGGTTTTTAACTCGGCTTCAGTAATACTTTCCTTTTTAATAATTATGTTCTCATCAAGTTTTGCCCGCTCGACATTTCTTCTTGCAATTTCGACTGCTTCCAAGGAAATATCTGTTCCAATGATTTTAATGCTCAAATCCTTGAAATTTTCTTTCGCTTCATTTTTTATTTGATGCCACAATTTAGCGTCGTAATCCTTCCATTTCTGGAATCCGAAATTCTCTCTGTAATAATTCGGAGGGATATTTCTCGCTATCAAACACGCTTCGATTGGAACGGTTCCCGAGCCGCACATCGGATCGATAAATTTTGTTTCGCCATTCCATCCGGTTAATAAAACTAAACCGGCGGCAAGAACCTCGCTTAACGGAGCTTCAACTTTTTCTATTCTGTATCCGCGCTTGTGAAGTGAATCTCCGGATGAATCGAGCGAAAGAGTGCAATGATTTTCTTTTATATGAATATTGATTCTTAAATCGGGATTGTCCAAATCTACCGAAGGACGTTTCCCTTCCAAATTTCTAATTCTATCAACAATGGCGTCTTTAGCCAATTGAGCGACAAATTTGGAATGCCTAAAAATATTAGAATTAACAGCGCTGTCAAGAGCAATTGTGTTTTTATGAGTAATAAAATTTTCCCACTTAACATCATATATGTTTTTATAAAATTCTTTTTCGTTTTTAGCGGTAAAATCTTTGAAAGGAACAAGAATTCTTATGGCGGTTCTTAAATGCAGATTGGATTTATATAAAACCTCCTTGCTTCCGGAATAAAAAACTGATCTTGTTCCGATTGAAATATTACTGCCACCGATTCTCTTAATTTCATCAGCAAGGGTTTCCTCAAAACCGCCAAGTGTTTTGGCTGTAATTTTAAATGACTGGTTCAATTTATTTCTCTATTTACTATTGATTGAGATGTTCGTAATTTTTTAGTGCCTTATTTGAAATGAATAAAGGAATACTTATGAAAACAAAGATAGTAATGAATTTAATATTAGCGCTAAGTTTTTTCTTCTCTTCGGTTATCCTTGCACAAATTGAAAAAGATGAAGTGCTGGAAAAACTTAAAAAAGATAATGAAAATCTGAACCACCGAATTGATGAGCTGGCAAAGAATATCGACGATTTAATTTGGTTCGATAAGTTGAAGGACTACGCAATTATTGATAAGGTTTACATCACCGGTCCGCCGTTGTGGAAAGAGAAGAATCCAAATGCGATGGGTGTGGGCAATCCTGTTAAATTCTGGTCGTATATTTTTATTCCAAAAGGAATTCAAAAGAATAAAAAGTATCCGCTTATCGTTTTCCCCCATGGCGGAGTTCATTCGGACTTTTCCACGTATTACTCGCACATCATTAAAGAATTGATGACACAGCAGTACATCGTAGTCGCCCCTGAATACAGAGGCAGCACTGGTTACGGTAAATCTCATTATGAAAAAATTGATTACGGCGGACTTGAAATTGAAGACACTTACAGCAGCCGTAATTATATGATTGAAAACTATGAATTCGTTGATGAAGACAGAGTTGGAATTATTGGATGGAGCCACGGCGGATTGATATCGCTGTTTAATATTTTTGATCATCCGGATGACTATTCTGTTGCATTTGCAGGCGTTCCGGTGAGTGATTTGATTGCGCGTATGGGTTACATGAAACAGGATTACCGCGATTTATATTCTGCCGATTACCACATTGGGGAAACTGCACACGAGAATGTTGAAGAATACAGAAGACGCTCCCCTGTGTGGAATGCTCACAAATTAGCAACGCCACTTTTAATTCATACGAATACGAATGATGACGATGTAAACGTGCTGGAAGTTGAACATCTTATAAAATCTCTAAAAGCTGAGGGCAAAAAATTTGAATACGAGATTTTCGAGGATCTACCCGGCGGGCATTCCTTTGATAGAATCGATACAAAGAAGGCAAAAGAAATACGCGTAAAAATTTATAAGTTTTTAGCCAAGTATTTAAAACCAAATATGGTTCTGGATTCTGTTGACAAAATTAATGATCTAATCTATTATAAATAGCGGGATATCATTTTGAAAAAAACATTGTCTCTATTTTTCGGAGTAATAATAATTACCGCTTGCGGCATTCTTCAAAACGATTCGTTCAGTGGCTACTGGGCAATTTCCTTCGATGGTGATTTCAAAGATACTTTTCACTTTAAGGTGGATGAAAACAAACAGTTCTCTTTTGCAGAGACAATTTCCATGCAGGGCAATGATTATGATGTTACAATTGAGGGATCAATTGATGAAGAAGGAATTTTATCTGCCAATATAAATTTGGATTCTCAAACGGTTGGTCGATTGAACGGAAAAGTTAATTATGAAAACGGAATTGGTAACTGGATGGAAGCCGGTTTGTCGGGAACGTGGAGCGCAATTAAAAAACAATAATGTTACCATTTGAATTAATATTAGTTGTTGTGCTGCTTGCTCTGTGCATCGCTGTATTTGTAATGACTGGCATTTTGCTTAGAAGAAGAGGCGGCAGCTTAACTTCAACTATATTCGGCGCAACTTATGATTTTTATTTCGAAGATAAACGCAAAGCAATTAAAATGATTGTTGAAAAGAAAGCGGATAAAAAATTTGAAGAAATTGCTAACGAAAAGGATAAATAACTGATCATTCTTTCGGTAAATTTGCCTAACTATGCTTCCATCTTATTTAGAAAAACTTACCATAATTGATTTAAGAGAGCGATCTGAAAAACTCAACGCTCTAATGGAATCATGTACAATCTGTCCAAATGAATGCGGAACAAATCGAATTACTGAAGACACGGGTAAATGCTGTTCGTCGGCTAAAGTACTTGTGTCGAGCATTTCACCTCATTTCGGGGAAGAGCCGCCGCTCGTTGGCAAATGCGGATCGGGTACGATATTTTTTACAAATTGTAATCTCAAGTGTGTTTTCTGCCAAAATTATGATATAAGTCATCTTGGCAACGGACGCGAAATTTCGATTGAGCAATTATCGGATGCCATGATTCAACTTCAAAATAAGGGCTGCCATAATATCAATTTTGTAACGCCCACACATTTCACTCCGCAAATTATTTCCGCGCTTGCCATTGCCGTAGAAAAAGGATTAGAAATTCCTATCGTTTATAATTGCGGCGGATATGAATCGGTTGAAACACTTAAACTTTTGGATGGAATAATTGATATTTATATGCCCGATATAAAGTACTCTTCTAATGAGATTGCTTTTAAATACTCCGGCGTGAAAAATTATTGGACTAAGGTTAAAGCTGCAGTATTAGAAATGTACAGGCAGGTTGGTCACCTTAAAATTAGTAATTCCGGAATTGCTAAGCGCGGATTATTAATTCGCCATCTTGTCCTGCCGAATGATTTAGCGGGGTCACGGGAAGTAATAAATTTTATAGCCGAAGAGATTTCTAAAGATTCATACGTGAATATTATGGACCAATACAGACCTGCGCATCAAGCACATAAGCACAGTGAATTGAATAGAGTGATTACTTCAGATGAGTATTACCAAGTAATCAATTGGGCAGAGGAAGCGGGGCTTCACAGAGGATTTGTTGAAAAATAAATTCCAAACAAAATTTAATGCTCCTTTGTATTCCGTTTCGGCAATGCATGTTGTAAATGACAATTCTTCGAGAGTTCTGCAGCAGCCTCTTGCGTCGTGCAGATTGCTGCGGAAATAGGAGATTATTGCTTGCACTAGGGTTCAGAGCATTGATTCCAATTATTGAAATTAATTGGTAAGTATTGCATATTATCCTGCGCTCTCCTACTACTTGATATTGCATCCGAATGATTGGCAAAAATTATTATCGGTATTATCGCCAATATCAGTTTTAAGTCAAGAACAAATGAGGTGGAATTTTCATATTCGTTTTCCAGATCAATTAAATTATCAATTCCTTTTTTTTTCTCGCTGTCCATATATCTGCCACAAACCGGAAATTCCGGGCACGCTGATAAATAATTCTCTCTTTAAATATTGCACAGGATATTTTTGCTTCAATATTTCCAGATCGCTCAGCATCAACGGTCTTGGTCCTATGAGACTCATTTTACCGGTAATTACGTTGAATAACTGGGGCAGTTCGTCCAAGCCCCTTATTCTTAACCACTTGCTGAATTTGGTAAGTTTTTCGTTGAGTTCCGGTTTATAAAAAATATTACTACTTACTTTAGCTTCAGAAAGGGCAGCATTGTTTTGTTTCATCGTTCTGAACTTTACAATCTTGTAACGGAATTTATTTAACGTTATTCCTCTGTTTTGAATAAAAATGGGAAAATTTTTTAACTGAATTGATAATATTATTCCAAATATCAACATTGCCGGAAGTGCGAATAATAGAAGAAACAGAGACAATGCAAAATCTAAAAGTCTTTTACCGTGCGGGCTATATTTTATATGTTTTTTGCTGATTTTTAACCGCCAGGTTTTTATTAGAATCTAAAACCTTCGAACGAACTAAACCTTCGAGGTCTTGTACTTGATTCTGCATTCTGACCTCACCTCCGGTGAGTAAACTCGAAGGTTGCTCCTATTTAGGCACAACCCAAATATTATTTTCAATTTCTAATTTGATATCATCAAGATAAACGGCAACGCCCGCGCCGCCTTCGCGAAAATCTGCAACAACATCAACGTGCTGGGCTGATCGGTTCAGTATGCCTTTTTCAAAAAATTTGTCGGCAATCTTTTTGTCATCCTCTGATGAAGGATTTGCAACATAGCACTCCGGATAACTTGCGCCAATTGCAATGTGCAGCGTTCCTCCAACTTTCTCAACGAACAGAGGATGCTTAAGCGCTTTTGAAATTCCATTGTTCATTCCAAGTGCAACTTCTCCAATGCGGTGAGAACCTTTATCGGTTTCAATTATTTTTTTAAGAGCTTCGCCGCCTTCCTGCGCTGAGTAAGATACGATGATACCTTTCTCAAATTTCAAATAAACTCCCTGAATTGAAGTGCCGCCTTGAAAAACCGGAAGGTCAACAAATATTTCACCATGAACAGTGTTGGCATCGGGACTCGTAAAAACTTCGCCGTCCGGAAAATTTCTTTTTCCTGTGCACTTAATAATGTTTCTGCCGTCGATATTCATTTTGAGTGTGAGCAAATTTCCGGTTACGGGGCATTTAGTCTCAATCTTTATCTCTTTGCTTTTCGTAAGTAATTGGTAAATGTCTTCTTCAACTTCATCCAATAATCGCGGATCAACCGTAGAAGCGTCAACAATCACTTTTGTATATTCTTCAAGCGTCATTCCTTCCATATCCGCGAAACCTTGAGTCGGGAATAAAGTTAATGCCCACCTTTTGGAAAGCCGCGTGTTCTTAATCGGCTCATCCGCTCTCATAATTTCCTGCGCCAATTCTTCAGAAACTCCTTTGAAATATTCGGGATTTTCCGCACCGAGAATTTCAATATATTTATTCATGTTTTCGTACCGGGTTTTCTGCCAATTTGGTACATTTTTAATTTGTTCCACACTTCCAAAACGCGCCATGGAAGCGCCCCAGATTTTCCCTCTGTCATTATCCGGTGCAACAATATTTAAATCCGCTATCGCTTCGGCTTTAATTATCTTGTCCTGCATAACGGACATAAGAGCCCAGCAGATATGCTCGCCTTTCACCATTATGACGTCATCCTTTTCAATTCCGCCAAGTGAATAATCTAAAATATAATCTGCCCATTTTTCAAGATCAGCTTTTGAGATTTTTGCAGTCAATTTTTACTCCAAATTAATTGAAAAAATAATTTCGACAGTTCTATTTGTATCAGCATAAACTTAAGTAAAAGGATAGCTTGAAATTAATTGTTAGGTGTAATTGAAAATTTTAATATAAATTTACGTAAGAAATTAATAATCCAAAAACGACTAGCATTATTTATCATTAGTATCATTTTTAATGAGGGATATATGAAAGGTGGGCAGTTTGGTAAAATCGGTGAAAACATGGTTGCCTTTGAACTATCTAAAAGAGGATGGATAGTTTTTTTACCGCCATATGATGAACGTATTGATATATTGGCCATGAAATTCATTTGTTCTACGTGCAATTCTCTCTGGAATACGACGCATAATCTCTTCTGCGCGAATTCGCAATGTGAAAATCATCAGGAAATTGCAAAAACGAGAATTAAAAAATCGAAAAAATGTACTAAATGTAATTGTACTTTTTCCAGACAATCAGTTCCGTCACAGTCTTCAATTTGTCCCACATGCAATACCAATTCTCTTGAAGAAATTGCTCTTTGTAATATTTGTGAGAGTGAGATTGATGTTAAGCAAAGGAATTGTACAACTGTAGGCTGTCAAAGCACAAATTATCGGATCGTTTTTCGGTCAATACAAGTGAAATCAACACACTTTGTGGATAATGGACAAAATTTAGGATTTAATTTCAAGTATCAAGATTTGCTCGATGACGACAGGCACTTCTTTATTGTTTATTTAAGAGATATTAAAAATTACGATGAGAAACATCATTTTTGGGTGATGAACAAAAATGATTTTATTTCCATTAAAAACATTGATACGGTTTCGTTTAAAATATACCAAAATGACCGAGGACATTATAACCCCGATGATCTTAAAAACTTTCATTATGATTCGAGTATGACATTAAGAATAAATCATAAATTAGAAACATCTACTGATCCACACAGGATTTCAATTTATAGGATATTGTTAAAAAAATACGATACATTCTTAAAACTGGATGAGTGATTATCTCACATCTATTTCTTTGAAATGATCACCATTGAATGAATCAATTATACGATTTATTATCGCATTTCGGTATAGCTCCTTATTCAGTTCCATTCCGATTCCATTCCTATTTAATCTTTTTGCGACAATTGGAGTTGTAAAACTTCCGGCAAATGGGTCCAACACATTCTCGTTGATAAAAGAGAAATACTTTATCGCCATCGCTGGAATATCTTCAGGGAATGGCGCTGAGTGGCCCAATATATTTTCACCCTTACTATTAATTTTAATTACGGGATTTATTTTTACAATATCTTTTCGCCACTTGCTGATAGTAAATTTATCAATAATATTCTCCGGATCGTTATTGTGATAATATTGCATAGTATTTGCGCGTAAAGAAAATCGTTTTCCTCTATTGTTTGCGCTTCTTACAAAGCACTTTCCATTTTTGCATTCCCAGCTTTGAACGCCGATTTCAGATTGTGTATTTCCATTAACATTTAATGAACCGCACACAGGACATGGAATTTTTGTTGTATCTAGGCGGTGCTTATGAAAGATTAGTATATGCTCATAAGCATTGAATGGATATTGATAAAAAGGGTAATAATTTCCATTGTTCATATGTCTTTTGCTTTCAACTTCTCCTTTATCCCAGATTATATCATCAACGAACTCAAATCCTTCTTCTTCAAAAATTTTAATAAAATAGGCGCCTAATGGAAGCCTCTTCTTTCCCCATACAGATTTTGTTACCAAATTATCATTATCGAATATATCACCAACATTCCATATCCATGCACGATGGTTATCCAAAACTCGGAGTGATTCTCTAATGATCTTGCGCATATCCTCTAAATAAAGGTTGATATTTTCCCATTGGGAGTATGCCCGAGCATTGTAATAAGGCGGTGACGTAATCATGAGTTGAATTGATTCAGATTTAAGTTGTTTTAAAGCTTTGTATGAATCACCCCATAATACTTTAATATCGTCATTCCTGCCGTCAACTACTGCTTGTAAATCTTGATTATATTCCTTTGGTAAGGTTTCTTGCTGAAAGTTATCTTTTAATAATCCTAAATAAGTTTTACTGAAATGAGTCACATAATCTTGATTACTAAAAGAATTGGTACTGATTTCCTTTATTCTATTTATCAGTAAGGAATGCTGAGAAGGATCTAAATACTTTGTTAGATAAGTCTTATTTTTTTCAAGCAGATAATCAAAGTCAATATCGTAATTATTAAAAATTTGTTCTGTTATTGGCTTCTCTGCAATAATTGGAGAATGGTAAAGAGCTAAAGTTTCTTTTGCGATGTACTTTTCAACATCACTTATTTTGTATCGGTTTGATTTTCCTACTTTTAGAGAAGGTAGACCTTCTTGTTTCATACGCCATAATGTTGAGCGAGAGATATCTAAAATTTGTAAAACATCTTTTTCTTTCATTAATTTTTCCATAAACACCCACACTATTTGAAACAATTTGAAACAAATATAATCATATAGAAAATCAAATAAAAATAGTTTATTCAAAATATAATTTTGGCAATCATAATTTCACTTAATTGACTTAGTACATATTTTCATAAATATTGTGACTTAACATTTTTGTAATTAGTCCCGTAAGGACGATATATTAAAAATAAAGTTACTACTCAGCAGCCACATAAATTGTAATTCAAAATATGCC
>Ga0180009_10007013_pt1 | contig 11655 bp, 10 predicted proteins | sample OS_PC_MetaG_FD_123537 | JGI IMG/M metagenome (GOLD analysis project Ga0180009, IMG submission 123537) | Groundwater microbial communities from the Aspo Hard Rock Laboratory (HRL) deep subsurface site, Sweden - OS_PC_MetaG | ecosystem: Environmental > Aquatic > Deep subsurface > Groundwater...
CACCTCGGTCAGATCGCCCAGCTGCTCGACAAGACCCCGAAAATCCTCGGCTTTCATCGCGTTCTCTCCCTGGTCCGAATCACCCGGAGAGTGTCGCCCTACATCAAGTCAAAACAGAGCCACGCAGGTGGGATAGAGTTATGCAACAAGAGTAGCGGCCCGATCCGACTTTCAATGGTTATGAAGATTGGCGTTGGGTATTTGACAGATGCGTGGGATGTCATAGGCCGAGGTGTTGTTGATCCTAACAGCTGTGGGCCTGTTACCACAGGCGGCCGTAATTGGGGGTATCTATCTATCGAACAGAAGATGTCTGCCGAGCACGCCCAGGCTAGAGAGAATTTGCGGGAGCGGCTGTATAACGAAAGGAATGCGCTGCAGAAGCGAATAGCGCTCGCTGAAATTCAAAAAAGACGAAATGCGATTTATAAAGAGTTTAGCTTTTATGACTTTCTTGTTATGTATCTTCCGGGCTCCATACAAAGTCGGAGACTTGATAGTATTAATGCGGAGTATAGGGAAGTGTTGGGCCGTCCGGCTCCCCCTCGGGAGATCGAACAAGTTGATGAATGGGAATACATGGTCATGAAGGAGCGAAAGGCGGAAATTAATGACACCGGCTTCATAGGAACCAATTATAAAACCTGTCTACCCGAATCTGACTCGTTTGAGTACAAGGCAAGCGGCAAGCCCCCCGAGCGGACATCATGTCCTGCGGGTCAAATACTTGCTCAGTTTACGATTGAGATCTGGATACGTGGTGGCGATGAGCTAACGCTCACTATTACCGATGATAGTATACTTTCAAAGCACAGATTTTAATCTCGATAACTCACCATGCAGTATTTGGGAGCTACACCAGCGTCTATCTGGCGAGCACTGCGGCTGTCCGCGTTGGATCGCCCTGATCGCCCTGATCGCCCGCGCAGAAGGGGCTATCGAAGCCTATAGGCAAGCTATCGCTGAATTTCGCGCGACATATAAGGCACGGCAGGTCGTCGCCAAAGTTGAATTCGCCCGTGTCGCCTTGGAAGCGGAAGCGCGCTTCGACAGGTTCGTCTTCCCATCGCAGGCCAATTTTACCGGCACATCGGGCAATATCGCTTGCTTCGATGACTGCCTCTTCCATGAGGATGTGGATTTTATCGAAGCGGTTTTCCGATAGGAGCGTCAGCTTCACGCGATTGACGTTCGGCGGCAACGCCAACTTTGCCGGGGGCCACTTCGGCTGCGACGCTCCGTTCGGTAAAGGGACGCTCTGACGAGCGCCCCTCATAGGCCAGGAATCTACCTTGTCTGCTGTTTCTTGAGCCAGGCCACGGCTTGTGAGGCCTTGGCGGCGGCGGTGAAGATCGCCTTCGGGTCGTTCTTCAAGAGCACGATCCAGTTCGCGATGTACTGCGCGTGATCGGCGCGGGTGTCCTGCGTGATGCCAAGCTCGGCGCAGAGGAAGGCCGAGCCGATTTCGGCGACCAGTTCTTCGGCGGCATAGGCGTCCTGCTTGAAGCGGGCGGAGAAATCCCGGTCGCAGCGCGACTTGTGGCCGGTGGCGTGCGTCGCCTCGTGCAGGAGTACAGCGTAGTAGGCTTCATCGCGGGTCATGGTGGCCGTGCCGGTGAAGAGCCCTTCGTCCGGCATGGTGATCGTGTCGGTGGACGGGCGATAAAATGCGCGCTCGCCGCCATGCGCGACCGGAATGCCGGTGCTTGCCATGAAGCGGTCCGCGGCTTCGATGCGGGCGATGGGGCCCAGCGGTTCCGGACGGCCCGGCGCATCGTAGCCTTCGACCTCATCGGCGTTGAAGACGTAAGACGCGCGCGCGACACAGCGCTTGCCGTCATCGGATTCGTCATCCGTATCGACCTCGAACTCCTTGTAGAAGATGACAAGCTCGGACTTCGCGCCCTTGCGGACCTGTGCGCCCAGCTCTTGCCACTGCTTGTAGGTGGCAAAGACCGGCGAGGAGAAGCCGCGCAGCTCGGCCGCAACCCAGAGGTTGAGGATGTTGATGCCGTTATAGGCGGCGTTGGTCAGCGCGTTCTCGGGCATCCAGAGCGGACGGGTGGAGCGGCGCCAGGGCATTTGCGGCTCACCGGGGCCTTCCTCGATGGCGGTAATCAGGCGCTGCGTGATCTCGGCATGGAGGTCGCGGCGCGGCTTGCTGGAGGAAACAGATGCGTTCGTCATGGCTCTCGCCCTTTCGCTGGCCTTCGAGCCCGCCGGAATTGGCGGTCTCTGGTGCCGAGCGAAAAGGCGGCGGGGGATGAGCGGGGGCGGAACCCGGAGCATCGCGGAGGGCGGCCGGCGGAGCCGAAAGCCGAGGGCAACGCCCTTGAAGCCTTCGCGCCACGCCGCCATGATCGGCATCATGAAAGAGACCGCCTTCCGGCGGCTGTGAAAGGTTCTGCGAAGATTAGGGTTCGCAACAGCTTTGGAAGATTCTACCCGCTTGCCCGGCTGCGGCCTCGAACAGCATTGTTCATCGGTGACCGCGGTGCTTATCCAGCGTGATCCAACGCTTATGGTGCGCGTGGTCTTCATGACCGTGATGGCAGATAGAAGCAGCGTCTCCACGAATCCAGGCGGCAATGGGATTGCAGCGGCAAACTCGAAAACGAACCAGTAACGTCATCAACAGGAGCTGTCGATAATCAGCGCCGCGTTCGAGAAGCATCCGGGGCATTGAGTAGTTTCCGATCCTGGCAGCAGTATGCCAACGAACCATAAACTGGCTAAATGGGAATTCAATCTGATCTCAGTTCCTGGCGCGGTACCAAACGCTCGAGTTCAGATCGACGTCCAATTCCCCAGTCGACACAGAACGGGTCGATTGGGAACCTTTCGCCTTGAAGTTCGTTATTGCCAGTTGGGCTTAGTCTCGCAAAAGGAACGTGTCATGAACAAAATATACGCAACTGTCGCTCTTGCCCTCGCCATGGGCGCGACCGTCATCGTGCCGTCTTATGCCCAAACCAAGGTTCCGCCGGGCCAAATGATGGGGATGGCAGAAGGGGGCTGTCCCATGATGAGGATGATGGGTCAAGGCATGATGGGCCGAGGAATGATGCGCCACGGCGGGCCGGCGGGCGACCAGGAGCAGATGGGTGATCTAGCTGATCGTCGACTCGCGCATCTCAAGACCGAATTGAAAATGACCGACGACCAGGCCGACGTCTGGACGGCGTATGCCGAAGCAGTCAAGGCCCGAGTGACGGTGATGCAGGAAATGCGCACCAGTATGATGGATGCCATGGACAAAGGTGGTGCCGTTGACCGGATGGATATCCGTATCAAGAGCATGGAGGCAATGGTCGAATCCATGAAGTCGGTAAAGCCGGCAACTGAGAAGCTCTATGCAGCGCTGACAGCCGAGCAAAAGAAAATCGCAGATCAGTTGATCGGCGCCGAATGCGGCGGCATGTGAAGGCATTCAGCTGGACCGTGCAATAGGCAACACAGGGAAGCGCCGAATGCATGGGGTGGCTGAATTGCGAATTCAGCTACCTCCATCGCGGCCTGACGTCGATGCGCCCCCTGAGGTCGTGGCATTGAGCGATTTTACTGGTTCCAATCAACTTGGCGAAGTCCATCAGGGAGAGCGATAGCCGGCGGATCTTTTAGACATGATCACATCGATCAGGCTTGCTCCAACATGCTGGATGAGACGCTTGATTTCAGGCTGCTCCAATCGTCTCACCAAGAAACCCCGTCTGCCACGCGACAAACATCATCTCGCCCGGCCACCTCTTCGGTCTGACTCCTGAAGATGACGCCCGACGCAGGCGCCTCGAATTCCCGGCGCATCCATGGTTTGCAATGCAGTCCCAACCGGATGTCATTTCAAAGATCGGTAGAAACGCGCATCGGGCGACAAGAAAATAGGAGACGTGATGAACTGGAACGAAATGGGCCACGGGATGGGCTTTGGAACGGGATTTGGCTTGATCGGATGGATCCTGATCCTTATCCTGTTGGTTTTAGCGATAGCCGCTCTGATGAAATATCTTCAGAAATGAGTGAAGGATTTAAAATGACCTATACGATCAATCGAAAGATCTCCGGTGCAGACATCGACTCTGTCGAGGACCGCACGCGCAAAGCGCTTGAGGACAACGGATTCGGCGTGCTGACAGAGATCGACGTCAAGGCTACGATGAAGAAGAAGCTCGATGTCGAAATGTCGGCCTATCGCATTCTCGGCGCTTGTAACCCAAAGATGGCGCATCAGGCGGTCGGCATCGAGCCCCGGGTTGGCGCGATGCTGCCCTGCAACGTCATCCTGCGTGAGGTGGCAGGCGGGGTCGAAGTCAGCGCGATCGATCCGGTCGCGTCCATGCAGGCGATCGACAACGCCGAGTTGACCGCTCTGGCGGGTCAGGTCCGAACACTTCTGGCGAAGGCCGTTGAGGCGATCTGAGATGACCCTGCGCGCTGGCATCATTATTGGGCTGGCGATCCTCGGGATGGTTCTGTTCGGCGTCTGGCTGTTCGCGCCTTCGGCATTCGCCGAGGCAGGCAGTCTTCTGGACGGAGAGGCCCTCGGGACGCTGGTGGCGCGCGCCGGGTACTGGGGGCCGGTTCTGATCGTCGCGCTCATGATCGTCGCGGTCGTGGCCAGCCCGATCCCGAGCGCGCCGATCGCGCTGGCAGCCGGGGCGGCCTATGGGCATGTCTGGGGCACTGTTCAGGTCGTGATCGGCGCCGAGCTTGGGGCGCTGATCGCATTCGGCTTGGCACGGGTTCTGGGGCATGGTGCCTTGCGTCGGGTTTTCGGTGACCGGGTCGATGCAGGGCTGCTGGGGTCGCAGGCCGCATTGACCACGACGGTATTCGCAAGCCGTCTGATGCCCTTCGTGTCCTTCGACATAATTAGCTACGCGGCAGGGCTCAGCCGCTTGCACGCCTGGCGCTTCGCGCTGGCGACGCTGGCAGGGATCGTACCGGCGAGTTTCGTCCTCGCCCATGTCGGCGGCGAGGCCGCGAGTGGAGATCTTGGCCGGACCACATGGGCGGTGCTGGGCCTCGGGCTCGTGACAGCATTGCCGCTGCTGTGGTTGGCAACCCGGCGGACGCCCGAAAAGGAGAGCTGATGGCGGACGCCTACAAGAAGAACAGCATCACCCTGACTGGCGCAGTGGCCATGGGCACGGGCGTGATGATCGGTGCAGGCATCTTCGCGTTGACCGGGCAGATTGCCGAACTTGCGGGGCCGCTCTTTCCGTTGTCTTTCGTCGTTGGCGCGGTCGTGACGGCGTTCAGCGCCTACACCTATATCAAGATGTCAAACGCGTTCCCATCTGCGGGCGGCATCGGGATGATCCTGAAGAAAGCCTACGGGCCAACGACGGTCGCGGCAGGCGCATCACTCCTGATGGCGCTGTCGATGGTCATCAACGAAAGTCTCGTGGCGCGGACCTTTGGCACCTACACGCTGCGGGCGTTTGGTGGCGATCCGGATAGCATTCTCGTGCCGGTTCTCGGCGTCGGGCTGATCGTGTTTGCGTATCTCGTGAACGTCTCCGGCAACCGTTCGGTGGGGCTGTTGTCCATCGTCATGGCCGTACTCAAGGTGGGCGGCATCGCGCTGTTCGGGGCGGCCGGTCTCTGGGCGAGCGGCATTTCGTTCGAAGCCTCGGGTGAAGATGCCGGCGCAGGAGGCTTCTTGGCATCGATCGCGCTGTCGATCCTCGCCTTCAAGGGCTTCACGACCATCACCAACAGCGGCGCCGAGATCACCGACCCGCACCGCAATGTGGGCCGGGCCATCGTCTTGTCCATCGCGATCTGCGTTGTGGTCTATCTGCTCGTCGCCTTCGCGGTTGGCTCCAGTCTGCCGCTCGACCGCATCGTCGCGGCGAAAGACTACGCCTTGGCCGAAGCAGCCCAGCCGGCCCTCGGTCAGACCGGCTTCTACCTGACGGTGGCGCTCGCGCTCGTGGCCACGGCATCGGGTCTGATCGCGAGCATCTTCGCGGTTTCGCGCATGCTGGCGATGCTGACCGATATGAAGATGATCCCGCACAGCCATTTCGGGATGCCGGGCACGATCAAAGACCACACGTTGGTATACACCGTCGTGATCGCAGGCTTTCTGACGATCTTCTTCGACCTCAGCCGGATCGCCTCCCTCGGGGCCTTCTTTTACCTGGTGATGGACATCATTATTCATTGGGGCGTGTTCCGGTCCCTTCGCCAGGAGATCGGCGCGCAAGGCTGGGTCCTGCTGACGGCCATCGCGCTCGATGCAGTGGTGCTGGCCGCCTTCGCCGGCATCAAGTGGCAGTCTGATCCGCAGATCGTCGTGATGGGCATCGCCGGCATGGCGCTGGTTTTCCTTTTTGTGCGGGCTTTCCTGGCACGTAATCCGGTCAGTGAAGACGATCACGATGATCATTGAGAATGACTGGAGCTTCCAGTCGTTGGAAGCCTCAAGCTGAAGCAAGACGGCAAAAGGTTGGCAGGACATGGACCACGATCATCATCCCACGGCGCCCGACATTCCGGCAGGAACTGAGACGGCGAAGGATCCGGTTTGCGGGATGTCGGTCGCAGTCAAGCCCGAGGCACGTCACGCGGAATTCCAAGGCGATACCTTCCATTTCTGCTCCGGGAAATGTCAGACGAAATTCAAGGCCGATCCTTGGTTTTATGCTTCGGGCAGGGCTGCAGGGCGCAAGAAAACGGTCCCCGCAAACGTTCAATACACTTGCCCGATGCACCCCGAAATTGTCCGCGATGCGCCAGGTGCCTGCCCGATCTGCGGCATGGCGCTGGAACCGATGCTGCCCGCGGACGAACCGAGCGAGGAGCTGACCGACTTTACACGGCGCATGTGGATCTCAGCGGCGGCTGCGGTGCCGCTCATCATTCTAACGATGGGTGAATTGGTCGCGCTGCCAGTGCGCGACTGGATCGGGCATCAGACAGCCAGCTATCTGGAGTTCGTATTGGCGACACCGATCGTCCTCTGGGCCGCCTTGCCGTTCTTCCGTCGTGGCTGGGACTCGGTGGTGAACCGCTTGCCCAACATGTGGACGCTGATCAGCCTCGGCGTCGCTGCGGCCTATCTCTATTCGTTGGTCGCCACTTTTCTGCCCGGGCTCTTTCCGGACGCCTACCGGATGGGCCACGGCGTTGGCACCTACTACGAGGCGGCGGTGGTCATCATCGCCTTAGTCTTTGTCGGTCAAGTGCTCGAACTGCGGGCGCGGGAACGCACCGGCGACGCGATCCGCGCGCTTCTCGATCTGGCGCCCAAAACCGCGCGGCGCATCCTGCCCGATGCATCGGAGTATGACGCACCGCTGGAAAACATTATGGAGGGCGACCGCTTGCGGGTGCGCCCCGGCGATGCCGTCCCGGTCGATGGGAGGGTGATCGAGGGCCGGTCGTCCCTGGATGAGAGCATGCTGACCGGCGAGTCGATGCCCGTGGAAAAGGGTCCGGGCGATGCGGTGACCGGGGCCACGATCAACAAGAACGGCAGCCTCGTGATCGAGGCGGGCAAGGTCGGCGCTGATACTGTTCTGGCGCAGATCGTGGCGATGGTGTCGAACGCGCGCCGTTCGCGCGCCCCGATCCAGGGGCTGGCGGACCGGGTCTCGGCGGTGTTCGTGCCGACCGTGGTGGCCATCGCTATTGTCGCGTTCGTCGTCTGGCTGATCTTCGGCCCGGAGCCCGCGCTGGTCTATGCCATCGCCTCGGCGGTGTCGGTGCTGATCATTGCCTGCCCCTGCGCGCTTGGACTGGCAACACCCATCTCCATCACCACGGCGGCGGGGCGCGGCGCGCAGGCGGGTGTGCTGATCAAGGACGCTGAGGCGCTCGAACGTATGGCGGCTGTCGATACACTGATCGTCGACAAGACCGGCACGCTGACCTTGGGCAAGCCGAAGCTGACCGACACCGTCGCAATTGGTGATGCCACGCAAGCCGACCTTCTGTCCCTTGCCGCAGCACTGGAGCGCGGCTCGGAACATCCTCTGGCCGAGGCGATCGTCGAGGGGGCGGAGTCGCAGGGCGCCCTCCGGCAAGACGCTGCGGATTTCGAAGCGGTCACCGGCAAGGGCGTGCGCGGAAAGGTCGGTGGGCGCGCGGTGGCACTCGGTAATGCGGCGATGATGCTGGAGATGGGGCTGGACACCGCAGAGGCCGAAACGAAAGCCGACATATTCCGCGCCGAGGGCAAGACGGCCATGTTCATTGCGCTCGATGGCGCGATTGCCGGTATCGTTGCGGTGGCCGATCCGATCAAGGACAGCACCGCGCAGGCCATCCTTGAACTGCATGCGCAGGGACTACGCGTTATCATGGCGACGGGCGACAATGAACGCACGGCGCTGGCGGTGGCGGGAAAGCTCGGCATAGACGAAGTCCGCGCGGGCGTCTTGCCCGAGGCCAAGAAGGATCTGATCGATCAGTTGCGCCGCGAAGGCCACAAGATCGCGATGGCGGGCGACGGTGTGAACGATGCCCCCGCGCTGGCCGCCGCCGATGTCGGCATCGCCATGGGAACGGGCGCGGATGTGGCAATGGAAAGCGCAGGGATAACGCTGTTGGGCGGCGACCTCATGGGCATCGTTCGGGCACGTAAGCTTGCCCGCGCGACATTGCGCAACATCAAGCAGAACCTGTTCTTTGCTTTCGCCTACAATGCTCTGGGTATCCCAATCGCGGCGGGTCTTCTCTATCCCGTAACAGGTCTTCTCCTTTCGCCCATGATCGCAGCGGCGGCGATGAGCCTGTCTTCGGTGTCGGTCATCACCAATGCGTTACGGCTGCGGCGGGTCGCGCTATAAGGGAGTTCGGACGAGAGGTATCGTGAGTGCGAGGAGCCTCACGGCAATGATTGCGAACTTTGGGACAAGCGGCACCTGAGCCATATTTTGAAGCCTTATCAATGGCCAGTTGTCATGATGCCCGAGCGCGTAGGCCTTCCGCATTAAAGAGCAGGAAAAGCTGGTTGCATGCCCCCGCAGCCAACTCTTGAAAATTCCTCATATATTTCAGAGCTTTCTCGCCTAAGCCTGCAAGGCCGTCGACGTCAGCCCAGTAAAATCAATGACTTTTGGTGTTGGTTCAAATCAGGGTGCACTTGGCCTGCAACGAACCGACAGCTACAATTGCGACGTCTGCGACCAAAGAGTGCGATTACCGGCGGAGTGCCGCGAGGTCGGCCAGATCCTTTTGGCGTTGCGCGACGCGCCGCTTGTAGCTCGCCTGGTTCTTGGCCGCGATCAGGCTGTGCGGCGACCCGCGGCGCAGCGTCTGTATATCGACATCGGCGCCGGCGCGGCGGATCTCATTCTCGACGTGGGTGCGGACCTGCTGGGCCGCTCTCAACGTCCAGCTCTCGCGGGTACTGTCCGCCAGAAAAGCAGATAGCTCGGCGCAATGTTGGCAGCGACAGCCAATGGCGCTTTGACGGGTCCAATCTCGTGGGGCTTCCAACGGTTCCCCGATGCGCGTCTCGAGGTGCACGACCACTGCCGTGTACACAGCGTCGAATGCCGCTCCCCTCCGGCGCTTGGCTTGGATCAATCGTTTGGCCGCGGGGACGAGGATGCGGTCGAGATCGAAGTGACGCGGCCACGCGAGGACGTGGGCCGCGGCTTGCCTGGCGAGGCCGTGATCGATGCGATCAACGACATCGACAAGGTCAGCGATGAAGGCCGCATCAGGCTTCGCCACTCGCGGCCGGCCCCATTGGTCCTGTGGTGCTGACGCCGGATCGCCAGGAAGCAGATCGAGAAGCGTTTTCACAGCGCCTTGCAGCTGCATCGGCGTCTTCGCGAACGCACCTTTCAATGCGCTGGCGAGCAGCGCGCCGCAGGGGCCGAGTGAATTCACGGCGTTCGCGGCAACGATCTTCTCCAGGTGTTCGGCCGCTCGATCGGGTGAGAGGAGTGTGACGGCTTCGAGAAGTGCCGGGTTATCGGCCTTGCCGTGGTCTTGCTGGTGCACCAGCACGTCGATCATGTGCTCGACGAGGTCCAGATCACCGAGACGGGCGAGCAAGCCGAACATCCGCCCAAAATCGCTCGGCTCGGACCGCTCGCGTTCGTACCAAGTGGCCTTAGGCCAGGTCGCGATTATTTGGCTGGCAAGTTCTGTCGCCCGCTGCTTGTGTGGCAGCCCCTTCTTTGCGCCAGCGGCCTACCACTTGCCAATCAACTCCTCCAGAAACGGCAAAGTCGCCTCGAGACCGCCTTGGTTGAGCACCGCGAGGATGCGGTTGCTTGGCCAGATAACCAATGCGGCGCGCGCGTACGTGCGCTCGAACGAGGCGCCTTCGTTACCCGTCGCTTCGCGAAAATGTTCCTCGTCCGGCTCCATATCGTCGAGAGCATCGGGAGGCGACACTTCGTCGTCCTCGATCGGCAACTCGCCGAGCGTCGTAGTTGCCCCGTCGGGGCGGCGCCAGTCCGACAGCGTCTTGCTACCATCGTGCACCTCGATGACCTCGAACTCTCTGGCGTCTTCCTCCACGCCAGAGTCGCGCCGGCCACGGCGATTGTGCCAATTCTCACGGCCGCTGTATTCGGCCGAGCCACACTCCCAAACGGCGAAGAGAGCCAGATGCACGTCGCAACCGGCCTGCGGCGCTGCCTTGACAAGCAAACGAGCGACCGCCGCATCCGCGCCATTCAGCTTATCGAAAGCGAGTTCAGCTGGCGTGTAGGCATGCGCCAGCGGAATGACCAGCTTCTCCGGAAATGCGCCATCGGCGTCTGCGGTGTCGACCTTGGCAGGAACCTTGTCACCGACCCAACCACGCAACAGCTCGGTGACCTTTTCCGCCTCGGCCTCGTAGCTCGGCGGCTCCGGTGCTTTCCCTTTTGCCTTGCGCACGAGGTTGAACACGAGCGTCGCCCGGCAGCCGGACGTCACCGGCAGCACCTCGTGCACGCAGTCCGCATAGAACGCCGCGAACGCGATCTCGGACGGTTCCTCGCAGGCAAGGTCCAGCCGGGCTTCGCGGTACTTGTGGTGCACGACCAACTCGCCACCCTTCGACTGTGACGGCAACGCCAGCACCAGCGTCGCGAACATGCCCGGTGACTTCTCGGTGTCGCGATGGCTGACGAAAAAGCTGCCCTTGTCGTAGACGAGCAGCTTGTAGAGTTCGGCGGTCACAGGCTCGGCGACGCCCAGCCCCTCGGCGGCACGCGCGACAATGCCATCGAGCGTCTTGGCCCAGTGTTTGCCACCGATGCTGACGCGGCTGGCTTCGATCTGCCACGTGCGTCGGATTTTCGTATCGACGACCGTGTCGGCGCCACGGCCATAGGGCGGGCGCGTCGCCGCCTTGATCAACTGCTTGGCCTGCGTCGGCAGCAGAGGCAGCGCAATCGGTCCGACGCCCTCGACTTCGAGGCGCGGCGCCAGAAATTCGGCGCGACCCGAGGCGAAGAAATCGCCGGGCCTGTCGACGTCGTCGAGGATCTCGGCCAATTCATGAGTGACGGTCATACTGCGATCCCTGGTCGCTTCAGTACCCAAACTACGCGATCACCCGGCCGCCACTTCATACCCTAGCCCGGATCATGCATCAGGCGTGAGGAATCGTGCGTTGGCCGTGGCGCAGGACGTTGAAATCGCGTAGCAAACCGTTGCCAGACGAGCGTGCTTGCGTCGCAACGGAGCGCCACGGCC
>Ga0180009_10007014_pt1 | contig 11654 bp, 11 predicted proteins | sample OS_PC_MetaG_FD_123537 | JGI IMG/M metagenome (GOLD analysis project Ga0180009, IMG submission 123537) | Groundwater microbial communities from the Aspo Hard Rock Laboratory (HRL) deep subsurface site, Sweden - OS_PC_MetaG | ecosystem: Environmental > Aquatic > Deep subsurface > Groundwater...
GGATTTTTATATGTGGAAGATGCGGCAGAGGGAATTTTGCTGGCTGCTGAAAAATATAATAAGAGTGACCCGGTAAATCTGGGTACTGATTTAGAGATATCCATCAAAGACTTAGCCGAGCTAATTGATAAACTTACCGGTTTTGAGGGGAAAATTACCTGGGATACCAATAAACCAGATGGACAGCCCCGAAGGAGATTAGATACCAGTCGAGCTGAGCAGGAATTTGGCTTTAAAGCTAAAATGGATTTTGAGGAAGGACTGAAGAGGACGATTGAGTGGTATAGGTCGAATCGTTTGTAATAAGTAAATTATTTATTAAGAGTTATTTGTATTACTAATATTTTGATGAATTAAAAAGAAAATTATTTTAAGATTTTGATTTTATATTAGAATAGTAGAGGGGATAAACATTGAAAAATTATACTTCTAGAGAAATTAAAGAATTTGTATCAAAGCCATTATTTGATGAGAAAGTTATTTTAAATAAAGATCCAAATTATCCTAAAATTTCTATTGTTACCCCTTCTTATAATCAGGCACAATTTTTAGAAAGGACTATTTTATCGGTTTTAAATCAAAATTATCCAAACCTTGAATATATTATCATTGATGGCGGTTCTACAGATGGTAGTGTGGAGATAATTAAAAAATATAAAAAGTATTTAGCTTGTTGGGTAAGTGAGGTAGACGAAGGGCAAGCAGATGCCATAAATAAAGGTTTTAAAATAGTTACAGGTGAATTTATAGGGTGGCAAAATTCTGATGATATTTATCTGCCAAGAGCATTCTATAAGGTGGCCAAGAAATTTTCTGAGAATCCAGACACTGACTTAGTATTTGGAAATAGGTATAGTATTGATGAAAACGAAAATATTATTAGAGATATGAGATATGTATCATTCAATCATAAGTCTTTATTATATGAAGGGTCGGCATTGAACAACCAATCTGCATTCTGGAAAAAAGAGCTAATGGATAAGGTTGGTCTTTTTGATGAGAGTTATAAGTTTTGTATGGACTATGATTTTTGGGTAAGAGCTGGCAAAATAGGTAAATTCTTATTAATTAGGGATTATTTAGGGGCATTCAGGGGTCATAAGGACACTAAGACAAACACTATTATTTCTATTTGTCACACAGAACACTTGAGGATTTTAAAGCGTGAAGGTATCAAACCGAATAAATTTCGGCACTTATATTCATTGGCAAGAAGATTTTTGCTATATATTTTCCAGGGAGATTTATTCTATGTAACTCGAGGCGTTTATGAAAGAATTTATAAGAGAGGGATTTTAGGTGAAAGTTGGTTTTATAAAAAATAACGTTTCCATATTATGTCTTGCCTTGTTTTGCTTGCTTTTAGGGGTCTTTATAACATTTCTCGTTGATAAGCTTGAAAATTCCCTGAGTATTTTTATCCTTCTCATATTCCCTGTTGCGTTATATATATTGATTAAATACCCTGAAATAGCTTTTGTATTATTTGTAAACGCTGGTATATATAAAGCTGATCCAAGATTACAATTACCAGGCTTTCTAGATTTGACTGTATTATTTGGCATTATCTCCATAATTGGAATAATTTTCGGAATCATCAGAAAGAAAATCAGATTGGTTATCCCACCAATGAAGATGTTTCTACCGTATTTCATTATCATAATGTTGGCGATAATAGGTTTTACTTATACAGAAGCCCCTATTTGGGGAAGGGAAAAACTTTTAAGACTTTTAACTCTAACATCTTTTGCTATGTTTGCACCTATGTTTTTATTTCAGAGTGAGCGTAGCATTAGAAGATTCTTTATAGCATTTGTACTGCTTGCAATGGCTGCATTCTTTGATGTTGTTTTTAGTGTTGAATTGCAGATGTACAAATATGGTTTTACTCAGGCCTTTGGTTCTTCTGGTTATCTTGGTCTGGGAAAGTTTTCAGGAGAAGCTTTACTTATCCTATGTTTTTATTTCTTCTTCAGCGCCAAGACTTTGACATTAAAATTTATTGCTATAGGTTTCATTATTGCAACTGCTTTTTTGACTATTGTATCAGGAGCTAGGGGGTCTACATTAGCTTTAGGCGTCTTATTTGTGGCAACCCTTATTTTTACACTGGGTAATTTTGTAAAAGAAGGACTATTTCTGGAAAGGATAAGCCTTGTGGAAAAAAAGAGAAATAGAAAATTATTAGCTGGTTTTATCATTATATTATGCTGTTTTGGTTTTGCTAGTGTTCGTTTTCATGAATACTTTTCATTTTTTTTAGCGCGAACAGAACAACTATTACTGAATGTTAGGGAATCTGTCCCTGTAAGACTGTATCAGTATCACAAGGCGTTAGAGGTTTTATCAAGCTTTCCGTCAGGCCTAGTAGGTCTTGGCATTGGCGGTTTTAGTATGTTTGCTCATGGATATGACGGTGAAAGGGGTATATTTGTACATAATATTTTCTTAGATATAGGCGCAGAACTAGGTATCGTTGGGTTAATAAGTTTTTCACTGCTAATTTATTGGGGATTTACTGCAGGTTTTCGTAATGTAAAGAAGGCTAAAGATGAGCAATATTTCACAAGCATTACTCTGTTATCTTTATTTTTGTTTATGTTATTATTCGCCTCAGTTCATGGGAATATAAACGATTGTCGTACCCTCCTCACCTGGTTGGGCTCAAATTACGCTTATAGGAGGTTGATTTATCAAAGTATCAAAGAGAGGCTATAATGGTCTCTGGATAAAATTAAATCAAGATATTTCAAAGATGCTAAATCAAAAGATGTTTAAGAAAACTGTTTGTATTGTAGCGCCCGTTCACCCCTCTACTGATATTCGTGTTTATCAAAAAGAAGCAAAAACACTGGCGAACCATGGATACCGGGTTGTCCTTTTTGCTTTTAATGCTTTTAAGGGTGAAGATACTGTTCAGGACGAGGTTGAAATTTGTTGCACAAATTACAGAACACGATTTGAGCGATTTCTTAATATTCCGAAGATTTTTTGGAGAGTATGCCAATTGAAAGCGGATGTTTATCATCTTCATAATCCGGATACCCTTCCAATAGGATTTATGCTTAAGATACTTGGAAAGAAAGTTATCTATGATACACATGAAGATTTTGCAAAACGAATATTGTTAAAATATTGGATTCCCACCTTTTTGCGTAGGATTGTTGCTTCTATTGTCGAAACTTTGGAAAAATTGGCTGGGACATTCTTTTCTGCTGTTATTGTTACCCAGCCGGAAGTTCAAAAAAGGATTGGGGGTAAAGCCTATGTATTGGAAAACGCACCCATTTCTCGAGGACCGTTGATTGATGAATCATATTGTTTAAGCAAAACCATTGCAAAGGATAATGTTTTTAGAGTAATATATGCTGGTGGCATTTCTATGACACGTGGTCTTGAAGAAATGGTCCAAGCTGTTGGTTTATTAAACAACCACCTGCCAGCACAGCTATGGCTTTGCGGTTCCGTGGAGAATTCAAGAGATTTAGAAAGAGTGATGAGTTCATCGTATGGGATATTTGTTGAGTATCTTGGATTGCTTCGTCAGTCGCATACCTTTGCACATTTAATTAAAGCAAATGCTGGCTTGGTCACAATAAAAGATGTTTGTGATTACTCACAATCAAGCGCCAATAAACTTTATGAGTATATGCTTTTTGGACTTCCTTTTGTCGCCAGTAATTTTAAAAAATGGCAGAAACAGCTTAAAAGTGTCAGGGCAGGTTTTTTTGTTAATCCGCATAATCCAGAGGAAATAGCTGAAGCATTATGGTGGATTGCTACTCACCCTGATGAATCTGAAGAAATGGGACGTAGAGGAAAGAAGTTTATAGAAGTAGTATATAACTGGGAGCAGGAATCTAAGAAACTTTTGGCTTTGTACGATAAGTTGTTGAAAAGACAAAAGGACAAAAGGGGACAGACTACTTGTTGATTAAAAGAATTATCTATATTCTATCAGAGACTGTTAGCTAATCAAAACATAAGAAGGTAGCGGTAATTGCATCCATGAGAAAATTACTCTTGATTGCTCATGCTATCTATAGAGATAAGACAGAATATATCGTTGCTTATTAATATTAAATTGAAAAATATAGGAGAGTTTGTATGTTGACTTTTGACACAATATCTGATGATGTTAGAGAGGCCCCTTCAATTGTCATTATAGAGGAATTATATCAAAAAGGAGCAAAGATAAAAGCTTTTGATACACAAGCAATAAAGGTAGCAAAGAAATAAATAAAACATTTAAAAGGAATAATATTTTGTAAAGATGAATATGAAGCAATAGAGGGAGCAGATGCCCTGGTAATCATTACAGAGTGGAATCAATTTAGAAGGTTAGATTTTGTGAGAATAAAAAAAATGATGAAGGATAATTATATATTTGATCTACGAAATATATATTCCAAAGAAATTATAGAAAAAGAGAATGGTTTTAAATACTTTTCTGTGGGGAGATAATAGAAATGAAAAAATACAGATTTGCTTTAATAGGTTGTGGACGTATATCTTATAAACATATAAATGCCATAAAAAAAATTGAAAATGCTGAATTAGTTACAGTTTGTGATATAAAAGAGGATAGAGCAAAAGCAAAGGGAGAAGAGAATAATATACCTTGGTATATTGATTATCATGAGATGTTAAAAAACGAAGATATAGATATAGTAAATATATTAGTAGAAAGCGGAAAACACGCCGAAGTTTTTATGGATATAGCTAAATACAAGAGACATATTATTATTGTAGAAAAACCAATGGCTTTAACTTTATCAGATGCCGATGATATGATTAGAATTAGCGATGAAAATGGAATAAAATTATTTGTGGTTAAACAAAATAGATTTAATACCCCCGTCCAATTGTTAAGAAGAGCATTAGAGGAGGGAAGATTTGGTAAATTAATATTAGGTACAGCAAGAGTAAGATGGCACAGGGATCAAGCCTATTATGATCAAGATTATTGGAGAGGGACGTGGAAATACGATGGAGGGGTTTTTGCCAACCAAGCAGCACATCATCTTGATCTTTTAGAATGGATGATGGGTGATGTTGAATCCGTATTTGCTAAATCAGGTACATTTTTACATAATATTGAAACTGAGGATACAGGAGTAGCGGTGATGAAATTTACAAATGGAGCATTGGGTACTTTTGAAGCTACTACTTGTACTAATCCCACTGATTTAGAAGGGTCCATTAGTATATTGGGAGAAAATGGTACCGTAGAAATTGGTGGGTTTGCTGTAAATGAGATGAAAGTATGGAATTTTAAAGTTAAAAAAGAATATGATAAAGAAGCCTTCAATTGCAGCTATATACCTAAAAATGTTTATGGATATGGACACGAATTATATATTAGAAATGTATTAGAAACGATTGAAAATAATACGAGGGGTTTAGTAGAAGGAATTGAAGGAAGAAGATCATTAGAACTGATAAATGCAATTTATGAATCTATTGAAACTGAAAAAGAAATCTTTTTGCGGTTTAAACCCCAAAAATGCAAATTAGGAAATAATTATGAAAAAAATATATAAAAATGTAATTATCGGTAAGAATGTAAAAATTGGGGAGTATGTCATAATAGGAGAACCTCCACAAGGGTATAAGGAGGGAGAATTGACTACAACTCTTGGAGATAATTGTGTTATCAGGTCTCATACGGTTATATATGCGGGGAATAAGATAGGGAATAATTTTCAAACAGGACACGGAATTAATATTAGAGAATTTAATGAAATTGGTGATGATGTGAGTATAGGCACACATTCTATTATTGAACATCATATAAAAATTGAAGATAAGGTAAGAATACATTCCAATGTTTTTATTCCCGAATATAGTTGTTTAAAGAAAGGATGCTGGATAGGACCATGTGTAACTGTAACTAATGTTTTGCATCCTTTATGTAAAAAAGCTAAGGAATGTCTTAAAGGTGCAACCATAGGAGAAAATACCAAAATAGGGGCAAATGTGACTATACTTCCGGATATAACTATAGGGAAGAATTGTCTTGTGGGAGCGGGAAGTTTAGTGACTAAAAATCTTGTTGATGATAATTATGTATATGCGGGTTTTCCGGCAAAAAGAATAAAACATATCAGAGATTTAACTTGCCCTTATAATTTAGTAGATAAACCATATGAAGCAGTGGAGGAAGAACAATGATTCCTTTTGTTGATTTAAAAGTCCAATACAATTCTATAAAAACTGAAATAGATAATGCTATTCAAAGAGTACTTGATACTACCAGTTTTATCATGGGAGAGGAATTAGAAAAATTCGAGGAAGAATTTGCCTTGTTTTGTAATACAAAATATGCTATTGGGGTTGCTAATGGATCTGATGCCTTAATCTTGGCATTAAGAGCTTGTAGGATTAGTGAAGGCGATGAAGTAATTACTGTTCCTCATACTTTTATTGCTACAACTGAAGCTGTTACTCATGTAGGAGGTAAGATTGTCTTTGTAGATATTGATCCCAAAACTTATACTATAGATATTTCTAAGATAGAAGAAAAGATTAATGAAAGAACTAAAGCAATTATTCCAGTCCATTTATATGGTCAGCCTGCTGATATGGATCCTATTATGGGACTTGCTAAGAAATATAATTTAAAAGTAATCGAAGATGCTGCTCAGGCACATGGTGCAGAATATAAAGGTAAAAAAGTTGGTTCAATAGGGGATGTTGCTTGTTTTAGTTTTTATCCAGGAAAAAATTTAGGTGCTTATGGTGATGCTGGGATAGTAGTGACTAATAATGAGGGAATAACAAAAGGAATAAAATTACTAAGAAATCACGGTAGAATAACCAAAAAATATGAACATGATATAGAAGGTTATAGTAGTAGATTAGATAATTTGCAGGCAGCAATATTAAGGGTGAAATTAAGACATTTAAATAATTGGAATAATAGGCGTAGAGAAAATGCTAAAAAATATAATGAATTATTAAATAATATTTGTGAAATTGTTACTCCATATGAAGCAGATTATGCCAAACATGTTTATCATTTGTATGTTATAAGAGCAAAAGGACGAGATAAATTAAGAGAAGAGCTTAAATCTAATAGCGTAGCTACTGGAATTCATTATCCTATTCCTTTACACCTACAGGCTGCTTATAATTATTTAGGCTATAAAAAGGGAGATTTTCCGATTACTGAAAAAGTCAGCCAAGAGATTTTATCATTACCAATGTTTGCAGAATTAAATGATGACCAAATTAATAAGGTGGCTAAGTCAATTAAAAATGTTTTAGAAAAAAATAGGATAATTTTGTGAATATATAAATTTATTAATAGGTTTATTGTCTTTTATTTTAAATTTTTTTATTAAATTTTACTTTAATATTCACAAGAAGATTGTGAGGTTTTAGAAGTTGCATATTTGGTTAATTACTGTGGGTGAGCCATTACCAATTGATGGCAACAATGATAGACTTTATCGAACTGGTATTTTAGTGAATTTATTAATTAAAAGAGGTCATAAGGTTGTTTGGTGGACCTCAACTTTTGATCATGTTAGAAAAATTCAAAGATTAAATTCAGATAGCACTATTAATAAAAGTAATAATTTTAAGATTAAATTATTGCATTCAATAGGATATAAGAAGAATATATCTATTTTTCGTTTTATAAATCATTATTTAATTGGTTGTAAGTTTTATAAATATGCACAAGAGGGAGTAAAACCAAATATCATTTTAAGCTCTTTACCAACATTGAAATTGAGTTTATCAGCGGTTAAATACGGGGAAAAAATGAATATTCCCGTTGTGCTTGATATGAGAGATATGTGGCCAGATGTATTCTTGGATTTTATTCCTTCATGGGCAAAAGGAATAGCACATATTTTATTTTTGCCAATGTATATTATGTTATCTAAAGCCTGTATTGGTGCTACTCATATTATTGGGATTACGCCAGGTTTTGTTAACTGGGGTGTCAAGTGTGCAAATCGAAATCCAACATCTCTTGATAAATCTTTTCCCCTTGGGTATAGTGAAAATGCTCCCAAAAAAAAGGCTATTAAAGAGGCAGAGCAGTTTTGGGCAAAGTATGGATTGAGTAAAAATAGCAATGAATTTAATATTTGTTATTTTGGGAATTTAGGTCATAGTTTTGTGCCAGAATTTATTAATGTAATAAATGCTGCAAGAAAGATAGAGAGCAAGAATTATCCAATTCGTTTTATTATATGTGGAAGTGGTGTTAATCTAGATTTTTACAGAAAAAAAGCGAAAGGTTATAATAATATAATATTTCCAGGTTGGATAAATGAAGTCCAAATTTGGACATTACTAAGAATGTCTTCGATAGGATTACTACCTTATCAGAATAGTAAAAGTTTTGTTATTAGCTTACCAAATAAATCTATTGAATATTTATCAGCTGGTTTACCTATTATTTCGAGTTTAAAAGGTGTTTTAGGGGATTTACTAAATAATTACAATTGCGGAATAACTTATGAAAGCGAAAATACTGATGATTTAGCTTCTATATTAATAAATTTGTTTAATCATCCTGAACTTCTTAAAAAAATGTCTAAGAATGCATATGCATTATATAAAGATAAATTTGTTGCTGAAAAAGTATATAATGATATGGTTGACTATCTGGAATTAGTTGTAAAGAATTATAAAAAGAATTGAGGAAATTTCGATGTTGATAGATTATTTATCAGTGACTGAATTGCCGGGTTCATATGTTTCACAGGAACAGATTGATAGAATTTGTAATCGTTATTATTGGGCTGGTAAATATTGTCATAATAAAGATGTTTTGGAAGTAGCATGCGGAACGGGGCAAGGTTTGGGGTATCTATCAAAAATTGCTAAAAGTCTTAATGCAGGAGATTATTCAGAAAAAATTTTAGAAATTGCCCGGAAACATTATGGTAATAGAATTACATTAAAACAATTTGATGCACAAAATTTGCCTTATAAAGATAATTCTATGGATGTGATTATTCTTTTTGAAGCAATTTATTACTTGTCTTCAGCTGAGAAATTTATTAGTGAATGTCGGCGTGTTTTGAGAGATGGAGGTAAAGTTTTAATTGCAACAGCTAATAAGAATTTGTATGATTTTAACCCAAGTCCATATAGTTATAAGTATTATGGTGTTGTGGAATTAAAGGAGTTATTTACCAAACAAGGATTTATAGTTGAATTTTATGGCAATACCCCAATTGATATATTATCATTGCAACAGAAGCTCTTTCGTCCGGTAAAGAAATGGGCAGTAAAATTTGGTTTAGTACCAAAGACATTGGAAGGAAAGAGAATTATAAAGAGATTGATTTTTGGTCGTTTAGTCAAGATGCCTGCTGAGATAAAAGAAAATATGGTACCCTTTATAGAACCAACTAAATTATCTTCTTCTCAGCCTGACAATAAACATAAAGTAATTTATTGTGTTGCTACGTTACAAAGTTGAAGTTAGATATTAGAATATTAGATAGTAAATTAAAATATTTATAGTTTAGAGGAATAATTTTATGTGGAAACGTTTTTTTGATTTTATAATTTCTTTAATAGCATTAATTATTTTTAGCCCTTTATTTTTAATTTTAGGTATTTTAATTAAGAGAGATTCTAAAGGGCCGGTATTTTATCGACAGGTAAGAATTGGTAAGAACGGAAAGCCTTTTAGAATATTTAAATTTAGGACGATGGTTAATAATGCTGAAAAAATTGGTCCTTCTTCTACAAAAGAAGATGATGTACGTATTACTAAATTAGGAAAATTTATAAGAAGATATAATCTTGACGAATTAGCACAATTTATCAATGTTTTAAAGGGGGAAATGAGCATTGTAGGACCTAGGCCAGAGGTTCCATTTTGTGTTGATATGTTTACTGAAAAAGAGAAAAAAATTCTTACCGTAAAACCTGGAATAACTGATTGGGCTTGTATCTGGAATCCAGATGAGAGTAAATTGTTAGCGGGAAGCGATAATCCGGATAGATATTATATAGAAAAAATTAGGCCTGAAAAAATACGACTTCAACTTAAATATATAGAAGATAATCATTCTTTCTGGATTGATTTGAAAATAATGTTTAAAACATTGGAGGTCCATCTAATTAAGCCTATTATTGATACCTTAAAAAAAGATTGACCATAAAATTAAAAGATTTATAAGAGTGTATTAGTAAAGATCTTATATATAATTCAGAATTATATAAATTTTAGATAAAAAGGAGGAGGCCATGGAAAAGGACATTGATGATAGAAAAATTCGCCTTGAAGGTGGTTTTCGAACAATTGCAGAGAAACAAGTAGGAGATAGGTATTATTCGTGTTTCAAGCATAATCCAGATTCTTGGGAAAAGAAAATAGAAAATTTTGCTAAGTACGTTAGAAGACAGAACCTAACACATTTTTTAGCTCAGTATGAAATTTTTAAAAGAATACTAAATGTTAAGGGTTCAATAATTGAATGTGGTGTTTTTCGGGGTGGAGGTTTAATGGCCTGGGCTAAGTTGAGCGCTATTCTTGAACCTGTAAATCTAACTAGGCGTATATACGGTTTTGATACTTTTGAAGGTTTTGCCAGTGTGTCTGAGCAGGATTTGAAAGCACTGGGGAGCTCTGTTAATCCTGGTGATTTATACTCAAATTCATATGATGAATTGGTTGAATTAATAAAGATATATGATACTGACCGTTTTCTTGGACATGTTGATAAAGTTCATCTTATAAAGGGTAATGCAAAAGAAACTATACCCTCATTTATACAGAATAACCCTCATGTACTGGTCAGTCTTCTTTTTCTCGATTTTGATTTATACGATCCGACAAGTGTTGCTATTGAGCATCTCTATCCACGTATCCCTAAAGGTGGGATAATTGCATTTGATGAGCTGGATAATCCACTATGGCCCGGGGAGACGACTGCAATGTTGGAAAAAATAGGAGCAAGTAGCTTAAGGATAGAACGATTTGAGTTTGATCCCTATATAGGATTTGCAGTCAAAGAATAATAATCTCACCATTATAAAGGAGTATAGATATGGTTTATAAGGTGCCTTTTGTTAATCCGAGAAGAAATTATCAAATGATAAAGGAAGAGATAGATCAAGCCTATTTTACGGTGATGACCCAAGGGGATTTTATCGATCGAGGGCAACTAAAATCTTTTGAAGAAAATCTGGCTAAATTTGTTGGAACTAAATATGCAGTAGGACTTAATAGTGGATATGATTCCTTACATATATCCTTACGTGCAGCAGGAATTGGTATCGGGGATGAGGTTATTGTTCCGTCCCATACCTTTGTGGCTACTTGTTCTGCAGTAGTAAATGTAGGGGCTACGCCGGTTTTAGTTGATGTGAGAAAAGATTTTAATATAGATACAGATAGAATAGAAGAAGTGATCACTGATAAAACTAAGGCAATCATCCCTGTTCACCTTAATGGATATATGGCTGATATGAATAGGATAATGGAACTTGCAAAAAAATACCATCTTATTGTTATCGAAGATGCTTGTCAAAGTTTAGGAAGTAGTATTACTGGAAAAGGAGCGGGTTCATGGGGATTAACTGGTTGCTGGAGTTTCTATCCCTTTAAAATTCTTGGTGGCTATGGCGATGGGGGTGCGATTACTACTGATGATGCTGATGTTGCTTTATTTGCC
>Ga0180009_10007015_pt1 | contig 11653 bp, 8 predicted proteins | sample OS_PC_MetaG_FD_123537 | JGI IMG/M metagenome (GOLD analysis project Ga0180009, IMG submission 123537) | Groundwater microbial communities from the Aspo Hard Rock Laboratory (HRL) deep subsurface site, Sweden - OS_PC_MetaG | ecosystem: Environmental > Aquatic > Deep subsurface > Groundwater...
AGCCTGTCCCTGTTCGAGAAAACCCCTATCCCACAACTACTTGCAGATTGGGAGCAGAATAGTGACGAAAGTAAGAACTGTAACCAGTTGTCACTATTCGATTAACGTTGGGACACTTGTGATTCGGAGTACTTGTTCTTGAAGCTCATAATATCAGCCGCAAGATCCCGATAGAGTGGGCAACGGCCATTCGCCAGGTCCTCGAGTCGGCGGAATTCCGGCGTCGCTGCAGCCTTGTTTGCGCCACCTTCCAGCTGAACCAGCAATATAGATATTAATATTCCCATGAATCCTTTCGGCAAATACCCCTGGCGCGTTTCAAAATCGCACATACAGAATCGCAATAAACTCTCCCGGTCTTCACCGGAAAGCGATGCCATCACTTCATCCCTGGCCAGCAGTAGTTCATAAACAGAGAGATCCATTGCATGCCGCACTCGGTCGCGATCCCATGGGCCTTGACTCGGCCGATTGGCAACCGCCTCGGTATACCGGCTCACCAGGATCGGCCCTGCATCGCTTCGCCTGAGAAGTACCTGGTAGCAATTGGAAACGCCGACCACATAGTCCATCCCTCGTGCCGGGATATCCGTGGTCATAAACATATGCCTAAACGGATGTTCAAGACACAATTGAGCAACCTCGTCGGTGCTCATTCCTGCCAATACACTATCTGGAACAGTCGTCAGAGCAATTTTTTCGGCCCAAGTGTATTTTGTCCACTCGGCCGTTCCAATGACGTCGGGAAACCTATAGGATTCATTTTGATCAACCGCCCATCCGGGCGTCACTACAAGGACCAACAGAGTAATAATTGCCATGCAATGCCGTAGGATGCAGGACTGCGCTGTATGGCGCGCCATACATATCTGAACAACCAATATCCGGCTTGCGTGGTTCAGGATTAGGAAATCCAACCGCATGGTCCTGCCTTCTGACACCCTGGATCGTGCTCGACTCTGGGGGATTGTACCTCCGCGATCATCCAGTTTCAATTCGGGAGAGGGGAAACCGGAGGCAAGAGCCGTGGCATGGCCAGTTTTGGGGCTTCGGAGGGCGGTCTCTTTTCCCGAGGGGCAGACCGGTCCGTCTCACTCGAGCTTGGCGACCGGTAGAAGAAACCTGAAAAGAGACGGGGACTACTCCAGCAGGACCATCTTGCGCGTGACCACCCGCCCGTCCTGCTCCAGCCGGTACTGGTAGACCCCCGACGCCACCGCCCGGCCCTGCCCGTCGGTGCCGTCCCAGTCCACGGTGCCGGCACCCTCGGGGCTCGCGCCGGCCGCCAGGACCCTGACCAGGCGCCCCGCCAGGTCGTAGACGGCCAGCCTGACTGGGCCGCCGGCAGCCTCCGCGCTGAACGAGATGCGGGTCCTGGGGTTGAACGGGTTCGGCACGTTCTGGTCAAGCTGCGGCCCAGTCCCCTGGGGCACCTCCGCCAAATCCGCAACCAACCGATGCACGGTCCCCCCGCCGTAATCCAGCACGTACAGCTCCCCGAAGGCGTCCTGCCCGAAGCCCGCGATCGCCCCGAAGCCGCCCGCAGGGGCGATCAGGTCCGTCCATTCCTGCACGTCGCCCGCGCCCTGGCCGGAGGTCCAGGTCAGCGACCAGATCTGGGCGCTGCAGAAGTCGGCGAAGAAATACCGCCCCGCAAGCTGAGGGATGGCCGCGCCCCGGTAGACGTACCCTCCTGTGATCGAACAACGGAACGGCGTGCCGCCGTGGCCGTACTCGTGGACCGGCAGGGTGAGACCGGCCTGGGGGCAGTCCGCCGGCGGGTTGAAGCAGGACGAGCCCTCCATCAGGCGCCAGCCGTAGTTCTCGCCGCCGCTCGAGCCGGCCGGCTGCACGTTCACCTCTTCCAGATCGTTCTGGCCCACGTCGGCGATGTAGAGGTCGCCGGTCAGGCCGTCGAACGACCAGCACCAGGGGTTGCGCAGGCCCTTGGCCCAGATCTCGTCCCGCGGGGGGAGGCCCACGAAGGGGTTGTCCGCGGGGATCGCGTAGCCCGGGCCGGTGCCCGAGACGTCCAGCCGCAGCAGCTTGCCCAGCAGGACCTGGTCGTTCTGGGCGTTGTTCTGCGGATCGCCGCCGCCGCCGCCGTCGCCCAGCCCGAAGTACAGCAGGCCGTCGGGCCCGAACTCCAGGTGCCCGCCGTTGTGGTTGGCCTGTGGTTGCCCAACCTGCAGCACCAGCTGGGCGCTGGCCGGATCGGCCAGGTCAGGATCGGTGCCCATGGTGTAGCGGACCACACGCGAATCGCCCCCCAAATCCGTGTAGCTGACGTAGAAGCGTCCGGTCGAGGCATGGTCGGGGGGGAAGGCCAGGCCCAGCAGCCCCCGCTCGGAGTCGATGGAGACCAGGTCGCTGATGTCCAGACAGAGGGCGCGGAACGTCCCGTCCTGGTTGTAGACGCGGATGGTGCCCGAGCGCTCGACCACGAACAGGCGCGGGTCGTCGGGGGGCGAGACCAGGCGCAGGGGCCGGTCCAGGCCGGAAATGATCTCCTGCGAGCTGACCTGCGCTGCCGCGGGCAGGGCCGCCAGGATCATCAGTACGAGAAAAGCGATTCGAGCCATGATTCACGCATCCTTGGCATGGTGCGGGGATGGGCGGGCAGCGCCCGCAGCATACAAGACCCATTATATCCGAATTTTGGGGAAAGACCAAATTGAGGGGCTGGTCCCATGGGAGGGGATCGGGGCCGGAGTCGCCGCCGCCGGTGGTGTAGGCGGTGACGGCCAGGCGCAGTTTCGCGTCGGGCGCCAGGACGCCACAGCAGCGGTGCTGGTGGATCCTGGGCTGAGTCACCAGATGCGCCAGGCGATCCAGCAGCTCCCGCGGGGTGAGGAACCGAGCGTCGAGGTGGACTCTCCATTCGCCAGGCCCCCCCCCCACCTATGCAGGATTTTTTCCTGCCCCCCGGGGGGCCTACATTGCTTTATTTGAGCTCTATTTGGCAATTGGAGCCGATTTTCGGAATTTTCCCGAGTCCTGGAGGTACGCCCCCATCATCCGGGTAACGTGCGGGAACCCGTAAATGGTCAGGCCGCGGCCCGAAAATGCCTGCAATCGGCTGAATGACTTGCGAGAAATCCGGCTTGAATCGATTGATGGGTGCAATCACCCACCGAGGGTGATATCTGTTACAATGGGCCACCAAAGGAGGTACCCATGAGCGGCCAAAAACTCCAGATCGATGAAACCCTGCTGAATGAAGTGACACGACGGATTCGGGAAGCCGTTGGTCCGGATCGCATCATTCTGTTCGGTTCCGCTGCTACCGGGGACATGAACCGCGACAGCGATCTGGATCTGCTGGTCTTGATGGATTCCCCCCGAAACACCCGGCAGGAAAGCGTTCGGATCAGGAGTCGACTCCGGGGCCTGGGGTGGCCGATCGATGTCCTCGTCATGGACACAGCCAGGTTCGACGAGACCAAGGACATCATCGGCAGTGTCGCATATCCTGCCAACCGATACGGGAGGGTGCTCTATGCCCTCTCGTGACGATCTGATCCGGGAGTTGACGAACCAGTGGCTGGACAAGGCCGGGGACGACCTGAACGCGGCCCAGGCTTTGTTCGATCACGGGGGCGATTTGTGGCCCATCGTGGCTTTCCACTGCCAGCAGTCTGCAGAGAAAAATCTCAAGGCCATGCTTACTTCCTTGCAGGTTGAGTTCAGTAAGACCCACGATATTGCCATACTGCTAGACTCCCTGGAGGGAATTGATGGCGAAATTGGTCAAACCCTCCGTCCGGCTGAGGCCTTGACTGTATACGGGGTCCAGGTTCGATATCCCGGGGATGATCCCGAAGTCGGCCGGGAGGAAGCCGCACAGGCGTTGAACTTAGCCAAGGACGTGGCCAATAGAATATTGGCAATACTGGGACGGTAGGATTCTGGGAAATTGGTTCGAAGATCCGTCTCGCCCGAGGGGTCGGTGGATACAGTCAGGATTTTTTCCGGCCCCCCGGGGGACCTACATTGCAGAAATTGAGCTCTAAATGGGCAATTGGAGCCGATTTTCGGAATTTCCCGGATCCCCGAGATACGCCCCCCATCATCCGAGTCACAGCTTGAAGACATCCCCACCTACGGCCTGACCGACCGGACCATTCCCCGCGCCAACGAAAGCCTTGCTGTCGGTCCTGATCAGTCGTCCGGGCCCCAGGCCAGCGTGAGGCGGCGACCGGTCCTAATCCGATCAATGGCTCGAGGCCTGGATAAAGAGGCTGTCAGTTTCGACGGCCCAACCCTGTGATCGCAAAATAATCCTTGTCTGAATCCGAGTTCATCATCCCCACACGTCAGGGAGTCGGACACGGAATGCTACCGAACGCAATCCCCATTGAGAAACCTGATGGCCTCCGCGGAAATCCACAGGTCCGGCATCTGATCATCCAGGGTGTAGAGGATTCCATTGCCCCCCAGGGATCTGCTGGAATCCGCATAGGCTTCGAGGGAATTCATGACCCAGAATGAATCCAAAGAATACCCTTCCCAATCCAGTTGGGGGCTCACTCGGCCAAGATCCCCGACCTTGTCGAATGGGCATCCCGGGGGCAGTAGGAATTGGGGATCCTCCGGCAGGAGACGGAGCGCCAGGATCGGCTGACATCCAGGATCCTCATAGCGATAAACGGTGACATCCCGGTACCACTGCTTGGTGTTACCCCACACACTGAATTCATGAAAAGCGTCTCCCCCGCATCCTCCTCGCCCAGTAACGGAAGGCTTCCACGTCCTCCTCGCTTGCCCTTCCGGGGGGTCCATCCCCATAATCAGGACCGATGGGAAGTCTCAGCGTACAAACCTGTTCCATCTCGCATCCAACCCAGAAATTCATTCCGAACATTCCCGAATATTCGAGGAATGGGACAGGTTTCTCCAAAGCGGCCTTTTCGAATCGGGGTGGGTGAAAAGAAATGAACTCGACATCCTTCCAGCGGGGATGGGTCCCCGCACATCCGACCGACATGACGATGAAAATGAGGGCAAGGCCGAATCGTCCACGACTCATAGATTCCACAGCGTGCATCCGAATGGATAGAGGCCAATAACGGGATGGATCAATTCATGAATGAGCGCTGTTCGGAACAATACCCGACCCAACGACTGCAATCGACACCACCAACCCCGGAAAAATCGCCTCCACCCCCAGCCACGGCCCCCCGCGGCCCAGGGCCAGCCAGGCCAGCGCCACGAGCCCGCTCGCAGCCATGGAGACCGTCACGCGCCGACCGCTCACCCGCCACGGGGAATGCGCCAGCGCCAGGGGGAGCAGCAGCACCGGGGTGCCCACCGAGCCCAGCGACTTCCACAGCGTCACCACCGATCCCGACCACAGCGCCAGACTGATCGAAACGGCCGCGGTAGCCAGCAGGGCCCAGCGCATCAGGGGCAGCACATCCTCCTCGGATGAACCCCGCCAGCGGCCGATCACGTCCCGCCCCAGGGTCACCGCCCCGATGAAGGCGTAGCTGTCGACGGTGGACATGATGGTGGCCAGCAGGCCCACGCTGAACACCGCCTGCAGGGCCGGCGGCAGGGCCAGAGCGCCCAGGGCGGGGAACGCCTGGACCGGGTCGGCCAGATCGGGCATCAGGGCGCGGGCGTAGAGTCCGGCGGTCGTGGTCAGGAAGTCGAACACGATCCAGAACCCGATGGCCAGGCCGATCCCCAGGCGGGCGGTGCGCTCGGTGCGCGCGGCATAGCAGCGCTGGTAGAAGGCCGGCTCCACCAGGGTGGCCATGGCGATGAAGTACCACACCGCGATCGCCTGGAACCCCAGGCCGCCGTCCCAGGTCAGGTGGGCCGCCGGCAGGTTCTCCTGCAGGAACGACCAGCCGCCCCAGCGGATCACACAGACCGGCACCAGCACCAGGAAGCCCAGGAACATGAGGATGAACTGCACCATGTCCGTGGCCACCACCGCGCGCAATCCGCCCTTGAACACGTAGCCCACAGACAGGGCCGTTCCGATCACCACGCCGACCCACAGCGGCCAGCCGGTGAAGAACCCGACCATCACGCCCATCATCAGGACGTAGGCCGCCGGAGCGGTCATGACGAACAGGGTGCCGGCTCCGATGAGTGCGGGTGTGCGGCCGTACCGGCGTTCCAGGAGATCGGGAAGGGTGAGAACCTCGCTGCGGCGGGCGCGTCCGGCCAGGACCAGCGCGAACACACCCGCGTAGATGTAGTAGGGGACCCCGAAGACGAGCCAGTTGCTCACGCCGAAGCGCCAGGTGTACTCGCCGACGCCGAGGATGCCCCCGTACCAGGTCGAGACCAGCGAGGCGGTGAAGGCGGGCAGGGTGAGGCGGCGTCCGGCCACGATGTAGTCGGCGGAGTCGCCCACGGGGCTGCGCAGCAGGCGCAGGACCATGAAGACCAGGAAGGCGGCGTAGACGGCCCCGGCCAGCCAGGTCATCCCGTTCTCCGGATCATGTCTCGTCTTCGTCGTCGTCGATGCCGGCATGCCGGAAGAAGGACACCAGCAGCGACCCCTCGCCCGTCGAGAGCAGCAGCGGAGACATGGCGATGCGGTTGCTGATCGTCGCGGGGCCGCCGGGCGCCAGGGTCTCGCCCAGCAGGGGATATTCGGCGCCCTCGATGGTCACGCGCGTGACGGTTCCGCTGAGCGGCAGGATACTGAAGGCCATCCCCTCGGGCAGATCCCAGGACATGTGGGAACCGGGCCCCACACGGACGGTGTCGGTCTCCCGGCCGACCAGACAGATGCGCAGCCGGTCGGCGAAGCGCTCGAGCAGATGGCAGTTGAAGAGGGTGTGGTCCAGCCGCCAGCCGGTGGCGCCCAGCAGGACCGCCTCCTCGAAGCCCTGGTCCACCAGGAACAGCAGGGCCTTCTCGCTGTCGGTCGTGTACTGGTCGATGACCTGCAGATAGCGTGGACCCAGGCGCCCGTCCAGCAGGCGCCCGGCCAGGCTGTCGAAGTCCCCGATGACCACGTCCGGAGTGCGGGGCAGCAGGTCGTACGGATGCCCCGCCGCATCGGTGCACATGAAGAGGTCGGCGCCGTGCAGCCAGTAGTGCAGGACCGCCGGATCGGGTTCCGGCCCGCTGCACAGGACCACCGCACGGGGGCCCTTCTTCGGAAAGACGAGGTTCTCGGCCCCGCCGCGCTCGTAGGGATAAGGCGTCATCAGAAGTCGTAATCCAATCCCACCACGAAGTTGCGGCCGGCGGCCGGGGTCAGGTAGTTCTCGCCGTACCAGTAACCCCACGTCTCGTACTCTGCGTCGGCCAGGTTCCTAAGATGCACGAAGGCCGCCACTCCGTCCAGTCCCGGCAGGCCCAGGGCCCCGGGTTCCAGCCACAGGGAAAGATCCACCGTGGTCCAGGGGTCGATGGTCCGGGCCTCGTCGCCCGAGTTGTCCAGATGCTGCCGTCCGGTGTTCCGCACCCGCACCCGCGTGCGCACGCCCCGGTCCCACTGCCCCTCCCAGGCCGCCTGCAGCAGGTGGGCGGGGAACAGCGCGATGGGGTTGCCGCTGTAGTCGTACACCGAGCCGTCCCAGTCGTGGAAGACGAACTCGTCGAACTCGTCCCAGCTGCGGGAGGCAGCCACGGAAAGCTCGTGGCCCGCCGCCACCCGGACCCGCGCGCCCAGCTCGAAGCCGCGGTGCAGGGTCGTGCCGGCGTTGCCGCGGATGCTGCTGCCGTCGTCGTTCACCCCGCCGTAGGGCACGATCTCGTCGGTGAAGTCCATCCAGTAGCCGCCCACCGTCAGGCTGACCCCGTCGCTCGCCCAGGCGAATCCCACCTCGTAGTCGGTGACCTCCTCCTCGCTGACGTAGGGGTCGGACCACTCGACGTACTGCACCTCGCCTCCGGGCCCGGTGACCTCGCGACGGTTGCGGAACAGCGGCGAAACGCCCAGGTCGTCCCCGCCCTGCCAGGTGTCGAACAGCTCGTTGTCGGTGGGTTCGCGATGGTTGCGGCCGATGCCGGCCCAGGTCTGAAGCGATCCCCCGGCCACGGCCCCCGGCACGGCCCAGTTCAACGCCCCCTTGGGGTTGAAGAAGTCCCAGTCCACGGTGTAGGCGTTGCGCAGATCGCCGGTGAAGTTGCCCACCTCGTTCTGCATGAAGCTGTAGCTCTTGTGCTGGAAGTGGAGGTCCAGGGTCGCGGACACGCCACCGCCCAGTTCCACGCGCTGGTTGGCGTAGAGGGACCAGGCGTCCTTGTCGCCGGTGTACTCGTGGTACTTCAGGGGGGTGGTGAAGTCGGCCGGCGTGAAGCCCTCGGCCCACAGCACCTCCCCCCAGTGGTCGGAGTGGAAGGTGTACCAGTCCCCGCCCACCAGCAGCCGGCCCCGGCCCTGCTCCCAGCGCAGCGACGGCACCCAGCCCACGTGGTCCTTGCGCACCCACTTGCGGCGGATCACGTCGGCTGTATCGGCCGGATCCAGGCCCAGCGCCCGGTCCAGGGCGTAGGCCGAGGCCTCCTGGTCGTCCTTGTAGTTCTCGTAGAAGCCCTCGCCCTGGATGGAGTAGAGCCGGTTGGTCAGGGTCCAGGCCTCCGACAGGTAGATCGTGTTGTGCAGCTCGTAATGGGGCTGCCGGAAGTCGTCCACCGCGTTGTGGTAGGTCTCCAGGTTGGCCGTGCGGTCCTGGTCCAGCATGGACTGCGGCACGGCGTCCCAGGCGTGGTGGGTCAGCTCGCGGCCGGTGTAGACGTTGATGCGGGTGGTCATCTTCCCGGTAGCGTGCTGCCCCGACCAGAAAATCCCCCAGCCCTCGTGGCCGCTGCGCTGCCGGTAGCCGTCGCTCTCCTGGCGGGACAGGCGCACCTGGGAGCGGAAGCCGCCCTCGAGTTCGCCCGTCTGGTACTCGACCATCTGGCGCGAGAACCCGTAGCTGCCGGTGTTCAGCGAGAACGAACCGCCGGGGCGCTCGGTCAGGGCGGCCGAGACGATGTTCACCGTCCCGCCGATGGCCGTCATCCCGCCGATGGAATTGGTCACCCCTCGCTGCACCTGGATGTCCTGGATGCTCGCCGCCAGGTCGGGCAGGTCGACCCACCACACCTGGTGGTCCTCGGGATCGTTGAAGGGGATGCCGTTGAAGAGCACGCCCACGCGCCGCTGGTCGAAGCCGCGCACGCGCAGGTAGGTGTAGCCGAGGCCGCTGCCGGCGTCAGAGTAGGAGAAGACCCCGGGCACCGACTGCAGCAGCATGGGCAGTTCCAGGTCGGGCTCGCGCAGCTTCAGTTCCGCTGCGGTGATGTTGGTCAGGTTGACAAGGGCGCCGCGGTCGTAGCGGCTGGCGGTCACCGTGACGCTGTCCAGCCTGGCCACGGCGGTGTCGGCGGGAGCGGGTTCCAGGGCGAGCGAGGACAGGGCGCCGCCGAGCACGGCGACGAGGAGAAAAATGATGGTGCGCATGGCAGACCTCGTAGGGCTGGCCAGGCAGAGGAAGCGGGGGGCAAAAAAAAGGCGCCTTCCGTCAGGCGCCGATTCCGGCCCGTTTCCCTACGCCGGCATGATCCGGTTCAGGTTCCAAGGGTGTATCTCAGGCCGCGGCTCTCTTGCGGAGGCGGCCACCCCCAACGGTATCGACAAGGTAGGCGAGGACCGGGTTCAAGTCAACGGTCCCCGTCATCGGTCCCCGTCGTTGGTCCAGGGCGGCGCCCCGGGCCGACGGCGGCATGCGCGACCGCTACCGCGCCAGCCCCCGCCGCCAGTCGGTCACCAGATGCAGGTGCGAGACCTCCGAGCGGAAACTGGGGTCGGCCCCGGTCTGGAGGATGCGCCGGCCGTCCGGATGCAGATCGTAGTTGCAGCCCTCGGCCGAGGGGTCGGTCACGGTCAGTTTCTGGGTGAATCCGCCGATCCGGAAGGTCTGACCCGAGCCGTCCACCGAATAGACGCGCAGGTCCCCGCTGAACTTCGAGACCCACAGCTCGGTGCCGTCCCCGTTCCACTTCGGGTAGACGGCGCCGTCGTTGGTCACCTGCCACTTGCGGGCGCCGCCCTCGGCAGGCATGACGAAGATGTCCCAGCCGGCCGCCGACTCGGTGTGGTAGGCGATCCAGCGGCCATCGGGCGAGTACTCCCCCCCTGCCACGGTCATGTCCGGAACCGAGGCCAGGGTGACGACCTCCTCGGCGCCGGGTTCCAGGGACATGCGGCGCACCTCGGCGTCACCGTCCTCCCGCTCGAACTCGAACAACAGGAAGCGGTCGCCGGGACTCACGCTGGTGGGAACGATCTCCCGGGCGGATTCGAGGAGGATGGCCGCGCCTCCCTGCCCTTCCACCGGCTGCTGCATGATCCTGAACGAACCGTTCTCGACCGATGCGTAGAACACGTCCGCGCCCGACCGCGACCAGACCGGGCGCTTCTCGTCCCCGGCGGCGAAGGTGAACCGCGTCCGCAGTCCCGTGGTCAGGTCCATGAGCCACAGATCGATGCCCTCGTTGGAGGCGTTCTGCACCTCGAGCAGGGCCTGGGTCCCGTCGGGCGAGATGAAGGGATGGAAGACCTGTCCCGGTTCGCCGATGGGTTCGATCGCTCCGCCGGCCAGATCCACGAAGGAGATGACCTGCCCGACCTGGCTGGAGATCCCGGTCTGGAAGACCATCATCCCCGAGCGGGAAACGCTGAAGAGTCCGACCACGGCCCCGGGAAGAGTCAGGACGTTCTCCACCAGGGGGACGGCCCCCGCGGTCACCTTCTCCTGGTCGGGGGTGAAGGGAGCGGCCATCAGGACGTCTTCCCGCACGAACATCAGGCGGCCGTCGGCGTACTCGGCGTTGGCCTGGGACTGACCGATGATCCGGGGGGTGACCGAGGTGTCGGTGGAGGCCAGGAAAACGCTGTGGGCGTTCCCCGCACTGGCCCGCCCGACGAAGATGAATTCCTTGCCTCCGGGCAGGAAGCGGGGATGCCGGTGGGAATCGTGGTCCGGCCCCACCTTGGTCAGCTGGACGGGATCCCCGCCGATGTCCGGCACCATGAAGATCCCGTTGTTGAAGTCCGGGGCGCAGATGATCTGCCCTTGCTCGTTCCAGGAACCGCCCTTGCCGTTGGGGGCCTGGCACAGGGTCACCGGCGGCCCCCCGGCCACCGCGACCTTCTGCAGCTTCCCCTCGCCGGGCTTGAAGAACCCGATGAACCGGCTGTCCGGCGACCAGAACGGATAGGCGGCCCCTTCGGTGCCCGACAGCAGAACGGACTCGCCCTGATCCAGGTGGCGCAGGTAGAGCTGGGAGGTCCCGCCCTCCCCCACGGCGGTGAAGGCGACCATGGTCCCGTCAGGGGCGATGGCGGCCGGTCCCGGCGCCGTGCCCCGCAGGTCGTAATCGGTCCCCTTGGGCGCGGGGATCATGGTGTGCAGCAGGGGCGCAGGCGCGGGGCGGGCCAGCACCTGCCAGCCCAGGACTCCGCCCAGAGCCAGAGCGGCCACCGCCACCACGGCCGTCAGCCATGCGGGCGCGCCCCTGCGGCTTTCGGTCGAACCGGCGGCACGCAGGTCCAGGCGGGAGAAGCTCAGACTCGATCCGCTGGCTCCCCCGTCCTGCAGGAAGATCCGGGCCTCTCCGATGTCGCGCAGGCGCTGCTTGGGATTGCGCTCGAGGCAGCGCTCGATCAGGCGGCACAGCTCGGGGGCCTCCGCCA
>Ga0180009_10007016_pt1 | contig 11650 bp, 9 predicted proteins | sample OS_PC_MetaG_FD_123537 | JGI IMG/M metagenome (GOLD analysis project Ga0180009, IMG submission 123537) | Groundwater microbial communities from the Aspo Hard Rock Laboratory (HRL) deep subsurface site, Sweden - OS_PC_MetaG | ecosystem: Environmental > Aquatic > Deep subsurface > Groundwater...
CATCCTGACCTGTGATTCCTGTGATTAATGCTTTTTGCATACCGTTATCCTCCGTAATATTTTAGTTATCGAGATAAATTATACTTAAGTTTTGTAACTATTCAGCTACTGTGATTTTTTAGTAGTACAAAAACAAACCTTGTGTCCTACCATACTCTATTACAGGATGTTGCAGGGAAAGTAGCCCATTCCCGCATTGTCCAGACATATGAGATCAGTATTTCAGGACACGAGAAAATCTTAAGGGATATCATACTATTACATACCAATATTCATTCATCTTCCGTCCTTCTGGAGTTATATATTGTCGTTCTATATTAAAACCAAGATTTTGATAAAAGACATTTATTCTATTGTTTTTTTCTTGATCTGTTGTAAGATATACTTTCTTGCATCCTCTCTGTTTTATGTCTTTCAAGAATGCGAGTAATAACTTCTTGCCAATTCCATTACTTTGATATTCAGGCAACACTCCTATGGAAAATATCCCCGCAATATCATCACCAACAGGATTCCGCGCAGGATGGAAAAAGGCTTGAGCGATTTTTTTAATAACAATTGGTCTTTTAAAAATTGCACTTAGTGAAGCGATAGAAAATCTCAGCCAATCACGCTTCAAAAGCCTTGAATAAAAACCACTAGGATTTAATGCACCAACAACAAAACCTACTATTTCATTATTTTGGTTCGTATAAACATAACAGACACCTTCAGTAGCTTTACTAATATTTAAGTAATAAAGCGATAAAAATCGTGGCCCAAGAAAACTAAGAAAAAAACCAGGGAAACTGGCCATATGAATAGTTACAACTTGGCAAACATCCTTCAATTCCATATATCTAATCATTTAGTTCAACCTCATTTTACGCTTAAAAAAAGCTCTTCGTATTGAGCTGTAATTGTTTTTCGATCACAAGATAACACTAAGTAATTTCTTCCATTCCTGCCTAAAGTTTCGGCTCTGTTACGATCATTATATAGTTGAATTATCGCCTCTGTCAACCCTTGTGCATCTTCAGCATCAACACAAATCCCGCAATCTGCCTTCTCTATCATTATTCTCGTATCACTATCTGAATCAACACTTGCTACAACTGGTCGTGCCGCTGCCATGTAACCAAGAACCTTACTCGGTACTGATGTCTTTCCTTTCCCTTTAAGCAGAGTTACGACAGAAACATCAGCAGATGACTGAACATCAGAAAGTATTTCTCTCGGTTGAAAAGGTAAAAACTGTACATTTTTCAACTGTCGTTTTTCGGCATCCTCCTTAATCCTTTCTTTAACTATTCCTTCACCAACAAACAAAAAAAGAATATCTTTCATATATACAAGCTTCTCTGCACAATCAAGAAGAATGTCTGCTCCAGAAATCATTCCTATCGTCCCAGAGTAAAGAATCACAAACTTATTTGTAAGTCCGTATTTTCTGGCAAATTTATTATCCTTATGTATTAGAGTAATCTCATTTGTATCTATCCAGTTATAAATCACTCTAATTTTTGAGACAGAAACCCCCTTAATAATGAGATTTTTCTTAAATCCTTCGGATATTACCGCAATACTGCTGGCTGCATCATAAATTTTCAACTCCAGCTTCTTCAAAAATTGAATCAGCAGTTGATTCTTAATTACTCCAGTTGATATGGCCACATCAGGATATATGTCTTGGACATTAAAAACAAAATTAAGATCTTTTAACTTTTTTATTGCAAGGGCTATCAGCCCATTTGTAAGTGGTGGGGACACTATAAACAAAACATCTTGCCTTTCCAAACGCATAACGGCAATAAAGGAAAAAACAGCGAAAGTTAGGTAAGTAAGAAGTCGCCTAAAAAAAGTCTTCTTCGGAGAAGTATAAAGATAGCATCTAATTAATGTAATGCCAGCAACTCTTTCCATATTAAAAAGACTTTTTTTGTAATCAGGAAACAAAATCCCATGGGGATGATTCGGAAAACCTGTTACAACCGTCACATTATGACCTTTAACAGTTAAGTCATCGGCAAGCTCTTTGATCATTATCCCGATCGGTGCATATTCTGGGGGAAATAACTGACAGATGATTAATATTTTCATATTGTGATAATCCTCTAAGACTTACAAGCCATTGCTATAATGGACGCATACAAACGAAAAGATTTGTATTTTTCTCTAAGTTTATCTCGGAATGACAATTGATAATTACTATCAACTTCATTTTTATATCTTGTTTGAAGTTGCGCCATTTCTTTTCTTGGATTTGTAAAGAAAATAATAAACATATTTACCAACATATCTGCAACAATGATGCTTTTTAAAATAATAGTTTTTATTTTACCGTAACATTTTTTATAAAAGTACAATCTACTACGATTATATTCATACAGCATTCGTTGATCGGCTGTGCCAGAACTCTTGCCGCCATAGTGAATTATTTGCCCTTTTGGTACATAATACACACCGTAGCCATTTTGTTTCATCCTATAACAAATCTCAGTATCCTCAATATACATAAATATTTTGTCATCCAACATCCCTACCTTGTCTATAGCAGTTTTCCTCAACATAAGACAGGCACCAAGCAGATAATCAACTTCAAATGCAGCTTCTTTATTTTGCATAACGGCAAGGCTTGAAGAAAATAATTGTAAAAATATTCTCAAATCCTTAAGTTTTTCATATAACCACAGCGACCTATCAATCCTTAAGAGATGACCAAACTCTTTTAATAGAGTTGGAAACCCAAAATAAGAAGGCTGAAGCGACCCATCAGCATTAAATACCATACAACTGCAAGCCCCTGCAGTAGGAGTTTTTTCGAGAAAATCAATCATTAGATCTATTGTATTATCGATAATTAAAGTATCAGGGTTTAACAATAAGATATAATCTCCATGAGCAAGCTTAATACCTTGGTTGTTTGCATATGAGAAACCATTATTCGCTTCGTTTTTTATAAATATAACAGATGGAAATAACGGTGGGATATTGACAAAAGTATCGTCCTTTGATGCGTTGTCGATAACAAGTATCTCATAATTAGATTTTGTCTGAGATGATAAGATTGAGATTAGACAATTAATTAGGTAGTTTTTTGAATTATATGTAACGATAACAATCGAAACTAATATATTATCCACTTTTTCCTCGCTAATTTTGCTTTTCACAAAACACTCGTTCATATTGCCGACCGATAATTGTCCAATCAAAACGCAATGCCGTTTTTCGCCCCTGCTCAATAAGTCTCGCTCTGCATTCTTGATCGTCTAATAGACGATCGATTGCCTCTGCGATCTGATTCACATCACGGACAGGAACCATCAAACAGTTTTCGTCATCGATCGCAAAATCACGCACGCCACCACTATCAGTACAGACAACCGCTGTTTCGCAACTCATTGCCTCAAGTGGTGTTAGCCCAAAACCCTCTTCATGCGAACAGGTAACATAAATCAATGCAGATCGATACGCTATTACCAACTCCTCATCGTTGCACGGTATCAAAAAGTCAAATGGCAAATTCAAACCATTTGTGACATTACTATCTGTACCGATTATCAGTATGCGAAAATCTTTTCGTCGCTTCCATAGTAGATTCGCAGCATCACAAAAATCGAAAAAACCACGATTCGGTCGTCGATTCCCGACCGTCATGATAATTGGCACATCTGAAAGGCAACCTCCTGCGCAGGGGCTGAACAATTCGCTATTGATTCCGTTGTTTATGACTGTCACATCATGGACACCGTGTGATATCAAGATATTTGACAACCAGGAAGAGATAGCCGTTTTGTGCAGTGGTAATCGATAGCTATAACATGCCAAATAATAGGAAAACCATTGATTGCTTCCATCTGCTTGGCAAAAATAATTTGGTTCGTATCCTTGAACAATGTAAAACAATCGTGCACTACGCACTCTGAGCTTTGCCAATATTGCTGAGTATGTAGTCAAATAGTAAGAGGCTACGATCACATCCGAATCTGCTGGGACAGCTTTTGCTAAGGACATAACCCTATTCACAATGCCCAAATGATTTGATACTTTTGCACAACGCGAACGGATAATTTCAATTTCGTGATTCACCGAAAAAGGAATCTCTTCGTCGCCTGACACGATAAGTCGACAGCAATGCTTCAGTTTCGCCAACTGGTTCGCGATCTCTATGGTTACACGGACGCCCCCACTTCGTTCTATACTTATTAGCAAAAATGTAATCTTCATCAGGGAACCTCTCCTTGTAATTTAACACGACTTCTCTCGTCGCGCACAAGCCGAATTTGAATGGCAATTAGCACCAAAAAAAGCCCCCATATTCGTTGGTCATAAAAAAGAGTACCTGTTAAATTAGTAATTATCGAAGCTATAAAAGCCCCACGAAAACCAATTTGATAGGTATAGGCAAATGATCCTGTCTTAAAATGAGTTTTAGTATATCTCCATACAGAGAAAAGAAATATCACTAATAAAGTAAACCCAAAAGCACCAGTTTCAGCAAGCATTTGTGCAAAAAAATTCTCTGCAGTTCCAAACCGAAGGGAGTGGTAAGAAAATCCAAAAAAACCACATCCCAGAAAAGGAGATTCGATAAACATCCTGAATGCCTCAAAAATGGTAAGTGCTCGATTTGCTGCTCCAAAAACATTTATACTGAAATCCATGGATCCGCTATAATCTTCAGCTTCAATGACCAATGGAATCGCTCTTGGCAAATAAGTAATAGTTTCATATATCATAGAACCAAACCCGGACTTTAAAAAAAACTCGCCAAATATGACTATAAGTAACACAAAACAGACAACTGTTGCCAAAAACCGCTTCGTCGAAGTACTTTTAGAGCTTACAAGAATACCAGCTATTAAGCAAAAAAAAGCACTTCTTGATTGAGTTACAATAACACCTATAACCAATAATATAGTTGCACTAAATGAAAATAATATATATTTGTTTTTTTTGCCTTGTGCGTTGTTTTTGAACAGGAATGGAATTGCGATAATTGCCGCTATTGCCGAAAACATACCAGCTATGTTGTAGTTAGCCGAACCCATGTAGTAACCAGTATTTGCGTTAATAACTTCGTCAAGCTCATGTTCTCTAAATAGAGGCTTGGTGAATGTAACTGCACCACGAAAGTATGTCGTTGCAAATTCTGAAGGGTAGACAGTCTCATAAATCCCCCACCCAGCAACAAACAAACCGATAATAATCAGAATTTGCACTATTCTTTTAAATTTACCTTCGTCACCAGTGCCATATACAAGTAGGCACATAATTGGTATAAACTGAACCCACCGCAACCAAGTAATGAAAGAATTAGCAACGACAGAAGCCGGAGCAAATCGCAATGATGCGATTATAGTTATAAAAGACCAACAAGCTAATAACATAAGGCTTATTGTACTTGGCTCTTTAAGTAATCGTAGTCGTGCGGAACTAATTGCAAAAGTTAAAAATAAAATTAAAACAATAACCAAAGTATGCATTCCAATGTTAACTTCACGTCCTGCTATCGCAAATAAAGGAATGCTCTGGCTGAAAGGTATAAGAATAAATAATAAGTAGTATAGAGTAAATGTCCTTATTCGAACGCTACGATTTTGAGTTGGTATCATGTATTTCTCGCCACATTATCTCGGATGTTCCAGAGGATATAGTACTCTCTAAAATTTAGATAAAAGAATACGATGTCATGTAAATCCTTAAATTTTTTAAACATTGTTCCTCTCTTTTTCACATATCGATGCAAACCTGGCTGCTGCTGTCAAATGAGAGTGATGATTTATAATGTATTGACATGCCTGATTGCTGATATTTTTTCTTAGATTTTTATCTTGCATTAAAGTCAATACCGCCTCTGCCATATTTTCTACATCATGAGGAGCAACCAACATTCCAGTTTCCCTATGTTTAATCAATTCTGATAGTCCACCAATATTTGATGCAATTACAGGAATTCCACAGGCCATGGATTCTAAAGCTGATAGAGATGTTGCTTCAATTACGCCTTCTGATGGAACTGAGGGTATAATAACTGCATCGGATATAGCATACAGATTTATTATCTCTTCATGCTTAACATCACCAAGTAGTTTTATCGAATTAAACAATTTATTTTTGTTTATTATTTTAGATATTTTATGCTTGTCTTTTCCGCTGCCTGCAAAAAGTAATTGTATGTTCAAATCCTTCTTTATTTCTAATAAATGCTTCATCATTAGGGCTGCGTATACTACACCATTTTTTGCAGTTAATCGTCTTGGGCATAACAATGTCCAGCTATTGAGTTTGTCTGCATCACAATACTTAACCTTTAGATTCTGTTTAATACTATCAGAAATTGGATTAAATTCCGATATGTCTAAGAAATTGAACATTACCTCTGGTTGTTTCTTAAGTTTATTTCCACACAACAAGGTCACATGTTCTTTTAATCTATTATCAACAGTAATTATTACATCAGAACCTAAATACCCTTTCACCTCTTTTTTTACGAGTTTTAGCTCATTCAATGTCCCCTTTGAAATGATACCAGCACTTAATTTCTCATTAGTATAGTCACCGTGAACAGTTGTGATAATAGGTATTTTGAAGTTAATTTTTTTTCTAATTTTAGCCAAGATATTGCTTGCATCAATATCTTGGCAACTTATTGCATCAAACGAATTAGTTTTGATTTCTCTAACGACAATATTTTGTAACAAATAGTTTATCCAAAAAGATGTCCAAGAAAAAGATAATCTTTTACCAAGAACCGGAATTTTGCAAAACACAAAACTATGGGATCTTATAATAAATGTTTTTACAAACATAGATATATCAGAATAACTAATTACTTTAACTGTATGTCCAATTTCAGTAAGACCTTTAGTAAGATTATAAATATGAGTGGATTTCCCACCTATATGAGGATATGCATCATATGAAACTATCAGTATATTCATTCTACACCTTTTTCAAACTAAAAGCATGTGGCCACAAAAATTAAGTGATTAAGCTGCAAGATGTTACGATATATAGCGAGAGCTTCGAATGTCCAATTATCTTGCAACTATTATAACCCTTCGTGCTTCAATAGGTTATCCTCTATTATCCAAAGCTAATTCACAAGGTCGGTATTAATAAAAACCTTGAAATTCTTCTAATATGTTCCGATACTAATATTGATTGATTATTGTTTTACTTCTTCGTCCCAATAAAAAATATCTGATGCCCCCTTACCCAAGCATACGGTACTGTAGTTAGTCGTATTTTCCATTCTACCAAGCTATTTAAGTCATCAAATATATTGTCAGTGACGGTTCTAACATGCTCATCATACTTATTTTTTGAAGTAATAATAGTACCATCATCGTGAAGCTCGTTATATGGTGACTGAATAACAACATACTTGTTTGAAAGGTTGATCAAACTTCTACAGAATGTAATTGCATCAGGAACATGTTCTATAACATTTGAACAATATACAAGATCAAAGGTTTTATCAGTTGGCATTTCCAAAGGTTTTGCTATAGTGCCATAATTCAGTTTTGCTTTAGCCATAGCTTCTTTTGAAAAATCATAATAAAACAAATCACTTTTTGAATATTTCATTTTCAATATTGGCAACGAATCTCCACAACCGCAACCATAATCAAGAATAGATGACACTTCTAATTTTTCTTCGAGTAGAACAAACGCAACTGCGAATAGAGCTGTTTGTAATCTGCCATCGCATACTTCCCAATTTGATTTAAATCTTGCATCCCAATAATTAGCAGTATTATTTCCTTTCATTAAACAAAATATCTTATTTAAAAAATAATTCGCATAGCTTGATTTTACAGAGATTATTTTCAGCATTATTTCTTCTCCGTGTTTTTTATATTAATCCTGAAATTGGCAAGTGTGAGGGTGCAATATTTGTTAACCTTTTGCAATACAAAATGCCATAGCTTGCTTGCCGATTTCAGGTTAAATTGAATACAACAAAATTAAATTATCAGCTGCCTTTGGTTGCTCGCATTTTAAGCATATAGGCACTGGTCCAAACCAAATGGCACAGATATGATGCCATGTAAGAAAAGGCCAGACCTATTGCTCCGTAGGGTCTTACCCACAACCAAGAGAAACCAATAAAAGCAATACCCCAGAGAAAATTCAGAAAAAAACCCCACCACATTGAAGCCGAAATTGCAATTACCTGCCCAATAACATTGGTTGACGCTATAAAAACCGCTGTTAATGCTAACATTGTTAGAATCAACCAACCCGATGAAAAGTCCTGTCCATAGGTCTTCATGATGACCTGCGATAGCAAGGAGACAACAACTGCCATACTACCGGCGATAATAGCATTAATAAAGAAGGAAAGTTTAACCATCTTCCAGTAACTGTGTGCTTTGCCCTCTCCATTGGTATTTGCCATGAGAGAAAGTACCATCGGCGACAGTGAGATCGGGATAAAAAGTATAGCGGACTGCCATTGCTGGGCGGCACTAAATAGCCCCATTTCAGCATAACCATTGGGTCGGTGAACTAACAATACATTAGAGAGCCACATTATCGGCACAGTCAGGAAAACGCTGAGGGCAGCAGGTAGGGTAAATTTCCACAACATTTGTCTTTCCGACCAGCAATCACGAAATACATATGAAATATTTGCCATCCGGCATACCATCCGCAAAGCATGGTTATTCAGCCCCCAATTCACTGTCATGGACAAAACCATTCCAAAAACTGCGCCACTTACTCCCCAGTACCATGTGCCAAGTAGTATTAGCGGAAATGAACAAAGCCCCGCGAAAAAGTTTATTTTCGCAATTGACTGAAAAGCTTCAAATCCAGCAAGGGCACCTGTTTGTATTCCATTGAGAACACCAAAAAAAACGAGTCCTGCCCCGATACTGAGTGACAATGCCAAATGAGGGGCATGGAGAACTTGCATAGCAAGTAAAGAGGAGCCAAAGATTAACCCGATACTAACAATACTCGCAGTTATTAGTGCAACCAGAAAAGATAATGCAAGAATTCTCCCTGCCTTTTCAGGATCACTATATCGTAAATTCGCTATGTATTTTGTCGATGCCATTCCCAAGCCTAAACCAGCAAAAACACCAACAGTTCCGACTGTACTCTGAATCATACCCAGTTCACCAAAGGCGATTTGCCCTAAGAGCCTCGCCACAATTATTGACGAAAGCAAGATAAGCCCGCGTGAAACGACTGCACCGAATATCGACCAAAAAGCACCTTTGACAAAACGATATGCAAGAGGTGACGCTGAAATACGCTCTTTGTATCTCCATAAAATATTTGGTATCAAAGAATAAAAAAGCATTGTAAGCTTCAAATTATTAATCCTGTATATTTTCCTATAATGTCAACAATTTTTTCTGTTGCTGTTCCATCGCCATAAGGATTATGAGCTGTACTCATGGCATTATAGGCATTTTGATCTTGAAGAAGTTTTGCCGTTTCTTCAATGATCTTCTTGCAGTCCGTCCCGACCAAACGCACTGTGCCTCCTTCGACCCCCTCCGGCCGTTCCGTTGTCTCCCGCATAACCAATACTGGTTTTCCCAATGAAGGGGCTTCCTCTTGAACCCCACCGGAATCAGTTAATATTAAGTATGATTTAGACAATAGGTAAATAAAAGCTTCATAATCAAGTGGAGGAATCAGATGGATATTTTGTATACCATTTAATATCTTATTTACTGGTTTTTGAACATTTGGATTTAAATGGACAGGATAAACGATCTCTACATTTGAATACGATAGTGCTATATCTTTTAATGCATTACAGATATTTTCAAATCCCTCCCCAAAATTCTCACGACGATGACCAGTAACAAGTATCAATCTTTTAGCATTATTACAATTGATATCAAAAGTAGAAATAAAGTAATCTTCCCATTTCTTTTGAATCTCTGGCAAAGATTGTTGTTTTGTAACCATTAAGAGGGCATCTATAACAGTATTCCCTGTTATAAAAACCTTTCTCTTATCAATACCTTCTTTAATAATATTTTCTTTTGCCCTTTGGGTTGGTGCAAAATGAATATCTGTTAGCTGAGATGTAAGGCGTCTATTAATCTCTTCTGGAAAAGGTTGATATTTATCATATGTTCGCAGACCTGCTTCTACATGTCCCACAGCAATTCTTTCATGAAATGCTACTAATGCCCCAATAAATGTCGTTGTTGTATCGCCTTGGACAATTACCAAATCAGGTTTTTCTTTTTTTATCACATCTTTGAGAGAATTAATCACCTTTGTAATAATATCATACAAAGATTGATTATCCTGCATAATATTTAGATCGTAATCTGGAATGATATCAAAAATCCTAAGAACCTGATCAAGCATCTGTCGATGTTGAGCTGTAACACATACTACAGAGATAAACATGTTGGGATATTTCTTTAATTCTTTTATTATTGGTGCCAACTTAATTGCCTCTGGTCTTGTACCAAATATAAAAAGTACCTTCTTCATTTTTATCTCATCCTATCTTAACTTAAGAATTAATAGCATCTCAAACAAGAGATATGGAAAGATTGGGATTGGTCTCAAATATTTTATGCCAGACAAACTGTTATCTTTCCTCTTTATACCACTCAATCGTCCTCTTTAGCCCTTCTTCAAAAGGTATTTTTGCCTTGAATCCGAACTCTTTCTCCGCTTTTGCTGTATCCAAGCATCTTCTCGGCTGACCGTCTGGTTTTGAGCTATCCCAAATAATTTCACCCTTAAATTTAGTTAATTTGCAGATTAAATTAACTAAATCGTAACTACTCAGCTATTGTTATTTCATACATATTTTGAATCAACAAAAAATTCCTGAAAATGAAATTAGTGCTTGCATTTTAAGGTAAAATGTGATATATTGCTATGCATGGGAGATAAGCTATTCACACAAAAAGACATCCTGCGTATTTATGAAGCAGGGGAAAATTGGGGACAGCGCCCGTTTATTGAACTTTCTTCTGTCTACCCACAGGCTTTGCCATTAATATCCGACCCAATAATCACTCTAACCTTACTCCAAAATTCTCATCACCTGCTGGGGAGATTTGTGGTCAGACCTTGAAAGCAGAATTAACTCCTCAAACTTTTCCCTCATTGTACTTCTCTCTATCCTCATCTTCCACCATTCAATCCTTTATCTCATCATATGTAATAAGCTGAACATCTAACGCTTGGCAACTCTTTTTGCCCTCTTGTGTTATATCAATCTGCCTACAAATTCTCCATGGGTTCAGAATACACTTCCTTAATCCATCTTGCCATTTTCGCTCACAATTATTTTCCCTAAGTTTACACCCTTTGTGGTTCTTTCTCTGCCAGAGGTGCTCTCCTCTTCTTGTTACAATAGCTACTGGCTAACAAGTCCTGTGAAACGGTGTTCTATTGACTTGATGCAATTATCCACAACCACACAGGTGGAGCATTTTTCTATTCTTTTATAATTATAACTATTCCGGTAGTTATAATTCAGGATACCCGAATAGTTACCGCTCGCTTTACCATCCCCAAATACATTTCGTTGCTCTTGAAAAAGGGAACAGGCTACTCTTTTTCATTTTTTGTCGTTTTTTTGATGGTGTGCTTGAACTTCAACACAGCAAAATTCAGCTCGATAGTTGTTTCACTTTCATTGGATACCATATTATCATCAAATATTTCG
>Ga0180009_10007017_pt1 | contig 11649 bp, 10 predicted proteins | sample OS_PC_MetaG_FD_123537 | JGI IMG/M metagenome (GOLD analysis project Ga0180009, IMG submission 123537) | Groundwater microbial communities from the Aspo Hard Rock Laboratory (HRL) deep subsurface site, Sweden - OS_PC_MetaG | ecosystem: Environmental > Aquatic > Deep subsurface > Groundwater...
AAGAACGTTTTCACCGGAGCGTAAAATTTCATCCTCCACCTCCGCTCGGACTTTTTCAACAACTTCTTCGATTCTTGTCGGATGTATTCTACCGTCAGTCATCAGCTTCTCTAAAGCAATCTTCGCAACTTCACGCCTGATAGGGTCGAAAGCCGAAAGAATAACAGCTTCGGGAGTGTCGTCTACAATCACATCTACTCCGGTTACCGCCTCGAAAGCCCTGATATTTCTTCCTTCCCTGCCAATAATTCTTCCCTTCATCTCGTCGCTTTGGATGTTTAATACACTAACAGTAGATTCGACTGAGTAATCGGCAGCAAAACGTTGTATTGCTTGGATTATGATTTTTTGAGCTTCTTTTTTCTCCTCCAGTTTAGTTTGGTCGCGTATAGCTTTTAATTGTGAGGCAGACTCGTTTTTAGTTTCTTGTAAAAGATTGTCCAACAACAATTTTTTAGCCTCTTCGGGAGTCATTCCAGCGATACGCATAAGGCGCGTATTTTGTTCGTGAAGCAATCTATTTAATTCTTGAGCTTTTTCTTGGACTACTTTTGTCTTCGCATCAAGTTCCTTTTTGAGTGCGATATAATCTTGCTCTTTTTTATTGATTATATCAACTTTTTTATCGAAGTTTTCTTCGCGCTGATTGAGTTGTTTTTCATATGCTATTAACTTATTGCGTTTTTGATTTACTTCGTTATCATAGTCCTGTTTCTTTTTATACCACTCGTCTTTTATCTCAATCAGTTTTTCTTTTTTTGTAGCAGCTGCTTCCTTCTCGGCGTTTTGAATAATCTGCTTAGCACGATCTTCGGCGCTCGTAATTTTATTTTGACCACTTCTGTTGCTGAAATACCATCCTAAAAAGAAAGTCAAACCGGCGATTACAACAACCATCGGAATAAGTATGTATATATCAAAATCAAACATATAACCTCCAATATTACTAATAATTTTCAATAATTAATTGATGTTATGCAAACAGCTACAAGAATGTTTTTTTTACCAATTTACTACGAACTCATCCCCCGGGGTTTGGCTTAAACGTTGATAGGGGGTTGAGTTATAATAATAAATATGCGTAACATCAGTAATTAAATAAAAAAGCCACACGCAACAATAGATCAAAGGTATTGAAAGAACCTCTTTCATATACAGTGGGTGCCTGCCAGAACGTTTCTTACTTCCACTGCAGCATATTAGATTTTACTCTGATGCCGACCCTTAAGGGTTGAGGCCTGTAATACGACGTTCCTGAGTCAAGCTCCCTATTAAAGTTACTTGTCAGGTTCTTTAATAAAGTTGACTATGGTTGACGGTGTGGCTTTAAAAAAAATATTATTATTTAAAAGAACAACGGAGACGACGATTCATTCTGGTGTTGAGTCAACATTACTCAAGTATCTTGTCAAGGTATTCATTCATTTTATTAATCTCGAGATGTGCGTGAGCCAACACTTTTTGGTTATTTTCACGTTCCTTGAATAGATCTTCGGTAATGTTTAAGGCGGACAAAACAGCTACTGTCAAAGGTGGTTGTTCGGGAATTTTGTTATGTATAGTATTGATCATCTCGTCAACATAACTTGCGACTTTTTTAGTCAAATCATCGCTTTCGCCTCGCAGCGGATACTCTGTCCCGAAAATTTTAACCCGTATACTTTTTCCTTCTGTTGCCATGCCTGTTCCTTCAATCTAGTAAATTTTTATTCTCATCACCAATACCTGATTCCGTTCTCATAGTCAATTATTTATTTATATATGCGAATTGATTTTTGCGATCAGTTCGCTAATTCGTTTTTTTAATACTTCTTTTTCTTGCGGTGAAAAGGAGTTATCACCTGAGCTGGCTATCCGTGCAAATTCAGCTCGAAGCTGTGCAATTTCCTGTTCTCTGGAAGCCAATACCATTTTTACTTCTTCGTACTTCTGCTTTAAGTCTTGATTCTCTGATTTTAGTACTTGATTTTCTTCTTTAACTACAAAGATAATTTCGGAAGCCTTCCGAATTTTTTCCCAAAGGCTTTTTATCTCGACTTCGATATCTTTGCCTTCGATACTATCTTTTATGTTTGTACTAAGATGTTGGTAATCCAAGTGAAACTCCTAATGGTTTTTATTTCCTTATTTCTGCACCGTGCTTAGAGTTCATTCCGTTAATTATTTTTTCAATCACAACCTCAACTTCTTCGTCAGTTAAGGTTTTTTCTTCAGATAAAAATTTAATTGTGAAAGCAAAACTCTTTTTATTTTTATCTATTTGATTTCCTGTATAAAGGTCGAACAATTCTACAGATTTTACAAGACCACCACCTAACGATTTTATCGTTTCGCTTAATTCTGCAAAAGATATATTTGCTTCAACGACAAATGCCAGATCACGTATTACCGACGGAAACGTTGGTAACGACTTGTACTTTTTATCCGATTGATATAATTGCTTTAATCTATCAACACTAAGTTCGGCTACATATACATCTTGTTCTATGCTATACTTTTTTAGAATTTCGTCATTGATTTTTCCTAAATATCCGACTTCAATGTTCTGAATTTCTATAGAAATAGCCGAATCAACTAAAGCTTTAGTAGCATGATATGGAATAAATTTATATTTGTCAAGTAAAATCTTTAAAAATATATCTTCTATTACTCCTTTTATGTCAAAAATATCAGATTTCCGTTCATGAACCGACCAATTCAGGAAATCTGACTGGCCACATTTCACCAGTATCAACCTCTCCTCTTCCGAGTATCCTGTTACTAGTGTTGACATTTCAGTTTCATCAACCGAAAAGTAAACTCGTCCGATTTCAAATAGATTTAAATTCTTTTCTTGACGATTGATGTTGTTTCTAACTATTTCCAACATCGAGGGAATCAGACTTGTGCGCATTGCATTCATCTCACGACTTAGAGGATTTTTCAGTATGACTACATTCTCGCTTGTGAGCGACGCAACTTCTTGACTCAGTAAACTATTTGTAATTACCTCGTTGAAACCGCGCCCTGCTAACCATTGTCTTAATTCATCATTAAATTCGATTTTAGGAGTTTGTGAAGAGAATTTTATGTAAGAGGTTGTTTTCGTTTCGATTCGGTCATAACCATAAAGACGAGCAACTTCTTCGATAACATCTATCTCTCTTTCGATATCAGGCCTAAACGTTGGTACTTCATATAATAAAACAGAATCCTTATCTTTTTTCTTTAAGATATTTTTAAGTTGAATTCCGATTCTGCCTAATAAACTTTTAACTTCTTCTGAAGATAAATTAGTCCCTAAAATAGAATTGACTTTCGACAATCTAACTTTAATTTTAACAGGTTTAAATTTTTTAGGATAAACATCGAGGACACCTTTTAAAATTTTTCCTCCTGCAATTTTAGAAATCAATTGTGTACAACGATCGAGTGCGTAAACGGTAATATTCGGGTCTGCTCCCCTCTCGAATCGTTGTGAAGCATTAGTATTCAACCCAATATATTTGGAAGACCTTCTAATGTTACTCGGATTGAAATAAGCGCTTTCGATTAAAATATTTTGAGTCGATTCGGATATTTCTGAATTTAAACCACCCATTACGCCGGCGATTGCGACGGGCTTTTCTGCATCACAGATTAAGAGTGTATTTTCTTTTAATTCCCTCCCTTTTTCATCGAGCGTTGTAAAATACTCCCCGTCTGATGCAGTCCGAACAATAATTGTGTGAGACTCTAATTTATCATAATCAAAAGCATGAAGCGGATGACCTGTTTCCATTAAAACATAATTAGTTACATCAACCACATTATTGATTGGTCGAATGCCGACTGCTGATAATCTGTTTTGCAGCCATTTTGGTGAAGGTCCGATTTTTATATTTTTTATGACACGCGCCGAATATCGAGGACAATTATTAGAATCTTTTATAACTACACTTGCGTTTTTCGAAACGAGTTCCTTATCTTCCTTGAACTTAATTGACGGTACCATCAGTTGCTTTTTCAATAAAGCAGCAACTTCGCGAGCAATTCCGATATGGCTCAAACAATCGGGACGATTAGGTGTAATGCCCACCTCAAACACAACATCATTCAGACCCAAAAAATCAGCAAAAGCTTGACCTATTTGTGTATCATTTCCTAAAATATAAATTCCATCTTTGTCTTCACCGATATCCAGTTCATACTCCGAACATATCATTCCATTCGACTCCACGCCGCGTATTTTGGCTTTAGTCAGAGTAAACGGTTTGCCTTCCGGGTCGTGTTGATTTTTAGGGATTGTAGCTCCGACAAGTCCGACCACCACATGCTGCCCCACAGCAACATTCGGAGCACCACAAACTATTTTAAGATTTTGTGCGACGATATCAACATCGCAAACGGTTAGTTTATCTGCATTCGGATGTTTGGGAACACCCAGGACTTTACCGATGACAAAATTTTTGTATTTCTCACCGAGATATTCGATACTTTCAACTTCTAAACCGGCATTAGTTAGTTTTACTGCTAATTTATCGGGTGGAAGATTTATTTTTACGTATTGGTTTAACCAGTTTAATGAAATTTTCATTTTCGTAGTCTAAAATTGTTTTAAGAAACGAACGTCGTTGTCGAATAGAATTCTAATATCGTCAATTCCGTAACGGAGCATCGTTATTCGCTCAATGCCCATACCAAAAGCATATCCGCTGAGTTTTTCGGAATCGTAACCGACGAATTTGTAAACATTTGGGTCAACCATTCCACAACCCAAAATTTCCAGCCAGCCACTTTGTTTACACACTCTGCAACCTTTACCGCTGCATAAGAAGCAAGTTATATCCATTTCTGCACTCGGCTCCGTAAACGGAAAGAAACTTGGCCTGAATCGAAATTTAATAGAACTACTATAAAATTGCTTAGCGAAGGCAACGAGTGTTCCTTTAAGCTCGCTGAAAGTAACTCCTTCGTCAATATATAACCCTTCGACTTGGTGGAACAGGCAATAACTGCGGGCGCTGATTGCTTCGTTGCGGTAAACCCTGCCCGGCACAATAACTCTTACTGGCGGCTTTTGGGTTTCCATTACACGGATTTGGACTGGCGATGTGTGTGTTCGCAGCAATACGTTTTCAGAGATGAAAAAAGTATCCTGCATATCGCGAGCAGGATGGTCGGGCGGAAAATTAAGCGCTTCAAAATTATGATAGTCGTCTTCGATTTCAGGACCAAATACTACATCGAAGCCCATTCTAAAAAAAATATTTTTGATTTCGTTTAAGGTTTGGGTGATCGGGTGAAGCGAACCTATCCACCTTCGCCTGCCCGGAAGTGTAAGATCAACAATTTTAGTTTCAACATTCACAGACATTTCTAACAGTACTTTTCTCTCGTCGAAAAGTCTTTGTGTATTCGACCTGAGCTCATTCAGCGCTTTTCCGACGACGGGGCGCTCTTCGGGGGATACGTTTTTCAGCGTATCAAAAAGTTCGGCAATCGAACCTTTGCGTGCTAAGTATTTAATTCGGAACGATTCAAGGTCGGTTAAGGATTTACAATTAGCAATTTCTACCTCGGTTAATTTTTTCAGTTCTTCAATTTTTTCTTTCATCGAAATTCCGGGTTATTAAAAAATAATATCTTCCCACTTTCATTTCTACTACGTGTAGAAAATTTCCGTTTCAACGGAATGTTGAGAATGGGAAGATATTTTTATGCAGTTGCAAATTTGACAACTTCTGCAAAAGCATCTGGGTTTCTCGCTGCCATATCTGCTAAAAGTTTTCGATTGATTTCTATCTTATTCTTGTTGAGTCCATCAATCAATCTTGAGTATGTAGTTCCGTGTAAGCGGGCTGCCGCATTGATACGGGCAATCCACAGTTGACGAAACTCTCTCTTCTTTAAGCGCCTATCACGGTAAGCATGTTGACCTGCTTTGTCAATATGATGCTTTGCTACCGTAAGGACTTTACTTCTCGCACCCCAATAACCTTTCGCGCGGGAAAGAATCCGTTTGCGACGGCGATGGGAGGCAACTTTGTTCTGCGAACGTGGCATAGTTGCTCTTAACTCCTTTCAGTTTATTGTTTATTAGTTATGTAAAAGCATTTTAATGCGTTTCGTTTCCTGAGTAGAAACCAACGTAGCTTTCCTCAAATTACGCTTGCGCTTTTTGGTTTTTGAAGTCAGTATGTGACTTTTGTAAGCTTTTCTACGTTTAACTTTGCCGGTACCGGTGATTTTAAAACGTTTTTTTGCACTGGAATCGGATTTCATTTTGGGCATTATATACCTCTGTTATTATGGTTACTTAGTTTCTTCTGTTTTAGGTTTTGTCGAAGACTTTTTCTTAGTCGCTTTATCGGCAGCTAAAATCATAATCATATGCTTGCCTTCTAATTTTGCCGGTTGCTCGATTTTTGCAACTTCTGCAACTTTTTCTGCCAATCGTGTTAAAAGTTCTTCGCCATGCTCTTTATAAGTTATCTCACGACCTTTAAAAACTACTGTTGCTTTTACTTTGTTACCTGCTTCTAAAAAAGCTTTTGCGTGCCGGGCTTTAAACTCAAAATCGTGAACATCTGTGTTCGGATGAAACCGTATTTCCTTCATCACCACTACTTGTTGATGTTTACGCTGAATTTTTTCTTTCTTGGTCAACTCATATTTATACTTCCCGATATCCATCAGCTTACAGACAGGCGGGGTTGCATTCGGTACTATTTCGATCAAATCGAGCCCTCTGTCCATCGCGAATCTAATCCCTTCTTGAGGCGATACAATTCCGAGTTGTTGACCTGTCTCGTCAATAAGACGTATTTTGGGAACACGAATTTCTTCGTTTACGCGCGGCGTATTTTGATCCTTGATATTTTATCTCCTATGATGTTATTTTTTTGTTTTCTATCTCTTCGGTTACCGATTTAATAAATTCATTCAATGGCTGCGAACCTAAATCACCTTTCTTGTGGCGACGTATTGAGACACTATTCGAGTTCTTTTCTTTGTCACCGACGATCAACATATACGGGACTTTCTTCAATTCGTGTTCGCGAATCTTGTAATTTATTTTTTCATTACGAGTATCTAATTCAACGCGAATCTCAGCTTGTTTTAATTTGTTAACCACCGAAGCGGCATACTCATTTTGAGCATCTGTGATAGGCATGACCACTACTTGCAAAGGTGAGAGCCATAACGGAAACTCGCCCGCATAATGTTCAATAAGCACCCCGATGAATCTTTCTAAGCTGCCAAACGGTGCTCTATGAATTACAACCGGTCGATGCTTTTGGCCATCGCTTCCTACATATTCTAAATTAAACCGTTCAGGCATGACATAATCTATTTGGACCGTGCCTAATTGCCAAGTGCGACCTAAAACATCTTTCACTAAAAAATCTATTTTAGGTCCATAAAAAGCAGCTTCACCTATAGCGACTTTGTAATTTAATTTCATCTCTTCAGCCGCTTCAAGTATTTCTCTTTCAGCACGATCCCACAGCTCATCGGCACCGCCGTATTTTTCTTTGTTCAGAGGATCACGGAATGATAATCGTGTCGTGAAATCTTTGAAACCAAGTGTGTTAAAGACGAGCTGTATCAAATCAATAACATCGCAAACCTCAGCTTTCAATTGATCCTGTCGCACGAACATGTGCGAATCATCAACAGTAAAACTACGGACACGAGTTAATCCGTTCAACTCGCCCGACTGCTCATAACGATAAACAGTGCCGAACTCTGATAACCGTATCGGAAGGTCGCGGTAACTGTGCGGTTTTGCAGCGTAAATCTGAAAGTGATGAGGACAGTTCATCGGTTTCAGTAAATATTCTTCGTTCTCAACTTTAATCGGACTGAATTGGCTGTCTTTATAATACGGATAATGACCGCTTGTCTTGTAAAGATTTAGATTTCCGATATGAGGAGTAACGACGGCTAAATAACCTCGTTTTTTCTGTTCTTGTCTAAGGAAATTCTCTAAAGTTTCCCTTATGATGGTTCCTTTGGGCAGCCAGAGCGGAAGTCCACCCCCTACTTTAGGAGTTAGTAAAAATATTTCCAACTCAGTACCTAATTTCCGGTGGTCACGGCGTTTTGCTTCTTCAACTCTATACAGATATTCGTCCAACTCTTTTTTTGAGGGAAAAGAAATTCCGTATATCCGTTGAAGCATTTTATTTTTTTCGCTTCCCCGCCAGTATGCACCTGCGACGTTTAGAAGTTTAATGAATTTTATTCTTCCTGTCGAAGGAACGTGAGGTCCATAACACAAGTCAGTAAATTTACCAACTTTGTACAAAGAAATTTTTTCGTTTTTATGTTCCTCTAAAAGTTCTAACTTATAATCATCACCTTTTTGTTTGAAGTAGTCATAAGCTTCTTGCCATGACAATTCTTTCCTGATATAAGGAAAGTCGTGCTGAGTATACTCAGCCATTTTACCCTCGATTTTTGCAAGGTCGTCCGCAGTTATCGCGTGGTCACCCATATCGATATCGTAGTAAAAACCGTTTTCGATAGGTGGACCGATACCGAATTTAGTGCCGGGGAAAATTTCTTCGATAGCTTCAGCCATAAGATGAGCTGAGCTATGCCAATAGGTATACTTTCCACCGTCATCCTGCCATTTCAGTATCTTAACTTCCGCATCTTTGTTGATCGGGCGGGACATATCCCATACTTCACCGTCAACTTCGACGGCGAGAGCTTCGGCGGCAAGTTTCTTACTGATAGATTCGGAAATTTGAATACCGTTAACACCGTTTTCAAACTCTCTTACGCTATTATCAGGAAATGTTATTTTAATTGTTGACATTTAATAATCAAAAAAAGGGGCTGTTCAATAAGTAGATTTTCTCGATACTGGGGTTGACCAAAGAGTAGAATATTCGATGTAGTGCGAACTTTAGTTCACTTAAATTTCATTAAAAAGCGAAATGAATTTCGCTCTACATTCCTCTTAAAGAACTTATTGGACAACCTCGAACTCGCCTGCCCGCCATTATTAAGTTCAAAATTGGTAGGCGGGAAAACCAGCTAAGTTTTGCCGGTTCTCGAGTAGTCCCGAATCCCGATCCCGAATACATTCGGGACGGGATCGGGACGTAACGAGAGAATTTTTGGGACAGTCCCAGAGAAACTAGCACCTATTTAAATTTATGATGATACATTTATTTTGTGGGCTCTATAGGAGTCGAACCTACGACCTCTACCATGTCAAGGTAGCGCTCTAACCAACTGAGCTAAGAGCCCGAATGAGAGTGCCGGGGATCGGAATCGAACCGACATGGACCTTACGGACCGCAGGATTTTAAGTCCTGTGCGTCTACCAGTTCCGCCACCCCGGCAATACAAATGATATTCGTCAATCGTCATCTGTCATTTGTTATTTGATTCTCCTACTAATGACCAATGACACTCATTATGAGGCGCCGGGCGGACTCGAACCGTCGAATTAAGGTTTTGCAGACCTCTCCCTTACCACTTGGGTACGGCGCCAATTTAAAACTTCCTTCCAAATAAAAACCCCGCCACCTGGTGGGATTTGGGGGCGGCGGGGTAATTAAAGAGGAAGTTTGTAATCAAGACCCAGATTTTCAGGACCAAGGTAACCAACTGTGGTCACCTCGAGCGGGAAACGGGACTTGAACCCGCGACATTCACCTTGGCAAGGTGACGCTCTACCAACTGAGCTATTCCCGCATTTTAACAGCGCTAATATACAAAACTTATATTCTTTTTGCAAGTGTTATATTTGCCTTTTTACACTTTTACGCCTAAAATATAGAGGTCTGACCACTAAAAGTCAAGCTTTATGTTTTTGACAACAAAAGATCCGAATACGATTCATTAATATTTTCTTCGATTTCGGCTGAAAGTTTTTCTTTTATAAATTTGAATAACTCTTTTGTTTTGGTTTCGGAGTCTTTATGAATTACTTCTAATTCTATGAAGGATCCCAATCCTTCTACTTCGTCAATGTGAATCCGGCAATTTTCATACATATAAAGATCTCTGATTTTTTTAACCACAACACGGATTCCATTGGATGCTGCCAATACTTCTTTTAAACGACCTGGTTCATCAACTTTTACGATTTGATAATTACTCCACATCTCTGTTGTTGACTCTTTGCGATCGTAATAAATTAATTGAGATTCTTTTTTATCAATCTCACGGAGTTTAAGGCGACCCTTAGATACATTGAAATATGTGTCAACTTGAACCATTTTACACTCAAATGTAGCCCCTAAATCATTGAGGAGTGATTTGATATTATCTTTAGAATTGACTTTAGCTTTTAGTTCAAGATTTATAGGCACTTCGTTATCGATTAATTTCTAATATTTTATATTCCAAAAAACCGGCGGGTACTGGAATCTTTACTTCGTCGCCGACCTTTTTCCCTAACAGCCCTTTACCTAATGGTGAAGTAATCGCAATTTTATTTTGTTCGAAGTCGGCTTCTTCCTGAGAGACCAAGATGTAATTTACTTCTTCCTTGTTCTTTTTATCGAAAAGTTTAACTTTTGAGAGAATGTAGATTTTATCGTTAGGCAATTCCTTGCTTTCGATTAACCGTGAACGTGAAAGGATTTGTTCAATTTTTTCGATTTTATGCTCTAGACGTCGTTGCGCCTCTTTGGCAACGTCGTATTCAGCGTTCTCGCTTAAATCACCGTGTGCTCTTGCTTCGGCGATTTTTACAGCCATATCGGCACGACCTCGTATTTTTAGGTCACGCAGCTCGTTTTCTAATTCGACGATTCGTTCACGCGTCAAATATACAACACCATTATTGCTATTCATAAATACCTCAAGGAATTTTTTTAAAAAAAATTTACTCTCTCTATAAAACAAAAAATATAGCCATCACAAATATAGGTGATGGCTATAGATAAACTTCTGTAATAATCTATAATATTAATTTGATAAAGTCAAGATTTATTTATCGTCAATTAAAATTAGGTGTCCTAGTTTATCCCGTTTAGCTTTCAGATATTTTTCGTTGTGCTGATGTGGCTTTATTTCTAAAGGTATTCGCTCAACAATCTCTAAACCGTAACCTTCTAAACCGACTATCTTTTTCGGATTGTTTGTCATCAATCTCATTTTTCGAACGCCTAAATCCAATAATATTTGTGCGCCTATTCCATAGTCACGCAAATCGGCTCTGAAGCCTAATTTTTCGTTGGCTTCGACCGTATCCAAACCTCCATCCTGTAAATTATAAGCTTGAATTTTATTCGATAAACCAATTCCGCGTCCCTCCTGCCGCATATACAGCACTATCCCTGAACCATTCTCTTCAACTTTCTTCATCGCCGCAATAAGCTGGTCGTTACAATCACATCTTAAAGAACCGAACACATCCCCCGTCAAACATTCGGAATGAACTCGAACAAGAGCCGGTTTATCGTGTAGAATATTTCCCTTGACTAATGCTATGTGGTTTTTGTTATCGGTTTCACTTCGATACAAATAAATCTCAAAATCCCCATAAACTGTGGGAAGATGAGCACGCCCAACACGCTGAACCAACTTCTCGCTTGATAACCGGTATTGTATTAAATCTTTTATGGTAATAATTTTTAGTCGATATTTTTCTGCAATCTTAAACAGGTCTGGAACTCTCGCCATTGTGCCGTCGTCGTTTAGTATTTCGCACAAGACACC
>Ga0180009_10007018_pt1 | contig 11647 bp, 7 predicted proteins | sample OS_PC_MetaG_FD_123537 | JGI IMG/M metagenome (GOLD analysis project Ga0180009, IMG submission 123537) | Groundwater microbial communities from the Aspo Hard Rock Laboratory (HRL) deep subsurface site, Sweden - OS_PC_MetaG | ecosystem: Environmental > Aquatic > Deep subsurface > Groundwater...
TCCGGAAAACAGCAGAGGATTGGTAGCCAAATTCAGATCGATAAATGGTGTGTTGTTGATGACAAGCAAGTTGCAAGCCGGCGAAAATCAGTTCGACCTGAATTTTGCTACCGAAGGCATGCTGATCGTTTCTGTTTACGACCAAATGGGAAATTTGGTAACAAGCGAAAAGATTATTGTAAATTAGTCGCTCAATTTAATTTAACAACATGACCACTTTTGCCCTATGCCCAACAAATAGCAACATCACCCGGAGGATGAATTCAGACAGGGATATTGCAGCGGAGTTGCAAACTCCGCTGAGGGGAGGCATGCTAATCGTTTCTGTTTACGACCAAATGGGAAACCCCAACCCACATTGCAGCACATTTCCAAGCCCACACGAGCCTACGCTCTGCCCAAAGGCTTGAAAAAGAGCTGCACTTTCCCCTCCACTCTACTAATATGATGATACATTCATTACATTATTAAAAAAAAGAATAAAAAAAATTTGTATTGATACAATATTTCTATCTTTGCACCAAAAAACATATTTAGTACAAATAGTATATAGATGAAAATAGACGAAACAAAAGATGTAATTGTAAGTGTTGCAAACAAGCTGTTTAGTCGATTTGGATTTCAGAAAACTTCGATGGACGAAATTGCTAAAACGGCACGTAAAGCGAAAGGTTCTTTATATTACCACTTTGCAAGTAAAGAAGAGTTATTTAAAGAAGTAGTATCAAGAGAAATGGCAGTACTTAAAAATCAATTATCTGTCATTGTGCATAATACAGAATTGAATGCAGGAGATAAAATTAAAAATTATCTAATTCTGCGTATGCAACTATTAAATAATGCTGCCAACTACCACGAAACCTTAAAAGCCGACTTTTACGAACATTATATATTTATTGATGATTTAAGAAGTGAATTAGATAAATGGGAATTAGATAATTTAAGAAACATATTGGAACAAGGTATCAATGAAGGAGATTTTAATAAAAGTGGAAATATTGAAGTTCTGCTCGAAATGATAATTATGGTTTTAAAGGGTTTAGAGATTCCTTTCTTTTTACAAAATAAATACACCAGATATTCACCACATTTTGATGATTTGATTGGTGTTTTAATAAAAGGAATATCAAAATAATTTTTTTGCTTTAAAAATGACTAAAAAACGAATATAGTTTAAATAAACTAAAATAACTATGATGGAAAAATTAACTCGGATTATCATAAAATTGAAATGGATAATCGTTGCAAGTGTATTGGCATTAACCATTTTCTTTGGTTATCAAACTAAGTTTTTGACAATCAATTCAGATATTCTAAGTTCTTTGCCCGATGACGACCCTGCTGCGTCATTATATAAAGAAATTGGAACTCAATTTGGTGGAAATGACATGGGTATGATTGTTTTGGAATCTGACAATGTTTTTAAAACTGAAATATTACAGCATATTAAACAAATTACCGATAGTCTGAAATATACTGATGGAGTATCAACGGTTACGAGTTTAACCAATATTCTGGATATAAAAAGTTCTGAGTGGGGACTTGAAATCGGAAAATTGGTCGATGAGTACAACCTGCCTGATAAACAATCCCAATTAGACAGCCTGAAAAATTATGTTTTCTCGAAAGAGATGTACAAAGGGGCAATTGTATCCGAAGATGGAACTGCTACTGTTGTTATGTTTACATTGCTTCCTGATGCTGATAAGCAAGCTGTTGCAAAGATGATTAAGAGTAAGGTTGAAAACCTGAATTTGCCCGAAACGCTATACTTCGGCGGTCTGCCGATGATGATGAACGATATTAGCGATTTAATTTTAGCTGATATTGTTTGGCTTTTGCCTATCGTTTTTGTAATTATAGCACTTATTTTATTGTTTAGTTTCAAGTCGTTTCGTGGTGTTTTATTACCACTACTTACTGCCGGTATTGCTGTAATTTGGACTATTGGGATAATGGTAGTTACGGGTTATGAGCTTACTATAATTTCAAATATTATACCTGTTGTTTTACTTGCTTTGGGTAGTGCTTATACCATACATGTATTAAACAGTATCAACCAAAGCAAAGAAAAAGACAGAAAACAGGCATTAAAAAAAGCTCTTACTTATATAATTGTACCCGTAATTTTGGCAGCAGTAACCACAGCCATTGGTTTTGTTTCCTTTGTATTTGGTGCATATCTTACCATGATTAAAGACTTCGGGATTTTTACAGCAGTGGGTACATTAATTGCTTTGCTGTTGTCCATATTTTTTGTTCCTGCTCTTATATCAGCATTTTCGATGTATCGCAAAAAAGTTGAAACAAACCAACCGGAAAAGGAAAATATATTAACCCATAAAATACTTCAACCATTAGTTACACTTCTTTTCAAACACCCGAAATACTCATTATCGGCATGGGGAATTTTACTTCTATTGAGTATAGGCGGCATGTTTTTTATAAAGACAAGTGTAAATATGGCTGATTACTTTAAGAAAGATAATCCAACAAGGATTTCTGAAGATGTGATGCAGAAAAAATTCGGCGGTTCATTACCTGTATTTGTTGTATTTGAAGGAGATATGCAAAGCCCTGAGGTTCTGAAAATGATGATTAAAACAGAGCATTTTATGAAAGAAGACCCGAATATCGATATGACACAATCTGTAGCCGATCTTGTGGAACAAATGAACGATGCGATGGGCGAAGGCAAAATGATACCCGATGATAAAGCTAAAATTGAACAATTATGGTTTTTGCTCGATGGTCAGGACGTAATGACTCAGCTTGTGTCGGAAGACTTGGACAAAGGAATTATCCAATCAAGATTTGCTTCTGTTGAAACTAAAAACATAGATGAATTTACATCAAAAATGAACAAATTCATTCAAGAAAATAATAGTGAGAATATAAAAATTGAATTAACAGGTATGCCGTCTGTATATGTTAAATTAAATGACAGCCTTATTCAAAGTCAATTTAGCAGTTTGATACTTGCATTAGTAATGGTACTTTTAATTGTAGGATTAATGTTACGGTCAATATCAAAAGGGGTTTATGCTACAATTCCAATTATTGCTACAATATTGATATTATTTGGGTTCATGGGCATAACAGGCATTCCTCTTGATATAGCCACAGTACTTGTAGGTAGTATTGCTTTGGGTATCGGTATAGATTATTCCATTCATATTATTACAGGTTTTAATTTTCACTTGAAAGAAACCGGAGATGCTGAAAAAGCGATTGAAAAAACTATTTTAAGTAGTGGAAACGCCGTTATTATAAATGTATTATCGGTTGCAGCAGGATTTTTAGTTTTGATATTTTCACAAATAGTTCCATTGCAAAACTTCGGCATTCTGGTTGCCATAAGTATGTTCGGCTCCGGTATCGGTGCTTTAACTTTATTGCCCATAATATTGATATTGGCAAACAGAAAACGCAAAATAATAGCAAATAATCATTAACAATAATTAATTCTTTAAAAAATGAATAAAATGAAAATTCAAACAGTGGTTTTAACCGCTTTAATCGTGGCAGGAAGCATGTTTTCTGCAAATGCGCAAGACGCAAGTACCATTTTAAAAAAAATGGACGATGTTATGTATTCTCCCAAAGACATGACTGGAAAGAATAAAATCATTCTTATTGACAAAAACGGGAAAGAGGAAATCCGTGAAGCAACCATACAGCAAAAAGGAACCGATAAACGAATATTTCGGTTTACTGCTCCTGCTTCGCAATCAGGCATATCAGTGTTGTCATTGCCTGACGATGTGATGTATTTGTATTTACCTGCATTTGGTAAAGAAAGACGAATTGCAACCAGCGCCAAAAACCAAAATTTTGCAGGTACCGATTTTTCTTATGATGATATGGAATCTGTATTGTTCTCGGTAAAGTACACCTCAAAATTAGTGAAAACTGAAGGCAATGTATATGTATTGGAATTAACTCCTATCAGTAGTAAATCGGATTATTCGAAAGTAATGGTACATGTGAACAAAACAGATTATTATCCTGAATTAATGGAGTATTACGACAAAGGCAATACAAAAGTAAAAGAAGCCAAATACACTTTCAAAAAAATAGGTAATTATTGGAATGCCTCTGAAATTGAAATGACCGATTTGAAAAAGAACCATAAAACTAAAATGTTAATGTCGGATGTGAAATATGACACGGGGTTGACAGACGATGATTTTACGGTCAGGAAGTTAAAGCAATAAAAAAACATGAAACAAAAAGTAGCATTAGTACTAGGAAGTGGTGGTGCTCGCGGAACAGCACACATTGGGGTAATTCGTGAACTTGAAAAACTAAGTTACGAAATAACTTCCATTTCCGGTACTTCTATGGGGGCTTTGGTGGGGGGTGTTTATGCTGCAGGAAAACTGGATGAATATGAATCATGGCTGCGCTCATTAAGCAAAATGGATATGTTCAACCTGGTTGATTTTACACTAAGCACAAACGGGATAATTAAAGCTGACAAGGTTTTAAAAGAGATACAAAAATTTATTCCCGACCATAAAATCGAGGAATTACCCATTAAATATGCAGCAGTGGCTACCGATTTTAAACAGAAAAAAGAAGTGGTGATAACCGAAGGTAGTTTGTTCGAAGCAATACGTGCTTCAATATCTATTCCCTTTGTTATCACACCTGTGTTAAAAAGTGATACCGTTTTTGTTGATGGTGGTGTTCTTAACCCCGTGCCTGTCAACCGCGTTGCCCGGCAGAGAAATGATATTCTTATCGCGGTTAATGTAAATGCACAAATCCCATATACAAAGCCAATAGCCTTGAATCAGGATTTGGGGTATTTCGAAAAACTCACCAACGGTAAACTAAGTGAGTTTCAAAGGAGGCTGACCAGTTTTTTCCCGGCAAATACGCATAAAAAAGAAAACACCGGGGTAGGCTATTTTAACCTCATTAGCGACACATCAAGTCTCATGTTATCGCAAATTGCAAAGTTAACCCTCGAAATGAACCCACCCGATATACTTATCGAAGTTTCAAGGGATTCGTGCGGCACGTTTGATTTCTATAAAGCCGAGGAACTTATTGAGTTAGGTAAAAAAGCTACCCGGGAAGGCATGGGAAAATTAATTAATCAAAAATCTTTGTCATGAAATAGCCACAACAGTAATTAGAAACTACGATTTAATAGCAAAAACACTTAAAAGAATAATCAATAAAAATATGAAAATAAAATATTTAATCTTCGCAATATTTATTGCATTAGTTGGCAGTGTAAACCTTGCAAAAGCGCAAGAAGATGCCGATAAATTAAAACTATCAGGCGAATTATTGACCGACCAACGTTTTTTACTTAAATCACCCAACGATTGGGCTTGGAACGAAAATCGTCTGACTTTAAGACTTGACAAAAAAATTACCGATAATTCAAAATTTCACAGCGAAGTCTGGTTACGGAATATAGGTTTACCAAATATTACTTCATCGAGTGATTTATACAACAAAGGGATTGTTGACCCTATGGACATTGAAATAAAGGAAGCCTATGTTCAACTGTTTGGTTTCTTATCAAAAAATCTTGATGTCAAAATTGGTCAACAGCGTATTGCCTGGGGAACAGCAGATAAATTAAATCCCACCGATAACTTAAACCCATATGATTTTGAAGATGTATTGGATTTTGGTCGACACCGGGGTTCAGTTGCTATGAACATGCAGTATTATTTCAATTCCTATTACTCGATACAAGCTGTATATATCCCAATTTTTCAACCAGCAAATATGCCTGTTGGTATTTTTGCAAATGCCCTTAATCCATCAATGGATCTGCCCGAAGGAGTAATGTTGAACAGTTTTATAGATCAGGTTATTATGCCACGATACGACTTAGATGAGAGTTCTACTGTAGGATTAAAATTTAAGGGATTTGCTGCCGGTTTCGATTTCTCGTTAAGTTATGTTTGGGGAAGGGATGGTTTGCCTTTTAGTACATACAATACTTTTATTCCCGTTGATACATTGGGAGGAATAGATATTGTTTCTCAATTATCATTTTTCAGAAACCACATTATTGGAGCAGACATGGCAGGAAGTATTGGTGGTGTTGGAGTTTGGGCAGAAGCTGCTATGTTTTTACCTGAAAATGAGGTCATAATGACCAATAATTTTTCGGCAATGTACCCCCAGTCACCTGTGCCGATAATTATCGATTCGGTAATATTAAAAAAAGAAGCATATGTGAAGTTTGTTATTGGTGCTGACTATAATTTTGCCAATGGTACTTACCTTAATTTTCAATACCTGCATGGTTTTGTTAACGAAAGGGGTGCCGATAATCTAAATGATTATTTCTTTATTCAGTTGGAAAAGACGTTTTTTGATGATAAACTAAAAATTGTTCCATTAGCGGGAGGATTTATTGTTTCTGACTGGGCAGATATTGGAGATAATTACTCAATAGTTTATGTCCCTAGCATATCATATATGGCAACTGACAATGCTGAAATTATAATATCAACAGCTATATTTGATGGCAAAGGCGATGATATTTTTGCCAATTTCACTGATTATAATATGTTCATGTTTAAATTGAAATATAGTTTTTAATGTTAAATCATGTGTAAATTTATAAAAGGATTTTAATGTTTAACTGTAAACTTTTTTTAGGACGAATCAACTCACTGTTTGTTTATTTTTAATGGTGTTCGTGAATACTTCGCATTTCCCACGCACAAAAAAACAAAATAAATTTGTACTTCGTGGTTAGGTTAGCGCAGACAGATAACGAATAAAAAAAGAGCTAAATAAATGATTGATAATGACGTACAAAGAACACCAGCAGCCAATAAATAGGACTCTGAGCGGCGCGCAGCGCCCAGTCCCGCATTTGCGGGATTGAACTACATCCGCCGGGCCGCGGGTTATGCACTTAATGAAGCTAAGGGTTGTTTCTTGCTTGTGTTTTATTGAATTTTGCTGCTGATTTGATGGCCTTATTTGCCTCAAATCATTGCAGTCTGATCATGGTTTCCGGCATTTAGCCATACTTTTCGTTGAAATTGGTGACATCAGGGCATAGCTCACCCATATACCGTAAGCGGGCAAATGGTATCAGGATAATTGCAGGCCGGCAGACAGGGATAGCAACCCCCCCACTCGTCCTCCCATGAGCGCAGAGGTAACGAGGATGCAAATCCCTCCTATCAAAACGAGCTTACCCCCCGCTCCCGCCAAGTGTGCTGTGAGTAACGAGCAAACATTACGCAACTACAAACCGACCCGCCAGGGGAGAGAGGGGTTGCTAATTTATTCAACTTTGGGAATGATAGATTAGCCGGATAAAGTAATTATCTTTGGCGAGAAAAATCTAAACGCAGAATGAAAGTTTTTAAAGATACCAAGTATAGGTCAGCTATTATGAAGAGCCTGATTTGTTTGGTTATTTTTTCAGAGCTCTAAGAGGCTAACCCCGTCTTCTTTTTCATTTTCTATCACACTTTCAAATTTTTTTCATGTCGTTTACGGTATATCTGAACGATCTGATGACCAAAAATCATCAATTGTTTCAACAACATTCTGGTTTGCGTTGGATGAATCCCTATCAGGCTCTTGAGATGGAAAATCGCCGCAATAACCTTATTGCTCAATTCAGTGATGAGGTAAAGTGGGGGTTTAAGGGCACAAAACCTTATCTGCGCTCCCTTTCAAAAGGGTGTCAACTTTGTGGGGAAGGAGAATGGTCGTGTTTGTTTATCACCGGAAAATGCAACGCCAATTGTTTTTATTGTCCTACGGCTCAGCGATTAGATCATGCGCCGGCGACACAACAATTTTCGTTTGATAAGGCCGAAGATTATGCTGCTTACCTCAACAAAATGGGGTTTAAAGGGGTGAGTTTCAGCGGAGGCGAACCTTTATTATTTTTCGATCGGCTGACCAATTTTCTGAGTGTCGTAAGGCAGCGGTGCGCCCCTGATCTTTATATTTGGATGTATACCAACGGGAAATTGCTCACAAAAGAAAAAGCCATAATACTGGCAGATCTTGGACTGGATGAAATCAGGTTCGACATTGGGGCTATGCACTACCATATTGAAACGATAAACTTTGCAAAGGGAGTAATTCCAAATATAACGGTTGAAATACCAGCTGTTGCAGAAGAAACAGAACACCTGAAAAAGCTGCTTCCCGATTTGGTGGAAGCCGGTGTAACCAACCTCAACCTGCATCAGATGAGGCTAACAGAATACAACGCTTCCCAACTTGAAAAGCATAACTATACCTACTTACACGGAGAAGCTCCGGTGGTGGCCGAATCGGAAATTAGCGCGCTGGAAATAATGCAATTTGTAGCGCAGGAAAAAATCCCAATAGGAGTTAATTACTGTGGTTTTCAGTACAAAAACAGGTTTCAGAAATCAGGATACCGACGAAAATTGGCCGAAAATTTCGGAAATCCTGACGCCTGGATTACAGAAGCCGGCTATGTAAGCGAGATTTCAAGACATCATTTTTCTGAGCATGAACCAACTACTTTAGATCAGTTTTTGCAGGAAAAGGATGGGCTTACTTCCATTTTCATGCGTTTTTCCGGCCTCTTGTTGCAGCCTGTTCTTGACACAAACGAACCACATGAGCTGACAATTGGCAACAACAATTACAAGATTCTGATTAAAACTGTTGTCAGCGAAATGGAGATTTTAAAGGAAGACTTTGCTGAGCTATCGGGCATTCTTTCGGGAGAAAACACCAGCCCTCCTGAGTCAGCCAACCTTTTTAAGGTTTGGCGTCACACGCAGATAGAGCGTGGTTTACGAGATTATTACTGATTCAGGTTAAGCAATTTTTCAACGTATTGGCCAATAGCCAGCGAAGCCGTCAACCCCGGCGATTCGAGTCCGATCAGGTTAACAAAATGCGGCAATCCCCTTGCACTTTCTTCACGGATATAGAAATCGCGGGGAGGCCCGTGTTTGGTTTGTGTTTTTGCCCGTATACCGGCCATTTCGGGAACCAAATCCTCCAGTTCTAAAAAGGGTAAAAACCGGCGGGAAGATTCATAAAAGGCTGTTTTCTTTTCAGGAGTAAGGGTGTAATCGTATTCATTTCTGTCGAGGTATTTTACATCCGGTCCAAGTTTTACGCCACCTCCCATGTCAATGGTAACATGAATTCCCAGTGCATCCTTTGATGGAACAGGGTATACCAACCGGTTAACCAGTTTATGTTTTGGGGGCAAAACCCGGAAATACTCCCCTTTACAGAAGTTGATTTTGATGTCCTCATCGGTAACTCCTACCATGCTGGATATGTTGTAAGCTTCTAGTCCGGCAGCATTTATGAGATAACGGCTTGTAAACGAAAAAACCTCTCCCCCCGATTCCTGCACCCGCACAACATACCCTCCATCGGCCACAGCCATACCAACCACAGGTGAACCATACGAAAACTGAACTCCGTTTAGCAGCGCATTTGTTTCGAGTTGCTTTAAATACCAGTAGGAATCAATCACCCCGGTGGAGGGCGAAAACAAAGCCTTAACAGCAAAAATATGAGGTTCAATTTCTTGAATTTCGTCCTGATTCATCCAAACCAAATCAGCAACACCGTTTTCCAATGCACGTTTTTCAACCTGCTGAAGTGCCGTGATTTCAGCCTCGTTTGTGGCCACAACCAGTTTACCGCATTTGTTGTAGGGTAACTCGTGGTGATCGCAAAACGCGTACAGCAGGTGCTTTCCTTCAACGCAAAGTTTTGCCCTAAGACTATCCTTTTCATAATAAATTCCGGCATGAATCACCTCACTGTTGCGGCTGCTTGTCTCCTGTCCAAAGGTGTTGTTTTTTTCAACTACAAACACTTTTTCATTTTGCCGGCTCAACCGTTCGGCAATAGCCAAACCCACAACTCCTGCACCAACAATAGTAATTTCAGCATCAAACATAAGGGGCACTTTTTTTGAACGAACAAAATTAGCAACTTTGTGCTTCCGAAAAATAAGGATGAACGCAATTGTTCAGCGACTTTCGGTTGTCAGGTTACAAAATGCTACTGTTTTATAAGCTTGTAATAGCCGGAATGGTTTCCGCTTTGGTACTCAATCACGTATACACCAGGTTTCCAATCACGTGTATCTATTTCAAAATCAGTTTGTGAATTAAACAGAAACACCTGAATTTCCATTCCCTTGCTATCAACAATCCGAATTTGGCCGGGTTGAGCTGTTTTCCGGGTGAGGTGCAGAACATGCGAAAAGGGATTTGGATAAAACCCCAATGAAAAATCTTCGTTGGTCGTTAACCCACTCTGCAAGGTAGATCCCTCAAAATCAACCCGAAGGGCAATACCTGTGGAGTCTGTTTGCGACATCAAATAGCCAAACCCTGAGTATTCGCCATCAAAAAGCGGGTGAAAGGTGAACGTAACCTGAGAGGCTGAGTTGGCCGGTATCGAAAACGGGAGATCGGTTTGTAAGCCAAAAACCTGGTTGTTGAAATAGCTTCCCGTTACCTCTATTTCTTGGTTGTTCGGGTTGACAATGTTTACTGTTTGTGTGGCTACTGATCCGGCTATTACCTGGTTTCCAAAATCAACGGAGTCGTTTTCAGGATAAAAAAATGTTGTTTTCCAGGGAAACTTAAAAGACCTGTAACTGCGCAGGGTCGCATCATCAGATTGATGCATTTCGAGCACTTTTGTGCCATCAGGGTCGTATTCTGTCAGCGACATCCCTTGCGCATTTTGTGTCCATCCCAGCACCACGTTCCCATTAGGTAATTGCTGCATGCTGCCCATCGGGTTGGTTACAATAACCGGATCATTGTCGTCGTACCCGGTAAGATAAGTGGCCGTCATTGATACCGTATCAATTAAATACTTAACACCCCGGCTGTGAGGCGGATTATGGTAGTTTCCGTTATCGAAGAGGGTAATTTCCCCGGGCACATCTTCGCGTGCCATGTGCTGGTCGGTGAAGCCGTTCAAGGGATCGCCCACCAGATTGAACTGGTTTTGCAGCCCACCCAAACGCCATAGAATGTTTCCTGTTGATTTACTTATTTTGGTGACCTCATTCATCCTTCGTGAAGACAAGATTACATTTCCCCATTCATCGTGGGCAATGGAGTTAATATGACAAAAATTGACCACGCTTCCGCAAAAATTCACCTGGTTGGTATCGCCGTCCATTACGTTAAAGTGATCGTAAGTGCGCCACTGCCAAAGGACTACGCCTGTGGGGTCTTTCTCTTCAATTACAAAATGAAGTACCGTAGCATTGGGACTACCACATTCAACATACTGACTCATATCAGTCATAATGTATTCCTTTCCGATGGTCCAGTAGTTTCCGTTTGGCAAAACAACCAACTCATGGTTATCGGTTTCCAGTCCGGCAGAAGCCTTATAAACACGTTGAAACCGATAAGCACTATCCAGTTCGGCATAGTGACCAAGCGACGCATCAAAATAGGTGATAAACCCGTTTTCATTGACTTTAAAATCGAGACACCGTGAAGCGGTTTCCCGGTAAAAATAAGGAGCCCCTTTGTTATCGGTAATGAGCTGAAAAAACCGCCCCACCTGCGATGCTTGAAAATAATACTGGTCGGGAGTAGGAATGGTACTCAGTCCTATTTCATAAAAAGGATACCCTTCGGGCAGTATGATGTTGCCA
>Ga0180009_10007019_pt1 | contig 11647 bp, 20 predicted proteins | sample OS_PC_MetaG_FD_123537 | JGI IMG/M metagenome (GOLD analysis project Ga0180009, IMG submission 123537) | Groundwater microbial communities from the Aspo Hard Rock Laboratory (HRL) deep subsurface site, Sweden - OS_PC_MetaG | ecosystem: Environmental > Aquatic > Deep subsurface > Groundwater...
ATAAGTTTATATGGTATAATAAATTTGTTGATATATTGGACCTGTAACGCAGTCTGGTTTAGCGTAACCGGCTCATAACCGGTAAGTCAAGGGTTCAAATCCCTTCGGGTCCACAAGATAATTAGTTTCCTTTATTTTATATGAAGGAGTTTAAAACAAGTGCAAGATAATCGTGGAAAAGACAAATATATAGAAAGGCATAGAGGAAAGCATTGTACTTGCAAACAGTGTAAGAAAAAATATGTTTTTGGCGAGAACAGTTCAAACGTTAGGAGCCTTTCTATTTGTGGTTCTTGTGTAGTAACAAATTCAAGAAGAAAAACAAAACAACGAGCAGTTGAATATAAGGGAGGTAAGTGTTGTTTGTGTGGCTACAACAAATGTAATTCAAGTTTAACGTTTCATCATACAAACCCAGAGAATAAAAAACATAAAATTAGTACATCGGGATCATTAAGTTGGAAAGAAGTAAAAAGGGAGTTAGAAAAATGTGTATTAATTTGTAGTAATTGTCATGGGGAAGTTCACGAAGGAATAACAAAAATATAGGAGAATAAAAATGTTTGACGAAGAACCAAAAACAAGGGAAAAAATAACTTGTAACGATGGTACAACTGTATCAGTTCAAGCAAGTTGGTTTCATTATTGTTCACCACAAAATAACGTTGGACCATATTCATTAGTTGAAGTTGGATTTCCATCTGTCAAGCCTTATTTTATGATGCAATATGCTCAAGATCCTGAAAATCCAACTGATACAGTTTATAGTTATGTTCCGGCGAGACTTGTTCATAATTTTATCCGCACACATTGCGGTATAAGGTCGGGCGAACTTCCACCTATGATTGATATTGCAGAGGAGTAACAATGTTTTTTTCTATGGTTTCAAAAGAAATAAAACAATTAGGGACGTTAATTGGACTTGTATTTTTTCTTCTTGTCTTGTTGGTATCCGCTGGAAGTGCTGCAAAAACAAATGACAAGTGTGATTTTATCAAAGATAGTGATTTAAGGTATTATTGCAAAAATCAATGTGATCTTATCAAGGACAATGATTTGAAATATTATTGTAAGAACCAATGTAGTTTTATTCGAGATAATGACTTACGTTATTTGTGTGAATCAGGACGAGGTTATTATTCAAAATGATTTATAACTATATGGCTGTATTGTCCGATATATTATTGAATATATCAACAGAGCTTGACATACCAATTGTTATTAAAAAATTTGATTTTTCTGTTGAACAGGAATATTGCACTATCAATGGTGTGAGTAGCGGTGGTAAATATGTTCCATACCCAGAAAATGGTCAAGTTAATTTTCATTTAGATGGAACAATATATGATGATAACAACTTAAATGGAACAATACGTTTAACTGAATTAGCTGCTGAATTTTATTCTTTAATTGTTGCTGCTGATCTTCCTAATAAAGAAATGATTGCAATTGGTAGAGCATTAATTAACAAAACGAGAAAAGAAAATGGTTGTAATGTAGAAATAATTAAAGAGGATATAAAAGAGAGTTAAATGAAGGAAATTATAAGACTTGCACATTTGTTGAAGTATGGTGCTCTTGGTGGTTTAACCAGTGGAGTTGTGTTATTGAGTATTCTTAGTGTCACAATAAATAATTATAATCCATGTCCACTTGCAATATGGATAGGTCTTTGTTTGGCTGATATTACAATAGTAGCATTTTTTAAGGAAAAATAATGAGAATAAAGATTTGTTCAGACCTTCATTTTGAATTTCATAAAGATAAAGGTCACGGTTTTATTAGAAACATGGATTCAACTGATGTTGATGTTCTTGTGTTGGCTGGGGATATCACACAACACTATTGGGCACACAATCATATAAGAGAACTGTGCGATAAATTTTCTAATGTTGTGCTTATTGCGGGTAATCACGAACATTATGATTCTTCTTTTGAACAAGTACGTCATATTTTTAACACGCTGAGTCAAAAAATTGATAACTTTAATTTTCTTGATAACAGTACAATAACGATTGGTGGACAAAGGTTTGTTGGAACAACATTATGGTTCCCAGATGGTCCTACAAATTTTATGTATAAGCATGGACTAAATGATTTTGAATGGATTAGAGATTTTGAAAAGAAGGTTTACACAGAAAATAAAAACGCACAAGAATTTCTTTATAAGACTGTTGACAAAAATGATATTGTTGTAACACATCATTTACCATCATTCAATTGTGTATCAAGCCAATATAGAAATGGTTTGGATAGTGCTTTAAATGTTTTTTTTGTGTGTGATATGGAAAAATTAATAATGGACAAACAACCAAAGATTTGGTGTCATGGGCACGGACATAATCATAGTGATATGATGTTTGGAAAAACAAGAGTTATTAGAAATCCCTTGGCCTATCCGCACGAGCATTATAGTTGTGGATATATTGAAAAATTAATTATTGAGGTTTAGCATTGAAATTTAACAGATTGTTTACTATTGAAAAATTTAAAACTGCACATTTAACATTGCGTTCTTCTTTTGTAGAAGATACCAAAAAAGAGATTCATCAATGGGATTGGGTTGAGCGTAATAGAACAACTAAGGCAGTAGGTATTATTCCTCTTAGGTGGAATGACAAGGATCAAAAGTGGGAATTAGTTTTAGTTAGGCAATTTAGAATACCGCTTAATGATTATATATACGAAAATCCAGGTGGCTTAATAGATAAAGATGGTGAATGCTCTCTTTGTGTTGCAGAGAGAGAATTATTTGAAGAAACAGGATTAACACTTGGAGAGCCATATGTTATAACTCCTCAAGTTTATAATTCTCCTGGTCTAACAAATGAATCTATTTCTTATGTTATTGCACCAGTATTTGGAGAGCCAACAAATACACATTGTGAAACATTAGAGGATATTAAGGTAGTTATGTTAAACAAAGAAAAAGTAAAATCATTAATGATGGACCAAAATAATAAGTTTGATTCAAAGTGTTTTATTTTTCTTTATTTGTTTGTCAATTTTTTTGATGATAAAAATCCTTCTTTACAATTACCTGAGTTTATGATATAGTTATTTCAATAAATGGAGGTTCCAAATATGAAGCGTGTAAGCAGCGATAATTATAATTATGTATTCAATAGAAAGACTGGTTTCTTTGCAAGATGGGGAAAGTCATATGATGATAATCCAAAGTACTCTCCAATTGGTCCAGAAATATTTGATATGGAGATATCAACCATATGTAATGGCTTAGGAAAGCCCTGTCCTTGGTGTTATAAAAGTAATACTGAGGAGGGCAAGAATATGTCATTTGAAACCTTTAAAACGATATTTCACAATTTACCAAAAAACGTAAATCAAATTGCATTTGGCATTGGTGATATTGATGGTAATCCAGATATGTTTTCGATATTTGAATATTGTCGTAATAACGATTATAATTTTGTTGTTCCAAATGTTACTATTAATGGTTACAAGTTAAACGATGATTATGCAAACAAACTATCTGAGGTATGTGGTGCGATAGCAGTTAGTCACTATTATAATGACGATATTTGTTTTGATGCCATTAAGAAACTGACTGATAAAGGAATGAATCAAGTTAATATTCATAAGCTTTTATCTGAAGAAACATATCAATCTTGTTTTGATTTGATTGATAAGGCTAAAAACGATCCAAGACTATTAAAATTAAATGCCGTTGTGTTTCTTCTTTTAAAACCAAAAGGAAAGAGAAATAAACTACACTCAATTAGTGATGTTGAAAAATATAAAAAGCTTATTGACTATGCTTTTGAAAAAGGAGTTAATTTTGGTTTTGATAGTTGTTCAGCAGGTAAGTTTCTTGAAGCAGTTAAGGACAGGAGTAACTTTAAAGAGCTTGAAATGAACGCAGAGCCATGTGAATCAACAATTTTTTCAGGATATTGTGATGTTGATGGTGAGTTTTTCCCATGTAGTTTTATGGAAAAAGAAAGTGGTTGGGAAAATGGAATAGATATAAAAAAATGTGATAACTTTTTGAAAGATGTGTGGTATAATGATAAGGTAAAGAAGTTCAGAATTAATCTTTTAGAAAAGAATAAATGTGGTAATTTAAACTGTCCATTTTTTCCTGTGTAGGATAAGTATTATGAAAATAAGAAACGGTTTTATATCAAATAGCAGTAGTTCTTCATTTATACTATTTTTTGATAAGCTTCCAGAAACAAAAGAAGAATTACATACCATTCTTTTTGGTAAAGAAATAAGACCAATGGATGACTATAATCCATATAAGTCTGACATTAATGCTGATCGTTGGACAACAATGGATATGGCTGAAACTGTCTTTAGTGATTTACATGGTGAAGAAAGTATTATAACAAAATATTCCGATATATGGCTTGATTTGGCAGCGCAAGAATTAAATGATGAAAAAGTATATGATAAAATAATGGACGACGATTTATCATCAAATCAATTAAAGTGGAAAAGATACGATGATGAAATCAAAAAGCGCAAAAATAGCCTTGTAAAAGACTTCAAAAAAGATATTAAAAAAGGAAGATTATATTATGTTAGTTATGCAGATGAAGATGGTTCATATTTTTGTATAATGGAACATGGTAATATTTTTAGAAACGTTGAACATATTATAATTAGTAATCATTAAAAGGCAGGGAGGTTTGTTATGAAGATTAGAAATGGGTTTGTAAGCAATTCAAGTAGCTCCAGTTTCATTGTTGCAATAGAAAAAGGGAAGACAAAGGGTAAGGTAAAATTTGAAATAGACTTGGAAAACTATGTTGGTAGTTATGGTCGTAGATTAAAAACACAAAAAGAATTGGATGATTATTTTTTAAGTGAGTATGTATATGATTGTGACACGATTGAAGAGTTTTTAAAGAGAGGAGAAGATGAATATGAGGTTGAGCTATACAACAAATGTTTGCCAGAACTATTAAAAGGAAAAGAAATTTTATTTGGTAGATTTAGTAGCGAAGGTGAAGTGGTAGAAGAGTTTTTACATAATAATGGCTTAAGTAATATTGAATTTGAGAATGATGTAACAATAATTGAAGACGAAGGAGGGTATTAAAATGAAAATTAGAAGTGGATTTGTAAGTAATTCAAGCAGTTCCAGTTTTGTAATGATTGTCAAAAAGGAGGCATATGAAAATGTGTTTAGCAACTTATCAAAGTTAGAACAAAAATTAGCAGAGGATTTATTTAAGGAAACAAATGTTTTTGGGGAACTTTGTATGTTAATAGAAGAATATTCTGACATGGGTGGAGAAGGGACAATAGAGTGGACAATTGATAATTTCGATGTTTGCCAAGTTGCAGAAGAGTGTTGCCCAGAAGGTGTAGTTCCAAATAGTGATACAGAAGAATGGTCAAATCATGTTGATGATATGAGTGATATGTTAAGTGATTGTGCTTATGGTTTATCAGATAAATTTGCAGAACAATTAAAAGAAGATCAATATTTTTCTCATAGCTTCGATACTTAAAAAAATCTCCTAAAATAAGTTAACTTTTATCTATTCATGTGCTATAATTATTACATGAACGATAAAGAGGTTTGTAATGGAACTAACTGGCAAAATTATTAATATTTCTTACAGGAAAAACGATAAGAAGTATGACGGAAAAGTGTTAATTGAATATACCAAAAATGAATATGTTAAAGCCTATCCATATACACATAAGGATTGTCACGTTGTTGCTAAGACACTTGATGAAAGTGGTGATTATTTAAAGGGAATGTATCTTTATTTGGATAAGAGTGATTTAGGTTGGTTCCGATGGTGATTTGATATTATGGTGTTAGTGGTGTACTTAGTTTAGCATAAAAGCCTGTGAAGCTTTAGGAACGAGAGCGTAACTCGTCTAACACCCCATTTATGTTTTAGGGGCATAATGTAATGGTAGCATACGGTCCTTTGAAGGCCATAGTGAAAGTTCAAATCTTTCTGCTCCTGCCAAAAATTTTTTTAACAAAAGGAAACTTCAACAATGACTGAGAAATCAAGAAAAAGAGGTATCAGGAGATTTAAAACAAAAAGTAAAATTTTGAGTCGTTCAAAGAGAATTTACAATGGAAATTATCGTCATGACAACAACCATTCTACTTGGACTTCAAAAGATGGTGAAGAAATAAAAATAACACCAGAAACATTATCTGAAACATGTTATGGTCAAATTGGTCAAACATGTTCTGGTTATATGAGTGGCAATCCAAGAAAGCATTGGGGTTATAAAACAAGAAAAGAAGAAATATCAGAATATGATTTTGAAGAGCAGTTAATTAATGATATTGAAGAATGATACGGTAGTTAAAATGGCAAAGACACTTGGTTGCAACCCAAGAACTATTGATTCAAATCCAATCCGTATCTCTTTTATTTGTTTTACAAGTTAAATATTTTATGTATAATAGTAGTTGGAACAATTAACTAAGGAGGTTCCTAATGGACACTAATTTTTATCGTTATTACTTTGACAATCGTGTTTGTGTTGCTGTTAATTCAAAAAATGAAAACATGTTTACACTTGGATTTTCGTTTAGAAATCCTAATGACAAACATGATAAGAGGCTTGCAAAAAATATTGCAGATGGTCGTCTAAATAAAGCACCAATTTTACTTAACAAGGATTTTGTTAGAGAAGGTAGCAGTATTTTTAACGCACTCAAGAATGTTGTTAGGGAAAAGTATGAACACCACAAGCTTCAACAAATTAAGCAATATCAAGCTATCTCACAACAAAATAAGGAAAAATTATCAAGTGAGTTTGCCACCAAAGCAGTTCGCAAAGAATTAAGTTTCCCATATTGGCTAATTAAAATATTGACAAAATAATATTTTCTTGTGATGCCTCACATAATTAATTTCCTAAAAAAAGATGGTTCAAATATAACATATGATGATTTGTTGTGGGTTGATATTGAATATATTGAAGAAACAAAATTCACAACCAAGCAAGACAAAATAAACGAATATGGTTGGACACATTGGTCAGTTAAAGGTCCAGAAAGATATATTGGACCTGCAAGATTATTAAAAATTGATACAAAGGAAGATGAGTATTATTTCAATATTCCATCTAAAACTGTATTGGTGGAAGGATTTTCAAAAATAAAAAAATTGCAATTGATCGACGATATTAGTTAACATATGTTTATATTTCTGTTATAATTAAACTATGGAAAAAGCAGAAGTATACGCCAAAGAAAAACACAAATATCAGAAATATGGTGACAAGCCATATTATTTTCATTTATCATCAGTTGTTGATATTTTAAAAACATTTGGAATTTTTGATTGTGAGTTGTTGTGTGCTGGTTGGTTGCACGATACAATAGAAGATGCTGATACAACAAAAGAAGATCTTGAATTACTTTTTGGGAAAAGAATTGCATCTATTGTTGATGCAGTTACTGATGGAGAAGGAGAAAGTAGGAAATTACGTCATGCACATCCATATTACATGATTCCATTAATTCCTGATTCAATATATATCAAGTTGGCAGATAGGATCGCGAACGTTGAACATTGTATACACAGTGAAAATTTCTCATTGCTAAAAATGTATAGGAAAGAATATGCAGAATTTTCAAAAATGTTAAGGAGGGAAGGTGAGGCAATTGATATGTGGAAATATCTTGACAAGTTGTTAAAACATTAAATGAAAAGTGAATACAAAAAAGGTGATGTTGTTTGGGTGACTATTAAGAACTCCATTATGAGGAAAGCTTATATTGGACCTGTCAAAATAACAGCAATAAATTATCTGTGGCAGAGTAGTAACGAATTATACACCGGAAAATTTCCAATTGCGATAAAGAATATCAACACGGGAAACAACAAGTATACATTTTTTTATAAAAGTGAGGTAATATAATTATAATGGTCATGGATAAATTTACGTTTGGTAATTATAGGGCGTCATTACTATTGATAGATGAAATAAATAAACTACCAAATAAAACAAGAAAAGCAGCATGTAGACAAATCAGTAATAGTTGGAATAAATACTCAATTGGTATAAACGAGATAAGGAAAAATATTAATCATCCTAAAACAAGAATACATATGATTGATTTATGGAGAGCAGAATTTGTGGATATTGTAAAAAATTCATCATCAATACCAAATCATTTAAAGCACCTTCTCCTTAACATGATTGTCGCAAAGGCAAGAGTTACATTAAAGGAATGTAAATAATCAAAGGGAACAATTGTTAGGACGTTCACAACCAACGAAATTAATGTCTTACCGCTAAAACATGAGGCGAGGCAAAATCCAGGCTTGCTTGTTGAGAGGAGAACAATAAAGAAAATTGAAATGCCAATCTTTGATAAAGTGATAAACAAGATAGATGTTTTATTTGATGGTGCAACTCCTTTGACTTTGGATAATTAATTTAAAGTACAAAAAAAGCTTTACAAAAAAAATATGTGTGCTATATATATAAGAGTGGGACGGCGAGTGGGCATTATCGAATTATAATCGAGAATTTCTGGTTCGAGTCCAGATGTTGCAAGCGTTAGTTGCAATATAGTTTAATTGGCAAAACACTTTTATGCCTGTTCAATATTTTTCCCAAGCTTGAAAATTAAAATTTGGTACGCTTAAGCAGAATTATCGTTATTGGATTTGACTTATGGTAGTGGATTTATCCCTACCATATTTTCTGCTTTAAATTTTTGACCAAATTCTTAAACTTGAAAATCAATATTGTGGTCCGAGCGAGACAGCCTTACCGTGTCCAAAATTGCGTGGCTATCTCAAATAATTTGACCAACCTTTCTTCACTGTGTTGCCGCAATATTAATGTTTATTTTGTTATAAAACCATGGAGGTTATTATTATGGGAAATTACACGTTTACACAAAAAAGAGTTGCACCAAAAGTACAGTCAATTAACCAACCAATAAAGGGACGTGAGAACCAAATGGTTGAAAATCTATCTGGTGGTTATTCTTTTGCTGCATCAGAAAAGATGTTATTGGAAAGATTTTTAATTCTTGGAACAACACAAAATGCATATTACGCCAATAAAGAAAAACTAACTAAAGATCTTTTAAGCCCATTGATGTTAACAATTAGAGAAAGACCACAAGATGTTGCACAAACGATTGTAGAAATTTCAGATAGTAATCGTGCTGTAAGTAATTCACCAAGTATTTTTTTATTGGCACACATGTTTGCATCTGGTAAAAAGCCATCAAGAGAAGCTTCTAAGGTATTTAATCGTGTTGTACGTACAGGTTCGCATTTATTTGAATTTGTAAATTATGTTAGAGCGATACGTGGGGATGGTAGAATTCTCAGAGAAACAGTTTCAGATTGGCTTAATGAAAATAATAATCTTCTATATCAAGTTTTGAAGTATCAAAAGCGTTATGATTATTCATGGCTTGACTTGCTTAGAATTTATCATCCAAAGCCAAAGGAAGATTATACAGAATTATTCAAGTATATTGCTGGTAAAACTGAAACACTTCCAGAGAATGATTTGTTTGCACAGTTTCATGCTATTGAGCGTGCAAAGAAAACAGAATCAGCAGAAGAGTTTGTTGCAACCATTAAAAATGCCAAATTGACAAGAGAAATGGTTGTGGGATTGCCAATGTTTAATAAGACAAAAAAAGAATCTTTAATTGCTTTGTCCGAAGATATGCCAGCAACTGCATTACTTAGAAATCTTGCAACATTAACTGCTGGTAATGCCTTAACGGATAAAATAATCAATAAGATTGAAGATTTACTTTTGAATGATGATAATCTAAAAAAAGCGAGGATTAATCCATTGGCAGTTTTAAAGGCTTGGTATACATATAGAATTGGTTCTGGCTTTAAGGGTAATCTTTCTTGGACCCCCAATCAAAGAGTTTTAAAGGCTCTTACTGCTGGTTTTGAGAAAGCTGTATCACTTTCAAAAGACAATAACAAGAAAAATTTTATTGGTATTGATGTTTCTGGATCAATGTATAATGGTAGTGTCCAGGGATTTGAACAAGCACAACCAAATCAAGTGGCATTTGCGTATGCATATATTCTTGCAAAATCTTGTAAGGATGTTAAAGTTCTTGCGTTTGATTATGAACAAAGTGGTTGGTATAGTGAACAAGGTAAGGTTGGTAGATGGGATATAACAAAAGCACTTAAGTCTTGTAAGGATTTATCACATGTAATGACATTATCAAGAAAATATGGTGGTGGTGGAACTGAAGTTGCTTTACCATTCAAAGAAATGTATGAGGATAAAAAGAAATATGATCTTGCAGTTGTATTAACTGATAACGAATCGTGGATTGGTGGTCATCCAACAGAAATGTTGCAAGCATATAGAAATGATGTTAACAAGCATGTTAAGGTTGTATATTGCACACTAACGCCATATACAACAACACTAACAGATCCAACAAATCCAAACAGTATAGATATTGTCGGATTTGATGCAAATGCACCTTCAATTATTGAAGACTTCGCCAATGGAAATATTTAAAATAAAAACTTCCTGTTAACATTAGTTCTTGTTTGTGCTATCATGAACACATGACATAGGGAACTAATTATGAACTTCGATTTAGAAAAAGCAACAATGTTTTTAGCAGTACATGGCTCTCATGCTTATGGGTTAAATACTCCAGAATCTGATTATGACATTCGTGGAGTTGCTTGTCCACCACAGAAAGTATTTTTTAGCCCATTTACAAATTTTGAACAAAGTGAAGGATCTCATACATTTGTAAATAATCTTGTAGAAAAACACTTTGGGATAAATGTTGATACTGACGATTCTAATATTTTCTCATTAATTAAGTTCGTTAAATTGGCAGCAGATTGCAACCCAAATATTATCGAACTTTTATTTTTGCCGTCAAGGTGTAAATTATTTACTACAAAAGCTTGGGAGCATTTAGAAGAATATCGTGATGAGTTTATTAGCCTTAAGGCAAAATATACTTTTTCTGGTTATGCGTTTTCACAATTAAAAAGGATAAGAAATCATAAAAAGTGGATTGACAATCCACCAGTTAAGCCAAGCAGAGTAGACTTAAAGTTACCAAGAAATAAAATAGGTGGTTCAGAATTTTTAAATTCTGTTTTACACATCTACAAAGACAAACAAATCAATTTGAGTGATGAATTTGTTGAACGTGTAAAAAAAGAAAAGGAATACTTGGATGCAATGAAGAATTGGACATCATATGAAACTTGGCTCAAACAACGGAATAAAAAGAGGGCAAGTTTAGAAGCACAATTTTCATATGACACCAAACATGCATCACATTTGGTCAGACTATTGCGAGTTGGATTAGAAATATTGGAAACGGGGAAAGTGAATGTTGACAGGACAAATATTGATGCAGATGAATTACGAGCAATAAAGAATGAAGGTCTTTGGTCATATGATAAATTAATGGAATGGTCTGAAACGACAGAGAAAAAAATGGATCGTCTATATATTGAAAATCCTCTTGGACTTCCGAAACATGCCAACATTAATCTTATTGAGAAAATTTGTTTAGAGGCAATGGAAATATTTTACAAATCTCAGTAACATGAAAAAAACACATTATAAAACATTAGAAGTATCTCCAGATGCCTCACAAGAAGATATAAAAAAATCATTTAGGCAATTAGCAAAAAAATTTCACCCAGAC
>Ga0180009_10007020_pt1 | contig 11647 bp, 12 predicted proteins | sample OS_PC_MetaG_FD_123537 | JGI IMG/M metagenome (GOLD analysis project Ga0180009, IMG submission 123537) | Groundwater microbial communities from the Aspo Hard Rock Laboratory (HRL) deep subsurface site, Sweden - OS_PC_MetaG | ecosystem: Environmental > Aquatic > Deep subsurface > Groundwater...
ATCGTTCGTTCGGCCTTCCATCTTCAGGCCGCAGCGGGCCAATGCTGCGGCGACCAGGGCGGTCTGCGCCCTGGTTTCGGATTGGTCCCAAGTGTCTTGCTGAGATCCCGGCTGCAGCGCCGGGTCGACGTCAGTTGCTGTATCAGCTTGGAGGGATTAGCTCTTCTGTCGTGCCGAGGTGCTCGCCCCAGCAGTCAACTCCCCCTCCCTCTTCTCGGCACGCCCGTCTTGCAGCGCCACGGCCGACGCGTACTTGCGCGACGCTCCCTCACCGCTCTTCTGTATCTGCCCGTTCTCCTCCCCCGCCAGCACCCTCAGCCGCCCAGCAACTGCCTGCGGTGTCGCCCCCTGGACATCCTTCACCGCCTGAGCGATCTCGCTCCCCGACATCCACTCCCCTCGCTTTGCTCCCAACACCTCGTTGATCCGCTTGTCGAGCAGCGGTCGGTCGGTCATCTGAGGCTTCTTCTTGGTTCCGACTCCTCCGAACTCCGGGACGAGCAACTCGCCAATCCCTCCGGCGCCAGCCCACACCTCACTTCCCTTGACCTCCTCGATGAACTGGGACATCGTCATCTTTGCGACGTCCTCCGACTTCAGGATCTTCAGCGCCGCCGTCCTGTTCACCCCTGCCTGTTGCTCCTTGACGCTTGCCTGATACATCGCGTCGATTTGCTTCGTCATTGCATCTCCTTGTTGTTCTTGGGTTCGTCGTTGTTGTGTGCCTGCCGCTCTCTTTCCTTCTTGCCTTGAAGAAGGAACCGGTCCATGTCCTCGACCTTCACGTCGCCAACACCGCGGAAAACCTTCGCGAGTTTCTTGGCCATCGCCACCTTGCTGCAGGCCACCAGCGTCCCGACTAGCCCCGCTTCCCGGTTTTGGCGAACACGCTGCTCGATGTTCCTCGAATCCTTGTCCACAACCTCCACGGCGAACCAGGATTTGCCATCCTCGGCCTGCAGGACCAGATCGACCTCCTTGTGCTCCTTCTTCTGCACTCGATTCGAGAACGCCGTGGCGATCAGATCCACGTGTACCCTGTGCTCAAGAGAGCCTTTTCCTGCCAACCGCCGGACCTTCCCCTTCAGATCGGGTCGCCAGCGCACGAGGTAGTCAATTCCCTTATCTGTGGGCTCCATGAGCACCACCATTCCCCCCGATCCCCGGTGGAGCCTCACCCACTCGGCATTCACCAGCCCATTGTTGCTCAGATGCTCCTTTGCTCGGTCGCCGCGCCCGCTCCCGAAACCCAGTTTCTTGTAGGCCTCGGTGATCGGCGTCCGCCGGTTCAGCGCACAGTGCTGGAGCAGTCGGTCTGCGTCGGGGAAGATACCTTCCTCGACGACCATGCTCTGGATCGTTCCTGCGAGCTCCTGGGTCGCCACTTCTGGGCTGTCCGTCGAGTACTGCCTGTAAGATGCGACGCGGCTGAGGAAATCTTCTCGCCGCATCGCACGTATGTGCTCTGTTTCCGTTCCCACCTCTGGCCGCTGCATGACGCACAGCAGTGGTTCTGGCCAGTGGTTGCAGGTGGCAACGAACTGCATGGGCTTGAGCACCTTCTGCGCGAACCTGACCTGATCCCGATCCAACCCCATCGACCTCGCCATGTGCTCGAAAAAGGAAAACTCACCGTTCTTGAAGACGATCTTCGTCGCTGTGTTGGCAAGATACGTTGGCGGATGAACGGTCTGCGTTGCTGCCACGGCGGCGAGACCCGCGCTCCTTTGCTCACAAAGCAACCGGTAGATGAATGGCTCACCGAACGTCACCACCTGCCCTTCCCTCTGTGCTGGAAGGAAGTGCTTCGATTCGTCGATGAGGAAAACCGACCGGAGCTGTTCGCGAAGACCTGCAGCGATGTTGTGTCTATACAAGCGGTTGATGAGCGTCGTGACGACAATGCAGTAGGTAGTTATCGAGAGGTCGTTCTCGATGATGAGCCTGCTATTCCAGTATTTGGCGATGTCGAAGCCATGCTGCAGTCCCGCCGCTTGCTTCCCTATGGAGGTGATGTAGTCTCCAACGATTCCGACCAGCTTGTTCTTCTGTCTTTCGTCTATTCCATATTCCCTTGGTGGGAGCTTGAGCAGCGCCTGCCGCACCATTCGGACCGTGGGGCACACCCCCTTCAAGTAGAAACAGAGGAGAGCGGCCTTCAACGCTGTCCGCGACCAAAGCTGGTAATTGACACCAGCGCTGATGTCCGCAGCATCTTCTGCCTGGACCCGTGCGCTGATCTCCGGGAAGAACTCCACGACGTTGGGTAGAACCTCGCTGAGCTTCACCTTGGTGAAGCCGGCCAGCGTGTCGGAGTACTCGGGTCTGATGTTGAAGATGAAGCAACCGACGTCTGCCTGTGTCTGGACAATGCCAGCTGCTATCGAGGCGAGAAGTGTTGTCTTTCCGTATCCGGCCTCCCCTGACGCGGCGATCCCGAGCAAGAGCGACGACAGCAGGTCCAGATACAGCCCTTCGCCGTGGAAGCCAACGTTCCCCAGCCTCCAGAGTCTGCTCGGCGATGAGTGGGCCGTCGGCACGATGTCCATGGCGGGAATGCGGTACGGAATCGTACTTTCAGCGCTGAGCCTGGCCAAAAGGCTGACCTGCGGCCGGACATGGAGGTGGTACCCCTTCCGCTGGATGTATGCCTCCACACGGGCGTAGTCGTTGCGATAGGCCGCGTCCACTCGCAACCTTGCCAGGAATGGATCATCGATGCCGTTCCGTCGGTCACGATCGGTCTCGGCGCGCGCCTGCCTCAGCCTCTGCCGCAGCGGTACGGTTTCTGGTCCAGGCATTTCAGATCCTCCTCGGTGATCCGCGTTACCATTTCCTTGAAGTGCGGCTCGCAGAAGCTCAGGCCGCCCAGATGAAGGGCGATCCGGCGGCAGGTACGGCACAGGACCTTGCTGCAAACGGCGCACTGATCCTCGGCGAGGTGCTTGGCGCACAGCACCGCGCCGCATGAAGGGCAGGATCCGCCCGGCTTGGGCCAGCCCCGCGCGGACTCGTCGGAGCAGGTACGGGCGCCACAACATGCCGCGTCTTGCACCTCGTAGGTGGTGATCGTGTGCGGAATGTCACGGTCCAGCGTGTCAAGGATCGTCGTTTCCGCGACTACGGTGCGCGTCCCGTCGGGCTTCCGCAGGACGTACCTGGTGGTCTGCATCGACCCGGGCCCGGTCTCTGCGGCCTCGGCATCGTGACCCTCTTGTGCCCCTGCATCGATCTCATCTGTGACGGAGTGGCTCATCAAATCCTCCTACTGATCGGGTCTGCCAATCGGGCGAGAATGGCTGACCATGGGTATCGGGTTCCGTTGAATGCGATTTCGAGAAAAGAAGCGACCATCGCAAAGCCGCCCCCCCGCCGTTCTACCCGCCGAGCAGCCTTTGAGCGTCCGCACAGGTATCAAGGTATTGCCGAACGGCGGCCTCCCAGCGCTGCTCATCCAACACGACTCGAGACGCGCCGTCGGGGCTGTCGCGAACGGGCTCGAGCTCCCGCAGCATCTGATCCAGGATTCGCTGGCGTACACGATAGTCAGCTCCCACAAGATGAATGAGTCGACGTGTCATCTGTTCCGCCAACCTCTTGGTCATCATTGAGTAGAAGCGTCCTACGACTTCACTAACACCGCCCTCCTTTCCGGTCGCTGCCATGTGACAGAACAGGTCAAGGCAGGCCTCTTCATCGAGAACCTGCTTCCACACATGAGCCGCCAACTCGGCAGGACCCATGAGTGGAGCGGCCGCCTTCAAGTAGTGCGCATAGGCGCTCTCCATCAGCCTCGGGAACTCCGTCACGCCGTTGATGCTGTTTCGCCTTACGTTGAATGTCCTAAGAGCGGTGCTCTTCTTCTGCTGAACGTCGCGCAGTACATCCCGATGACGTTCCTTCAGCTTCTCGAGCTCGGTCACCTTGCTCACAGCTCCTTGGCACCTTCACCAACCTAGTGCTTGCCAAACCTCTGATCGACCGCCGTGAGCATGCGCACAACCTCGATCAGCAACTCGGGACACTTCAGTGCAAGCTCCGCGGGCTGTCGATTGCGACGACGAATTAGGTGCCCCCAGTCCTGCAACAACTCCGTTGCGATCGCGATCTTCGTCTCATGATCCATCGGGTCGAACTCGCTCAAGATCAGTCGCTGTTTCTCCTGCAATAACGCCTCCTGGAATCCATGCATGACGTCCGAGAGGACCTCATCCAGCCCGCCACGTCGGTGGTCCACTGCAATGCCGACCCACTCCTCAACATCTCCAACCCGGCGCCGAGCGATGTTCTCGATGTCGGCCCAGAGCCTCTCCGGCGGTACGTTCCATCCGGTGGCGGCAGAAAGATGCTCGACGAGGTCCAGCAGTATCTCGCGAAGCTCCTGGTAGTTGCGAACCGTGTTCTCCCCACGGAGGCGCGCATTGAGGTTGGCCAAATGCGCGTGGTAGGCCGTGCGGAGCGCGGCCACAAGCGCCACGGCGTCGCGTCCCGCAAGGCGCTCTATGTACTCCTTCGCTAGGCCCATGCCATCCTCCACGTTCGATTGGTCAATTTGGCTGCCATGCTGCTCCGAACAAGCAAAGGTTCAGCGACGACCGATCAGTTGCCGCGCGATCTTGTCGAACAGGTCGTTCCGTTTGTTTGCGTTGTTCCGCCCGGCCCACTTCTCGTGATTGTTCTCGCACTCTACGCAGTGGATTCCTGACTGGTCGATCCCGCTGCCGTCACACTGAGGACATATGCTGTCGAAGTCGCTTCGGGTCTGGCACGATCGGCAAGGACTTCCTGGCCGGCAAGAGCGGCACCGACCGTTCCCTTTTGGTATCACACAGTTCATGACTTCATAGATCCTATCGCGGTCTGCCTTGGTCATTTCCTTCTCCTGACTTCTGAGAATGGTTCGACAACCGGCCAGGCTGTTCAAGAACGCTGTGGTCGGCGAGGTGCTGTCTGATCGAAGACGAACTGGAGCGTTCGCCGTGGTCGGTCATTCCGAATCCCCGAAAAGCTGCCTCTCAATAGTTGCGAACAACTCGGCCACCTTGAACGCGTTCTCTCCTGCTCCCCACTCCGCACGGTTGTTGCGGCAATCCATGCAGTGCGTGCCGAACCTGTCCACCCCCTTGCCCTCGCACCGGTCGCAGACCCTGAAGCCGCGTACCTTCTGCCTGCACGAGAAGCAGAGTGAGACTTCATTGCAGTCCCCACACACGCCGTCGCCACGTGGAACGATTCTGTTGACCAATCGGTTCACCTTCTTGCGTCTTTCTTCCGTCATTGGGATCCTTTTCTTTTGTCGGTGTTTTCCTGAAATTGAAATGCTCCCAAAGCTTGCCGGACCAGCGCTGACCAGCGCCCATGCCCCGTTCTCGTCGGGGGCACGCACGAGCCGTGGCGTTTCAGCACTTGGCAATTCAGCAGGTGCTCTGGCTACCGAGCCGTGATGCGCGTGCACGCATGGTGGCCTCCGAGACACCGGCATCCTCGAAGTGACAGAACGGTGATCAAACGCGGGGCAGCCGAGGCGGTGGTTTCTCTGGTGGTTTGTTGTAGCTGTCCAGAAGCCGTCGTGACTGCTCAAGGAGCCGTTTTGACTGTTCTACGAGTTCGGCGTAACGCCTGCGTTGTCGCGCTTTGCGGCTGCTATTCGCTATTCACAGCTGCGGCGATCTCCAGGACGGCGTTCATCTGGTCAGGCGTCATGGGTGTTCTCCAGTTCGTGCGTTTCCGTTCTTTTTTTTGGGGGGGGCTGTTCCAACGCCAGACCAAATCAGAAGGGGATGTCGTCATGTTCTCCGTTTGCCGGCGCGTCGGCGTCCTCAGGTGGTGGCACGTCCTCGCCCGTGGATCCGCCGCCGCCGCTACCGCTCTTGCCCCCTAGCTTGTTCACGTTGTTGATCCACGATGCCGGTCCGTCCGGGTCCGCAGTCTGCACCGCAGTCCGGTGGACCGATGGTCGATGACGTCTCTTGCATTCGTATCCGCCCACGGGCAAGCAGGTAGTGCGGAAGTGGAATGTCGGCAGGACCGGTCAGATGAGCGGGGATGCACTCATCGTCGCAGTCCGTTGCCGCGTGACCCTGTTCCTGCCTCGCGTTCTGTCGGACCTCACGGCCTGACCTGGTCCATCAACGATGTTGAGTACCGCGCCGCCGGCCTCGTCGCCCCCGGCCCCCACGATGCTGTTTGCGCACCTTCGGACGGGGCCTGGACAGGTAGTCCTCGGCTCCCGCGTCTGTCCGGGGGGCCGCACGTCGGTGCGCACCGTTGGCCCATTCGATGAGATCAAAGATGGGCATCTCCTCTGCTTCGAGGCGACCTGTCAACCACCCCGCGCCGTCTGGTGAGGGCGCACCATCGGGCTGCCGCCAGACGTACCGCACCCCTCTCTTCAACCGACGAACCTGATCCGAGACCGCACGCCTCTCCGTTGTTGCGGCGAAAGGGCCACCGGGCTCGGGAACATCGAGAAGTGTCACATCAGGCACCCATCGTCGAGAGCCTGGGTCCCAGCGGCGGCGTTCATCCTCGTTCTCGCCAGGCGATGTCGCGTACTCCTTGCAACGCGAGGGTTCCTCTTGAATGCTTGGTTCCTCCGGGTCTTTCATCAAGCTCCGTCCGATCCGAGGGCGCACAGGTCCCCCAACGTGACCGTCTCGCCTCGCAGATTCTCCGCCAACAGTCCGGTCCCCCGGACGGCGAGACGCCAGCGGAGAAGCCCCACCACAAATACCCTACCAAGGCTCACAGACGCCTGTCCGTGCAAGGTCCGTTAGAGCACCGTGAAACCGGGGCTCTGGGCGCCAACGGAGGTGCAACTCACGTTCGACCCGGTTGAACAACATTGACCCCTCGGACACGTGGAACTACGATCTATCGGCCCGCGAACCCAAGGAATCTCCACAGGTAACGGCCTGACCGCCGGGAAAAACGCCGATGCATCGCTGTCTTCCGGAACACCTGCTGGACTGGCGCGTGATCAACCACGATCGGGTCATGGAGTTGTTCGACCACATTGCGGGTGTCACCAATGACGGTGAAGGGCAGGAAGCACGTCAGACACTTGAGTTTCTGTACGACGCCGACCAGGGAACCGGGGTCCACGCAGGCAAGATGTTCTCGGACTGGCTCGCGGATCAACTCCGGCCCCAAAAGGCTCCCGAGGACCCCAGTACGTATCGCCACCGCCTCATCCGGATCGAGAAGCTCCTCCCCGGGGTCATGGGCTACTTTCGTCCGGAGCCCAACTACACCATCGCGCTTGTCCGTTTTCCCGGATCGAAACTACGGCGTCAGCTGGTTCTGAGACCTCGCGAGCATCTCCCCTTGTTCTGGAGACTGTTCGAGGCGGAACACGTCCCGTGCACAAGAGCATGGATAGGAAGACTCGTCGCGCGATTGGAGGAGCAGAGCAAGTCGGATCACGGCGAAGAAGCGGTCGTACGTTCGGGTGAAGGTGCCGATGGCGGAGCCGTCCTTTCCGGGGCGTGCCGTTGTGTCGCTCGAGAGGATGAGCTGGTACAGGCCGTCGTGGTACTGTCTGCAGCGTCGCCTCGCCTGTGGATCACCGGCGAGGAAGGGGTGGGGAAGACGCTGTTTGCGGAAGAGGTCATCAGACGATGCTCAGGCGGCCCCGTGATCGTTGTTCGACTGGAGCAAGACGCGGAAGTGGACGAGGGTGACATTCGTCGAGAGATTGCCCGTCAGCTGGACTTTGTCGTCTCCCCGCCCGGTCAAGACGAGGCTGATGTCGGCGGAGCGACCACCACGATTCTTGTCGACAACCTGCCCTCACCCGACATGCTGCATTTTGTTGACAAGGAGCTTCCTGGAGTGCGTATCGTTGCGACTCTGACCGACGCGTCATCTGATCAGGCTGGACAGGATCAGGTGATGCCAGTCCGACCGGGGTCCGTGCGACTCGGCAAGTTCTCGGCCAAGGACGTTGGTGGTCTGGCACGCGCGTACGGTGTCATCGGTCCGTCCGAGGAGCCAGGCCCGGACCTTGTGCGTCTTGTGACCGCGCCTAATGGATGCCCGCTGACGGTTGATCTCGTCTTTCGGAACCTGGATCTGCTCGGCGGCCCGGCGGAAGCGATAAGGTTGATCCGCAAGAGCATCATGCGGCAGCCAAGAAACCGCATGGACCAGGCGTTGGCCTCGGTTGTTGAACAGGTGTTCCATGCGTACGAGGACGATTTCCATGCGAGGAACATTCTGTTGATCGGCGCCCTCTCCGAAACCGAGGTCTTCTCGTTGCGCTACCTGGCTGGTGTGGCGTCCGCCACCATCATGAATGGCAATTGGGTCTTTGAGGACCAGGCCATGTTCGGGGAATTCGCCAACGATGCGCTCGGCATCTGGTGCAAGACCGGTCTAGTTCGAGAATGCCGCACAGCAGAGGCAGACCTCGAGACCCATGGCCTTGTTTTCTACACCATGCACCCCCGGGTCAGAACGGCGATCCTGGACGTTGCGGCCAGGGCTGTTGACGAATCGGTACTGCTCTTTCTGTGGGATGCCATGCGCGAGTGGTGGGTGCATACGCTGCACGTCTCCGGCAGAGAGATCAGGGACACCGTCGAAGATCCGAAACAGAGAACCTGGTTTGACGTGGATGCAAGGAGCTTCGACAAGCTGTTCGTCCGCAACACGTTCGAAGGCGTGGATCCCCTCGGAAGAAGACATGTGGCGCGTGCAGAGCTTGCCTGGGAGGTGGACGACGTCGCAGGGTACTATTGGTCTCCGTGGGCCGAACATGAGCTGCGGGGGACGACCACACCGACGAGACTATGCGAGACTGTATCCTCCCTTTGCCAGCGGCTGGCGTGTGAGCGGCCGAAAAAGAGGGAAAAGGGAGTGGAGCAGTGGCTTGAATACGCCGTCGGGCTTGAAGGCAAGTACTTCGCTAGCCGGAGGGCCTCGCCGGAGATCCTGCAGAAACTCGAGGAGGCAATACCTCGAGAAGAACTGGCGTTGATGAGCAAGGGCAATGACAGGGTCTTCGAGAGACAGGTTGTGCGACTGTTCCTGGACGTTTGTCGGGTTCTCGCTGGATGTGGAGAGCTGGACGATCTCGAGAAGTTTGTGATCGATGGCATTTGCGCTGGCATCTGCTCGGACAGCGCTGCGATCAACAGTCTCAGGTGGTGTTTCCTTCAGTCGTGGATCGAGTGGCTGCTTGCCGGGGAACACGGGACGAGGACACAGATGATCGACAGGACCATCGATCGCATCGAGACCACGGTGAGATCGCACGTCATTCCCCTCTGGGGGCAAGGCGAGGGGTTTCAGCGCACGACGCTCAGGGCAATCGCCGCAAGACTGGAGCAGGAGGGCCTGGCGGACAGAGCCGCCAGGGTGTTGTCTCTTGTCGACCTCATGGATCAGCGGCTGACCGAGTAGTGGAAGTGGCCAACCATCCGATGCGGCGGGTTCCATTGTTCGGCGGAGCAGGTCACCCATCGAGGTGACGCTCCTGTGCCAACGCGTGCCTGGCGAGGCACCGATCGAAAACCATGATCGAGGGGCTTTGGCGGCGGAAGCGGTGGGCGGAGTTGGGCGTGCTCGCCACCGGCGCAGGTCCATTGCAGTAGGCAGGCACGCAGTCGACTTTCATCGACTCTCGTCGCCCAGAATCTTCCCCAAGGCGAACGCGAACATCCGCCCCGTAGATCAACAGCTGGTTGGTTGCATGCTCCTTGATACGGAAGGCGCCCGCAACATGGAATGGAACGCCGCGTTTCATCAGATTGGAGATGAACCAACCGATTGCCGGTGGCGAAGATCATCGGCAGGCTTTGCCAGATCGTGCCAGATCGCGGGCGGCGTTCAACGAGGCTGCTCGCCGACAGTCTCAGCGCAAGGTCATGTCGCACCCAGGGAAAAGGAGCTGACGCGACCGAAAGACTTAAATAGGAGGACGTCTCTCAGGTGCTCGCTTCCACACCGGGGCAGCTCCACACGTGTGGCCACAATCAACTCCACAACGGAGCTGCTCCCCACGTGTGGAGGCATCCACCTCCACGAACACCCGGTTGCTCACCTGAACATGACCAGAATCATTGCGATATTCAACGAGAAGGGCGGCACGGCCAAGACCACCACCACCGTCAACCTGGCGCACGCCCTGGCCCGGACTGGAAAGCGGGTACTGCTCGTTGACCTCGACCCCCAGGGAAACGCCACGCACCACCTCGGCGTCCACTTCGAGCGAGGCATCTACCATCTCTTCACGAGCGAAGAGGCACTGGCAATCTGCATCTGCGGAGCACGGAAGAACCTCGATGTCCTCCCGGCCAATGTGAACCTCTTCGCTGCCGCCCTTGCGATCCAGGCCCTGCCGGGCCGAGAGTTCATCCTCAGGGACAAGCTACAGCCGGCCCTGACCATCTACGACTTCGTCCTGATCGACTGCGCCCCCTCCTTGAGCACTCTCACCCACAACGCCCTTGCCGCAGCGCATGAAGTGATCGTCCCCGTCGCGATGGACTACCTCAGCCACGCCGCCATCAAAGGCGTCGAGCGCACCACTTCCATGATCAGCCGCGCATTCAACCACGACGTGCAGATCACCGGCATCGTGCCCACGTTCTTCCACTCGGGTCTGACCGCCTCGCGGGAGATCCTTGCGCTGCTCCAGGAGGACTGGAGAGAGAAGCTCCTCCCTGCAATCCGCGTCTGCTCCAAGCTGCGAGAGACGCCCAAGCACCAGAAGACCATCTTCGAGTATGCCCCAGGCTCACGAGGGGCGGCCGACTACGAGGCGCTCACGCAAGCCATCATCAAGAATGGAGGTGACCATCAATGAACCATCAGCATGACGAGGAAGCGATCCTTGCCAGCACCCTCTCCACCCATCCCAAGGGCCAGCCGCCGGGAGACGGGTTTCAACGAGTGAACGTGCTCTTCAGCCACGAGGACCTGAAGCTCATCGACGAGCAAGTGCACGCCTTGAAGGCGCTCGGCTTCCGCTGGGTCAACCGATCCCTGCTCATCCGCCACGCGCTCAGCAGGTTGAAAGAGATCTCCGCCGTGGAACTCTCCGCCCTGCCGACCTTCATCCGCCTCAAGAAATGACCGACACCGATGTCACTCGCGCCTGGATCATCCAGGCCGGCGATGACCTGCACACCGCCGTGATCCGCTACCGAGACCTGGCCCGGCACTTCTGCACCACCGACCTCGGCATGGACTGGCCCCTCAACCCGCGGGATAGGACTTACTTCGCGGCGCGCATGCGCGAGTACCGCCGACAGAAGAAGGAACGCCTGGAGCGATTGCGGGCGCTGATCCCGAAAAGACAGTGCTGGGAGGAGCCGGAGAGCCTTGCCCCGGAGAGGGGCGGGGAAGCGGATGCTTTCCTGACAGCACTCCTTGCAGAGACCCGGGACGTCCAGCCCGCCATCCTCAGCATGGCCAGGTGGCTCGCCAAACGAGCAAGCTTCGACCTGGACGCCGCTCAACAGCACCTTCTCGCCCACATCGAGCCAGCAGGCACCAACCTGCGTCACCTGCCGCCGCTTGTAGACGATTCCAGGCTCGATTTGATCTTCAAGTTCATAGCTGCGGTCTTCCTGCAGCACGCTGGTGTGATCCAGATCCACCAGCCAGAATCGGACACCATCCTGCTCCTGAGACCAGAAAT
>Ga0180009_10007021_pt1 | contig 11645 bp, 6 predicted proteins | sample OS_PC_MetaG_FD_123537 | JGI IMG/M metagenome (GOLD analysis project Ga0180009, IMG submission 123537) | Groundwater microbial communities from the Aspo Hard Rock Laboratory (HRL) deep subsurface site, Sweden - OS_PC_MetaG | ecosystem: Environmental > Aquatic > Deep subsurface > Groundwater...
AGCCGAGAGCGGCACCTCGCGCACCATGTTGCTGTCGGTCACGAGCTCCTTGATCTTGAGCTTCTGCCCGCTGGCATCAAGCCAGAGCAGGATACAGGTCTGCAGGTCGAGGGACTTCTTGAGTAGCTCCAGCACGAAGAACATGCTCTGGTGGATCGCCTCCACCGCCCCCCGCGCCAGCTTGCACTCCATCGCCACCCGATCGCGGGCCTCGCCCTCGGCGGAGAGCGCCGGGCCGACCAGTCGGAAGTCTCGCGCTTGGTCCCGCATGGCCTGGATCTCCGTCGAGATCCGCTTCTTGTGCTCTCGACGGCGACGCTGCACCTCGGCCTGAAGGAAGATCATGTTGACCGTGGCAAACAGCAGGATGAAGCCACCGCGGGCAGCCAGCGGCTGCCAGGCATGGGGCAGCTCGCCCGCGGCGAGGTGCAGCAACAGCTGGAAGCCCAGCGCCGACAGTGTCAGCAGCCCGCCGACCAGGCGGTCGTTGAAGCCGACCAGGAAGGCCAGAGCCAGATAGACTGCCGTCTGCACCGGTGACTCGGGGCCGCCGGCAGCCTGGGTTCCGACGTAGACCAGTCCCAGCAACAACAGGCCGAGCTCGAGGCGATCGATTCGCTTGCGCAGCTTGGAACGTACCCCGGGCCAGCCGAGCAACAGCCTGACCCCGAGCAGCAGCGCCCCCACCGCCGCGACCGCCAGCTCCCGCCAGAGGTGGCTGCTGAAGTGGAGCCGCTCGAAGGCGCCACAGTGGAGCATGACGGCGACGGTGGCGACGACCACCAACCCCAGGCGCTCCACGAGCAGGCACCGCAGATGGTAGAAACCTCTGGCCATGATCACCGTCGAAACTGGAAGACGATGTCCATCGGCCGGACCATCCCCAGCTCGTCCCGAGCCACCTGCTCGATGTAGGCGCGGTCCTGTTTCAGGCTTCGGATCTGCTGACGGAGTGTCCGGTTGCTGCGCTGCAGCCGATCGTTGCCCTCCAGCAGCTTGGCCATGTCGTGCTCGAGTCGCAGCGTCCGCTTGACCCCGCCGGGTCCGTAGACCTGGTAGGGGAGATAGCCGATGCAGATGGCGAGCACGCTGGCGAGCGCCATCCGAAGGAGCCATCGCCTGACAGCTGGCAGTCTCATGTCATCGTCAACAATTAGTTTTCCGTCAGCAATCCGCAGCTAGAATCGACTGGGATCGATTATAGCGACGGGTTGGTCGCTGTCTAAAAATCACTGATGGGTGTTTTTGCCCTACATGTCGCCAGGGGCAAGTCGAGGCGGAATTGCGTTGCTTCATCCCGGAGCGCCCCGCAGGGGCGCGAGGAACGCAATTGCTGCGCCCGCCGACGGGGTGCAGGGAGCCCTGGAAGAGTCGGCCAACCGTCAGAGGCTGCCCACGTGCTTGTCGAGCATCCGTCCGATGCCTGGCGTGGCCTGCTCGACGTGGACCAGCCCCTTGGGCCTCAGCTTGTTGTAGGCCTTGACCACGGTCTTGTTCTTGGAACGGCCTGCACGTCGGTCGGTAATGCCGAGCAACGCCTCGGCCACCTCCGCCCCGCGCCGGCTCAGGTAGTCCTCCAGCGACCCCGTGCTGCCTGCCTGCTGGTACTGCTCGTAGAATGCCTGCAGCGCCTCGGTGAAATCATCGAGGAGGCTCTCCACGGAATCCTCGAGGATCCGCCGTTTGACCGCCTTGACGATGGCGAAGGCCGCCTTCACCGCGGCCCCCGACAGCCCCTTCTTGGACTTGACCTCGGCATTGATCAGACCGACGCAGTCAACGATGACCTTCTCCCGCTTCTCCGGCTCTGCTGCCAGCTTCCTTAGATCCTTCAATTTCCGTCTCCTTGTGCCTCGTCGGGGAGCGCTCTCCCGCCAACGTGGGATCGTCAGAGAAAACCAGGTTTGGTCGCACCAGTCAACGCCCACGGCTGACCGGAAAACGCGTCCTGCTGAACCCGGAGAGCCTGGCCCTCCCTATGGCTCCTGTGGCTTCCCTATGGCTCCTGTGGCTCCTGTGGAGGGGCAGGTAGACGTTTCAGCAATGATGTCATAGAGTCTCCCAATGGAGCAGGATCGCATTATCGAAATCAGGATCCAGGGGATCCGCAGCCTCAAGGACGTCAAGCTCAGTACCGAGGGCCTGACCGTACTGATCGGGGAGAATGGGACGGGGAAAAGCAGCATCATCGAGGCGTTGGAGATCTTGCGCAAAGCGGCCAGCCAGAACTTCATGGATCAACTTCATGAGTTGCATGGCGGCCTGGCCTCACTACTGCACCACAGGGCCGACCGTTTACGTCTTGGGCTGTGGCTCGACGGCTCCGGTGGACGTATCGAGTACGACGTTGCGTTGGCCAGGGAAGGGAACAGCACAGTGGTGGACCTCGAGCATCTCCACTTGGAACCCGAGACGGTGAATGGCCCACTGCCCCCAAAGGGGCACCAGGGGCCGATCGTGAAGGTCATCGAACGCACCCGATCGGCCTCCGAGGTCACAGATGATACAGGAAGCAAGGCGTTCGAGCGTGGGGCAACCGTGGTCGGGCCAGGGGAGCTCCTGCTCACCTCCTATGGAAGGAAACCTCCACACCGGGCCATCACCAGAGTGCTTCAGGCACTGGAGGGCATCGATGTGCACCTGCCCTTCGATGTGGCCCCGTGGTGGTCCCTGGCCGAGCAGAGACGCCAGAATACGATGCGGGATGACAACGTGACCCGTTCCACCTCCATGCTCAAGCGTCTGGGCCAGAACCTGGCCAACGCCTACCATGAGCTTAGAAATCGCTCTCCAGAACACTGGGCCGAGACCCTGGATAGGGTTCGTCTCGGCCTGGGCTACGACGTGGTAGACGTGACAACCCCGGCCACCATTGATGGTGGGCGTATCGCATTGGAGGTGATCTACCGCCCACAGCATGCGGTCTCACTGTTTGGCCTTTCGGATGGGACGTTGGCGTACCTAGCGCTGGTCGCGCTTTTCCGCCTCAACACGTCCAGGTCGCTGGTCGCTTTCGACGAGCCCGAGACCCATCTACATCCAGCATTGCTGCTACGGACACTGGATTTCTGGGAGCAGACGGCCAAGCAATGTCCCGTCGTACTGGCTACTCACTCGGACCGCTTGCTCGATGGCCTCACAAATCCGGAGGACTCGGTCATCCTCTGCGAGCTAGACGTGGACCGTAGTACCCGCCTTTTTCGACCCGACGCTGAGGTCCTCAAACAATGGCTGGACGAGTACCGGGGGCTGGGTGACGTACGGAGCGCCGGACATCAAGCATCGATCATGACACAACCCGTCGAGCCATGAAATCTCTGGCAACTATCCTCTACGAGGACCAGCGTGGTGAGACGAAGGAGTTCGGCCCACATACGCTAGTTGTGGCATGCGTGGCAGATCTTACGAAACAAACATTCTGGGAGCTGCGCGATCGGTTTGATGGACGTCCCATGAAGGGCGACTCAAGAGTCCTGCAGCAGGGCGCCAAGGTCGAGATGATTGCACCAGACTGCCATCCCGTGGTGATGCTCCTCGACGACGACCAGATCCGGAAAGCTGTCGGGCTGTCGAAGGACACCACATATGATGATGTGATCAACAAGATCAAGCAGGACTGCCCCACACCGGAGAAGCTCCAGGTGTTCTTGCTCGATCCGAACACGGAGCGACTGGTCAGCGTCGCAGCGGAGTGCATCCATTTTACAGGTGAGCTTGGGAAGGACCGGACAATTCGGGACAGGGTGCTGAACGAGGCTGCACACGCCGCGAGCGCACAGCAGCGTGACTGTATCCTGCAGCAAATCCCTGCACTCAAAGCACTCGTGGACTTCCTCGAGGCGCTTGTCCGGCCGGATTCTTCACGATGATGACGTGATGCTGCCAGGGCCGCATCCGCTGCCAAAGTGCTCCCGACCTGTGGCTACTCGTCCGGGTAGGGATTGATCAGGTCGGGAGTCTTCTTCAGCGTCGTTGAGGGGTCGGCCTTCTTGGTGGTGTCCTTCCGCAGCGCCCTGTGCCTCTTCTGCCGAGCTTGCCTGACGGGCGCCGGCCGCGAGGCATCAGGGCTGGCAACAGCAGGCGGGGACACGTCCGGTCGCACGACCATGTCTCGCTGCGGCGTCCCACTGCCCGGGCCGGCATCGACGGCGTCGACCGTCGGGTGAGGTCGCTCCGTTGTCAGGCCGCCGAGGACCAGGTAGGCCCCGAACGACGCAGCGACCACCGTCACCGCGAGAAACACCACCGCGGGCAGATGGTGGCCGGGCTGCCCCCGTGGCTCCACGGCAGCGGCGTGAAACGGTGCAGCCGTGGGAGGCTCGACCAACCGACCGTCCCGAGCGCCCAAATCCACCTCGCCCCCGGCTGCCTCGGATCCGCCGCCGATCCGGCTGAACTTCTCGGCCAGCTCCCGCATCGAGCCGATGCGGCGGTCGACCTCCGGATCCATGGCGGCCAGTATCACCGCATCCAACTCCGCCGGCAGACCCTGGGCAGCGATCTGACTGGGGGGCTGGGGGGTCTGGCTCATCTGTTGGGTCAGGACCTGGATCACGTTGCTGCCGGAGAAGGGCGGCGACCCGGTCACCATCTTGTAGGCCAGCACGCCCACTGCGTAGACATCGGCGCGGTGGTCGATGGCTCCGCCCCGGATCTGCTCGGGGGCCATGAATCCCGGGGTCCCGTGCACCACGCCCGCCGCCGTCAGCTTGGGCTGGTTGCGATCGTGCAGCAGCTTGGCGATGCCGAAGTCCACCACCTTCACCAGATCGTCGTGGTGCTCGCGGGGCACGAGGAAGACGTTCTCCGGCTTGATATCGCGGTGAATGATCCCCTTGTCGTGGGCCGCCGCGAGTGCCCTGCAGATCTGGAGCAAGATCGCCCGCGCAACCTCCCACGTCGGCGCGCCACGGGCGAGCACCGACCCGAGGTCCTCTCCCTCGAGCAGCTCCATGACGATGAACACGATGCCGGTCTCGGTGGCGCCGAAATCGGTGATGTCCACAATGTTGGGGTGGCCGATGCGAGCTGCCGCCCGGGCTTCGCGCAGGAAGCGCTCTCGCAGGGTGGAGTCGCCCGCAAACGACGGGTGGAGGACCTTGAGCGCCACCCGCTTCTCGATCTTCAGGTGCAGCGCCTCGTACACCGCCCCCATCCCCCCCTGCCCGAGCGCCCGGATGACACGATACCTGCCGCCGACCACCGTCCCCGGACCGATGTCACCCGGCTCGGTGTGATTCTCGTGCGGACCTTCCGCCGTGCCAAGGTCCTTCTCGTCGCTCCCGCGACCGGAGTTGACGAAGCTCATGAGTCTAACACGGGAGTCTACCACAACCAGTCGCAGTGCTTGTTCCGCACGCCATCACCGACGAGCGCCGATGTCGGCTGTCGATCTCGCCAGACACACCGGCCGGTGCTATTGTGAATGGCGCCATGGCCCATATCCCGGATCTGCAGGCGTCCTGGTCGCACGAGCCGCTTCCGTTGGGCCTGAGCCTGGCCAACGGTCGTGCACTGGTCACGCTGGCCCGGCCCGTGAGCTCGGGACCGCTGGTGCTCGAGCAGCTGGAGCTGGAGATCACCGGCGTCCAATTGCGTTCCTCGCGCCCCGAAGGGGCGCTCCGGGATGAAGCAGCGCAATTTCCCTTCGACCTCTCCGGCGGCAGCCACCGCTTCCACAATCGCCGGTGCAGGCTGACCCGCGCCACCGTATCCCTCGACGCGGGGGCGGCGATGGCCTGGCTCTCGGATCGTCCGGCATTCGAGAGCCCGGTGCGCAGCGTCGTGCTGGGGTTCAACGACGGCGGCATGCATGTCACCGGCCGTCTCACGCTCGGCGACCAGTCGGCCCCCTTCCTCCTGCGCGGTCCGCTGCAGCCCTGCGATGACCGCATCCGGGTCAGCTTCTGCGATCTCTGGCTATTCGGCCCGCTGCCGGTCGCCGCGCCGCTGGCGGCTGGCCAGGTACAACAGGCGCTGGGTGCACGGCGAGACCGCGACTCCCACGCGCAGCTCGTCCACTGCTGCGATCTGCTCTGCGATCCTCTCGGCCTCGCCCTGCGCATCCTGCCGCTGCATGGCTGGCGTTTGCCGTCGAGACGGGAAACACGCCTCGCTCGGGTCGACCTCTCCGCCTCCTGCCTGAGGCTGCACTACGATGTCGACGCCGGCCCCCCCCCCCGGCGCCGGAGCGGTGGCAGGCCTTCCTGCTTGGCAGGCAGCGCATGGATCAGGCCGAGCAGCTGATGGAGCATCACCCCGACCAGGCGATCCAGAGCTTCGAGCAACAGCTTGATCACGAAAGCACGCGACCGCATGCCGAACAGCGATTGCTGGAGCTGCTCTGCGTTCAACCCGACAGAGACGCAGAGACCCTCGAGGTCGCCCGCCGGGCGCTGGTCCGAGACCCACTGTTCGTTCCGGCACTGATGGCGCGCGCAGCAGTGATGCTGCGCCAGCAACGGCCGAAGGAAGCCGCCGAGGACTACCGAAGAGTGGCCGATCTGTGCAGCGCCGCTGGTGACGGCATCGGCCAGACGATGGCTCTCCTCGCGGCGGGCCACAGCGCGGCCAGCGTGGAGCCGTCCCACGCGCGCCAGGACTTCGAGCGCGCACTGGACATCGATGCGCGCAACACCACCGCCATCAACCAGCTGTCCCGGATCTACGCCGAGGCGGGCGAGTGGGACCGCCTGGCCGCCCTGCGCCAGCGGCAGCTGCAGCTGGCGACGACCGCCGAGCAGCGGCTCCACACGCACCTCGCGCTGGGAGAAGTATACCGGGTTCACCTCTCCGATCCCTCCCGCGCGTTGACGCAGTACCAGCGAGCGCTGGAGATCGACCCGGAGTGCGAGCCGGCGCTCAAGGGACAGGCCGAGGCCTGCATCGATGCCGACCGCCCACAGGAGGCGATCGAGGTCCTGGAGCGGCTGAGCTCGATGGGGGCCGCTCCTGGCAGCCGGGTCGCCGTCCATCTCCGACTCGCATCGCTGCACGAGCACCTGCAGGAGCCCGACCGTGCGCTGGCCCAGCTCCAGGTAGCGCTGACGCTGCGACCGGAGGACCCGCAGTGCCTGCGCCGTGTGGCCGCCCTGCGAGAGCAGATGGGGCAGCGCACGGAGGCGATCGATGTGCTGGAGCGGCTGCTCGCACAGGAGACCGACGGTTCCGTCCAGGTTCCAATCCAGCTCCAGATCGCCGAGCTGCTCCTGGCCATGGACCAGCTCGAGGCCGCCGGGCAGCAGATCGATCGAGCACTGGAGCTCGACCCGGACAACTCCGCCGCGCATCGCCTGGCGGTCAGCCTGGCGGAGCGATCGGACGGCCCTCGAGCCCTGCTGACCGCCCTCGAGCGCGCTCTGGAGGTGGAGCCGTCTGTGGAGAGGATGGTCGACCTGCTGGTACGGCTCGCGCACCAGCACGCCGAGGATGATGTGGAGGAGGGCGAGGGGCTGGAGCGGGCGGCCGAGGCCATGAGTCGTGCTGTGGAGCAGGGACTTCCCGCCCAGCGTCTGGCCCATGAGTGGGACCGGCTGCTGAAGCGACAGCAGGAGCACAACGGGGCGGACGGCACCGCTCGGCTGGCGGAGCTAGCTGCGGCAACCTTCACCGACAGCCAGTCGAGGGGCGACCGGTTCTTCGCCGCAGGACAGCTGTGGGAGAAGGAGGTCGGAAGCTCGGACCAGGCGACCCGGTGCTACCTGGCAGCAGTCGAGAGCTCGTCGCAGCATTCCGGCGCCCTCGACGCTCTCGAGGCGATCTGTACCCGCCAGGGCAATCGAGAACAGCTGGTCCGGATCCTCGGCTTGAAGGCAGAGGCGTCAAAGCGGCGTCCCTCGGTGCACAACGCGCTGCTGTGCCGCCTCGGCGAGCTGCTGGCCGCACTGGGCCGAAGCGAGGAGGCTCACGTCGCCTACTCCCGCGCCCTGGCCCAGGATGCCGAGCATGCGACGGCGCTCGTCTTCCTCGCCCGCGAGGCCATGACCGGCGAGCTGCACAGCGAGGCAGAAGAGCTCTACCGCAGGCTGGCCTCCATCCTCTCTCGCGGTTCTGCCGACATGCCCGCGGAACAGCGCGGCAACCTGCTGGTGGAGGCTCACCTGGCGCTGGCCACCCTGCACCACAGGGAGAACCGGCAGCGCGAGGAGGAGGGACACCTCGAGATGGCGCTGGCAATCAGTCCGCGCCACGCTGGCGTCCTCGAGCGACTTGACGCATTGCTGTCGAAGCAGCAGCGCACGTCCGAGCTCGCGGATGTTCTCAAGCGGCGACGGGAGCTGGCGAGCAGCCCGGAGCAAGTCGCGGAGCTCGAGCTGCGCCGTGCCGTCTTGCTCGAGACGATCGTCGGGCGCGGCGAGGATGCAGCAGCCGCCTACCGCGCCGTCCTGCGCGTACGACCTTCCGACACGGAGGCGCACGATCACCTCTGCCGCCTGTTGCGGGACCTGCGACATTTTGGCGAGCTGTTCGACGCCTTGACCCAGCGAGCGGAGTTGCTCGAGGAGCGCCACGACGAGCAACCAGCCGGCTCACTGTGGCTCGAGGCGGCGCGTCTGGCATCCACCCGTCTGGGGGACAGGGAGCGTGCCTCGGCCTGCCTTCGTCGAGCGTTGAAGCTGGCGCCGGCAGATCCCGACCTGGTCGATGCATTGCTGCAGCTCGGTGTCGACCCGGGCGACGAGCTGGATCAGAAGACGCTGCTGGAGGTCGCGCGGCACCACCGGCGTCAGGAGCAGATCGATCCGGCGCTGCGTGCCCTGCGGGCCGCCGTTGCGCTTCCCGGATCCGGGGCGGCGCGGGCAACGACAGCCAGGGAGATCGTCGAGTTGCTGTGGGATCGCGCTGCTTCACCCCGCGTGCCGTTGCCGTATCCCGCAGCGCCCCGCCAGGGGCGCGAGGACCGGCACGCCGCCCCGCAGGGGCGCGAGGAACGCGATCCGGCGGTTGCCGCCGATGATGACCTCCTGCTCGACGCTCTCGATGTTCTGCATCGGGAAGACGCCGCACCCGTGGAGCGATGGTGGCTGGCACAGCTGCGCGCCAGGCGAGGAGAGCTCGACCAGGCGGTCGCGGTGCTGGAGCTCCTTCCGCATGACTTCGAAGCGGCCGACGACGCGCAGGCGCTGCTGCTCGAGTGCCTGCAGCGGCTCGGCCGGCACCGGGAGCTCGCCGAGTCTCTCGAGCACCGAGCGGACACGACCCTGCTGGACAACCCGCCGGTGCGGGTATCCACCCTTGTGGCTGCGGCCCGGGTCTGGGTCGAGCAGGCGGACGACGATGAACGCGCCCTCGACGCTTTCGTCCGGGCGACTCGTATCGAGCCTCTCGACCTGGCGTTGATCGACCGGGCGGCCGAGCTGCTGCTGGCCCACGCACCCGATCGCTTCGCAGCGTTGATCGATCGTCTGTTGACCAATGGCGGCCACACCCCCGCGATGCAGGCCACCGTCCAGTGTCGAGCAGCAGCTGCTGCCCGCCGGATGGGTGCACCGTGGGACAGCGTCGAGGACCGGCTGAACGACGCGCTCCGGCGCGACCCTGGCTGTCTGGCAGCCATCGACGGACTGATCGCCCTGTACACCGAGCGAGCCCACGACGAACGTCTGATACCGACGTTGCTCAGGCGGGCCTCGCTCGGCGACGACCCTGCAGCACGGGCCGATGCGCTGGTGCAGGCAGCCGATGTGCTGAACCAGCGGCTGCAGCGGCCCGCCGAGGCGCTGGAGCTGCTTCGGCGCGCTGCCCGGCTGCGCCCGGAGAGCCATGAGATCCAGGCCCGACAGGCCGACCTGCTGCTGGTCCTCGGCGAGCTGGATGCCGCCGAGAGCCTGCTGGTCGCGTTGGCCGGCCATGGCCACGAGCCCGAGAGCTGCCTCCAGCGAGCGCGTGGACTGGCGCAGCTGCGCGGCGACACAGACGCCGAGGTCCGTTGCCTGCAGAAACTGGCGGATCTGCACCCGGAAGACCCTCAAGCCCTGGCCGCGCTCTCCTCGGCCCTGGGCGCGCTGGGGGAGATGGAGCGACAGGCGGCCGTGCTGGAGCAGCTCGGCTCAATCGACGACAGTGCGTTGCTCGAGGCGGCCCGACTGCACGCGGGACCACTGCAACAGCCGCGCGCGGCCCAGGATGCGCTCCAACGACTCCTGGACCTTCGCCCGGACCACCCGAAGGCCATGAGGCTCATGCTGAAGCTGAGCTGTCAGCTCGAGCAAAACGCACGGGCGATGGAGTGTCTGCAGCGCCTGCGCCGCGTCGAGGAGAGACCGCTGCTCCGCGCCGAGCTCTCGTCCGAGGTCGCCAGACATCTGGAGGCCTCCGGCGATGGAGAGATCGCCGAGAAGGCGTGGCGCATGGCGCTGGAGGACGCACCGGACGACGGGGATCTGATCCGCCAGCTCGCGGACAACCTACAACGACGGCAGCAGTGGCAGGCGCTGGCCGAGATGCTGCAGCATGCGTTGACCCGCTGTGCTGGCGGCAGCCCCCGCCTGCTGGCCGAGATCCACACGCTGCTGGGCGAGACCTACCTCGATAGTCTCGACGACTGGCAATCGGGGGTCCAGCACCTGCAGCAGGCCTACGTGCTCTGGCAGGGCGAACGTGCGCTGGATCGCCTGCTCCAGTTTCACCGCCTGCGACAGGACCACACCGAGATCGCGGAGCTCCTGGAGGGTGCCGCCACCCGAGCCAGCCCGCAGCAGCGCTTCCAGATGCTGGAGGAGCTGGCCGAGCTTCAGGAGGTTCACCTCAAGGACCTGCGGGCGGCTGCGCGCACGTGCGTGGCGGCGTACCGCTGCCGGGAGGACGACCTGCGTTGCGCGGTCAGGGCCCAGGAGCTGTTTGTCCGCACCAACGAGCTGGACGATGCGTTGGCTCTGCTCGACGAGGTGATCCCGCGGGCGTCGGGGCAGCTGCGGGGTGAGCTGCACGCGTCCAGAGCGCGGATCCTGGCCATCCGCGGTCTCACAACCGAGGCGGTCTGCGAGTACAAGCAAGCGCTGGAGCATCATCCCGACAACCACTGTGCCCGCGCCGAGCTGGGACGCCGGCTGTTCGAGCTCGGTCAGTACGACGCGGCGGTGCCCCACCTCCAGGCGGCGGCCGAGAAACTGGAGCGTCCGACCGAGCAGGCGACCTGCGCCTTCCTCGCGCAGCGTGCAGTGGAGAAGCTGGGGCTCGCCTCGGACAATCGCAACAGCGCCGTGACCAGGGACATGTCGGGCTCGGCGGCCAGCCCGGAGCAGCTCACGCGGGTGACCCGGCCGATGGCGTCCCTGGACCGGGCCGCCGCGGACCCACCAGGCGAGGGCCGGGCGCCGCTGGAGGATCCGGCCCGGGAGCCCGACCTGCCCGAGGCCCGGGTGGTCGACGGTCAGGCGGCTCGCGTGCCCCCGGTGGCCCATCCGGTGCTCGATCGTCCACCCGCGGATGCCACCGCCGCGCCGATGGGGGACCAGCAGTGGGAGGCGCTCGCCGAGCGCTACCGGGCCGAGGCGGTGACCCACGCGGACCCCGATCAGCGAACGCGCCTGCTGATCCGGGCGGCGTTGATCATCGAGAAGCACCTCGATCGACCGCTGGAGGCGTACAAGGTCTACGAGGAGGCCGCTGCGACCTCGCCCGACGACCAGACGGCGACGGAGGCC
>Ga0180009_10007022_pt1 | contig 11645 bp, 14 predicted proteins | sample OS_PC_MetaG_FD_123537 | JGI IMG/M metagenome (GOLD analysis project Ga0180009, IMG submission 123537) | Groundwater microbial communities from the Aspo Hard Rock Laboratory (HRL) deep subsurface site, Sweden - OS_PC_MetaG | ecosystem: Environmental > Aquatic > Deep subsurface > Groundwater...
CGAACAGCAATTCGACATAGGCAGGCGAGGCCGCGCTCGGCGTCGGACCGGCGCCAAGCGCGGCCAGGCGCACGGCCAGGCCGCCCGGATCGTTCGGATCGAGCGCCAGCGCCTCGCGGTAGGCGGCGACGGCGCCGTCGATGTCGCCGGCCTTCTCCGCGGCGAGGCCGCGATTATAGGCTTCGGCCAGCGCTTCGGCCGTGTCGTCCGTTCGGCTCACGATCCGCCTTTCGCTTGCGATTGCCCACAGGCACGGGACGCATGCCCGGCTCGGGAACGCGCCGCCTCGGTGCGGGCTTGTTTTGGCCGGGCCCGATCAGGTCTCGTCGACCACCTCGGCGCCCGGCATGTTCTTCTTGCACGAATCGACGCAGTTCTGGGCGCTCGCCTTGCTGGTGTAGAGCTCGGACTGCACCATGGTCTCGCCATTGGAGGCAACGAACGTGACGTGGAACTGACCGTCCTTGGACTTCTTGAGGACGAAGCGGTAGCCCGAGCCGGTCTCGTCCTTGCTGAGGTCGACGGAGGACGCCTCCGGCGCGTGCTTTTTCAGCGACTCGATGCAGTTCTTGGCGCTGGCTTTCGAGGTGTAGCTTTCGGACCACACCATGACTTCGGCATTGTAGAGAAACTGAACGCCGAACTGGTCGTTCTTGCGTTCCACGATCTTGAATTTGTACGCCATTCCGGCCTCCCCTCGATCAATCCAGATGCTTAGTCGTTACTGATTTAGCGCCGTTTGGGAAGAGGGCAATCCCGATCAATCACGCCAGCCCTTGCATTTTCGGACCGTTTCTCCCAAATAGGTTTTGGAGGTTGGCGGCGGACGTGTCCCTCGCCAACCGGGTCAGGTCCGGAAGGAAGCAGCCCTAACGAGTTTCGGCTCGGGTCGTTGTCAGCCTCCACTCTCGCGCCTCAGGCGAGACCAGCGAACACACAATCTCATTCCATTGTGATGCGAGTTGACCACCCAAACCGGGTGCGGGTGCTGTTCTTGCCAGGGTTTTCCTCTAGATCGAAGAGATCGAAGCGAGGAGAACGACAATGTCCCTTTCCCGACGCAACCTGCTTTTGGGCGGCGCCTTTCTTGCCGGCTTGGCCGGCTTTGCGACGCTGCGCAACTCCGCCGTCGCCAGTGCCGCTGAAGGCGAGTTCCCGTTTGAGCTCACCGAAACGGAATGGCGCAAGCGGCTGACCGACGCCCAGTTTCATGTCCTGCGCAACCACGGCACCGAACCCGCCTTCACCTCGCCGCTCAACGACGAGAAGCGCGCCGGCACCTTCGTTTGCGCCGGCTGCGCCCAGCCCCTGTTCGATTCGGCTACAAAATACGACAGCGGCACCGGCTGGCCGAGCTTTTACACCTCTATCGAGGGTGCCATTGGCACCTCGGTCGACACGTCCTGGTTTTCGACGCGCACCGAGGTCCACTGCTCCAATTGCGGCGGCCACCAGGGTCACGTCTTCGAGGACGGTCCGCAACCGACCGGCCTCAGGTATTGCATCAACGGCGCGGCACTCGCTTTCGTTTCGGCCTGAGACATCCGCCAGCCGGACGTAGGCCCGCGCCTTCTGTACAATTCAGCCAGGGCGCGGCCTTTGTCGTTCAAAGCCTGTTTCATCCTGCGGCCAAGGCCGCTAGGTTGCGCTCATGCATCGATATGAGTCCGACAACGCAACCGGCAAGGCAGGTGGCTGATGGCTGACAGCGGCAGCCCCTATGTCGTTCTGGCGCGCAAATACCGGCCGCTGAGCTTTGAAAGCCTGATCGGCCAGGATGCCATGGTCAGGACATTGACCAATGCCTTTGCCGCCAACCGCATCCACCACGCCTTCATCCTCACGGGCGTGCGCGGCGTCGGCAAGACGACGACCGCCCGCATCCTCGCCCGCGCCTTCAACTATGTCGATGAGACCGGGCAGCATCCGACCCTTGATCTCGAAACCGAAGGCGAGCATTGCCGCGCCATCATCGAGGGCCGCCATGTCGATGTGCAGGAGATGGACGCCGCTTCCAACACCTCGATCGACGACATCCGCGAGATCATCGAATCGGTGAAATACGGGCCGGTCTCGGCGCCGTTCAAGGTCTTCATCATCGATGAGGTCCACATGCTGTCGAACTCCGCCTTCAACGGCTTGCTGAAGACGCTCGAGGAACCGCCGCCCTATGTGAAGTTCATCTTCGCGACGACCGAAATCCGCAAGGTGCCGGTGACCATCCTGTCGCGGTGCCAGCGCTTCGACCTCAGGCGCGTGCCGCCCGACACCATGACCGCCTATCTCGAAACCCTTCTCGAAAAGGAGGGCGTGGCGACGGCGCCCGAGGCGCTGGCGATGATCGTCAGGGCCGGCGAAGGCTCGGTGCGCGACTGTCAGTCGCTGCTCGACCAGGCCATCGCCCATGGCGGCGGCGCCATAGAGGCGGACAGCGTCAGGGCCATGCTCGGCCTCGCCGACCGTTCGGTGGTCATCGACCTCTTTGAGATGCTGATGAAGGGCGACATCGCCCAAGCACTCGACACCAACCGCGCGCTCTACGATTCGGGCGCCGAACCGGCGACCGTCCTCGCCGACCTTGCCGATTTCACCCATATGGTCACAAGACTGAAGCTGGTGCCCGGTGCCAGCGCCGACCGGTCGCTGACGCCCGACGAAAAGGCCCGCGCCCCCGATCTCGCCCAAAGGCTCGGCATCAAGGTGCTGACCCGCACCTGGCAGATTCTTCTCAAAGGCATCGAGGAAACGGCGCGCGCCGGCAACGCCCTGCAATCGGCGGAGATGGTTTTGGTGCGGCTCGCCCATGCCGCCGACCTGCCGACGCCGGACGAGGTGCTGGAGAGGCTGAGGAATGCCACGCCGCCGGATGCGGCCCCGCCGCCGTCCGGACCGGCCGGTCCGGGTGGGAACACCCAGTCGCGGGCCGGTCCGCGCGTCGCGGCGCAGAACGTGGCTTCGCGGCCCGATCCCGCCCCGACGGCGCATCAGGCCCAGGCGCCGGTTGCCGAAACCCTGCCCATGCCGCGATCCTACGAGGCATTGGTGGCGCTTGCCGCTGAAAAGCGCGATCTCGCCGTCAAGCATGCGCTTGAAACCAGCCTCAGGCCGGTGAGCTTTGCCGAAGGCCGCATCGAGGTGCAACTGACCGAGCGCGCCGATCCGAGCATCGTCAACACTCTGTCGGCCCGTCTTAGGCAATGGACCGGCCGCAACTGGATGGTCACGGTCGACACCCGCGCCGAAGCGCCCCCGACCATCGCCGAGACGCGCAAGGCCGAGACCGACGCCCGCGACGCCACCGCCTTCGACGACCCGCTGGTCCAGGAAATCCTCAAGACCTTTCCCGGCGCCAAGCTTGTCGATGTGCGCCTGCGCGACGATATGGGGGCCGAAATGCCCGAACCCGAACACCCCGACCCCACAGACGAGGAAGACTGATGCGCGATCTGATGAGCCTGATGAAGAGCGCCGGCGAATTGCAGGAGAAGATGACCGCCCTGCAGGAAGAGCTGAAAAGCGCCGAGGCGAAGGGCACGTCCGGCGGCGGCCTGGTGACGGTGACGCTCAACGGCAGGGGCGATCTCAAGTCTCTTGACATCGATGCCTCGCTCGTCGCCGAGAGCGACAAGACCATCATCGAGGATCTCATCATCGCCGCCCATGCCGACGCCAAGGGCAAGATCGAGGCCATGATGCAGGACCGCATGTCCGAACTGACCGCCGGCCTGCCCATCCCGCCCGGCATGAAGCTGCCGTTCTAGGGTATTACATGCCGTGACCATGAACATTCGTCGTCATTGCGAGCGCCCTCGGGGCGCGCGGCAATCCAGGAGCCCAAATGCCGGCGCTTGCTGCTTTCTGGATTGCTTCGTCGCTGCCGCTCCTCGCAATGACGGCTAGGGATACGCACCCATGTCCCAGTCCTCCCCCGAAATCGAACAACTGATCCAGCTGATGGCGCGCCTGCCGGGCCTGGGGCCGCGCTCGGCCCGGCGGGCCGTGCTGCACCTGATCAAGAAGAAGGAAAGCCTGATGGCGCCGCTCTCGGCCGCGCTCGACCGCGCCGTCGCGGCGGTGCGGGTCTGCGAGACCTGCGGCAATATCGACACGCGCTCGCCCTGCTCGATCTGCGCCGATCCGCGCCGCAGGGAATCGGGCCTTCTGATCGTGGTTGAGGACGTCGCCGATCTCTGGGCCATGGAGCGCGCCGGCGTTGGTGCCGTCTCCTATCACGTTCTCGGCGGCGTCTTGTCGCCGCTCGACGGTATCGGCCCGGAAGACCTCGCCATAGACCAGTTGATCGGCCGCGCCGGCGGCTTCTCCGAAATCGTGCTTGCCGTCAACGCCACGGTCGAGGGCCAGACCACCGCCCACTACGTCACCGACCGCCTCGCCGGCTCCGGTGTCAAGATCACCCGCCTCGCCCACGGCGTCCCGGTTGGCGGCGAGCTCGACTATCTCGACGAGGGCACGCTGAGCCAGGCGCTCAAGGCACGGACGGTTTTTTAGTCCGGGGCTATTCCTGCTTTTCCAGATCTATCGCGGCGCGATCCAGCGCCTCGTTCATGCGCGCCTGCCAGCCATCCCCGGTCGCCTTGAACTTGTCGAGCGTGTCCGGATCGACGCGCAACGAAATCGCCACCTTGGTGCGCGCGGCTTTCGGGCGGCCGCGCGGCTTGGGCGGCACGAGGCCGCGGCGCGCGAAGAAATCGGCGCCTGGTTCAGCTCGTGCCCATTCTTCGGGCGTCGGTGATACATCGTCGTCGATGCGCGGATCCTCTGGATCCATCTTGACCCTAGATGCCATGTGCCTTGGCCTCCTTTATGTGTACGCGCCGCATGGAGATCACCCGCAAAACACCCGATCGCATTGTGAACACAACGCAAAAGGGCAGACCAACGATCCGGCCGAATGCGCGTGAGCGCTCTTCGCCATAGTTACACCGGTCATCGGGGACGATGACCGCAGTTTCGAAATCGAACTGGTAAGCCAATTCAAATCCGAACCCACGCTCGCGCCGGTTCCGCTCGGACTTGGCTTCATCGAACCCGATCTTCATGCCGGCGCTCGAGAACACATATAATGTATATACGAAAAAGAAAGCTGTCCAGTATTTTGTATATACGGAAAATCGCCACGATCGGCGATGCGACTCGGTGCGGCACATGCGCATGTAGCGCCATGAACCGCCAGCGCGACAAATCCTACAGCAGTCGCTTGGCCGCGTCGCTTGCCGCGATCTCCGGCGCTGCCTCGCCGTCGCCGTCCGCCGCCCAGCCCGGTGGCAGCGTCTTGCTCGTCTTGGCGCCGAGGTCCTTGAGCATCTCGACCTGGCGGATGACGCCGCCGCGGCCGGTCAATTGGGCCTGCGCATCGGAAAAACTCTTCTGCGCCCTGTCGAGATTGGCGCCGAGGACGCCGAGCGTTGTGGTGAAGCCGGCGACCTTGTCGTAGAGCGCCCCGGCGCGCGAGGCGATTTCCTCGGCGTTCTCATGGCGCTTCTCGATGTCCCAGACATTCCTGACGGTGCGCAGCACCGTCATCAGCGTTGTCGGGGTCGTCAGCATGACGCCGTTGGAAAAGCCGAATTCGAACAGGTGGGGATCGGAGGACACGGCGGCGGAGAGCGCAGCCTCGACGGGGATGAACATCATGACATAGTCAAGGCTCGAACCGGCATGGCGCTGGTAGTTCTTGTCGCCGAGGGTTTTGACATGGCTGCGGATCGAGGCGACATGGGCGTTGAGGTGGCGCATCCGAACCTCGCCGTCCTCCTCGTTGGTGAAGGCCTCGAAGGCGGTGAGCGACACCTTGGAATCGATCACCAGCACGTCGCCATTGGGCATGAAGACCTCGACATCGGTCCTGACGCGGCCGTTGTCCTCGCCGGCATGGCTCTTTTGCGTGCGGTACTGCTCGCCTTGCTTGAGGCCGGAGCGGTCGAGAATGGTTTCAAGGATCATCTCGCCCCAGGCTCCCTGCGTCTGGGCATTGCCCTTGAGGGCGCGCGTCAGGTTTTGCGCCTCGGTGGTGATCCGCAGATTGGACTCCGCCAGTGCCCTTATCTGCTCGTTCATCGTCGCCCGGTCGCGCACGATCCCGGCCTGAAACTCGACGATCTTGTCGTTCAATGGCTTTAGAAGCGTGTCGACCTGCTCGCGGTTCTGCTTCTGGAAGGCGGCCGAATTGGTCGTGAGGATCTCGCCGGCAATGGCCTTGAACTGCTCGCTCATCTGCTGGCGGGCGTTCTCGTAACGCTTGAGGCTTTCTTCGGCCTGCCTGTCCTTTTCCGCCATCTGCGCCGCGAGCCGGGCACTTTCCGCCCTCAGATCGGCATTGGCGTTCGCCGCCATTTCGAGTCGCGTCTCGAGCTTGGCGATGCGCGTATCGCGATATTCGACCTGTTTGGCGAAATTCTCCTTGAGATTGTCGGTCGCCGCCCGGCCGGCCGCTGCGACCCGTTCGCGGTCGCCGCGCAAGGAGGTGAGCGCGACGACGAAACCGATGACGACAATGACGACCATGCCCGCCATGGCGACGAGCACCATGCCGGCGCTGACGTTGAGCCCGCCGAAACTGAAAAGAACCGAATCCATTGCGCGAGCCTATCCGATTCGCGACGCTTCGGAACGAATCGGCAACGGCAACACGCCACGTCCATAAGCGCCCCTGTTGACCGCGGGCGCATCAGGCGCCATATCGATGCCGAGAGGATAAAGAGACCTGCCCATGGCTATGCGACCCATTCTTGTCATTCCCGATCCGCGCCTCCGCGCCGTCGCCGATCCGGTTGCCGAGATCACCGACGAACACAGGGCGCTGATCAAGGACATGTTCGAGACCATGTACGACGCGCCGGGCGTCGGGCTGGCCGCGACCCAGATCGGGGTGATGGAGCGGCTCATCGTCGTCGACGCGGCGAGGCGCAAGTCCGAGGGCGCCGGTCAGGTGCCGGCCGAGGGCGAGACATCCGAGCCCGCCGAAGCGCCCGATCCCATCGCCATGTTCAATCCGGAAATCCTCTGGGCCTCGGAGGAGACCAAGATCCACGAGGAGGGGTGCCTGTCGATCCCGGACTATTACGAGGAGGTCGAACGGCCCGACCGCGTCCGCATCCGCTATGTGACGGAAAAAGGCGAAACTGTCGAGCGCGATTGCGACGGCTTTCTCGCCGTGGTCGTGCAGCACGAGATCGACCATCTGAACGGCAGGCTCTTCATCGACCACATCTCGCGCCTCAAGCGCGAACGCATCACCAAGAAATTCCAGAAGGCGGCCAAGCGCGCCGGATAGTCCGTCGCGCGCGCCCTGGGGGCACCAATGCGCATCATCTTCATGGGCACGCCGGATTTCGCCGTGCCGACGCTCGTCGAACTGGTGGCGCGCGGCCACGATGTCGCGGCCGTCTACACGCGGGCGCCGCGGCCGGCCGGGCGTGGGCAGGATGTGCGGAAATCGCCGGTCCATCTTGCCGCCGAGGGTTTCGGGCTCGAGGTCAGGACCCCGAAAACCTTCAAGTCCGCCGAAGACGTCGCCGCTTTTTCGGCGCTCGCGGCCGATGTCGGCGTCGTCGCTGCCTATGGCCTGCTCTTGCCGAAAGCCATTCTCGACGCGCCCCGGCACGGCTGTCTCAACCTGCACGGTTCGGCCCTGCCGCGCTGGCGCGGCGCCGCTCCGATCCAGCGCGCGGTGATGGCGGGCGACCCGGCGACGGCAGCCATGGTCATGAAGATGGATGAGGGCCTCGATACCGGCCCGGTGGCATTGAGCGAGATCATTCCCATCGGCCCCAATACCACGTCCGGCGAACTGCATGACGAGATGATGCGGCGCGGCGCCGACCTGATGGCCCGGGCCGTCGAGGCCCTCAGTCGCGACGCGCTCGATTTCGTGCCACAGAGCGAACAGGGCGTGATCTACGCCAAAAAGATCGACAAGGCTGAAACCCGTGTCGATTTCGCCCGTCCCTCGGGTGCGGTCCACAACCACATTCGCGGCCTCTCGCCTTTTCCCGGCGCCTGGTTCGAACTCGACATCGCCGGCAGGCCGGTCCGCATCAAGGCCTTGCGAAGCGAGCTGGCCGACGGGGATGGCCCGCCCGGCACCGTGCTCGGCGACGATTTCGTCATCGCCTGCGCCGAAGGCGCCGTGCGGCTGACGCTGGTCCAGCGCGAAGGCAAGGGCGCCATGAGCGCGACGGAGTTTTTGCGCGGTACCGGATCGCTGGCCGGCAAGACCGTGACCTGAGGCCATGCCGCGCTACAAGCTCACGATCGAGTATGACGGAACCCCCTTCTGCGGCTGGCAGCGCCAGCTCGGCCAGCCCTCGGTACAGCAGGCGCTGGAGGAGGCGATCGCGCGCTTTGCCGGCGAGACGGTGACCACGCAGGCTGCAGGCCGTACCGATACCGGCGTACACGCCCTCGGCCAGGTCGCCCATGTCGATCTTCAAAAGGACTGGGACCCGTTCCGCGTCGGCGAGGCGATCAATTTTCACCTGAAGCCCGATCCGGTTGCCGTGCTCTCGGTCGAAAAGGTCGATGCGGCGTTCGAGGCGCGGTTTTCGGCCAAGGCCCGCCATTATGAATACCGCATCCTCAACCGCCGCGCCCGCGTCGCCCTCGACTGGCACCGCGTCTGGCACGTCGTGACCCCGCTCGATGCCGAGGCCATGCACGAGGCGGCGCGGACGGCGCTCGGCCGGCACGATTTTTCAACCTTCCGCGCCGCCGAATGCCAGGCCAGATCGCCGGTCAAGACGCTCGACAGGCTCGAGGTCAGGCGCGAGGCCGAGATGGTGGTCGTAACCGCTGGCGCCCAGTCTTTCCTGCACCATCAGGTGCGCTCGCTCGTCGGCTCGTTGAAATTGGTCGGCGAAGGAAAATGGCGGGTCTCGGACTTCAAGGCCGCCCTCGATGCCGCCGAACGCGCCCGTTGCGGCGCCCTGGCGCCGCCCGACGGGCTTTATCTGGTCAAGGTGGACTATTAGCCGGTGACGACCACGGCCGCCCCGGGAAAAAGCGTTCCGAACGCCATCAGCCCGACAACCACGGCGGCGAACTGGGCGATCAGGAAGGCCGCGATCTGCCAGCCGGAAAGCGTGACGATGAGGCGGGCGATGTTGATCTCGACGATCAGAATGAGAATGCCGAGCGGCAAAACGAGAATGTCGCTCTGAATGTTCAGAAGCGCCAGCGCCAGCGACAGAATTGTCATGAACAGCGTCGCCCAATTGTCGGCGACCAGATAGGGCACAAGTCCGTCCATGCGGCCGAACTGCCTGAGCACCAGCGCCGCAAAGCCGACCTGCAGGCCGAACAGCAACAGCGCCAGCACGATGTTCTGCCAGGCCGGTCCCATATCTTCGGAGGCATTGATGAGGAATGGCATGTAGCCGTTGATCAGCAGCGCGATGAAAAACGCCGCCATCGAGCCGGCAAGCCCGGCGAGCGACAGATCGAAATGGCGATAGGCGTCGCGCCGCCCGACAAGGATGGCGCCGATCCCGCGCAGGGCCTGCAGTGTTTCTTGGACAAAGGTCATGGCGGCGGGCAGTTCCGTGTTTGCGGGTGCGCCATGAGTGGGCATTCGCCGCGCAAAAATCAAGGCTGGCGGAAAGATCGATGCCGGGCCGTCGCTCCGGCCGGGCAGTCAGCCGCCGAGATAGGCTGAAATGAACCGCCGGTAGAGCCGGGTCAGCACCGCGAGATCGGCCAGCGGCACGCGCTCGTCGGTCTGGTGCATGCTCGCCCCGACCAGGCCGCATTCGACCACGGGGCAGTATTTGGCGATATAGCGCGCGTCCGAGGTGCCGCCGGTGGTCGAGTGCTCCGGCGCCGCGCCGGTTTCGGCCGCGATCAACTTGTCGAGAAGCGCGACGGCCTCGCCCGGCGGGCACACGAACGGGATGGCTCCGTGCACCGGCTCGTCGAAGCTCATCTCGCAGCCGCCGAGATCGATCGAGGCGATGCGCTCGTGCAGCCAGCCGCGCAGGCTCTCGTCGCTCCACAGGTCGGAAAAGCGGATGTTGAACTTCAGCTCCGCCTTGCCGGGGATGACATTGGAGGCCTTGTTGCCCGTGTCGATGCTGGTCAGCACCAGCTTCGAGGGCTGGAAATCCTTCGTGCCCTCGTCGAGCGGCGTGTCGGTCAGCGCCGCTGCGATCCGCGTCAGCACGGGCAGCGGGTTGATGGCGTCGTCCGGATAGGCCGAATGACCCTGCCGTCCGACGAGCGCGATGCGCCCGTTGAGCGAGCCGCGCCGCCCGGTCTTGAGGCGGTCGACGACCCGTTGCGCCGAACTCGGCTCGCCGACGATGGCGAAATCGAAGCGGTGGCCCTTGGCCTCGGCCCATTCCATGATCCGGTCGGTGCCGTTGATCGAATCGGCCTCCTCGTCGCCGGTGATGGCAAGCGAGATCGTGCCACCTTCGGTGCCGCCCTCGGCCACGGCCTCGGCCAGCGCCGCGCAGAAGCAGGCAATGCCCGATTTCATGTCGACCGCGCCGCGCCCGAACATGATGCCGTTATCGATTTCGGCGCCAAAGGGCGGGTGCGACCAGTCCGTCTCGTCGCCCGGCGGCACCACGTCGACATGACCGGCGAACAGCAGATGCCGACCGCCCGTGCCGCGCGTCGCGAACAGGTTGTCGACCGGATAGGAATTACGCCCATCGAAACGAAGCCGGGTACAGACAAAGCCGAGCGGCGTGAGATAGGCCTCGACCACGTCGAGCGCTGCCATGGCGTCGGGCGTGACGGATGGGCAGCGGATGAGTTCGGCAAGAAGTGACGCGGCAGCGCTCATGATGATGTTCGGCCACCCTGCGGCGGCTGCTTCCTCTTGTGTTCCGGCGCCGTCGCGTCCGGTTGTTCTATTTGCCCTGGTCCCGGATCGCCTTGAGCGTGTCATGGATCGAGAACAGGACGATGGTCAGTTCCATGACGACACGCCACACGATCAGCGAGAGCACGCCGGCGATCAACGCAATCAGGAAACCGACAATGCCGCCGGCGCCGTAATAGTTGCCGATCGACATGGCGCCGAAGGCACCGCCCAGCGTTGACAGGACGATGACGACCGCTCCGATCCAGTAGATGATCGTAACGAGCTTGGGAAAGACGAACTCATCGAAAGTCAGGAACATCTTCAGCATGGTTTTGCCCCCAATATGACGTCGCGAAAAAGCGACGCCAGAACCTGAACCCCGCCCAATCGCTTGTCAATTCGCACCAAGGCGCGCCGAACGGCCGCGCGTTGCGCGATCATGTCGGCCGGAGCACCTGTCGGGAAGCTAGTCCCTCAGCAACTCGTTGATCGAGGTTTTCGACCGCGTCTTGGCGTCGACGCGCTTGACGATGACGGCGCAGTAAAGGCTCGGGCCGGGCGTGCCGTCGGGCAGCGGCTTGCCGGGCATCGAGCCGGAAACGACGACGGAGAAGGGCGGCACCCTGCCGAAGAACACTTCGCCGGTGTTGCGGTCGACGATCTTGGTCGACTGGCCGATGAACACGCCCATCGAGACGACCGAGCCTTCCCCGACCACGACGCCCTCGACCACTTCGGAACGGGCACCGATGAAGCAGTCGTTCTCGATGATGGTCGGGCCGGCCTGCAAGGGTTCGAGCACGCCACCGATGCCGAC
>Ga0180009_10007023_pt1 | contig 11645 bp, 8 predicted proteins | sample OS_PC_MetaG_FD_123537 | JGI IMG/M metagenome (GOLD analysis project Ga0180009, IMG submission 123537) | Groundwater microbial communities from the Aspo Hard Rock Laboratory (HRL) deep subsurface site, Sweden - OS_PC_MetaG | ecosystem: Environmental > Aquatic > Deep subsurface > Groundwater...
AATATCGCTCTTGGGTCGAATATTTTTCATTGCCAAAGATCCCGTCACCCCAATCCCTTTAACCCAACCAATCCAACCAATAATCCTGCTCAGCTCATCTACTTCTGGCCATCTAGTCTGAGACAACTTCTCTCGCGCCCATCTTAGCTCTGGTTTTATTAATCGAGTTCTTAATTGCCAACAACCAACCTCGCACGTACAGCCAGCCTTGTGTGTGCAGCCAGCCTTTTGTGTACAGTCAGCCTTTTGCGTAATGAGTTTTTTGTCAGCTAGTAATTTCAATATTTCTAATAGTTTTTTTTTATCAATAGAAATTGCAATGAGGCGCTGATAAATTTCTGATGTTTTTAAAGGAAAATTAAATTGATCAGTATACGCAATAGTTAATAAAACCAAACCTGCCACAGAAACAGACATGAGCTTATTCTACCCCGTATTGGCGTAAAATTTGTCCAGTGCCTTGACCAACAGTTTCTAAGGCCTCTAAAACAGGTTTTCCTCCCAAAATAGCATTAATCGCGTCCTCATAGTACTTAATTAAAAGATCATTAATTCCATTATCATGAGTATAAGAACTTAAATACCACCCCGTTGCATAAGGAGCATCTTGTAAAAATGGGGCCACAAGCTCATTTCCCGCCAGCGCATCGGCAAGGTCGGTTCGTGAATAGATTTCGCCAAATGACCGAACTTGACTTTGGTTACTATACAGTTCCTGCTGAATCTCTTTAGAACTTAAAAACTTCAGCAAAGCCCAAGCCTTGTCCTTATTCTTAGATTTACTGCTTACCCCCTCAGCCCAGAAGCTAGCCCAAGCTAAACGATCATCACCCAATCTTGGAACCGACACTATTCCAAAATCAAGTTCAGGATTGATTGTTTTGACTTCATGTGCTCTCCAGCTAGGTGCCAGCATCATCGCCACATCACCTCTAGCAAAAGCCACAGTTGAGCTAGGTAATTTGTCACTCCAGACCTTGTCTTCTTTAAAAAAGTTAGTATAAAAAGCCAGTGCGTCCTGAGCTTCTTTTGAGGTTGGATCTTTGGGATCAGCCCCATTCTGTAACATTAGTAATCCTAAAATGTCAGCAAAGTGCTCAACGTTGCTAGCATTACCAATTGCCATCCCCCCTCTTTTTACCTCATCACCACTGCGGACAGTTAATTTAGTGGCCAAGGTTTTAAGTTCAGCCCAAGTACTAGGTGGCTCAGAATTGGCGGCAGTTAACATTTCTTTGTTGTAGTACAAACCCAGACCTTCATACATCAGGGGAACGCCCACGATCTGCCCATTTACATTTAATTGTTTGGCTGCGACTTGATAAAAAGTTTGCTGATATTCGGCTGCAGTCATAATTGATTGAGGCATTGGTGACAGCTCTTCTTTAAACATTGGCGCCCAACTAGCATGATATCTAAACACATCTGGGCCGTTTCCAGATGAAACTGCAGTTTGTAATCTTTCCCGATAGTCTTTGTGAGATTGCATAACATAATTAACTTTTACTCCTGGATTAATGGCCTCAAATTTTTCTAGCACAGCAGTGACGGTGTTATCTGGCTCCCATAAACCCCAATAGGTCAGGCTCGTTTGCTCTGTAGGAACACTCTTTTTAGCTGCGGGCTGTTGCTCGGGCGCAGCGGGTGCGATGGAGTTAGTTTTGTTGCCCAAAACTTTATTAATCACAAACCCCACAATTCCAATTAACACCAACCCGCCGATGAGATATGGTAAATATTTAAACGGAGAAGCTTTCACATTAGCAAAAGCGGGTTTCATTTTTTCATTAGTTTCATGACCAACATTTGGAGATTCCGCCAGAAAAGAGTTTTGTTTTCTTTCTCCCTGAGCTTGTGTTGGCGGTTGGAGGGTGGTGCCGGGAGGCGGCTGTGGGATAGCACCGGGAGGTGGTTGGGGGATGACGCCGGGAGGTGGTTGGGGAGGCTGGGGGGGTTGGAGCGGATGAGATTGAGGGGATTGAGGGGATTGAGGGAGTCGGGGGGGTTGGGGGGATTGAGGGGATTTTCCAGGAAAACCTCCGGGAAGTGATGGAGGGATTATATCTGCTCCTGGCGGAGGCCCAACTGTGAGTGAAGGCCCAGTCGCTGGCGGAGGCCCAGCTGTGAGTGGTTTCTGAGCCAACTGGGCTGGCTGGGCTGGCTTGACTGGCTGAACCGACTTGGCTGGTTGAACCAGCTTGACTGGCTGGGCTGGCTTGACTGGCTGAACCGGCTTGGCTAACCCAAGGGTCGGTGATTTTATCGGAGCCTGAACTCGAGCAGAGGGCGGCATCTGAGATTGATCAGGTCCAATATTGGTGTGACCAACACCAACGCGATCAACCCCAGCATGATTAACATCAGCGCGAGGATCTCTTGGTAGAACTGGTTTGGGCAGTGACTTATCTGACATACTAATTAAGAATAAATATAGTATATAGTAGTCACGATTATGACCACAAGTGAAAAGTTAATTCCCGGCATTGGCTCAGTACCAAAATTGACCCCTTGGCTAACTGGCCTACTTCTAGGAATCCTCGTTCTCTCTATTGCTGGCAGCTGTGTGTTTTTAATATTATTTCAAAACAGAATTTATCCCGGAATAAAAATTGATGATGTCCCGATTGGCGGCTTAACTCCAGCTGAGGCCAAACAACTTTTAGCTCAACAGCTTCCAAAACCAACAACTCGCCAGGTTACTCTCTCGGTTGACGATATTAAGTTAGCTTCATCTTCAGCTGAACTAGGATTGTTTAGAGAGCACAACCAGTCATTGGCTCAGGCCTATGAAATTGGCCGGGTTGGTTTTCCTCTAAAACGACTCTGGGTCTTAACCAAAGCCAGCTTTATTCCCCTTGAGTTTCACACTCAGCTTGAATATGACGAAGCGGCGGTTGTCTCATTTGTGAGTGAGTTTGAAAAATTAGTTAATCTAGTTGGAGATGAGCCAACAGCAAAATTAAAGTATAGCGGTTCACCCACAAGTCTTGTGATTGATCCAGGCAAACCAGGAAGAGAAATCGTGCTCAATGACACGGTGCGGCTAGTACTAACTCAAGTAAATAGCGATCAACCAATTGAAGCCAGAGTTGCTTCTACTAGTACCGTGCTTAATAAAGAACAAATAACAACAGCCCAAGAAAGAGCTGGAAAATTAATTGGGAAACGTTTAATTTTACGTGCTGACAATACCAGACTTGAACTCAACGATCAAAAACTAGTCTCTTTACTCACTTTTCCCGAAGGTTTTAATCAAGAAATCATGGATTCTTTGCTGAAAGCTTGGAAAGACATAGTATCAAGACCAGCCCAGAACGCAGAATTTGAGTTTAACGAGAAAACACTTGTAGTTAGTAAATTTATCCCCCACCGCAAAGGTTTGGAACTAGACCAAGATCAAACCACACAGCTTATAAAAAATACCCTAAATGATTTCAACGCTAAAGAAAACATTGGTAATCCTATAGGAATCCACAATCAATCCAATATTGAGCTTGAGCTCCCGGTAAATACTGCCCGGCCCAAAATTGCCCTATCAGACACTAATAATCTGGGAATCAATGAACAAATTGGCTTTGGCGAAAGTGAGTATGATCACTCTATTCCCAACCGCATTTTCAATGTGTCATTAACCACCAATCGTATTAGCGACGTTATTGTACCTCCTGGAAAAGAATTCTCTTTTAATAAAACTTTGGGTGAGGTTTCGGCCAAAACAGGTTTCAGATCAGCGTATGTGATTAAAGATGGATGGACGCAGTTGGGAGACGGCGGCGGTGTTTGCCAAGTCAGCACCACTCTTTTCCGCGCCGTCTTGGACGCCGGGCTAGAAATCACCCACCGTCTCCCCCACTCTTATCGCGTCAGCTATTACGAACTCAATGCTAGGCCTGGCATTGATGCCACAGTTTATGCCGGCAACATAGATTTGAGATTTATTAATGATACCAATCACCATGTCTTGATTCGCGGCACGGCTGATAACGAAAATCTATATATGAAGATGGAAATTTATGGAACTGATGATGGCCGCACCACTGAAATCACAGACCATGAGGTTTGGGGCTACGTCTCGCCTCCTCCGCCTGAGTATTATCCAGATCCTTTACTTCCGGCCGGGGTTAAAAAACAAGTTGACTGGGCAGTGGCAGGAGTTAAAACAAAATTTACTCACGTGATTAAAAATGCCAAGGGTGAAATTACTAGTGAAAAAACCTACCACTCTAACTATCTCCCTTGGGCGGCGAAGTATTTGGTGGGAGAATAAGTATCTAGCAAACCCAATTAACAGCAGAGACTAAAAGAACTTAAACTGTAACTGCTGGAATCGTGGCAACGCTTCTTACTACTGCTTCTGGTTTAAACTCAAACGAAATCATAACTCTGTTCCCACCAAAACATTGTACCTGCGCTGCTACCCCCGGCATAGATACGCTCTGCAATCCAACAACTTTCTCCGAACTTATTTTTACTGGTTTTCCCGCCCAGTTTAGTTCTTCATTCCCAGACAAGTCTGAGCTCATTGTAATTTCAGGATCTGGTAGCGCAAAGAGTGCTCTTAAAGATACCCCATCTGGAATAAATCCAAGCTTTCTTAAAATTCGCTCCGTTGTCTGTGCTGTGGCCATTCTTTCTTTTATAGCTCCTCCTGCTTCTAGCCATTCGGTCACAATATTTGAAATAATCGGTCTAAATCCAACTCTTTCACCCTGAGGGAGGTTTTTCCCTTCTAGTTGCTTGAATAAATTAATTCGCTCAACGACAATTTGTGCTAAGGGTTTATTTTCTCCTTGAATCAGAGCCAAACCCTGGGCTTCTGCTACATCAGCCTGCCACATTTGGACTTCTCTTCCAATATGGGCTATAGCACTTTGAAAAAGGGCTCGGTGTTCACTCTTAGCATCCAGAGCTAGCTCATCTGCAAAAGCATCTAGTAGTTGTTTTATTGGGCTTTCTTTTTGGAGCCGCTCAAATTCAGAAAGCGCAACATCACCCGCCTTCTCCGCGTATTCACGAATGATTTTCGCTTGATCTTCAGGCAAATTCATGAAAGGCATCGGGGCTAAAATGCCTGCTCTTACTCTACTCATCGCCCGCCGTTCTGGGGACAACATGCCTTCTGCGGTTTTTTCTGCCTGCGCAATTTCTGCTGGTGTGAGTGGCTTCACTTCTGGGAGTTCATTCATAGTTCTTCTCTCCTATTTTTTAAAGTTTATAAAAAATGGCTAAAGTAATTGATTTTAACAGCACGGTAAAAGTATGTCATGCTTCCCAATAATCTTGCCGTCACGTAAGTTCAAAATACATACAAACCTTGCATGATTTTGAAAACAGCATGATTCCAAGAGTAGGATTTTTGAGATGAGCTCGCCCTATCTCTAGTGTATAATTTTCTCATGGATAAGCGCTATCAACATCAAGATCATGAGCAAAAAATCTATGATTTATGGCAGAAAAACAATGCCTTTAATCCTGATAGCGAAAACCAACCAGCCAAACAACCCCGATACAAAAACAAAAACGCTCCCAAGCCCTTTTGCATCCTTCTCCCCCCACCCAATGCCAATGACCCCCTGCATGTTGGTCATGCCATGTATGTAGTGGAAGACGTTTTGATTAGATATCATCGCATGCTAGGCGATGACACGCTTTGGCTACCAGGTACAGATCATGCCGGAATTGAAACACAGTTTGTGTTTGAAAAAAAACTACAAAAAGAAAACAAAAGTCGGTTTGATTTTGACCGCCAAACCCTTTATCAAATGATCTGGGACTATGTTCAAAAAAACTCCGATGTGGCAGTTGACCAACTTAAAAAACTCGGCTTTAGCTTAGACTGGTCGCGCTTTAAATTTATGCTCGATGAAGACATAGTTAAAATTGTGGTTCAAACTTTTCAAGAATTAGCAGAAAAAAACCTAGTTTATCGAGACATGAAGCTGGTTAATTATTGTACTCATTGTGGAACTGGATTTAGTGAGCTCGAGATTGATCATGTAGAAAAAAAAGCTCCGCTTTACTACATCAAATATGGGCCCCTGACCCTAGCCACAACTCGCCCCGAAACCAAGTTTGGCGATACTGCTGTGGCCGTTCACCCCGATGATAAGCGATACCAAAAATATGTTGGCCAAGAAATTGAAGTTGAGGATTTAATGGGTAACTTCAAACTTAAAGTTATTGCTGACGAATATGTTGATCCAAAGTTTGGCACAGGCGTAGTTAAAATTACCCCCGCTCATGATTTTAATGATTTCGAAGTCTGGCAACGCCATCAAGATGAAATACTCAACCCAAAAGATGAAATCCCTGGCCTCAAGCAAGTCATAGATTATCGTGGCCACATGACGGCCCTAGCCGGCCCCTATGAGGGCATGTATCTCCAAAAAGCTCGTCAAGAAGTAGTTAAAGATCTTCAAAAAAAAGGTTTATTGGTTAAAGTCGATGAAAACTACCAACACAGTATCAGCACCTGCTACCGCTGTGACACCATAATTGAGCCCCTGCCTCTCCCCCAGTTCTTTATTAAAGTAAAATCCCTAACTCAAAAAGCTCTTCAGGCTCTGGATGAGGGCAAGGTCAAAATCCACGGTGCAGGGCATGACAAAATCTTGCATCACTGGCTAAAAAATCTTAAAGACTGGAATATCAGCCGCCAAATCGTTTGGGGCATTAGGATGCCAGTTTGGTACTCCACCGACCACCCAGATATTCATGTCGTCTTTCTGGATAAAAATAATAAACGAATTGAGGGCGCGCTCAATGAATTTTTAGACCGCTATGAAGGCAAATATGCATTAAAAGACATCGCTGGCGGCTTACAAGAACTGCGCGCCCCAATCCAAGCCCAATACATCATCTCTCCCGCCTCCCCCGGAGAAAACTATCTCCAAGAAACCGACACTTTCGATACTTGGTTTAGCTCAGCCCAATGGCCCTACACCACACTCATGACTAATCAGCTCAATGATTTTGATCGTTTCTACCCCACTAGTGTGATGGAGACTGGCTATGACATTCTCCCCTTCTGGGTGATGAGAATGCTCATGATGGGCCTTTATAAAACCAACGATGTGCCTTTCCGCGATGTTTACCTCCATGGTTTAATTCGTGACACCAAAGGTCAAAAGATGAGCAAAAGCAAGAATAATACCATTGACCCACTAGAGGTGATTGATCAATACGGCGCCGATGCCCTCCGCATGGCTTTAGTCATTCGCTCCAGCGCTGGTTTAGATAAATCTGTGGGTGAGGGTGATTTTATAGCCGCTCGCAATCTAACCAATAAACTCTGGAATGCGGCAAGGTTTATTCTCTTAAATGGCGCGGAAGTATCAAATAGCACAAAAAGCGGCAAAGAAACCCAAGACAAAAAATATCTAGAAAAACTAGAATCCATTACCCAAGAAATCACTCAACAACTCAATGACTTCAAGATCGGCCTTGCCGCCGAAACTCTTTATAATGAATTTTGGCACTGGTTCTGTGATGAATGTATTGAAAAATCTAAAACAGGTAAAATTTCTCAACCAGCCCTAGTCCAGGGCCTATCTACTTTCCTCAAGCTTTTCCACCCCTTTATGCCTTTTATCACAGAAACGATCTGGCAAACACTACAAAGGGAAAAATTAATTGTTGTTGGAGATCAACCCCTGTCTCAACCCCTACCCCAATCCCTGCCTCAACTTCTAACCGCCTCTGATTCTCAATTAATTGCCCTCTCTGCGTGGCCTCAGTAGCCCAGCCCCCAACAACCTTTGTGATCTCAGTCGCCCAACTAGATCTCTTGTATCACCTCGAATCCCTTCACTAAGTTTAGACAGGCTTTTTTGCGCCACTGGCAAATCTCCGCTATAAGCCTTAACCAATTCTATTCTAGGAATAGCCAGAGATAGTTTGCTTTCAAATACTTTTAAAAATGGTATTTTTCTGGGTATTGAGTGAGGAATAAAAGCTAGGGCCTGAATATTTTTGCGCAAAATTAGATCCTCAAGTGAGAATTTTACTTGATTTACCACCGCTGCGATCAGCGGTTGGTATTGTGATTGTTTGGCATAAAGAACTTGTTGACCAAGTTTAGTTTTGCCAAAAATTGTTTACGCGTCTTGATTTACATCTAGCTCGGTCGCGGCCAGATTTAAATCAAAACTTACATCTTTTTTTTTATCAAATAAACTATAAAAAACCAACGGCGGATTACCTTGTCTGACAATTTTTCTTTGATTTAAAAGTTTATTAAGTTGCTTATGAACTGCTACCTGACTAATATTAAGTTTTTTTACCAGGTCATTTGGCCTTACTTGCCCATCCTGTTGAATAATTTCAATAATTTTTTGATCTGTATTTGTCTTCATAGTTTATAGTTTAGTGTTAACTATAAACTATGTCAATGACAGAAACGCCACGTGACAAAAATGTTACATGCTAAAGGTTGTTGTGCGATGACCATTTTTTATTCTCCTGCCCATGATAAACTTAATTTAATGAGCCACCTCCTTCGCTACCCCCACCTTCACTGCCCCCGTCTTCTGCGCTATCTCCTTCTCCCCATTTTCCTCACTCACCTCATTCTTAGCACCACTCCCTCGCTTTTTCTTCTTTTTTCTGCCAAACTCCTCCCCTACCGCGCCATTTTAATTTCAGCTCTTTTTTTTATTTTTGTCACCATTAATCTCTTAGTCAGTCTCTCTGCCATCACCCGTGAACTGCCACTAAACCCCAAAATTAATCTCATTACACAAAAAGCCTATCTAGAAGGCTGGTTGAAAAAACAACCCACACATCGAGACATTTTGTTAAATTTATCAAAAATAGATCAAGGCCTTGAAAACGATCAACAGACACAAGAATATAAAAATAAAGCCCAAAGCCTTGACCCCAACCACAAAATATTTAAGGAAAATTAATTTTTAGCCCCAGCTTTTTTATTTTTAGCCCCAGCTGGTGCTGGAGTTTTCCCACTCATGGGGGGTTTTCCACCCACAGGAGTCTTATCTTCAGCGGATTTTTTATCTGCTCCTGCCCTGCTCTTACTCCTGTCTTCACCCTTGCCCCCGCCCTTACCCTCACCCCCACCTTCGCCCTCGGCCTCGCCCTCACCCTCGCCCTCAACCGCAACTTCCGCTTCTTCTGGAATAACTTCTTCAGCTTCTTCCTGACGTTGTTCTTGAACCAGCACCACTGGGTTTCCCCAATCTTCATCATTCACAACCTCGACCAAACTAACTTTTGATTTATCAAAGTTTAAATCAGCTAAAGTAATTGATTGACCAATTTCGGTTAATCCTTCTATATTAATTTCAAATTTTTCTGGAAGATCTGCTGGTAAAGCTTCAACTACGATGCTATTTCTCACCTGTACCAAAACAGCTTCTCTAACATCAAATTCTCCAATCATCTCCACTGGTACTTCTGCCTCAATTTTCTCTTTTAAGTCAACTTCTTTAAAAGAAACGTGCAAGACTTGATCTGTCACCGGATCCAGCTGTACCTGTGAAATTAAGGTTGGTTTTTCTTTCTCTTCACCCTCAATTTTTAAATAAACCAGCCCCGTCTCCCCCGCTTCATCATAAAGCTTAATAAACGTCTTGCCTGGAAACTGCAGAGGCAAAGACCCTCCGCTACCTCCGTAAACATTGCCCGGAACTAGCATTTCGCGACGAAGTTGTTTAATTCCCTTGCCAATTGCTTTGCGACGATTTACAGAAAATATAGTTTTGACCATAGTATTAATATAATTAGCTTCTGATGAGGTTTGCATTATAACAGGTTTACAAACTTAAAAAAATAACATCATTTTTTTCACGTGAAAACTAAGCATTTTTCATTATTTACCCCTAGATGCACGTGAAAAACATCGACAATTCATTTATTAAAAAATTATTAAAACTACTCAACCGTCACTCCAACAAACATGTGCCCAGTATCTTTGGAAGGATTAAACACGATTACGTCTCCCTGAACCTCTGCCTGAGGAGCAATTAGAGTAGGGGACAAATCAGGCGCATGCTGTAAAAACACTCGTGGAGAAGAATTCCTGGCCCCCGGTTGCTTCTGATCAAAAAAGACATAAGTAAAAGGAGTTTGTTGTTGATAGGGGAGAGAATATTCAAGTTGTAGTTTGGTTTCAGCCTTGACAGCCGTTTCTGTTAAAACCCCCACCACTTGTCTATTTAATTCTTGGCTCTTGATCATTTGTTCCAAGCCAAGCTCTTGATCATTAATCTTAATGCTCTCAACTTGGGCATTTTGCGGTAAATAAAATCTAGTGTAGGCCTTATAAGGCCCCTTAGGCCAGGCATTGGTTTGAGCTTTATTCTTAAATGAAATAATTCGCTTATGAATTACTTGCTCAGGCAAAAGAAGAATGCTGTCGTCAATCTGTCTTTCTAAATAATAATTAGCCTTATTAACTCCAATGTTGGCTTCTACTTGGGCTATCATGTCTACCACACAATTGGTTTCCCCAAAAACAGCTGGACATTCTGGCTGAATTAATGCCCCCGACCACCCCAAAGAATAAAAGCTAGATTGAATATTCGAGTCAAAAACAGCAACCAATAATTCTTTATGATTTGCCATCTTCACCAAAGAAGAAAGAAGTGGAACAATCTTTTCTTGGGGAAGAATTTTTAAAGCATCTATTAATTTAAATAAAATTAATTCAGCATAATCTCGATTTTGTGCCGTATCAATCAGCTGTACTTCGCTATGAAACTCCATTCTTTCGTCCAGATTTTTTTTAGTTAAAACCTCGCTATGTTCTTCAATATTAAGCTGTTCTAAAACTCCCAACATCTCTTCTAAAACCCTGATATTAATGCCAATAACCCCATCTACACTCACTCCTAAACTTTTATCAATAAACCACCTAATTTGCTCCGCGCTCTCGGGAAAATCAGGACTCCAATTACTATCTCTCAAGAACCACCTTTTCTCACCCAAAAGTTGTTTTAGATCTGCTGGCGGCTCTTTAATCCCCTTTAGTTTTTGATCTAAGCCATAAACATCCTCAACCTGAACATTGATGAGTTTTCCTTGATTAAAAGTTAAGAAGGCTACTGCTTGGATAAAGCCTCCTGTTGGCCTTAATTCATGGTTATTTTGCAACACGATGGCATAAACCTGCCGCTGATCTTGACCCAATAAAAGAGGAAATAGGGAGGAAAGTTGTTGGTATTGGCTTAAGGATTTTTCTTGATCAGCTAGATATTGTTGATACTGCTCAACTAATTGTCTGTCTGTTGGATTAAGTTTATCAACTGAATAATTTTTTAACTCTGCTTGCAATAAGGAAATGGTTCTGAATACTTGCTCGACCTCCTGGTTGGCTTTTTCTAAAGTTAAAAAACTACTACTTTCAGCTTGCCCCATCACTTCTTGATACAATAGGTTGGTAGTGCTTTGAAATTGTGCAGCTTGCTCTGTTAATGAAAGTAAAAACCCAGTCGCCTCAGATATCTGTTGAGCTTGGCTGAAAATGGCAATGGGGAAGAGCTGGTTGATAAAGCCCAGCCGACCGCTAATTGAAGCAGAATTTTTTTTCAACTGGGCTATTTTTTTTTCTTGGGCCGTAATCGGCAGAGATCTGGAATTAAGATAATCCAAAAACCTCGTCTGAATCTTAGTGACATTAATCATAAAAA
>Ga0180009_10007024_pt1 | contig 11644 bp, 13 predicted proteins | sample OS_PC_MetaG_FD_123537 | JGI IMG/M metagenome (GOLD analysis project Ga0180009, IMG submission 123537) | Groundwater microbial communities from the Aspo Hard Rock Laboratory (HRL) deep subsurface site, Sweden - OS_PC_MetaG | ecosystem: Environmental > Aquatic > Deep subsurface > Groundwater...
CGTGGAGGTTCGAGTCCTCTCATCCGCACAAAACTAAATTTTTTTGATATAAATAAAATAATGAATCGTTTACAGTTCTTCAACAAAGTAGGCATATATGTTTTTCTTCCACTAATCAGCTTTTTATTTATTCATAGTTCTTTTGTTTTTGGTTGCGTTCTTTCCTCAACTCATGTTTATCTGCAACAAAACGGAAAAGATATCGCTAACTCAAAAAATATAATTTACAAATATGAAAACACTTTTAACTTCCTCTACGAATACCCAGCCTTGTCACCAGGTAATATTTACACAATATATGCATTGCCAAGCAAGCCTTTAGCTATTGACGTTTTTGCCGATAATTTACTTAAAAAAACAAATGGATGCGAAGATTATAAAAAACAAAATGAAGAATATTCTAGTTATCACAATAAGAGCGAAAAATCTAAAGAGATAACTATTAAAGCAAAAGCGAGCAAGTCAACGGCAGAAAGAATGCTTTTATATGATGAATTATTAAAAGATACCCATGACTACATGCATTCTAAGGGTTATTTTCAGTTTGAAAACGAAAAATGCAAAGATATTGATAACAATATATACAAACACTACAGTGATTATCTTCAGGGCTTAAGCGAAAAAAATCAATTTGTAAAAGAGATAGAGATTCCACCCTTGCCTTCTCCAAAAGCTGTTTGTGGACCTGATGATAGATATTATATGGATATTGATAGTGGTTTAATCACGAAAGAAAATAAGATTTCTTTGTTTACTAATTTTATTCAATCAATTATGATTATTTTTAATAATGTTATAAATAATAGAATTAGATAATAAGATATGACGTTTTACAGTGTCGGCCAAACAAATACAAGAGATAAACAGGTATGCACTTGAATTTTTTATATATGGTTATAATTTTATAATAGTTTTCCATTCCTTGATACAATCCACAAATTCATCTACAATTTGGTTTGATACAGCGAAACGGCAGTGCACAAAAAGGCTAATTCGGTAGTTTAATTTTATTTATATAAAAAGGCACTTGTAAAGTCCTTATATTGGTGCTATAATAATAATTGTGACTACCGTACAGGCACAAATAAAAGTTAATATACCTTCAACGATGAAGGAGTATTTAGAAAGTAAAGCCAACAAGTTTGGAATGCCTATTGCTGGTTACATAAGACATTTGATTCTTAAGGATATAGAGGATATGGATTATCCTACCTATCAGGCATCTATCGAAACAGAAAAAGCCTACGAAAAAGCCATTGACGAACACATTTCTGGAAAAACAATTAAAGTGAAAAATATTGATACGTTTTTTGAAGAACTCTAATATATGGATTTTTCCTTTTCCATTGAAGCTACTTCCGAGCTGAAAAAAATTAAGCAAAAGCAGCCTCAACTATTTAAGAATATACAAAAACAATTAAAACTTTTTAAAGTAAACGTGAAGCATCCTTCTTTAGGTACACATAAATTAAAAGGAAACTTAGCAAACACATGGAGTATTTCTATAGAAAGTAATATCCGCTTAATTTATACTGTTAAAAATAACGAAGCAATATTTTTTAAAATAGGGAATCATGACGAGATTTATAGAAAGTAGTTAGTATTTATATTTGTAGCTTGTTAATTAAGGCCTGCAAATTGAAACTATTACTCTTTAAAAACTACGCTCCATCCCTTGATAGTAGCTATAAATTCATTTATAATTTGCTTTGAACGAAACGGAAGCGTTTTAGGATCCTTAGCTCAGCTGGTTAGAGCGCCTCGTTTACACCGAGGAGGTCAGAGGTTCGAATCCTCTAGGATCCACAATTAGCCCTTTATACTTACTACTATATACTTTATACTAATTTTTGTGCTAATTATTACCGGAACCATTGCTTACGACTACATTGTAGATTATCCCGATAAATTTTCGGACCATATTCTCCCAGACCAAATACATAAAATAAATCTTTCCTTTATTGTTACCAAGTTTGAAAGAAGAAGGGGAGGAACAGCCGGAAATGTTTCTTATTCTCTTGGGCTTTTACATACTCCGCACAAGCTATTTTCCTGTGCAGGAAAAGATTTTGCAGAATATAAAAAAGCATTTAATAAGGCAAAAATAGACCTAACAAATGTATTAATCGATAAAAAAACTTACACAGCAACAGGATTTGCAATTGCAGATAAAATTCATAACCAAATTTGGGGATATTATTACGGCGCTGCAAAAAATAACAAAAATTTAGTGCTTAAAACTGTTGCTAAAAAAGGCGATCTTGTTCTTGCAGGACCAACTGGTACAGAAGCAACAATGGCAATGGTTAAACAGTGCATTACTCAAGAAATCGACTACATGTTTGACCCTGGATTTATACTTACCGACGCAACAAAAAACGACCTAAATCTTGGCATAAAACATGCAAAATATATTATAGGCAACGATTATGAAATAGATGTTATAAAAAAACGGGTTAATAATTGGAAAGAGTATTTTAAAGAAAAAATTGTCATAACCACTCTTGGCAAAGATGGGGCACTAATAGAAAGCCCAAGCAAAAAAATAATCATTAAGCCTGCAAGGATAAAAAAGGCAATTGATCCCACAGGAGCAGGAGATGCATGGAGAGCGGGATTTTTAGCAGGTTTGGAAAAGGGCTTAGATTTAAAAACTTGCGGACAAATGGGATCTATCGCTTCTGCCTATGCAGTCGAGGGCTATGGAACCCAGGCCTATAGATATACAGTTGAGCAATTTAAGAAAAGATATTTGCAAAATTATAAGACTATGTTAAACTTATAAATCTGATGTCAAAAAACTACGATGTAAAAGATCTAGGTTTAGCAAAGCAAGGAAAACTTAAGATTGAATGGTCCGAGCAACAAATGCCGGTTTTAAGAACAATCAAGCAAAGATTTAGTAAGGAAAAACCGCTTAAAGGATTAACTATTGCCGCATGTCTTCACATAACTAGCGAAACAGCAAACTTACTTATAACCCTAAAAGCCGGAGGCGCAAAAGTTGTTTGCAATGCTTCTAATCCACTTTCTACTCAAGATAGTGTTGCTGCTTCTTTAGTTAAAGATTACGATATTCCAACGTTTGCAATAAGAGGAGAAGATAGCAAAACCTACTATAAGCATTTAAATACAGTTCTTGATTATAATCCGCAAATTACCATGGACGACGGAGCAGATTTAGTGCATATGCTTCACACCAAAAGAAAAGCACAAATTAAAGATATCTTAGGATCTTCCGAAGAAACCACAACGGGCGTAATAAGACTAAAAGCAATGGAAAAAGAAAAAGCACTAAAATTACCTGTTATCGCAGTTAACGATTCCGATACTAAGCACTTATTTGATAATAGATACGGCACAGGGCAGTCTACAATCGACGGAGTAATAAGAGCAACCAATTTACTTCTTGCAGGCAAAACGCTCGTTGTAGGAGGCTATGGATGGTGCAGTAAGGGTATTGCCATGCGCGCCAAGGGAATGGGATCTAATATAATCGTAACCGAAGTAAACCATGTTAAGGCACTGGAAGCTGCCATGGACGGATTTAAGGTTATGAAAATGAAAGACGCAACCAAATTTGGGGATATATTTATATCTGCAACAGGAGACAAGCATGTAATCGATTTACCGGCAATGAAGATGATGAAAGAGGGGGCAGTTGTTGCAAATTCTGGGCATTTTGATATAGAAATCGATATGGCGGCCTTAGAAAAAATAAAAAAAGGCAAGCGAAGAATTAGAGAATCTCTGGATGAATACCTAATGCCATCTGGTAAAAAGCTTTACGTACTAGGGGAGGGGAGACTAGTAAATTTATCAGCAGCCGAAGGACACCCCGCAGAAGTAATGGACATGTCTTTTGCCAACCAAGCACTAGCTGCAGAATATCTTGTTAAAAATAAAGGAAAACTAGAAAATAAAGTTTATGTTTTGCCAAAAAAGCTAGATCAAGAGGTAGCCAGACTAAAATTAAAAGCTATGGGAATTACAATTGATACTTTAACACCAGAGCAAAAAGCATACCTTTCTTCCTGGGGCGAAGGCACTAAGTAAATTCCTCATAAAAATTACTTAATTACGCCTCCTTTTTAAACAAAAGTTCAATTAAAATATAAAATCTTGCCTACTTGATACTATGATTCGAATCATAGTATCAAAACCTAAATTGATAGTAGGAATTCGATAATAGGAGGTTTATGGTTGCAGCATTGAATGCAAATTGATCTAACGGACCCTACTTCTGAAATAAAGGCACTAGATAGCTCACTCCTCAAACCTAATTTCTAAGCCCTTAAAACCATGTTCGTCTGCTTCTAATCTAAAAACTAACATATGAATCTGAGGCTCTGTCATCCAACCTGAATTTCCCGAAATGCCTATTTCTTGCCCCACCTTAACATCCTCCCCAAGACTAACCATTGCTGACCCTCTTGCTAAATGAGCTAGCTGAGAATATTCTCCATTTTCGTGAAGGAGTGTAATGTAATTTAGATCCTCTTTGTATTCTTCAGTCGGCCCAAACTTATCATGGGCATCTATAACATCAACAATCATGCCGTCGCGGGATGCAAGAACTGGCGTACCTAAAGCCACAAGAAAATCAATGGCACCTTTAAATGGCCCCTCGTGCGAAGGTATATCCGTTTCCTTCAGTTTCATGTGGAAACGGCAGACGGTATGTATTCCTAGATCTTTCAACCCCCGTAAAACCATCTTTTCCAGATTCCATAAATGGATTATAACAAACTAGTTATAATTGAGGTCAATCGAGTGGGGAGGCTAAGTAGCCTGCGGATTTAATAGTTTTAATTATTTTTTCCTCGTTTATTTTTGAAGAATCGTATTCTATCTCTACTTCTGATTTTGCGTAGTTTGTTAAAGCTGATTTAACGCCTTCTGTATCTTCTAGCTTGCCATCTATGCTCATAGCACAACTTGCACAATGCATTCCTAAGATTTTAAATTTCTTTGTTGTTATCATAATAAGCAATAAATATTACATTACTTTAATTGTCCCTCTATACATTCCCATGCTACACATAAAGGATATTTCCGTCGGCTCATTGGGAGTCGTAAACTTAACAATTTCCGTTGTCCCTGTTTGGACAAGTTTCTGAATTCCCAAAGAGGGTATTGTAAATGCTTGGGCACAACTACCCCTGCCGCTTGCTGTTAACCTTAAGGTTACTTCAGATCCTTTGGCCACAGTAAATCTATTGGGAGTATATCCATATTCATCTATTGTTATTGCAATATCCGATAAGCTTTCTCCTAAATTAGAAGCAGAGGCTTTCTCGCAAAAGGAAATGGAACAATTAATTTTTTTAAGTCCATTTTCGATAGTTAAATTACTGCCAGAAAGAGCAAGGGCGTTATTTAAGTTATAAATAGCAAAGCCGATTATAAATAAAGCTACCAAACGCATAAATCTTGCCTGATGCAAGCTGCCAATTCTTGCAGTAAAATATCCCAAGATAAAAAAGACCGGAGAAGTCCCCAAAACAAATGCAAACAAAATTGATGCTCCTAAAAATGGATTTCCAGATGCAATTGCCAATGTCATCATTGCTTGTGTTACTCCACAAGGCAGAAAAATCGTAAATCCTCCCAAAACCGCAGGAGCAAATATGTCCTTGCTTTTGGATTTTTTACGAATAAATCTAGTTAAAAATTTAGGCGGTTGAATAACAAAATATCTAAAAAAGGGGTGAACATCTAGTATGCTTAGAGCTGTTCCAATCATAAAAATAGCTACAAAAACTTGCAGGGCTATTTGCCCTCCCAAAGAAAATTGGAATAACGAACCAAGCCATCCAAGAAAAAATCCAAAAGCTGTATAAGCAATTAATTTTGCTACTAAAAAGGAGATTATTGGAAGAGCATGTCCTGCATTTTTAAGTCCTTCTTTTAGCTTGTCCTGCTCTCGCTGAGCAATAGTTGCAGTAAGTAAACCGCCCTGAACAGCCATGCAGCTTAACCCTCCTGTTAATAATCCTGTTAAAAAAATTGCACTCAAGCTTGTTGTTTCCATTATATTTTTTTAAGATTTATATTGCGTAGTCTCAGTGAATTTAAGACTACCGAGACAGAACTAAAAGCCATTGCCATAGACGCTAAAATTGGACTAAGCAAAATGCCAAAAAACGGATATAAAACTCCCATGGCAACTGGTATTAGAGATATATTATAACCAAATGCCCAGAATAAGTTAAGCTTTATTATTCCAATTGTTTTTTTGGATAATTTAATTGCACCTGCAACAGATCTTAAGTCTTTATTTACTAAAGTTATATTTGCTGCTTCTATTGCAACGTCTGTTCCTGTCCCCATTGCAATTCCTATATCTGCTGCTGCCAAAGCTGGCGCATCGTTTACACCATCTCCAACCATAGCAACAACTTTCCCCCTTGCCTGTATTTTTCTAACTTCAGCTTCTTTATCTTGCGGTAATACTTCTGCTAAAACATTGTCTATTCCCACTTGTTTTGCTATAGCGGTTGCAGTTTTTATATTATCCCCAGTTATCATGTATGACTCTATTCCGAGTTTTCTTAAGGCGGTAATTCCCTCCCTTGCAGTTTCCTTAATTGTATCGGCAACAGCAATAAGACCAATTAATGTCCCTTTGTTTCCCTGAGCCTGACTAAGAGCAACCATCATTACAGTTTTACCATTGCTTTCTAATTCATTTATTTTCTTCTCTACAGAATTAATATCTATGTTTTCATTTTTCATCATTTTTCTATTTCCTAAAGCAAATTTTTTTCCCTTTACGCTTCCAGACACTCCAAAGCCAGCATACGCATGAAATTTTTCTACCTTTTCCAGCTTAACTTTTTCATCTTCCGCTTTTTTAGCTATTGCCTCCGCCAAACTATGCTCGGAAATCTTTTCTACCGAGGCTGCCATGCTAAGTAACTCTTCCTTTTTTATTCCAAAACTAATCACATCTGTTACCTCTGGTTGTCCTTTGGTTAGGGTTCCGGTTTTGTCGAAAATTATTACTCTTACCTTATGGGCAATTTCTAAGCTCTGCGCATCTTTAATAAGAATTCCATTTTCTGCTCCCTTTCCTGTTGCCACCATAACAGCAGTTGGAGTTGCAAGCCCCATTGCGCAAGGACATGCAATTATTAAGACTGCAACTGTATTTAACATTGCCAAAATAAAAGTAGGGGAGGGGCCAAAGTTATACCAAGCCACAAATGTAGCAATGGCAAGCATAATAACAATCGGAACAAAATACGCAGAAATCATGTCTGCAATGCGCTGAATTGGAGCCTTGCTTCCCTGAGCAGCTCTAACAAGTTTAATTATTTGCGAAAGCATTGTGTCCTGACCAACTTTGCTAGCTTTATACAAAAAGCTTCCTTGTTTATTAATAGTAGATCCAATTACCAAATCCCCTTTGTATTTTTCTACAGGAATACTCTCTCCTGTAATCATAGATTCATCAATCGAAGATTCTCCGTCTATAATAATTCCATCAACTGGAATTTTTTCTCCTGGTCTTACTCGCAATGTGTCTCCAACTGCAACTTGCTCAATCGGAACCTCTACTTCCTGTCCATTCTTTACAATTCTTGCTTTTTTTGCGGAAAGTGCTGCTAGTTTTTTTATTGCTTCGCTTGTCCTTCCTTTGGCTTTTACCTCTAAGTATCTACCCAGAAGAATTAAGGCAATCACAATTGCCGCAACGTCAAAATAGGGCATCGAATCTATTCCCACAGCCATAACAATTCCTGGAAAAAAAGTAACTACAACTGAATAAACGTAAGCAACCGTGGTACCTAAAGCAACAAGCGTATCCATGTTTGCAGTCCTATTTCTTATCGCTGGAATTGCAGCTTTGTAAAAGGGGAGTCCTGCCCAAAACTGAACAGGCGTAGCTAGTAAAAATTGCACAATAAAATTTCTAAAAATTAAGGGGGAAGTTTCCATTAGATATGGAAAGCTTCCCCAAAGAATCATAAGACCTAAAATAGAACTTACGACAACTTTCTTTTTTAGCTCTTTTTCCGCGCTTTTCTTTTCCTTTTCTTGTTCTTCTTCTGCCATGCTTTCTTCCATAAGTAAAGCCTTATATCCTAAATTAGAAACAGCAGTTTCGATATCTTCTGTTTTTAAAATATCTAAATCATAAGAAATGGATGCATTTCCAGTTACCAAGCTAACCGCTGCTTCATGAACTCCTTCTACTTTTTTTAAAGCTTTTTCTAAAACATTTACACAAGATGCACAGTGCATTCCTTTAATTGGAAATTCTTTTTTTGCTAAAGCCATAACTATTTAACGATGATTTTTCCGTGAAACATATTCATTCCGCATTGAAACATAATCTCCCCTGTTTTTGTTGGGATGATTTCGATAGATATTTTTTTATTAAGCGGCAAAAACTGCTTAATCTTAAAATCGGAAATTACCACCTCTTCAAGGCAACTGTTTGAATCTTTTCTCGTAAAATTTAAGACAGTTTTTTTGTTAACGGGAATAGAAACGATACTAGGGAAGTATCCCCCTTTTACTAAAATATCGACTGAATCAAGAACCAAAACCGCTTTTTCCCTTTTTCCAAAAAAAAACCAATAAACAAAAACTATACCTAATGCTCCAATAATGGTAACTAAAATCTTATCCATTGCCATTTTTCTTTAAAACACTCATTACTTCTGCTATTGCTTCTTTTTGATTTCCCTTTTTTATAGAATCCGATACACAGGTTTGAAGATGATTTTCCATAATTAAATTATCAACTTTATTAAGGGCTTTCTGAACCGCTTGCGACTGATGGATTACGTCTATGCAATAAACGCCATCTTCGTTCATTTTTATAACTTTATCCAAATGGCCCCGAACAATTCTTAATCTATGAACAATTCTTTCTTTATGATTTTTAGGTTTAAACATATTTTATTTAATTAATTTTAACATTATATAAATCAGAAACCAAAGATTAGTCTTTAAATGCTCTTAAGGATAAGACAATTAGAGTAAGTAGAATCACAAAGGGAACAACTATATTAAGCAAGAAATTATTTCCAGAAAAATTACTAACATAAGTTGCAGAATCTTGAATCATTCTGGCAAAGCCCTCACTTTTTCCCATTGAAAGTTTCCCTTTATAATTAAATATTAAAATAAATACTCCTGAGGTAAAAAATATTAATGATGCAATTGCGTTAGACGTAAATATTGCACGTTCTTTTCCAAAAATCTTAACAAATGTTATTGGTTTTTTAAAATTCGAAATTTTATCTACCTTACCATCTAAAAACAGAGAAATAATTAGTAAGGGAGTTACCATTCCCAAAACATAAAATATACCTATTAAGCTTGCCCCTAAAAAGCTGGGAGATAAAAATGCAAAAGTTAAAATTCCAATTAAAACTGGCGCACAACAAGCGCTTGTGATTCCCGAAAATACTCCCATTGTAAAGACAGATCCATAATCTAGCTTTTGCTCTTTTTGCGAAGGAAACCTTGGCATAGGCAACTTAAACCCAAAAAGTGTAACAGCGGAAACAATTATAAGAACAGTTCCACCTAGGTAGTAAATTGAATCATGAAATGTAAATAAAGATTTTGAAATTAAAGAAATACCAACAACAGCTGGAAATAACGTAGCAAATATACCAAGTCCAAAAACTAAAGTCATAAGAAGAACCTTTTCTTTTTCTTTAAAAACGCTTCCGAAATATGCAGGGAGCAAAAAAGTTATACAACAAGGAGCAAAAAGAGCAACTATTCCTGCAACAAAAGCAGCCAAAAGAGATGTCTGAAATAAAAATGATTCCATATATTAAGCTCCGCAGCTTCCACCGGACTTATTAGAGGGCCAGGCTAAATCTCCAACTTCTTTTTTTATAACAGCGTATCCTTGACCGCTGGAAAAAGTTTTAGATAGTTTTTGCTGTGGAGACACCGCAGTTGAATCTTTTCCTGCTTTTTCAAAATGGTAGGCAATATCAAGATATGTCTGTGGAAACCAAAGAGTATTAAAAGCAAGTGCTGCATCATATATCTCTTTTTCCGATCTATTTTGAGAAACCATAAGCTCAACTAATGCAAGCATTGCCATGCCGTGATTACAATCGGGAAATGCGGTTGAATTGCCACAGCATGGTCTATAGATGTTTCCGGCAATTTTTTCGACTAATTTTTGTTGCTTATCGTCTAATTTAATATATAAATTCTTACTGTAATAATTCATTGCATCTCCTACTCCAAGCGTATATCCGCCAGTAGAGGCAAAATTTGCCGGATTATTTTCGCTTGCTGTTTGCATGTCGCCTTTATCCAAAATATCATTTTTATTTGCAAGACCCAAACCCCAAAGTACATTTAACCAAAAGTGAGCATTTTGCTCGTTAAGTTCTATCTTTTGGTCACTTCCATCTAGATATTTCTCCACTTCAACAGGCATTATTTCTGTCCCATTTAATGATTGAGCAAGCTTTACCCTATCTATTACTCCATCTTCAGCTAATCTTTTGCCTAAGTCTGCCCATTTAACATTTGCTGCATAGCTTTTGGGAATAATTTTTTCTTCTATCTTTACTAAATCCAATTTCTTACCTGAGCTTTCTTTAGCGCTAGGCTCTACTTTGGATGTTTCAACCTTTAAACCATTGTTATTATAAATTTGATTAGAAACAGCCCCAAGCAAAAAAACAGCAAACAAAAGTATAAGAAGTACAAATTTATCTATTTTAAATAATGGGGTTTTTAAAACTACTTCCTCTGAGATTAGCTCTTTTTCTTCAATCTCTGGCTTTTGAATTTTTGCTTCTAACTTTTTAATTATTTTTCTCATTTAACAACCTCTCCTGTAAAGTTAAATTCGATGTATGGATTATCTGGATCGTTTGTCTCTAAACTTACTGTTCTGAACTGAGACCCCACCCCAGAAGGACCATGATACGCTGTATCGAAGATTGCCACTATCTCAACCTTTTCACCTGGCTTTAAAACACCTTTCCAATCAGATACAGAAGACATACCCTTCATGCCAAAAGCTGGGCCCTCCTGAGATCCATTCCTTTCAAAATGCGCCAATGTGCACATACAAGAAGTTGCAATGTTTGCAATTTCTAAATTTTTTGATCCGTTGTTTTCTATAGGAAAATTTACAATTGCCTTTTCTCCATACTTAATGTCTTGTAAGTCTTTTAGTGTTGCATCAAAAGAAGCTTTTGCTCCAATTGTTTTTTCAATAGTTGCCTTAGAAGGGCCAGTACCTGCAATAACAAAAGCAAGTCCAAATATTAAAAGTACAATTACCAAAGCAAAAATAATAAAGCTTTTATTCATTTCTTAACTCCCCCTATGGGGGATATAACTATCCTAAAACATCTAGTTCTTTTTTGTCAAGAGGGGAAAATTCTTACAAGCTTCTTACGCATTTTATCTATGGCTTATTGCATTTTTAGTAAACTCTTAAGATTATGGCAAAAAATAATAATTTAAATTTAGATTTTATTCTCCAGAGTATAAAAGATTATGCAATTTTTATGTTAGATAAGAACGGCAAAATTAAAACTTGGAACAGGGCTGCAGAAAAAATATATTTATATAAAAAGAGAGACGTTATCGGAAAATCTCCTTCCATTTTTTTTACCCAGAGCGACGTAGAAAATAATCA
>Ga0180009_10007025_pt1 | contig 11644 bp, 11 predicted proteins | sample OS_PC_MetaG_FD_123537 | JGI IMG/M metagenome (GOLD analysis project Ga0180009, IMG submission 123537) | Groundwater microbial communities from the Aspo Hard Rock Laboratory (HRL) deep subsurface site, Sweden - OS_PC_MetaG | ecosystem: Environmental > Aquatic > Deep subsurface > Groundwater...
TCGCCAGGTTCTTGAAACCCAGCACCTTGGTGATGGCGGCGGTGAGCGTGGTCTTGCCGTGGTCGATGTGACCGATGGTCCCGACGTTCACATGCGGCTTGTCACGTACGAACTTTTGCTTCGCCATGGATTCTGCCCTCCAGGGTGGTCTTCAAGTTTCTTAGGAGTTGCTCTGCGCCTTTCCTGCCGCCGGACTGCATTGTCTGCTTTCTCGTCAACCCCTGGAGCCCACGACCGGATTCGAACCGGTGACCTCCTCCTTACCAAGGAGGTGCTCTACCTCCTGAGCTACGTGGGCGTTTCCGTCGTTGACCTCTCGGAGCGGGAAACGGGGCTCGAACCCGCGACCCTCAGCTTGGAAGGCTGATGCTCTGCCAACTGAGCTATTCCCGCTGCTCTTGCCACAGTCAGTCGTCTGCTCCGCCCGCCCTGGTGCACCGCAGTGGAGGGGGGAGGATTCGAACCTCCGAAGCCCATTGGCGGCAGATTTACAGTCTGCTCCCTTTAACCGCTCGGGAACCCCTCCAGGTTTCTATCGTTGCTCCCCAAGAACCAAGACCACTCAAACGGCTTGGAGCTGGCGATGGGACTCGAACCCGCAACCTGCTGCTTACAAGGCAGCTGCTCTACCGATTGAGCTACGCCAGCAGCGCCAGCATCTCCGCATCTTGCCCGGCCCGGCGATCATCGCATCCGGCTGGATCTGGCAATCTCGAATCGATCAAAAAACCGTGCAACTCAGAATACTTGAACGCAATACCCCACCGGGGACGCGTATATGTATCCTCTGGCCCCTACCCTGTCAAGGGATTTGTTGGATTGGGAACTGATTTTGCAGGCCGGCTCTTTTTGCTATCATTTCCACAGAATTGACAAGGCCGGATCCTCAGAGAACCACCCGACCGGGCTCGTCTGGATCCTCCCTGGGGGGAGCAGGCACGGATGGCTGGTTGTGGTGCACCGGACGGGTGGTAGGTGCTCCCTGCTGCTTGTCCGGCACCGGCGTGGCTTCCTGGTCCTCCGGCAGTTGTTTCCCCTTGCGCACGAGCTCGACCGCGTCCTTCGGGGACAGGGAGAGCAGGTGCTTCAGATCCTGTACCTGCTGACGGCTCTTGCCGACCCAGTTGCTCTGCACATTGACCCGCTCACCCATCTCCACGTTCCTCTCGAACACCCGGATCGCCTTGCGCAACAGGGGCTTCACGGTCTTGTGCACCTCCTCCATGTAGACCTGCACCAGCTGCTTGCGAGCCTCCTCGACCGTGATTCGGGCGCGCTTGGCATTGCGCTGGGCATGAGGGGTGAAATCGGGCAGAGAGGTCAGCAGCGTGGTGTAGAATTCCCGGTAGAGGGATCCAACCTGGAATCCGGAGGCGGTGGCCCAGTACGGGTTCTTGACCTTGATCGTCTTGATGTACCGCGCCTGGGACAGAATGAGCAGCCGTGCCTTGTCGTCCAGCGCCCTTGCCATGTCCCGCTTCTTGCCCCTGGGGTCGAGCTCGAGCTTGCGGAACTCGACGTGGGGGATCGCGGCCAGATAGTAGTGGGCCATGGCGAGGAAGAAATCGCTGTCGAGACGCTCGACTGCCTCGATGCTGTGATGATAGCGCACGGTCTCCTCGAGCGTGGACTTGGCGGCCCTCGCGTCACCCAGACGGAAATGGGCCAGCCCCTTGCGGGCGAAGGCCTCGATGCGATCTGTCGCGCTCAGCTCCTGGCGAAGAAGCAGGACCTGGAACACCTGCGCCGACGCGGCCCAGTTGTGGACCTCGGCGTAGCAGCCACCCAGACGAAAGCCTGCATCCACCGCCTCCTTGGTCTGACCGAATCGCCCGATCAGCTCCTTGTACCGGGTTGCCGCCTGCTGGAACTGGCCCAGCCATTCATGGCACAGGCCTGCGTTGTACAGCGTCGGTGAAACAAACCGGCTGGCAGGGAACCCCTGGAGCAGCTGGTCATAGAACTTGAGCGCCTCACGGTACTTCTTGCCGGAGAGCAGCTGCCCGCCCTTCTCGAACAGCCCGCCCGCATCGACGACCTTGACCTCGGGCCCGTCAGGCCCGGGCACGGCCTGGAGCCGGATGGGCTCCATCACGAGCTTGACCGCCGGGGGGTTCTTCGTCTGTTTCGCCCGGGGGGGACCAACAACCGGCTTCGGGACGGTCGTCCCGCAGGCAACCAGCATCGGGACCCAGAGCCAGGCCAACGTCCGCATCATCGCGCTTCGCTTCATCGGGTCACTGCCTCCGTAGCATATCATACGGGGTAGACACCACGGAGTGCGGTGGGTTCCCGGCGATCTGTGCGGCTGCTGTCGCGGTCACCCATCGCCCATCATCGTCACCAGCACGCGCCGACTCCTGGGGCCGTCGAACTCGCAGAAGAAGATGGCCTGCCAGGTGCCGAGGAGCAATCGGCCCTCGCTCACCGGCACCGTCTGGCCGGCCCCGACGAGGGCGGTCTTGATGTGTGCGTCCGAGTTGCCCTCCTGGTGCCGGAAGCCGCTGTCGTGCGGCACAAGCTGTCTCAGGTGGGACAGCAGATCGATCCGAACGTCGGGATCGGCGTTTTCCTGGATCGTGATCCCCGCCGTGGTGTGCGGGGAGTGGATCCAGACCACGCCTGACCTCAGCTTGCCCGCCACGCTCCGCTGAACCTGCTCGGTGATATTGACCAGCTCCTCGCGAGACAAGGTGCGAATGGACAGCGTCTCCAGCTTCACGGTCATCGTCGTCCTCCAGCTTATCCCTTGCTTTTACTGAATTACCAGGCCATGTTAGGGCGGTCAAGGCAGCCATGATTCCGACGAGTTCTTCGCTCCGCCAGCCCGCCCCACCGGACCACAAATCGACCTGCGTCATCATCCCGGCGTTCAACGCGGAGCAGACCATTCCGATGGTGGTCTCGGGCGCGATCCGGCTCGGGATCGAGGTCGTGGTGGTCGATGACGGCTCCGCCGACGGGACGGGCCAGGCGGCGCTCGCCTCCGGCGCCGGCGTGCTGCGGCATCCCCGCAACCGGGGCAAGGGGCACGCGCTGGTCTCCGGCTTCCGCTGGGCGCTGGAGCAGGGCAAGGACCATGTCGTGACGATGGACGCCGACGGGCAGCATCACCCGGACGACCTGCCCGCTCTGCTCGCCCGTGCCGCCGACGCACCGCTGGTCATCGGCCACCGACACGTCGACCTGCGGTCGATGCCCCGGTCCTCCTTCATCGGCAACTGCATCAGCACCTTCTGGATCAGCCTGTTCTGCGGCAGGCAGTTCCCCGACACGCAGTGCGGCTACCGCGTCTACTCCAGAGAGCTGCTGCGCTCCATCCCGCTGACGGGGGGGCGCTTCGAGACGGAGACGGAGATCCTGATGCGCACCTGGCTGCTGGGTCTGACCGTCGAGTGGGTGCCGGTCCGTACGATCTACGACAACGGCGTGACGCCACACATCACCAACTTCGACAACCTCCACGACTCGCTGCGGGTGATCAGGGTCGTGCTGAGCTCGACGCAGTTTCCCCGGGTGCAGCGATGAGGGCGCTGCTTCGCGTCGTGGTGCTGCCGATCGCGCTCGCCGCCTGTCCGGCCTCCGCACCGATCCAGCAGGTCAACCACGAGGGAAAGGCCCGCAAGTTCGCCAGCGCCGATCAGCTGCTGAGGGAGACTCTCGAGGTCAACGACGGCTACGGCACGCTGACCACCGTGCACAACGTGACGGTGGAGATCGCCCTTGGAGGCCAGCGCAGCGAGAAGCGCTCGTTCCGCGCCGCCATCGCCGTCCGCCGACCGGCCTGCTTCAGGCTGCAGATCCTCGGCCCGATGGGGCTCAAGCTGGCGGACCTGCTCTACACCAGGGGCGAGACGAGGGTGCTCCACGTCGACCGCTCGCTGCAGCGCTCGAGCCGGTTGCCCACGATCCTGGAATCGGTGGCCAGGGACATCCGGGCGATCTACCGCCTCGACCCGGTGCCCCGGGTGCAGCGGCGCCAGGTGGAGGAGAGCGTCTCCCTCGCATCGGGCGCTGCTCCGCTGCTCGACCTGAAGGAGTACAGCGGGCAGGATCTGGTGCGACAGATGGACGTCTTCGCCGCCACGCTCGCCATCGCTCGTTGCCAGGTGGTGGAAGGGATCGACATCCGCACCATGACCTACGGCGCATACGAGACCAACGGCAAGCTGATGATTCCGCGCCAGATCCACGTGGCGAAGGAGGGATCGGTTTTCTACTGGCTGTCGATCCGGGTAGAATCGGTTTCGATCGACGAGGAGCTCGATCCGGAGATCTTCACCGCCGATGAAGACTGAAGCGTTCGGCAACTACAACCTGCTTCGCCTGCTCGGCAAGGGCGGGATGGCCGAGGTCTTCCTCGCCAGGGCGCAATCCATCGGTGGCTTCGAGAAGCTGGTCGCGATCAAGCGGCTGCTGCCCCCGTTCAACATCGACAGCCAGATCCTCTCGATGCTGGCTGACGAGGCCAGGCTCTCCGTCTGGCTCACTCACCCCAGCATCGTCCAGGTGCTCGACTTCGGCCGGGTCGGCAAGACCTACTACATCGCGATGGAGTACGTCGAGGGCTGCGACCTCTGCGACCTGATCCGTCCCGACGGACGATCGCCGGGAAAACCGCTCCCGCTTCCCACCGCGCTGTACGTCATGGTACAGGTCGCCGAGGCGCTGGACTTCGCTCACCGCCGCCGCAACGACAAGGGCGAGCACCTGAACATCATCCACCGCGACGTCAGCCCGCACAACGTGCTGATCTCGACGGAGGGCCAGGTCAAGCTGGCTGATTTCGGTCTGGCTCGCGCGTCGATCTCCGTGCACCACAGCCACGCGGGTGTGATCCGCGGCAAGTTCTCCTACATGCCGAAGGAGCAGGCGCACGGCCGCGACATCGACCACCGCATCGATCTGTTCGCCGCCGGTGTCACGCTGTACGAGGCGCTGACCGGGACCAAGCCCTACACCTCCACCACGCTGGCCCAGCAGCTGTTCCAGCTCGAGCAGCCGGTCCCGCCCCCCTCGGCCCTGATGCTGGACATTCCCGAGGAGATCGACGACCTGACGATGCAGGCCATGAGCCCGGGGCCGGAGGATCGCTACCAGACGGCGGAGGACCTGGCCGACGACCTGCGCGCGGCCCTGATCCAGGTCAGCACCTTCGCGCAGGAGGAGAAACAGCTGACCGCGCTGGTGAAGAACTCGCTGGTGACCCGCGGGATCCAGCCGATCACGAACCCCCTGCCCAACATGTCGCTGGCGGACATCCCCCTCACCGACGACAACCTGATCGGGGACGAGCTGCGTGTGGTGCGGCTGACCAGGTACCCGGCAGACGGGGCGCAGAGAGGCGATGCCGGCCTGCCCCCGCCGACGGAAGAGATCCCGTACCTGGGTGACGACGACGACGAGGAGGGCGAGACGTCTCAGTTCCAGCAGGGCGGGCGCGCCCCGACCCGGCTGCCCTCCTCCGTGCAGGTCGTTTCGAAGCCCTTCGACGCGCAGCGCACCGTCGCTCTGCCCACTTCCGGAGCCGATCCCGCACCGAGCCTGCCGCCCGTGGTGCTCAACCCCGCGGCTCTGGATCCGGAGGTCCCCTCGGACCTGCCGATCGATACCGACGCCACGGCCCTGCCGGTCGGCGTCGTCTCGGGCGAGATGGGGAGCGAGCCCCGCCCGGGCCGCAGCCGCCCATCCAACCTGCTCGCCCCCGATCCTCGCCTTGCGCGCCGGGCGCGCAGTGGTCAGGCCCGCGCTCCGGCGCATTCCCCCGAGGAGGAGCCCTCCTTCCCCTCGCCGGCTCAGCTCGGCCTGCTCGACCCCGTCGAGTACCCGAGCTCGATACCCGACGCCGACGAGCAACCGGTCTACGACGACGCGGCTCCGTCCCTCGACGCCGGCTTCGAGGCGTCGCCCTATGACACTCTGCGGGACCCGGATGAAGCGGGCCGCGTCGCCCGGGAAGCGCTGGACTACGCCCGCACCGTCCAGCGCAGCCCGGACGAGGCGCTGGCCGCGTTCCGGCGCGCCCTGGACGAGCGCGAGCAGCTCCGACGCCGCGCAGGGCGGGTCAACCTGCGCCCGGTGCACTGGATCGGCATCGCCGCCGGTGCCGTGGTCCTGCTCTGCGCCGGGGCGGTCGTGGGGTGGCTGGCCCACAAGCCCGATCCCCTGGCCACCAGGACGATTCATGTGCCGCGGCGCTGCCCCGAGCCCAGGCCCTGCCCCACCTGCCCCCCGGCCAGGGTCGTGACCCCGCCGCCGACGCCGGCCTCGGCACCCGCGCCCGATGGGGCGATCCCCGACGCCAGGGCGGCCGACTCCACGGCGAGGAGCCCGCGCCCGAGGCCGGCGCACCGCAAGGGGGCGCCGCGCCCGCGCCCGCGATCGACGGCGCCCCCCGCCGGCATGGGCTTCCTGCTCGTCGCCTCCGACAGCCCAGCGCGGGCCTATATCGACGACAGACAGTTCGCCGCGCCGGTGCCGGCCCGGCTGCCGATGGCGCCCGGGATCCACCGCGTGCGAGTCCAGTTCATCGAGACGGAGTCCTTCTCGGAGACCAAGTGGGTCTCGATCAGGGCCGGCCGGAGCACCCACGTCGAGTTCATACTGGTGGAGGAGTAACCGATGCCCCGACCGCCCCAGATCGACCACCGCTACGGCGAGAAGATCCACGTCCTCGACGATCCACTCGCCCTCTCCCTGCTGGCCAAGCTCTGCGCGCAGGAGACGCTGCAGCCCGAGATCAACCGCCTGGTGGCCGCGCTCTACCGCCAGCTGGTCTGCACCGTGATCGCCGCCGAGATGCCGACCCGCAAGGTGACGCTGCCGACCCGGATGATCGAGCACACCCCGCGCGGCGTGTGGCAGGGCGAGATCGTCGATCCGCACATCAAGGTCTCGGTGATCTGCGTCGCGCGCGCCGGCATCTTCCCCTCGCAGGTGTGCTACGACTTCCTCAACGAGATCCTGGAGCCGGCCGGCGTGCGCCAGGACCACATGCTGATGAACCGCACCACCGACCCGCAGGGGCACATCAGCGGCGCGGCGATCCACGGCGCCAAGATCGGCGGCGACGTCGAGGGACGCACCATCCTGATCCCCGATCCGATGGGCGCCACCGGCACCACCGTCGACGCCGTGCTGGAGCACTACCGGGACCACGTCCCGGGCCGACCGCAGCGCGTGATCGCGCTCAACCTGATCATCACCCCGGAGTACATCAGGCGCCTGCGGAAGTGCTGGCCTGAGACGATCATCTACGCCTACCGCCTCGACCGCGGGCTCTCCTCCGACGAGGTGCTGGCCTCGGTCCCCGGGGAGCACCGCGACCAGGAGCGCGGCCTCAACGAGCTGGGCTACATCGTGCCGGGGGGCGGCGGCTTCGGCGAGATCATGAACAACTCGTTCGTGTAGCGCTCCCTCCCTTGATGATCCGTGGACCGGGCTCCGGGCGAGTGGTCCCCTATCGCCCGGGAGACAGCCACACGAGGAGGTCCTGCAGGCCTTCGGCCGTGTGGGAGGAAAGCAGCGCACAGAGAGAACGCGTCACGGCGCCAATGGCTGCCTGACTGCAGACAATGATCCCAGGGTGGTGCTCACCTCCAGTCATCATCCGGGAGTGGATCTCGGCAAAATGCCCGCGATTGAAAGTGAACAAGCATCTTCCCTCGGCGACGGCCAGGCGGATTTGATCCTCGTCGGAAGATCCCGCCCTCCCGGCTTCCACTGTCGTGAGGGCCCCCCCAGCCTCTCCGTCGGAGGCCAAGCGCGACACCGTGGTACACGTCTTCATCCAGGTAGAGCCGAGGACGCACCGACGCTACTCCATGACGACGGTGGCCCCAGGCGGCGGGCTGCCCGACTCGTTCAGGAGGGCTTCGATCTCTGCCTTGTGGTCGAAGTAGTAGACGAAAGCAGCATGGAGACCTTCAGGCCTCAGGCCGGGGTACTGCGTCAGGATATCATCGAAGTCCATTCCTAGCTGATGGGCACGCACGAGCGTGGCTACTGGAATCCTCGTTCCCTCGACGACGGGCTGCCCGCCCGACACGTCAGGGAGCACGGCGACATGCGGATACTGTTTCGCGGGCACAAGAGAACTGGCCATTCTCTTCTCCTCTGTCTTCAACCATAGCAAGCGGAATCCGAGCTCACAAGCTGGCATCCGCTGGCATCCCTCGATGTCCAGGCGGGGCGTCAGCGCTCGAGCCGGTTGAGAATCTTGTCGGCGAACTCGTCGAACGCGGCTTCGAGGGCCGCTCCGGCGGGCATCGGGCACAGGTCGACGAAGTGGGCGCCGACCCGCTCGTCGCCGAGCGCCTGCAGACCCTGGACCAGCTGAGCCAGCCGCACGGACGGCAGCACCGAGGTGATCCCGAGGCAGCTCTTCTGGATCAGCAGCCCGATTGGCGGGCCGAGGTCGAGGAACTCGGGCTGCCCCGGGTGCCCCGCGACCAGGACCAGCAGGCTGCCCTGGGCGTGGGCCGCCGGCAGCGCGCTGACATAGTGGCTCACCGGCTGGAGCAGGCCGTCGGGAGCGGGGATGTAGCAGCAGCTGTCGGGGCCGCACTTGCCCTCGTACCAGCCCGTGCCCCACAGGCTCGGGTCCCTGGTGCTGCAGTCCTCCCGCAGGCCGATCATCAGCACGGCAAGCAGCGAGTCGTCCCGCACGAACCCCGGGTTGCGGCCGTCGACGGCCGCGACCACCGCCTCCATGAACTGGGGCCAGCGGCAGGACCAGCTCACCGGAGCAGCGCCAACCCACCCCGCAGCAACCCGGCCCAGATCCATCCTCGCCGCCATGTCGATCGACAGGTACGGCGTGGCCGGCGGCCATGGCTCTGATGCGGGCCAGCTCAGGGGCGGAAGATCTATCGGCACCAGGAGCAGGCCATCCCTGACCAGCGGGTCATCCGCGCACTTCTCGAGCTGGGCGATGGTCAGCTGGGCCGAGACCACGCCGAAGTGCAGGTCCTGCACCGGCCGCCCGTCCGGCGGCGCCAACAGGCGCTTCATCATTGGCTGCACAGCGATGGAGCCGAGAAGGTCAACCTCAGCATAGGCCGAGCCACCAGGTAGCACCACCAGGAGGTCCAGCCGCCGAGGCCGCGGGCTCGCGTCCACCCCCGCGTCCAACGGCACCCCGGCGGGCGGCCTGTGACAGGCAACAAGACCGAGGGCGACCAGGGCCACGAGGCCCCTGGCCCGGCTCACGGGCATCCGTCCCTCCGCACGTCCACGATGCTCAGCACCAGCTCGTCGGCCTCCGGCGTCCCGAGGTCGCCGGTGGCCACGGCCACGGCGACCGAGCCGTTGGAGCGAAAGGCCTGGGGGATGAAGTAGCCCGTGCCGGTCACCGGCTGCGTGTCCCGCTTGAGGAACGAGTCCTGCACCAGGCGGTGATGGATGGCGACCAACGGAGCCTGGTAGGTGCGGTCCAGTATCTGGAACGGCCAGCTTTCCCCACCCTGCACAAAGGCGGCCTCGGTTATCGGTGCCGCGAAGCTCGCAAAGCTCGAGTCCGGCGTTCCGTACCGCTTGCCGTCGATGGTCAACCGAGTATGAATGCGGTACTGGTGCAGGCGGTAACGATCGTTCCTGGATCTCGAGTAGTAGCTCGACGCGAGCCAGAAGCCGTAGCAGAGGCAGTACAGGTTGTTCTTCTGTGAGCAGGCCGGCTCGTCCCACCCGCCCTCGCAGTGCAGGATGTACTCGTCCGGGTCCGGCCCGCCTGGTACGTCGGGGTCCGGGTCGGGGCCCGGCGTGCCGTCGAACTGGACATATCGTGTCAGGATCCTCCCGTTGAGCGGGTCGATCTGCTGGGCCCGGTTCTCGGCCCAGGCCACGAGCCAGCGCCGCTCCCTCGAGTCCCAGGCCACGGCGGTCTGGTAGCCCCGGCGGCTCGTGTGCACCTTGTGCAGCTCGTTGGTGACGATGTTGTACCCGGCGTTGTCCAGCACCGCGAACCGCACCGACGTCTGGTCGTCCGAGATCCACGCCAGCAGCTTCCGGCGCTGCCACTCCCAACCCGTCCAGATCTGGCCCGTGTCCCCCGAGGAGAAACGCCCGACCCGGGCGTGGATCGGCGAGCTCAGCTGGCCGTCCGAGCGGATGGCCCGGAAGCGCACCAGCGGCGGCGAGCCCTCCTCCTCCCAGGTGAACCAGGCGCACTGGCCCTTCTCCATGGCGATGCAGTTGTCATCGTAGCCCATGTGCCTGACCCAGCCGGCCACGGTCGCCTCGGGATCGCTCATCAGCTGCGGGTCGCCCAGAAAGCCGGGTGGCTGGCTGCTGGTGTCGTAGCGCCGGACGTAGACCCGCGCGGGCGACGGCGTGACCCACGCCACGGCGAAGCGCTCCTGGCCGTGGGGCTCGGGGACCGAGTACAGCAGCTCCGCCGCCGCGGCGTGGTCGATGTCATTGGCCTCATCAAAGTCGACGTGCTCCGCGCTTTCCCGGAACCCGGTGTACTTGACGAGGCCGGTGGTGACCTGCTGGTTGAACTGGCCTGTGCACACCAGGGGCGACGTTCGGCTGCCAGCCTTCTGCTCGCCGGGCTCCGTGCACGCCGCGACGAGCATCACCCCCGCGACGACGCAGCTAGCGAGCCTGTTGGTTTGGTTTGGTTTGGTTTGGTTTGGTTTGCAGCATCCGTTCCCTCCTGTCTGTCATGTTTATCCAGCTCCAAGGGTACAACGCGGACATCGCCGGCAACAAGCGCTGGCGACCAGCGACCAGCGCTCAGGGCGAGACGAACATCTCCTCTTTCAACAACACCCTGTCGAAGGTGGCCACCTGGTCGCATCCCGCTGCCCTGGCGTCCTCGCGGACCAGGTAGTCCGCGACGTCGCCTCGCCCGGCCTCGAATGCGCGCAGGGCCCGATGCAGGCGGTCGGGCGAGTCGAAGACGAGCTGACGGGCCGCGAGGACCAGCTTGAGTGTGGCCACGATCTGTTCGCGGCCGAACCCGTAGCAGGACTGCAGCACCCAGACCAGCTCGCACACGACAACGTCGGATACGCGGGCCCGTTCACCGTTTGCGTCGAGTCGCCTGAAGAGCTGCACGGCCTTGCGGGTCTGGGCCGCATCGTCCTTCACCAGCAGACGCGCCAGGACGTTGGTGTCGACGGCGATCACTTCTTCGCTCCGCCCACTGATCTCTGGAAGGACTCGGCCGCGGCCCGCCCGATGCCGGCCTTCATCTCCTCGACCGTCAGGCGCCGGCCCTTCGCGGGCTCCAGGATCCCGACGAGGTCGAGCAGGTCGACCGTCTCGGGGCGCAGCTCCACGATACCGTCGTCCCGCACGACGAACAGGACGCGGTCGCCGGCGTCGACCCGCAGTGCCTCTCGGACTTCCTTGGGGATGGTCACCTGTCCCTTGGACGAGATGGTCGAGCCGGGCATCTTTACCTCCGCGCAGATCCTTTACTTCAGGGTAGGCGCGCCGGGGGCCGACCGTCAACCCCGTGATCGACTGATCTGGTTTTGGGGGGTTAGGGACGCGGCCACCCAGGCGGAGAAGTGGTCACGCGGGCGACGTCAACTCGCCGGACGCGGCCACCCAGGCGGAGAAGTGGTCACGCGGGCGCCGTCAACTCGCCGGACGCGGCCACCCAGGCGGAGAAGTGGTCACGCGGGCGCCGTCA
>Ga0180009_10007026_pt1 | contig 11643 bp, 9 predicted proteins | sample OS_PC_MetaG_FD_123537 | JGI IMG/M metagenome (GOLD analysis project Ga0180009, IMG submission 123537) | Groundwater microbial communities from the Aspo Hard Rock Laboratory (HRL) deep subsurface site, Sweden - OS_PC_MetaG | ecosystem: Environmental > Aquatic > Deep subsurface > Groundwater...
CTTTACGCCGGATACGAACACCTGAAGATTCTCTTTCAGCTTGTCGGCCATATCGGCGTGGTCGCTGCGGAAGTTATCCTGCATGTCCGCCACGTCATTTTTCAGGTTTGAGACATATGCTTCCGTTTCGGCCATGAAGGCCTTCAAATTGTCTTTCATGTTTCCGGCCATCCGGGTGTGGTCTTTGCGGAAGCCTTGCTGCATGTCAGCCACATCGGACTTGAGCTCAGACATGCCGTGTTTTAAACCGGCGATGAATTCCACCCGTCCGTTGCGGAGGGCGTCTATTTCATCACGCAGATTTGTCATCTCTTCGGTTAATCGCCCCATGGTCCTTCTCCTTTCTCGGTTTTATAATGAAAACAGGTCTTGCCTGTTGTCTGAACGTGAGGAGCCTTAGGGTCGACTCCTCACGTAAAGATTGCCCAAATGGGTTTGAATCGGGAAAGGGCAACGGTTGCGGGTCGGTTCATTCTGCCTAATCTGCCCTCCCACCGATCCTTCAGGCAGGAGCTGCAGCGGAGGCTGTGAGGCCGATGGCTTCGGCATACTTCAAATACGTTTCCACTGAAGCGATCACCACCCGCGCTTCGATAGACAGCAATTCGATCCCCACAAGCGATACCTTGGCCCAGGCATCGATGACAATGCCTTTGTCGAGGATTCTGTCTACAACCTCTGCCAGACTCGATGAATCTGTCGATTTTTGTACTTTTGCCATGATGTTTCTCCTTTGCTAATTTTTTGTCGGTTATACTGATTTTGCCATATGCATGCATGCGGTAATCTCTATAGCAGTAACCGTGCCAGAGGCGCGTCCATTCGTGCTGGAAGCTTTAACCCCTTTCAACTAACTGAAATCCAAGATAATTAGAAAGGAGGACGGGGGAATTGATTCCCAAAGGATAAAAAACGGGAAATAGGGGTTATGGAACAGGTGCCATTATAAAATGGAATCCATTCCATATTTCAGAGACCGGAGTTTACAAAAGACCCAGATTTTTCACTGTATTCAGAATCTCGGTGTGCTGAAAAGGTTTGGAGATATACCCACAGATCAATCCGCTGGAGAGTGCGTCCTGAACGATTTCGTCATCCCGGCTAAAATATCCGGATATCAGCACAATGGGAACCATTGAATCCATCTTCTTTATTTTTTTTGCCAGCGCCAAACCCTCAATATCAGGCAGTTTGGCGTCAAGCAAAATCAGTTCAAAATGTTTTTTTTTCATGCTCACCAGGGTTTCCATCCCGTTCAAGGCCCTGATCAGGACAAACCCTTTCTGCTTCAGGAGGTGTTCCATAGCCCAGAATATATCCGGCTCGTCGTCTACAATGAGAAAGGTCCGCTCTTTAATTTTTTTCATGGTGCTCCTTAAGCGCCTAGAGTCAAAAGTTCTTTTAAGGAGTTGAAATCATTAGCAGCGGAAACCGTATGCTGTCATTCCGGCGAAAGCCGGAATTCAGTAAGATTTCAGGCCGATAGTAAACCTGGATGCCGGATCAAGTCCGGCATGACGAAAGAACTTTTGACTCTCAAGTTTATTATTTATAATTTGTCGTTTTCAATCCTCAATCCCCAATCGTCAATCATCAATAACTGACGCCTCACTGTGTGGGCAGCTTCACGATGAAGGTGCTGCCCTTTCCTCTGGCACTATGCACTTCAATAGTGCCGGCGTGCTGTTTCGCAATGGCATAGGCGATGGAAAGCCCCAATCCGATGCCTTTTCCCAAGGAAGCGGTCGTAAAAAAGGGATCGAATATTTTATCGATGTTTTTTTGCGGTATGCCGTCCCCTGTATCTGTTATCCGAAGCAAAACGTCCCCAACCCGACTTTCTGCAGAGAGCGTCAGGATACCTCCGTTCGGCATGGCCGCAATGGCGTTCAGGAAAAGGTTGAGGAGCAACTGCTGGAGAAGTCCGTAAACTCCCTGGACCGTAACGGATTCCCCGGAGGGGGAGAGCAATATTATTTCGATTTTTTGAATTCCGGCCTGATTGGAGACCAGCGATACTGTTTCCTGCAGAAGAGAGATGAGTTCAACAGGCTCAACCCTGTGCTTTGACGCCGGGCGGGCAAACTTTATAAGGTTATTGATGATGACAGCAGCTCTCTGAATGCCCGAATTAACTTTAGCCGCACACTCCTTGCGAAACTCAGCGGTAATATCATCATTCATGAGAAATTGAGCGGCGGAAGAACTGATGGCCAGCGGATTTCTGATTTCGTGGGCAACCCCTCCGGCCATCACGCCCAGGGCGGTGAGTTTCTGTGACTGAAAAAGCTCCATCTCCAATTTGCGCTGCTCGGTTAAGTCTCTTCCCACCGCCACGATGCCGATTGTTTTCGACGTTTCATCCTTTATGGATGAAAAAATCCAGGAGACACGAATGCTCGCTCTCTCTTTTGTAGTCAGGTTCCATTCGACTGCTTTTGGTTTGTTCCCGCGCATCATTTCAGAAAAAACCTTCCGCATTGCTTTTTTTTCATCTTCGAGCAAACAGTCCTGAAACAGCGGGCCATCGTCATCCTCGATGGCGAACCCAAAAATTTTTTCTGCTGCTGGATTCATGGATAAGAACCGCCCCGCGGTATCGAGGGATAGAACAATGTCAGTGGCACTCTCAACGACACTCACAAGGTGACGTTCAATCTGCTGGACCTTCTCGCTCAATTGCACCTGCTGGGTGATATCATCCAGCAGAAACATCACGTTTTCAACCTCACCCTGCCGTATGACCGGTATCATTTTGTAGTAATAAACCCTCATGGAGACCCCGGGGGCGCGATAGGTCAACCGATGGCCTTTGGTCGGTTCACCGTTTTTAAAAACACCCCGGATTTGATCCAGAACAGGCAAGCGGTGGAGGATTACGGCCGGGAACACTTTTTCCAGTTTTTGCCCGATTGTTTCAGATAAGGACCGGTTGTTTTTTTCCAGGAAATTTCGATTTGCGGATACGATAGACAGCGTTTTGTCGATCAGCAGGACGGAAGAGGGGATGGACTCTAAAAGCATTTCATAGAGATTTTCATATTTATCGGAGGCGTTCACAGGTGCAGCATTCATCGTGCAGGGTTACCTTTCTTTGGCCTCTTCGTCCGGAAACCCCGGCCGGCGCTGTTCATTGTCAGGCAGCACAAAGTTGTAAGGAGGCCATGGCCCGCTCAAAAGAAGCTTTGTGGTTTCCATCCTGCGGCGCATGTGCCGAAAAACCCGCCGGAACGGATCAATGGATTTTCCAGGCACGAGAAAATAAAGGGAAAGCATTGACGATTGGCGATTGAGCATTGGAGGAGTCTCAACTTTACATTTTACGAAGAGACCGGTCAACGCGGCACGGAATTGCTCGGCAATTTCGTTCTTTGCTTCCGTGATGCATTCTTTTTGTGCATAATGGTCTTTTCGAGAAGCCAGATATGCTTTTCCGGAGATGCCGGATGCCGGATCATTGCTATTTAAATCCGCAATCGATAATAGACAATCATCAATCATCAATCGGATTCCCATCTCCACGCAGCCATCCAGTTCTTTGAGAAGCGATTCATATCGGCGGGCGTTTCGCTTCAAAAGCTGAATAACCTGAGGCCTGTCCCTGAGCACACAGCCGTATCGCATGGGAATGACCGTTCGATCGCTGTGAAATGACGCTATAACCCTTTGGTATGCCATGACCCGGGGAACATCCGGTGTCAGGTGCGCATCGCTGATTTCGGATACGGCAGCGCTGATGCCGTTTGTCGCAACCGCAAAGACAGGTTGAGCGCCCACCCCCGGAAGAGTCGCTTGCCTTTGGACATCAGTGTTGTGAAATATGCAATACAGTAAATACACGTCTCACCGATCGTCCATATCAAGGGAAGGGAGAAAGCTGTAGGGCGGCCATGGTCCCGATAGTTGTAACAGCAGTCCCTGCCGGTCGTTTTCTTCATTTGCCCTGTCGACCCTGGCCCGAAAATCATCCGCATCTTCCCGCGCTACCCAAAATGCCCAGTTCAGGACCATATCCATTGCTTCGCTGTCAAGGGAAAGCACCTTGCGTTCACAAAATTCAGAGGAATGCCGACCCAAGTCGTCCCCGATACCCTTAATGACCCCTTTCAACCAGCTGTTCAGTTCCCTGTCAGCACTGCTCCTGATTCGCTGCTCGCTAAGATAGCGCTTTCCCGGCGATAGTGAGGCCAGTCGCCCTTCTTCCCTTGAAAGCATAAGGGTCGAAAAACTTCTCTTGGCCTGCGCCCTGTTCAACAGCCCCTTTACGGCCCATTCTTCCTTCCCGGCCGCCTTATCCAGAAACCGGGATATTTCGTCGTAGTGGACGTCAAGGAGTTTCTCAAGGGCGTCAAATGAGGAAAAAATGGTTCCGAACCGGGTTGGAAATGCCGGAGAACGGCGCATGACTTCCTCCACGACCTTTTCGTGGCGGCAGGCACGAGGCCCGATCCATGCCAGGTCCTTCATCCTTTTTTCAGCTTCCGGGCCGCAAAAATCCTCGATGGATGACATGCCCAACACCGCAACGATGTCTTTGAATGCCCATTGTGATACCGGCTGTCGGTCATCCATGCCGGCAATGTCCGGATCCGGCCGGCAATGGGGACGCGCAAAGCAGAAAAGGTAAATTCCTCCCGCTTGACCGCCCGGCGCCCCTATAACATTACGATCAGTGGACATGATGTTTCTCATTATTGAAGGTTCGGTTCCGGGTGGAATAGATCGCTTCATGCAATTACGAAACCGCTTCCAGGTTACCGATCAAATCCGCCGTAGTGATTTGAAGTGCAACCGTTTTGCCTCTCTTTTCGGCGCCTTCTGCCTGCACCACCCGGCGAAGGGCCGTCATCGCGGCTTTGTGACAGACCCCGGCGATGTCGGCGCCGCTGTAGCCATCCGTTTTTGCAGCCAAATCAGCAATGCGGATTCCTTTGGCAAGGGGTTTGTTTCGAAGATGGATGGCGAAAATCTCCTTGCGATCGTTTTCATCCAGCGGCGAAATTTCAACCATCTCATCAAACCGTCCAGGTCTGAGGGCCGCGCTGTCGAGCATATCGATCCGGTTGGTAGCGCCGAGGACCAGGACACCCTTTAATTCTTCGATCCCGTCCATTTCCGCCAGGAACTGGCTGAGGACCCGCTCCGCCACATGGGAATCGGAACTGCCTGCGCTTCGCACGGGAATCAGGGCATCGATTTCGTCAAAAAACACGATGCACGGCGCCGCCTGCCTTGCCTTGCGAAACACCTCCCGCACAGCCCTTTCGGATTCTCCAACATATTGTGACAACAGCGCCGGTCCTTTCACGGAAATGAAGTTGACTTGGCTTTCGGAGGCGATCGCTTTGGCCAGCAGCGTTTTGCCGCACCCGGGCGGACCGGACAGGAGAATGCCTTTGGTCGGCCTGATCCCCGCCTCCTCAAAGAAATGGGGAAATTTCAGAGGCCACTCCACCGCTTCCACAAGACGGTCTTTGGCCGCCCCGAGGCCCCCCACGTCCTGCCAGCGTACATCAGGAACTTCAACGAACACCTCCCGGATGGCGGATGGTTCAACCTCCCGCATCGCACCGAGGAAGTCGTCCATGTGCACCTCGAGATTCGCGAGTTGCTCATAGGGAATCTGGGTTAAGCCGAAATCGATGTCGGGCATGATACGTCTCAGACAGATCATGGCCGCTTCCCGACACAGGGCCTCAAGATCAGCCCCGACAAAACCGTGCGTGATCTCTGCCAGATGGCCCATGTTCACATCTTGGGACAACGGCATCCCGCGGCTGTGGATTTCCAGGATTTCCAGCCTGCCGGTCCGATCAGGAATCGGGATGGAAATCTCCCTGTCGAAACGGCCCGGCCGGCGCAGCGCCGGGTCCAGGGCATTGGGGATATTAGTGGCGGCAATGACAATGACGTTCTGGCGTCTGGTGAGTCCATCCATCAGGGCAAGGAGCTGCGCCACCACCCGTTTTTCCACATCCCCCACGACCTTCTCCCTTCTGGGAGCAATCGCATCGATCTCATCCAGAAAGACGATGCTCGGACCTTTTTGGGATGCTTCATCGAAGATCTTGCGCAGGTGGGCTTCGCTCTCTCCGTAAAACTTATGGATAATTTCAGGGCCGCTTACGGAGAAAAAGTTGGCATCTGTCTCATGCGCGATAGCCCGGGCGATGAGGGTCTTTCCGCAACCTGGCGGGCCAAGAAGAAGAACCCCTTTGGGCGCATCGATCCCCAGCGTTTTGAAGACCTCCGGATAGCGCAGGGGAAGTTCGATCATTTCCCGTATACGCTGCAACTGGCGTTTAAGGCCCCCGATCTCTTCGTATGAAACCGACCGGTGTGTCTCCTCTTCCTGCGCCTTTCCTATCACAAGCTGAGTCGTCGGGTTGATGAGCACGGGCCCTTTGGGTGTAGTGCTTTTCACCTTGAAATCCGCCGAGCGACTGCCGAACAAAGTGGCCCGGATGCGGTCGCCTTCCAGAACGGGCAGGCCGTCCAGAAGGCTGCCGATGTACTTCAAGTCACGACTGGTGGGAGTTACGGTTGTCGGGGTAAGAACTACATTTATCGCCGGGTGACAGTTGATCTTACGGACCATCACGAACTCGTCGAGCCCGGCCCCTGCATTTTCCCGGACGAGTCCGTCCAGTTGAATGCGGGACTGGCCGCGAAGATCCTTGTAGGCCGGCATTGCCTTGCATACGGTCTTCCGTTTTCCCTCAACCTCAACGATATCGCCAATGGCGACATTCAGCTTTTCAAGGTCTTCGGGGCCCATACGGACGAATGCCCGCCCCATGTCTTTGCTGAGCGCCTCGGTTACCTTAAGCTTTAATCCTTTTTTGTTTTCCAATTGTCCTCCTGATCCGGTAACGCACTGAGATAATATTGTTATCAGTGATCAGTTATCGGTGATCAGTTATCGATTATCAGTCATCGGTTGCCGGTGATCGGTTATCAGTCACCGTTCACTATTCACTGGTCACTGTTCACTAGTCACCTGAATTCAAAGAACGCACTTTATCTCCAAAATACCATTATTGCATGAAATCAGTATTTTCTCTTTGGGATAACTCCGGGGTAGGAGGACTTCCTTGCTGTACTTTTTCCCCCTTTTTTCAGCATAAATACTAAGCAGGTCATCTTTGACCTCAATACGAACATCCTCGGCGCTTATTCCCGGCATTTCAGCCAGTACAAGGGTGTGGTCTTCCTCTTCAAGGATATCCACCACCGGTTCGCGGATTTCCTGGACCACCGGCTCTCCGGTTTGCTCATCCTTTCGTATGTTGCCGAAAGGCTCCACCTTGACCCCTTCACCCCCCAGACCCATCTTGACGGAGAAGCCCATGACCCCCTTAAGGTCCTCTCCCTTACCCTTCCACTTGATTTCGCCGCTTTTCGAGAGCTGCTCCCCCTTTTCCGCCAGTTCACCGAGTTTTTCAACAAGATCGGTAAAACCTTCGAGTATCCCTCCGAACCCCGTCTTCTTCCCGATTTTTTCACTCATGGTCTTTTCCCTTCATCGTAATTCCCAGATGTTTGACTTTGGTATGAATCGTTTTATAATCAATACGCAACAAGCGTGCCGCTTTTGCCTTGTTTCCTCCGGTATGCTCAAGCGCCTGAGATATCATTTCCCGCTCCAAGGCAACAATTTGTTGGTGCAGAATATCTTTGTATGAAAAGTCTTCCTGTAAAATTTTTGTCATTTTCGGGGACGAACTCCGTTCGGAAACGGGCGCCCTGTTTATATCCAGGTGTTTATCGGTGATGATATCATCCGCTAAGAGTACGGCCCGTCGAACGGTGGATCGAAGCTGCCTGACATTGCCGGGCCACTTGTAGGCGAGCAAAATATCGGTGGCGGATTCGGAAAATCCTTTTACGTCTTTCACCAACTCGGAGTTGGTAATCTTTAAAAAACGGTTAGCCAGGTAAGGTATGTCGTCCGGGCGTTCCCGAAGCGGTGGAATCCTGATGCTGAATTCATTCAGCCGGTAAAAAAGATCCTGGCGGAACGAGCCTGATTCGACAACGGTTTCAAGGGGCTGGTTACTGGCAGCCAAAAGCCGTATGTCCACGTTATAAGATTTGTGTCCGCCCACCCGAAAGGCTTTCTTTTCCTGCAGCACCCGCAGGAGGACGACCTGAGAATTCAGGGGCAGGTTTGATATTTCGTCCAACAGCAAGGTGCCTCCTTTGGCCATTTCGAATTTCCCGGGCTTTTGAAATAGAGCCCCTGTGAAAGCGCCCTTTTCGTGGCCGAACAATTCACTTTCCAAAAGCGTCTCCGGAATGGCCCCGCAATCGATGGCTACAAATGGGCTGCCGGACCGGCAACTGACGTTATGGATTGCACGGGAAACAAGCTCCTTTCCGGACCCGGTCTCCCCCTGAATGACCACTGTGAAATCCGATTCTGCGACTTGCCTCACATCAGATATTAAGCATTCGATCGCCTTACTTGGCCCCATGCTCTGCCGCAGGGAGAGTTTCTCCTGCAATTGGCCGGAAAGGCGCTTGACTTGTCGTTTGAGCTTCCGCTCAGCCAATGCCCGGTGCAGGACCCTGACAATTTCAAGGTGGTCAAAAGGTTTAGCAATGTAATCATGGGCGCCCTTTTTGATTGCGTTGACAGCGCCGGGAACATCCGCATAGGCGGTAATGAGAATGACCGGAAGGTCCGGATCCAATCCTTTTGCCTTTGTCATCAATTCGATCCCATCCATGCCCGGCATCCTGAAATCTGTAAAAAGGATTTTCGGCAGTTCGGATTCGATCAATCTCAGCGCATCAAACCCATTGTTGGCCACCAGGACCTTGCAGCCTTCTTGTTCCATGAGACGGGAGAGAAGCTTGCAGATTGCTTGCTCGTCGTCAACGACCAGAACCTTGTCACTTTTTTCATTCATGCCATTGGGTTCCCCTATCTGAAATGTTCGGTGATCGGGCAAACCACCGCAATGTGCTTGTCAAGAAGATGCACTATCGCGTGAAGCATCCCCAGAAACAGGATTCCCGTTTCCCCCGGGCACAGGGTGTCGTTGATTCGATCCGCGATGAATCGATCACGCCTTTTCAGCAGGGAATCGCTCAATGGTTTCATTTGCGCCTGGAGCCTCATCGATTTTATAGTCCCTTTCGAAGCAAGGATTTTTTTAGCGAGTTCGTATTCTTCCAGAAGAAATTCCGGGGATTCGGTTCCCATAACCGTGGCCCCTTTTTCCATCAAGCGCATGAGCATCCGGTGGTTTCTGCTTCCTGACGCAGCCAGGTCCGCCACGATCTCGGACTCATTGCCGCAAACAGGCAACCCGTCTTGGTAGAGGCGAACTTTTTCAAACGAGAGCTCCAGCCCTTCGATGGTTTGTTCGATTTCGGTCCAAATTTTATCGACAAAATTCGCTTTGTTCTTTAAGCCTCTCAAACCCGATTTTTCGAGGGCCGCACGCCGCACGGATCCACTTAGCGCCCCCATATCGGCTTCAGTGTGAATGATGGGGATATGGATGAGTTTTCTATTGGAGACATCCGGTCCGACACCTGTGCCTGTTTCCTTCATCGGCAGTCAGCCTTTCATCAATTGTGGAATTATTTCCATAGCGACACCTCCATATTTATATGGAGCAAACTCCCTGACACCTCATTCAATCATTCCGACAAACCCACCTCCGTGGGGGAAAAGGCCGTAACATCGCTTTCATCGTGGAGACGGGCGGCAGATGCGCGAATGAAGCCCCTCGCTACCGGCTGTCAGTTACCGGAGAGAACACCTCAGTTGTTGCTAAAGTGGGAAACAATATTCATGCCAACCGTTTCACGCCGTCAAAGACAATTGGCAGCAGGTTGTTGGTATAAATAAAAACCTGAATTTTGCAGGTAGTGTTCTTTGGAAAGCAAATAAACCATCTGGGCACCTTTTATGATAAGGGTTTAACAGCCAAAAAAATATCATAAGGAGGTACCCAGATGGTAAAACAACGGAAAACGCATAACAGGAAAAGCCGCAACAGAAAGGAGTAAGCATCGTGCGGATGCCAGAAAAATCCATTCACAGCGGATCAGTTGAACCGACATCTGGACAAATAAAAAATGGGCAACAGGGAAATCCCCGTTGCCCATTACCGGTGTCCATGCCTTGCCATGATTTGTGGCAACGTCTGTTATCCTGGTCGGCGAGTAAGGCAACCCCATATCGATATTTCGATTCCCAATAGGGATGGGTGTCATGGTGGCCAGGTGCCTCAAACGGGGTGTAATCACCCCCACGCTGGCACTTTGGTCAACTGCAACTTATGGATACGAACCGGTAACGGCTTCTGTGCAGCTTTTCATTAATATCATTTACAGCTAATTTTGTATATTCTTTTTTTTTGGGGGCCGAAAAAACAACTTAATATATCACAATTTATCACGTCGAAATTGATTAAATTTGTCAACGCGGACACAAGGCGGACACAAAACCTCATGCTTTTCATGCTTCTGTTGTGTCCAGTGCATGCTTAAAACACATATATTTAATGATATCGGGGTGGTGCGGATACCCTTTCACGCCGGCAACAGGGGTTCAAATCCCCTTGGGGACGCCACGTTTACCCCAGTCAAGGGCAGATAAACGCCCTTGACTGTTATGTTTCGTGCCCACGGCGACCCCGTTTTTGGTCCAATTCGTAGTTCTTGGAATACGGTCATCGCGGTCTGTTTTCTAACTTTGGCGTCGGCCTTTCTGACCTTTTCCCCCAGCGTCTCAATTACATTGCGGATAGTATTGTCATCTACATCGGATACCCCCTGATGTGCCCGCATTTCATCGATGCTGTCCTGAACCGTTTTCTTGTTGTTTTTAAGTTCGGCAAGTTCCCGTTCCACTTCTTCAAATTCCATCAGTCCCCGCCGAAATAGTGTCATAAGGCGATTGCGCTCCTTTTCGATTTGCTCCAGGCGTTTTTCTAAAGGGCGCAACTGAGGTGCCACCTGACCAAGTTTGCGCTTTACAGCGTCAATGACAGGCCGGATGCTCTGGTATTTCAGGATGTGCTCACTCAGTAGCGTGAAGATGGTCTCTTCCGCCTTTTCTTGGGCAATGGCGTTGTTGGGGCAGGGGTGGCCCGTTTTCACCTTGGCATTACAGCGGTAGAAGCCAGCGTTCCCTGCGTAAGAGGTTCCGCAGAGATCGCATTTTAAGATGCCAGACAGCGCATAAACCTGTTTATTGGCGGGCGCATCCCGCAAGCCACTTTCTTTTATTTGACTGATTATCGCGCCCATTTCGGCGGTGATGAGGGGTTCGTGGGTATTTTCGTTGATAACCCATTCTTCCTTCGGTTTCCACTTTTTTCTGCCGACGTATCCGTCCAATTGGCCCCGGACCTTCACCCGTTCGTTGGTGCGGTTGAAAATGGTATGCCCCAAATATACGTCGAGGTTGTCTTCCATCGACTTGGCGGTCGTGACCGGCCATTGAGTGTTCCCATTTGGGGAAGGTATGCCCCGGCGATGAAAGTCGTCCAGAATGGACTAGAACCGCCGCTCAAAAATTTTACCAAAATCATCGTGCAAAAAGTTTACCAGCAAGGTGTCTGAACATACCTGTGCGCCATGGTGCCGTAGAACGGCCATAAAAATAGGGTTGAAGGGAGC